>RCNI01001577.1_pt1 | contig 12101 bp, 11 predicted proteins | sample 2041151 | NCBI WGS metagenome assembly RCNI01 (sample SAMN09708214, study PRJNA481090) | feces metagenome | isolation source: feces | place: Antarctica: Albino Rookery
GCTATACAGCGCTTCTTTTCTTAAAAAGGGTGATTTGACACACCCCCTTTCAATGTATCTTGTTTTTCCGGAACCTATTCCTTTTCCAACACCCTCATGAAACATTCTTTGCAATCAAAATCAAGGCGGAAGCAATGCTTGTCATTGTAAAGCCATAAAGGGAATTTCAGATCTCCGTTTTTATTCTTCTTGCGGCAACGCCCCAGTTCATAGAGGATACAGTAGCGGGTGTGCATCAAATCGCGTCCGGCACCGGAGTTGTTTTTCTCGAAACCGGTCGGAACGTTCTCCACCTGGTGGTCACGGTAAAACTCGGCAGCCTTTTGATTCACCACATTCAAATGCCAATCGCCGGCTGACGGATAGGCGATATTCCGCTCCTCTTTGCCGGGATGCATGATTTCACGTTTTTCCGCACGCGCGTCACTCAGACGTTCCAGCAGATTCCTACGCAACAGATTGGCTGTCGCAGCCGCAACGAAAAGGATTTTATCACTGAGGAAATCGACTGATTCACAGAGAAATTCCGTATCTCCGCACTTCATCAGCTGTTGTTGCAGACGCTCCTTCTGACGCGGATTGTCGGCCGTTTCAAAATGCTCCTCCGACAATACATCGGCCACGGTTCCGTCTTCATCACAGGCGGTCAGATGCAGACGGTCATCCTGCACGTCCACCTCCATGCGTATCCGGATTTTACGTACGGATTTTGCCTTTTCCATCTGCGTGACAAAACGGTGGTCATAATTTCTGTAGAGCATGACTCCGGGCTTTAAATCGACCCGTTCGTTACAGGTAATCCAGTTCCCGTCCACAACGTTCACCCGTATTCCCTTCAACTCCCCTCCCTGCAAATAACACAGTCCGTCACCGTTATTGATAGCCTCTATAGCCTGCACCGAAAAGCGTTTGCCCTTCACCTGCTGCACGCACCCGATTTGCTTGCCCATGGATTTCGGGGTATCGGCATTCACCAGACCGGGTTGCCGACCCTCCACAAAATAGGAAGAGTAACCGCGGTTAAAACTCCTTTCAGGTTCTGCCTGAAAAGAGGAAATCACCTTCCCCGACCCTGCTCTTTGGATACCCAGGATGGAATCCAGCAGCGAAGAGTAGTGGTTCGTCACGTTTGCCACGTAATTCTCATCTTTCAGACGCCCCTCTATCTTGAATGAATCGACTCCGATACCGACAAGCTCCTTTATATAGGCCGAAAGGTTCAGGTCTTTCAGAGATAGAATATAACGGTTGTCCACCAGACATTTTCCGCCGCTGTCCTTGACAGACCATTTCATCCGGCAAGGCTGTGCACACTCCCCGCGGTTGGCCGAACGGCCGAACATATATTGCGAGAGATAACACTGTCCGCTCAGGCTCACGCACAAAGCTCCGTGGATGAACACCTCCAGCTCGGCCTTCACCGCCTTACGCACTTCACGGATTTGCTCCAGCGAAAGTTCGCGTGCCAGCACGATACGCTGAAATCCCATCCGGTCGATAAATTTGATGCGTTCGATATCGTAATTGTGCATCTGTGTGCTGGCATGGAGGCAGATCGGAGGCAGATCCATACGCAGGATTCCCATATCCTGTACGATCAGCGCATCCACACCGATCCGGTAAAGTTCGTGGATCATCTTCTCGGCAGCCGCCAGTTCATGGTCATACAGCACCGTATTCATCGTCACAAACACCCGGCAATAATAGCGGTGTGCATACTCCACCAACTGTCTGATATCCTCCAGACTGTTGGAAGCCGCCTTGCGTGCTCCGAATGCCGGCGCACCGATATATACGGCATCTGCACCATTATTGATGGCAGCCACCCCGATTGCCAGGTCTTTGGCCGGCGACAACAACTCTGCTTTCTTCATGCTCTCCCCCGTATTCCTGTACCTATTTTCCAATGTTCACCTCCGGAAATTCATACCATTTCCCCGCTTCGACCACAGGCAATTCCAGCAATTGGCAATCCGGATAATTCCGTTCGAGGTATTGCCGGATAATCGTGATGGAATCATTCTTTATCCATTCGCTGTCATTCGGGAAGTCATTATAGATGACATGGCTCACCCGTATGCCGCGCAACCGGCAAAGCTCCAGGCTCATCAGCGTATGGTTGATACTGCCCAGTTTCGAGGAAGAGACCAGGATCAGCGGATGCCCGTACTCCTGGATATAGTCAATGGTCAGGTAATCGCGGGTGACAGGCACGTAAAGTCCCCCTGCTCCTTCCAGCAGCACGACATCATAGCGGGCTGCCAGCTCCTCTGTCGACCGGTAGATACGTTTCACATCGATATTCACCTTGTCTATTTCGGCGGCCAGGTGCGGAGACGCAGGATAAGTCATCACATAAGGACAGGTAGTGCCGTCCTTATCCACCTCTTGCGGCGGGATACCCATGATTTCACGATGTTTCAGAATATCCTCGGAAATACCTCTGCACCCTGTTTGGATAAACTTCTGGGTGATCACATTCAGTCCCTTGCCTGTCAATGTGCGGGCAAGTACTCCGGTTGCGATGGATTTTCCGGCATCCGTATCGATGCCGCTGATAAAATATACTGCCATAGATATTTAAGTTTTCGATTCTTACGGAAATGATAAATTACTGACAAAAATACGAAAATCGGTAGAAAAAAGTCAGCCATTCTAAAGATTATTACTAAATTTGCTTAGCGAACTTTTATAAACACTCATTAAAAACTAATTGCAAAACAAGATGAAAGTTAGGAATTTTATTACAGTATGTATGCTCGGAGGAAGCATTATATTTTCGGAATGTGTATTTTCCGGATGTGCCAGTATGAACAATACAGGTAAGGGAGCCTTGATTGGAGCCGGTGGCGGTACAGCGCTCGGTGCAGGTATCGGGGCGATTATCGGCAAAGGCAAAGGTGCAGCCATAGGCGCAGCGATAGGCGGTGCAATCGGTTCAGGAACAGGAGCTCTGATCGGCCGTCGTATGGACAAGCAGCAGAAGGAGCTGGAAGCGATAGAAGGCGCAAAGGTTGAAAGCGTAAAGGACGTGAACAATCTGCAGGCTATCAAGGTGACTTTTGACAACGGCATTCTTTTCGAACACAACAAGACCAATCTGAATGCCTCTGCCCGCGAATCCCTGATCAAGTTTGCCAATTCCCTGAAGAATTCTCCGGACACAGACGTGACCATTTACGGACACACCGACAACACCGGTACCTACGAAGTGAATGTAAGGATTTCAGGCGAAAGGGCCAATACCGTTGCAAACTACCTTGTCAACCAGGGAGTGAGCCGTTCACGTCTCACCACCAGAGGAATGGCCTATGACCAGCCGGTGGCAGACAACAGCACAGCGGCCGGACGTGCACAAAACCGTCGGGTTGAAATTTACATCAGTGCAAACGAACAGATGATAAAGAAGGCGGAAACAGGTCAGTTGTAACATTTTCTGCCTACATGGTGTATGTACGGAGGAGCATCGTAACGGACGGTGCTCCTTTATTTTTGTCCGGCCTTAAGGGATGCGGGCCGTCATTTACGGTATCTGGAATAAATCCTGATCAACTGTGCGGGCATCTTCAGCAAGTGCGAAAAGCGGATTTTGCTATTGCCCTGCTCCACCCATATATCCAGCGGTATCTCATGGATAATGCGGTTATAGTCCGGATGCCTGTTTCTTAGCCGCAGCAGAATCTCGATATCAAACAGCCAGTGCGACAGGAAACGTTCCCCGAAGGTCTCCTCGATGATTGCAGGGGCAAATACTTTGGCTCCGCACTGCGTGTCATAGGCATTCAGGCGGAACAGCAGCGACACCACCCCGGCAAACATCCGTCCTGTAAAATGACGGTAGAGTTTGCGCTGTATGACGATTCCCATCCGTTCTATGCGCGACCCCATCACCATCACAACGCTTTTCTCCTGCATGAAAATGCCGATAATCCGTTTGATTTCCTCCAACGGTGTCGCCAGATCCGCATCGGCAAAGGCAATGGCGTCATATCGCTTTAGTCCGGCCGCATGGAGCATTCCCCGGCGCACCGCCTCCGCTTTCCCCTGATTGTCCGGATAGCTCACCAGCTCCATCCGCTCGGGCATGGTCGCGACCAGGCTTCTCAACGCCTCTTCACTGTAGTCTTTGCTCCCGTCGTTGACGAAACACAGATCTATCTCCGCTGTCTGGCGCAGGAATTCGGTAAATTCCGCTTTTCTCAAACGCTCCGCTTCATTATAGCAAGGAATTACGATACAGGCTCTCATCAGAAACTACTTTAATTTGTTTTATGTTTCAGTTTCAATGCCTCGACATCTCTGTCATTCACCTTCAAGGCATGCTCCAACAAGGCCTCGGCTTGCGCTTCATCATTCATTCGTTGGTGATACAATGCCTGAAGGACAAACACTTCCGAGTCATCGCTTACATTCTTCAGCTTGGCAAGATATGCTGCAGCCTCCTCCATCTTGCCCTGCTGCAACGCCATTCTGCATTTCACCTTGTAAATGGGATAATACGACGGCTGTGCCTTCTCCAGTTGCCCGAGAATGGTATTTGCCTTTGAATAATCCCCCGAACGCACCAGCATATCCGCCATTTTCGCATACGAATCGGCGGATTTGTTCAATTGGGCAGCACGTTCATACAACTGGGCGGCCTTCTGGTAATTGCCGAGTTCTTTGAAAATATCGCCTGCCAGCACATAGGCTTTCGAGGATTTGGAATGGATGGCAAGCAGACGGTTCAGGGCATTGACGGATTCCTGGTACTTTCTCTCCTCGTAGAACACCAGGGCTCGCAAATACCAGCCGTCCACCGACAGCTTGTTTTCGGCCAGGATCCTGTCGGCTGCCTGCAGTGCGCGCCGGTAATCCTTCAGATCGATGTACAGTAGGGACGATACATACAGGGCCTCATTCAGTCCCGGATGCAGGATCAGGGCATTTTCCAACGCCGTTTTTGCCTTTTCATACTGTCCACCCATATAATACAATTTCCCCATACGCGACCACACCTCCTCGTTACTCGGATGCTCTTTGATATATTCCTCGAATTTCAGCAGGGCCTTGCCGTATTTCTTCTCCTTTTCCAGCCTGAATCCTTCCAGGTCCACCTTGCTCTCGCGTTTGGCCACATACGACATGGGATAGCCGTCAACCTTGGGCGAAAACAATGTATTCTGCAAAGGGAAAAGTCCTGCCCGCAACTGCTCTTCGCCGATGTAGACATTTCCGAATATCGCATAATCCCAATCCTTGCTGTATTTCTCATAATAACGGCTGTATATCACCCGGATATTGGTATCGTTCCTGAAATAATAGGCCAGCTGGTTGGAGGCCTGGGTCACGATGATGGTCTTGCGATCCTTCGGCAATTCGGGCAATACATTCTTCCTGAACCACTCTGCCGATTCTTTCAACGAATTGAAATAATAATCCGTCTCATAATATCCGTAAGCGCCCCGCAGTCCCCCTTTGAATTCGTTGAAATAGACATACTCGTTTGGATGGTTCCTGATCATGTGGCAGGCCGGCAGGCTCAACAATCCGAGAAACACCGCAACAGCCACCATCTTGCCGCTCCCGTTCATCCAATGTACCAGCCCGCTCCAGAAACGTCCTCCAAGCACAGCCATCGGAGGCACCACAAACAGCAGGTGACGGATACCGCCATACAGGTTGGAGTGTTGGTACACCACCCAGAACACAGGGAATACCGCAGCGAAAAACAGGAAAAAGCTGATCAGGGAAAACTCTCTCCGACGCAGGCAGGCATAGATGAAATAAGCGAAGAAACCTACCAGCAACACCACAGGCATTCCGATACACAGGAATTTCGGTGCATACTGCCAGGGCAACATATTGGACATCATCTGCTCGCCGTCGAAAATCGTACGCAATCCTATGCTGTAATTGGTGAATTTCAGCAAAGAATAGACCACATTCCGCAAGGGATTCGCCAGGGCAAACGGCCAGAGCGCAATTCCCAGCAAATAGCTCCCTATGATGATCAGGAACACCAGCTGCAGGATATTCGCTGCCATCCCGCCATGCTTCCTGAATTTGTAGAATTCACGCAAACCTCCGCTCTTCCCGATATAAAACAGCCCGGCATACATGAAAAGCATGGGATAAAGAATCAGCCCTCCGGAACGGGTGCCCAATGCCAGTGCGATTCCCGCTACCAGCCCCAAGGCATGATGCACCTTCACCACCGGGAAAAAATCGAAAAGCCGGACCGTATAGAACAACGACAAGGCATACCCTACAGCAAAAGGCACATCCTTCAGATTGTTCATGCTATGCCCGAAAAAACGGGGTGTAAAGAACATCAGCAGAATGGAAAACAGTCCGCACAGACCTCCGCCCCAGCGCAGACCCAGCAATCCTACGGCAAGAATCCCGGTTGCACCGATCAGCCCGCCGAAAAAATGACGCAATTCATAATAGGCATCCACATCGAACCACCGGCAAACGGCCGCAGTCACCACCTGCACCGCATTCCCGTACAGATGAAGCGTCGTCTGAGGCTGGTTCAACGCTACCTTGTCGCCTTTGGAAAAATAATCCAGCACATAGCCGGCATGGCGGTGATCCACAAACTCATCTCCCGTCACTCCGTAATCCCTACTGATATACGGCATGAATATAAAAGTGAAACAGGCAAAAAGAATCAGCAGCATACGGAACAGCATATCGCGCTGTACACGGTCGTCTTTTGAAAGCAGACGGCGGAAAAACACCCCCGAAAAAAGATAGCGGCACGGGATTTTCCAAGTATAATTCCTCCACAGGCTCCACCCCCCTGTCTCCGGCTTCGGCTTCTGCTCTGTCTCCTCCTTTCCGGTCAGGCGCACCCAATGCACGCTGCCCGCTTTCTGCAGACTGTATCCGACGCTCTCCATCGGATGGACTCCCAGGTCTGTGCCTCCGTAAGCCTTCAGGAAATCCTCTTTCCTCCCCATCAACAAGGGGGAACAGGTGATTTCAGGATTGGCATGCCACAGATTGCTGAACACGCCACACCATAATTTCTGCTTGCCTGCTGCAAGATAGGCCACCCCGTTCACAGGTGCCGGCAGGTGAAAGTATTGATTTTTAAAGGCATTGATTTCCGTTTCGGAAACACGCTTTTTATCCGCCAAAACAACAATATCTTCAGAAACATCCTCCAGGCATTTGACAAAATCAGACTGTCTGAACCGGCTGCCTTCAGAACTGCATTCCAAATACACAACCCGCAACGTCTGTTCCTGCGACTTATCTTTTTTCATAGTATAGTAAATCCAACAATAAATGCAAATTAACTGTAAATGAACCAAAGATACAATATTTCACTCAAAAAACATGATTACGGAAAATTATTCTTAACCATGTAAGATGGTATGCAAGCAGGGCTATGACGGATTACGCTTTGAAAGGATTGGTTTCAGTTAAATCGGCAAGGATCATCCGGCCTCTCTTTCAAGGCTTGGATGCCCGCAAGCCGCTTGGCGCACCCTTCGGTTCAGGGGGCGTCGTCCACCGGAAACATAAAGAGAAAATCACTTGTATGTTTCTGCTACAACTCCACTCTCAAAATACGGCTTCCATCCGGATTTTCAGAAAAATTGCAATTCACGATATCCTCGGGCAGCAATTCATCGATTTTTTCAGGCCATTCGATAAAACAACGGCACCCTCCGTAAAAATACTCTTCATACCCGAAGTCCATCGCCTCGGAAATGGAATTCACACGGTAAAAATCGAAATGATAAAGAGACTCCCCTTCACCTGTCACATATTCATTGACGATTGCAAAGGTAGGGGAGCTCACATCATCCTCCACGCCCAGACAGCGGCAGACAGCCTTGACAAAGGTGGTCTTCCCCACTCCCATAGGACCGTACAACGCAAAAATCTTACGATTGCCGACATACGCCAAAAAACGGCCTGCCACTTCATCGAGCTCTTCTAAAGAGCGAATTGTCCACTCCATATACTATTTGTTGGTTATTCTCACCCGTTTGGCCTGTTCGTGATTTTTCTCGACAGCCTTCACCAGCTCTTCTGCCAGCTGTGCGAAAGCGGCGCCTGTAATGCTGTCAGGATCCAAGGCCACCGGTTTTCCGGCATCTCCGCCATCGCAAATGCTCTGCACCACAGGAATCTGTCCCAGCAATGGAAGCCCCTTTTCTTCTGCCAGCTTCTTGGCTCCCTCTTTTCCGAAAATGTAATATTTGTTTTCCGGCAATTCGGCAGGCGTAAACCACGCCATATTCTCCACCAATCCCAAGACCGGCACATTGATACCCGGAGATTCGAACATACTGATACCCTTGATGGCATCTGCCAATGCCACCTGTTGCGGAGTGCTCACGACGACCGCTCCGGTCAGAGCCACGGTCTGTACCAGGGTCAGGTGGATATCGCTAGTTCCCGGCGGAAGGTCTATCAACATATAGTCCAACTCATCCCAATATCCCTGCTCCACCATTTGCTTCAAGGCATTGGAAGCCATCGGGCCCCTCCATACGGTTGCTGAAGCCGGGTCGATAAAGAAACCGATAGAAAGGATTTTCACTCCATACTTCTCTACCGGCACGATCATATCCTGATTTTCCACTTTCTCCAAATAGGGCTGGGCATCTTCACAACCGAACATTTTAGGTACAGACGGTCCGAAAATATCCGCATCCACCAGACCCACTTTATATCCCTGCATGGATAAGGCGACAGCCAGATTGGCTGCTACGGTTGACTTGCCCACTCCTCCCTTGCCGGAAGATACGGCAATGATATTCTTTACTTTTTCCAATGAAAGCGGACGCTCCAGATCATGCACAAAGATGGTCTCGATTTCCACCTCCTTGTAATCCTCAAGCAGAGTACGGCACTTTTTGGTTATTGTATTCACAAAAGGGTCGCTCGAATTCTGAAATACCAGACGGAACATCATCTTGTCGCCTTCCAGCCGGATATGTTGCACCATATCCAGTTCCACTATGTTTTTGGAAGTTCCGGGATATTTAACCTCTTTCAGAACATCCCTTATCTCTTTCACTTTATCTTGCATCATAATATCGGTATTTTTTATCGTAGTGCAAAGTTACTATTTCTCCGGCAAAAACAAAAGTCTCTGTCTAAAACATATTCCCTCCATACTACACTCTTGTATTGTATTTTTTCAGACGGCCACGCAGCCGGACATACTCCGGACAGACTTTGCCCACCAGCTTCCAGAAACCGTCCGAATGATTCTTCTCTACGGTATGGCACAACTCATGCAGAATCACATAATCGATGATCTCGTCCGGCAGTTTCATCAGTTTTATATTCAGGCTGATATTGTTTTCATACGAGCAACTGCCCCAATTCGACACATTGTCGCGAAAAGTCAGCCGTCCGTATCTGAAGCCGAATTTTTCCGCATAATATTTCACCCTCGGAGACAGATACCGTTTTGCCTCCATCCGGTAGACATCCGTCAGAAACGCCTGCACAATCTTCTCGATACGGCTGTATTCCACTTTTGCCGGCACACGCAATAGGATGGTATTCCCCTCCAGCTGGAACGACGGTTTGTCCTGCTCTGTCTGTTCTATTTTCAGCACATGCAGCTTCGTCTTCACCTCAGCCCCCGGTTTCAGGCCGACGCCCGTATCCTTCTCATACACCTCCATGCTCTTGCGGCTCTGCTCAATCCACTCCCGGTTCTCCAATATGAATTTCCGCACCTGGGCGTCTCCGGCTCCATACGGCACACTCACCCATACACCCCTTCCAGGTGCCATACGCAGGCGAAGATACCTGATATTGGCACCTCTTCTCACCTTGATGGATCCTATGCCCGGAATCTCTATATGCTCCATACCGACAAGCCTGAAAAAAAGAAACTGCCTAAAATATTTTAGGCAGTCATAATTTCACAGACACGTTGACGTATCCGAATGATTTGCAGCGGTCTTACTTTTTCACCAGTTCGCTCAACCGGGAGAAAGCTCCGTCCACGACAGTCATCACCTCTTTGCAAACACCTTTATAGTAGCCTCTTCTTTCATTTTTAGCGACTGCTTTACCGGCATTCACACGATGACGCAATACGTTTCTCTGGTTAATAACATTCTCTACAATATCGCTGATATCATCGGTACTTTTTCCATAAGCCAGACAATTCAAACAATCGTCAATCACAGCAAATGTCAAATAGTCAATGTCTTTCTTCAATCTCTTAATACTTGCCATATCTATTTATAATTTAATTTTTTCCAAATATAGACAGTTTCCCTGAAACTGCATAATTTTTCACTGCTTTTTTCAGCGCATAGAAGTATAAATATCCGGCAATACCCCGGCCTGTGCTTCCAGCAGCAGGTCCAAAGCCACCATAGCCGCCATCGCCTCCACCACAGGGACGGCTCTCGGCACCACGCAGGGATCATGCCTGCCATGTGCTTCCAACACCACTTCCTCTCCTGCAAGATTCATCGTACGCTGCTTCACGGATATCGTGGGCACAGGCTTGAATGCCACCCGGAAAAAGATATCCTCTCCATTGGTCACACCCCCCTGAATGCCGCCCGAGTGATTCGTCACCGTTCTCATTTTCCCTCCTCTCATTTCCCAAGCGTCATTATGCTCGCTTCCACGCATGGTTGCAGCAACAAAACCTTCGCCATATTCAAATCCCTTTGCAGCGTTAATGCTCATCATGGCGTATGCCAAACGGGCTTGGAAACGGTCAAAGACAGGCTCTCCCAATCCGACAGGCACTCCTTTCATGACACAGCCGACCACCCCTCCTACACTATCCCCTTCACTCCGCACCTTCTCTATCAACGCTCTCATTCTCTCCGCTGTCGGTTCGTCAGGACAACGCACGGCGTTCATATCCCCCTTTGACAGATCCAATTCCTGCCACGGTCGGTCCAATACGACATCCCCTACCTGCGCAGCATAAGCCCGGACGGTCACTCCACATCCCGCCAGCACCTGCTTTGCTACAGCCCCTGCTACGACCCTCGCTATATGCTCCCTGGCAGAAGCACGGCCACCGCCACGATAATCCCGCACTCCATATTTCTTCTCCCAGGTGAAATCTGCGTGCGAAGGCCGGTAAATATCTTTTAAATGCTGGTAATCCTGGCTATGGCTATCACAATTACGCACAAGGAAGCCGATAGGCATCCCCGTTGTCTTTCCCTCGAACAGCCCCGAAAGGATCTCCACACAGTCATCTTCCCGCCGGCTTGTAGACAAGGCCGACTGTCCCGGTCTGCGTCGGTCTAGTTCCTGTTGAATTTCATCCACCGAAATCTCGACTCCCGGCGGACAGCCTTCAATGACACCCCCTATTGCCTCTCCATGCGATTCGCCGAAAGAGGTCAGACGGTAAATCCTGCCTATAGTATTAGACATGGCCAGCCACCGACAGGATTAATGACATCCTCCGCAACCGCATGAACTCTCTTCAGAACCGCAGCCTCCACAGCTGTCTGAACCGCAACCGCTACAGCCTCCGCATTTATGTGAATGAAGGGCTTCCAGCTCCTCGTCTGTGGCATCACGGACACCTACCACCTCACCTCTGAAATACAAGGTCTTTCCTGCCAGCGGATGATTGAAGTTCATTTTCACCTCTTCATCGCCAATCTCCTCGATTTTCCCCTCCAGACGACGTCCGAGACTGTCCATCATAGGCAAAGTATTGCCTACAACCATCTCCTCTGCTTTCACCTCCTTGAAGATGTCTTTCGGCAGGTCTACAATCATATCTTCCTTGACCTCTCCGTATGCATTGGCCGCTGGAATTTTAAAATCGAACTTGTCTCCTTCGTTTTTTTCCAACAAATTCATTTCAAAATATTCCAATGTCTGCCCTTGGCCACAAATGAATTCCAATGGATGATCCGTTCCGGCCATTTCCAATACTTCTCCGTCTTTCTCTGTTCTCAACTCATAGCTTACAGAGACAAATTTATTCTTTGTTATCATATCGTATTATTAAATGATTCAGTTGCAAAAATAAAATAAACCGCTGAATAAAAAAATAAGAGGGTGTGTCAAAATGTATGTTAATACAAATTGATGCCCCCTCTTTTTTATAACAAAGGTCCGCACTTTCACAAGCACGGACCTTT
>RCNI01001578.1_pt1 | contig 12100 bp, 9 predicted proteins | sample 2041151 | NCBI WGS metagenome assembly RCNI01 (sample SAMN09708214, study PRJNA481090) | feces metagenome | isolation source: feces | place: Antarctica: Albino Rookery
GGCACAGCGACCCGGAAGGCCGCAGGAAAGAGGTACTATGGATGTGCCGCATAAAAAGTCCCTTGACCGTCGGACGTTGCTGGTGATCCCCGTCATGACGCTGGGACTGCAAGGAATTTCCGGGCTGTGGTTTATGGCCGTGGAACTGGGACTGAACTCTATTCCTGCGATTGCAGAGAGTACGCAGAGCCACAGCGAAAACGGGAGCGGTATTGAGACACAGCCGTATATATGGGTATTCTTGTCGGTGGTTGTGGTTGGTCCGTTGGTGGAGGAACTGCTCTTCCGGGGGATTGTGTTCCACTACGCTGAGAAAATCAAGGCGGGCTGGCTGCCGATCCTTCTTTCGGGTCTTGCCTTTGGCCTGTGGCACAAGGAACCCGTGCAATGTGTTTATGCGGCCATCGCGGGCATTGCTCTGGGCATAATCTATGCGCGAATGAGGAATTTGAAAGTGGTCCTGCTGATCTACATACGCAATAATTTTCTCTCCACGCTGCCGCCTATATTTAATACCGAACCGGTGAGTCTGGGGATTACGGGGATTTCCTATCTGATGGTCGTGCCCACGATTATGATATTAGTACGTATGAACAGAGCGCGGATGCAAGAAACTGCGCCCAGCCATACATAACGCTGGCCCAGCAATAACATCCATAAGAACTTGATCCATACAAAAGGAACAAAAACGCCGCAGGCTCCTAAATTTCAAGGGCTTGCGGCGTTTTTATGCCCGGTGAAGCGGCTACTGCGGAAAATGTTGGAATTTTATGTATTGGGAGTTGCTATGGTTTGTACAACTATGGTGGAAATGCGGCTGAGAGTGGAAGGAGGAAGAGAAGCATGGACGATTGGGAGAGCCGTGTGACGGCGGTGGAGCAAAGAACCACGGCCACAGAGCAACGGGCCAAAAGCAACACGCACCGTCTGGATCGTTTGGAGCAGCGGCAGTCGGATCTGGAGCAGCTGACCACCTCCGTGGCTATCCTGGCTACCAAGCAGGAGGGGGTGGAATCGGATGTCAAGGAGACGAAAGCCGATGTGAAGGACATTCAGTCGGATGTGAAGTCCATGGCAGCGCAGAAAGGCCGCCGGTGGGATGGCCTGGTGGACAAGCTGCTGTGGGCGGTCATCAGCGCCGCGCTGGCGTACATGGCAGCGCGCGGCGGGGCATAAATAAATTTGGGCAGCCGGGGCAAACCGGCAGAAAGGTAAGGTACAAAATGGAAATGATGGGTATTGCAGGTGTGGCAGCGATTACTGCCATCGTGTACATCGTGGGTCTGGCCGTCAAGGCCACGGCTCTGGACAACAAGTGGATTCCGGTGATCTGCGGCGTGGCCGGCGGCGCACTGGGCGTAGCGGCGATGTTTGTGATGCCGGACTATCCTGCCACGGATGTGATCACCGCTGCGGCCGTGGGCATTGTCAGCGGTCTGGCGGCTACGGGCGTCCATCAGATTGGCAAGCAGCTGTCCGGCGGTCAGGAGGCGGCGTTATGAGCAACAGTTCTTTGGTGACATATCGCCGGATTACCCGGCACAGGGATCATCCCCGCCGTCATAAGATCGACACGATCACCATTCACTGCTATGTGGGGCAGGTGACGGCCAAGCAGGGCTGTGATTACTTCGCCAGCACGGACCGGGAAGCCAGCGCCAATTATGTGGTGGGATACGATGGCAGCATCGGCCTCAGCGTGGATGAGAGGGATCGCAGCTGGGCTTCGGCAAACGCTGCCAACGACAACCGGGCGGTCACCATCGAGGTGGCCTGTGAGCCGGTGCATCCCTATGCGGTGACGGAAAAGGCCTATGCGGCGCTGATCGACCTGGTGGCAGATATTTGCCGCCGCAACCACATTAAAAAGCTGCTGTGGCAGGGCGACAAGAACCTCATCGGGCAGGTGGGCAAGCAGAACATGACGGTGCATCGTTGGTTCTGCGCAACGGCTTGTCCGGGAAAGTATCTGTATGATCACATGGGCGACATTGCCGCACAGGTGAACCACAAGCTGGGCGGCAAGCCTGCTCGCAAACCTATGGGCAAAATCGAGAAAGGCGACAAAGTGCATATCGCAGACATGGCGACCTGGTACGGCGGCGAAGAGATCCCGGACTGGGTGAAGAAGAAGTCTTGGGTGGTCAGCGAGATGACTGGCGACCGTGCTGTGCTGGATGCGGGTGGGCTGAACAGTCCCATCCACACACGGTATCTGCGGAAGGTGGGGGAGGAGGTACCGAAGCTCCATAAGCCCAAGGAGCCGCCTCGCAGTATCACGCTGCGGGTGCAGGAGGTCCGTCGGGGTGACGATACGCCCAGCGCCCGCATGGTCATGGCCTGCCTGAAGTATCGTGGTTATCTGCGGGCCGATGTCAACTCGGACAGCGTGTTTGACAAGGTTGCGGAGACTGCGCTGAAGAAGCTGCAGCAGCGGTATGGATTGAAAGCAGATGGGATCTGCGGAGCGAAGACATGGCCCTATCTCACCGGTGAAAAGCGGTAAATAAGTGGCTGAGAGACACAGAAGAACAGAAAACGGCAGTATCCAAAACATACGGATACTGCCGTTTTTATGTGGATAAGGAAATGTGTGCCGTTAGGGACAGCATTTTTCACGATGATTACGGGGACTGGTCCGACGAGACAGGGAGGCCCCAGTGGTGGCAGCATAGCGCTGCATATGCTGGAAGCAGGCGTTGGTTTGACGCACATCGGACATGGCACGGTGGTCAACACAATCACCAATCTGAAACCGGGCAATCAGGTCGGAGAGCCGATGGTGCTGTTCTTCACGGTACAGACGACGGCTCAGACGCAGGGTATCGACAAAATCGTTACTGAAAGGGCGGTGCAGCAGGGCGATGGACGCTTCATAGATAAAGTTGATATCAAAATTGACATTATGCCCCACAACAATGTCATCGCCGATGAAAGCCAGAAAGCGGGGCAGGACATCGTCCAGCGGCGGAGCGGGGTGCAGCATTTCCTGGGTAATGCCGGTCAAGCCGGTGATGAATGGATCCAACGGCACATAAGGATTGACCAGAGAGGTGAAGGTACCGTTTTCCTGCCCATCGGTGATCCGCAGTCCGGCGACTTCGATGATATGATTGTTTTTCGGGTCCAGGCCCGTGGTTTCCAAGTCGATGACTACATAGCTGGAAGGAAATTCCAACAGGCTTTTTCCTTTCAATCGGCCTTCACTGTGATGCGTACTCATGAAAAAGGTTCCTCCGTGTTTACAAATGCTCCTTTCAATAGTTACACAACCAGGCGGAACAGTCAATAGGAAAAGCGAAAAACATGAGATTCCCGGCGCACCGCTTTGCCACTGCGACAAGTGGCAAAGCCTTGTGATTCCTAAAAAAACAGCTTCGAAATCATTTGAACGGTTTCTTCGCAATAACCAAACGCTTTACACAAAAAGAAGTTTCGTTCTACCAGGAAAAATGTCATCTTTTCTGTGGGGCGGAGATTGAAATACGCGCAAAAATTATAGTATAATAGGGGCAGTTACGCAAAGACTGTAAGTGCATATGGGAATGTAGAGGAGGAATACGATGAACAAGACATTTAATCAGCTTGGATTTTATCCCGCAGATATTCTACTGCCCAAGGACAGTGACATGACGAAATGGGCCGTTGTGGCCTGTGACCAGTTTACTTCCGAGCCCGCTTACTGGCAGACGGTGGAAGAGCAGGTGGGGGAGGCCCCGTCGACGCTGCGCCTGATTCTGCCGGAGGCCCGGCTGAAAGATGCGGATGTGGAGAACCACATTGCAGCCATCAACGAGACGATGAAACAGTACATGAACAGCGGTTTGTTCCAGACCTTGACCGACTCCTTGATCTATGTGGAGCGGCAGCAGTCCGACGGAAAGATCCGGCACGGTCTGGTGGGTATGGTGGACCTGGAGCAGTATGATTTTACCCCCGGTTCCGGTGCGCTCATCCGCGCTACGGAAGGTACGGTGCTGGATCGTATCCCGCCCCGGGCTAAGGTGCGCCGCAACGCATCCATCGAACTGCCCCATGTAATGCTGTTGATTGATAACCCCGAGCGCACGGTGATTGAACCTTTGACCGCAGCGGCGGATACGATGAAAAAACTCTATGATTTCGATTTGATGCAGGGCGGTGGTCACATCCGCGGCTATCAGCTGTCCGACAAGCAGGTAGACGCTGTGGCGGAATCTCTGCTGGCTTTGACCACGGAGGAAGTCATGGAGCGCAAGTACGGCGTCAAGGGTGTGGCACCGCTGCTGTTCGCCGTAGGCGACGGCAACCACTCTCTGGCAACTGCTAAGGCTTGCTATGAAGAAAAGAAACAGGGTCTGACCCCGGAAGAGACTTTGCATATGCCCAGCCGCTATGCGTTGGTGGAAGTGGTGAACAACCACGACGATGCGCTCCAGTTCGAGCCGATCCACCGGGTGCTGTTTGGTGTGAAGCCCGACCATCTGCTGGCGGAGTTCCGCAAAGTATATCCCAACGCCCATGAGGGAAAGGGCGAGGGACATACCATCGGTGTGGTGTATGAGGGCTATGAGGGATATATCACCGTGCCCGATCCTACCATGCAGCTGGCGGTGGGAACGCTGCAGTCTTTCTTGGACGAATATCTGAAAGAGTTCGGCGGTGAAGTGGACTACATCCACGGCGATGACGTCACCCGTGAACTGGGCGCTCAGCATGGCAACATGGGATTCCTGCTGCCTGCAATGGGAAAGGAGCAGCTCTTCAAAACGGTGATGGCCGATGGCGTTCTGCCTCGCAAGACCTTCTCGATGGGCCATGCGCAGGATAAGCGCTACTATCTGGAAAGCCGTAAAATCGAGAAATAAAACCAAAGAAAAAATCTGATAGAGGAAAGGCCGCCCGGCAGTAACGTCAGCGGCTTTTTCTCTGCCCGGAAACTAGCCTGCCGCGGTGCAGCACTGAGGAAAAAGGAGTTTTATTGAATGGATAAAGTAGTGGAGTTGGCACCGGCCAAACTGAATCTGACGCTGGACGTGGGTGCTAAGCATCCCGATGGCTATCACGATGTCACTTCAGTGATGACTAGCGCGAGCCTCTTTGACGTGATCACGCTGGAGCGCGGCGTGGGTGAGGAGATTACCGTCACCTGTACAGATCCGACGCTGGCCTGCGATGAGACCAATCTGGTCTATCAGGCGGCTGAACTGTTCTTTGAGATTACCAATATCAAGTGTGACGGTCTGCAGATTCATCTGGAGAAGCACATCCCCATGCAGGCGGGGCTCGGCGGCGGCAGCAGTGATGCGGCGGCCGTGCTGCGCGGTCTGCGCCAACTGTACACCCCTAATATGATGCTGCGGGAACTGGAGCGCAACGCCATCCATCTGGGCAGCGACGTGCCCTACTGCGTGCGCAGTATGACCACCATGGTCTGCGGTCGCGGAGAGCAGCTGATCAAGCTGCCCGCTATGCCTCAGTGCTGGTTTGTTCTCTGCAAGCCGGAGGAGTCTTACTCCACCAAGGAAATGTACGGCAAGCTGGATGAGCTGGAATGTCAGGGCAAAATCAATAACATCGGCATGGCCAAGGCACTGGAAGAGTCCGAGATAGAGGATATCGTGAAGTGCGTGGGCAATGTCTTTGAGCAGGTTCTGCCGGCGGACAGCGAGATTTTCACCATTCGCCGCCGTCTGACGGATCTGGGCGCCAGTTGTGCCAGCATGAGCGGCAGCGGATCGGCGGTATTTGGCCTGTTTACCGACGAGGCCCAGGCCCAGGCTGCCTGTGAAACGCTGCGTAAGGATTATCCGGAAACTTTCTGCGCCGAGCGAGTATAAAAAGAAAACAAACCGTCCATGATGTAGATGCAAACTCTACTTATGGACGGTGTTTTTTATGCGTATTCAAAAGAAAAATCGTTTTCAATTCTTTGAAATTGCTCTTCTGGTGGGAATGGTAGTCTCTTTGCTGTGGGGGGTGTGGTCCCTGCAGAGCCAGGATGCGCTGGAAGGGAAAATGATTCGCCTTCATGTGCTGGCCAACTCCGACACAGAGGAGGATCAGGCACTGAAGCTGCAGGTCCGGGACCGGGTGCTGGATATGGCAACGGAGCTGCTGGAGAGCACGAAGGACATGAACGAGGCGCGGACAAAGATCGAGGAAGAGCTGCCTGCCATTGCGGCGGTTGCGGAGGATGAAGTGCGTGCCAGAGGATACAGCTACCATGTGGCAGCACGGTTGGAAGACACAGAATTCCCCACAAAGGAATATGACGGCTTTGCGCTGCCGGCAGGGCAGTATCTGGCGCTGCGGGTACTGATTGGGGATGCCGCCGGCCAGAACTGGTGGTGCGTGGTGTATCCGCCGCTGTGTACGACGGCAGCCACAGATCTGAAGGAAACGGCCATCATGGCCGGGATGGACAAGGAGGACGTATCCTTGATGACGGAGGCTGATCCGGGATATGAGCTGAAATTCCGCTCACTGGAACTGTGGGAAGATTTCCGGCAGTGGTTGGAGAAAAAATAAGAGACAGGAGAATGGCTTGGAAAGCTGTTCTCCTTTTTTGTTGGCAAGTGGCTGGACATCAGGTATAATGAAGAGTAAAGAGATGATTTTGGGACAGTAACTTTGGTAGACTGTTCCAGGAAGGGAGGAGATGCCATGCTCTCCATTTGGATCGGTCGGGCAGGAAGCGGAAAATCGGAACGCATCCTGCGTACTATGAATGAAAAGCGTACCCAGCGTCCGCAGGTACTGCTGGTACCGGAACACGTCTCCCATGAGGCAGAAGTGGATTTGTGCCGCGCACTGGGCGTAACGGCCTGCCGTGATGCGGAGGTGCTGAGCTTTCAGAATCTGGCGACCCGGATTTTGACACAGACCGGTGGTGTGGCGGATTTTACGCTGGATAACGGTGGCAAGCTGCTGACCATGCGTCTGGCCTTGCAGGAACTGCACAGTCAGCTGACGGTCTTTGGCCGCCCCAGTCAGCGCTCTACTTTTTTGCGGCAGCTGATGGATCTGTCGGAGGAATTCTATGCCTATGAAGTGACACCGGAGGCCCTGTGGCAGCAGGTCGAGGAAATGGAAGGGGCCATGGGCGATAAACTGCGTGATGTCGCGTTGCTGTATGCTGCCTACGATGCCAAACTCCATACCGAGGGTTTGGATGCCCGCTCCCGAATGCAGAAACTGCGGGAGAATCTGGAGCACAGCGATTACCTCCGGGGGAAGGACATCTATCTGGATGGTTTCTCCTATTTTACCCGTCTGGAAGAGAGTATTCTGGAGGTGCTGCTCCATCAGGCCAACAGCGTCACGGTGACGCTGCTGGGCGTCAAGGACAACGAGGAACTATTCCAAAATTCGATCCGTCAGCGCCAGCGCCTGGTGCGTATGGCCCAGCGCTGTGGGAGTGAATGTGAGATCGTTTATCTTCCGCCGGAAACGGGGACAGCACTGGCGCATTTGGAGGGCCATCTGTTCGGCTCTGACGAGACCTGGAAGGAGCCGACAGAATCCATTTGTCTGGCGCAGGCAGGTACGGCCTACACGGAAGCGGAGTGGGTGGCGGCAGAGATTCTGTCGCTGGTGCGTTCTGGAAAGTACCGCTACCGGGATATTGCCGTGGGGGCCCGGAATATGGACGTCTATGGACCAATTCTGGAAAATGTCTTTGCCCGCTGTCAAATCCCGGCCTATCTGAGCCGACGCAGCGACCTGCTGGAAAAGCCGGTGATGACCATGCTGCTCAGTGCCGTGGACGCGGTTACCGGCGGCTTTGAATATGAGGATATGTTCCGCTATCTCAAAACAGGGCTGGCGGGGATCAGCGACGATGAGTGTGATCTGCTGGAAAACTATGTGATCTGCTGGGAAATCCGGGGCAGTATGTGGTTGCGAGATACCCCATGGACGGCCCATCCCGACGGATACGGGCAGCAGCCCAGTGAGGAATCCGAGGAACGTCTGGCAGAGATCAATCGCATCCGTGCCAAAGTGGCCGCACCGCTCAAGTATCTGAGCGAAAACCTGAAAGCCAATAAAACAGCGATGGGTAAGGCGGAAACGCTTTACATGTTTGCCCAGCGCTGCGGTGTGCCGGAAGGACTGGAAACCAAGGCAAATGCGCTGCTGCGAGCGGGGCAGGTCCAGCTGGCTGAGGAGTATGACCAGCTATGGAAGATCCTCTGCGGCGTGCTGGATCAGTTTGTGGAGATCCTGGGTGAGAGTGAGATTTCCAACGAGGAATTTGCTCGTCTGCTGCGCCTGGTGCTGACGCAGTACAGCGTGGGTACCATCCCCGCCACACTGGATCAGGTGAAGGTCAGTGAGATTACCCGCAACGACCGCCACCATGTCAAGTGCTTTTTCCTGCTGGGAGCCAACGACCATGTGCTGCCCGCCGTCAGCAATGGCAGCGGCATTTTGGACAGCGAGGATCGAGTGGCCTTACAGCAGCATGATATTCTGCTCTCTGACGCGACGTTTGATCCGCTGGATCAAGAGTTACAGAATATTTATTGTTGTCTGACCCAGCCCACAGAGCGGCTGTGGGTCAGCTGGCCGGTGACGGATCTGGTAGGCAGTCAGCTGCGCCCGTCCTTTGTGGTGAACCGCATTCACTATCTCTTTCCCGATGTGCCTATTACAGCGGAGGACGGCAGCTATCGCTACCAGGTGGAGGCTTCGGCACTGGAACTGGCGGGCGAGGCCCCTGATGGCCCCCTGTGGCAGTATTTTGCCGCCGATGGGGATTATCAGCAGATTCTGGACGCTATGAAGCGGGCACGCACCATGCGGCGCGGTCGGTTGTCTCATGCGGCGGTCAAGACGTTGTATGGCAATAATATCCGTATGTCTGCTTCACGAATGGATCAGCTCAAGCGCTGCCACTTCCGCTACTTCATGCAGTACGGCCTAAAGGCGAAGGAGCGCCGCAGTGCTGGGTTTGAAGCACCGGAGATTGGTACCTTCATCCATTATCTGTTGGAAAATGTGACCCGTGATGTGATGACCAAGGGCGGGTATGGTGCTGTGGAGAAGAAGGAACTGCGCCAAATGGTCAAGCATTATGTGGATCTCTATGCCGACACCTACATCGACCATTATCAAGAAAAGAGCGCCCGGTTCCGCTACCTCTTTTCCCGTCTGCGGACAGCCGCCTATTCCATGATTGAGAATATCGCCCGAGAGCTGGCGGAGTCCGATTTTAAGCCAGTGGAGTTTGAGCTGGGCTTTGGCGGGAAAGACGGAGAACTGCCTGCCATCACGATTCACGAGGGGGAAACCACGCTCTCAGTCAGCGGCAAGGTGGACCGGGTGGATGGCTGGCTCAAGGATGACAAGCTCTATCTGCGTGTGGTGGACTATAAGACCGGCAAAAAGAGCTTTGACCTGACAGACCTGCGCTATGGTCTGGGCATCCAGATGCTGCTGTATCTCTTTACGCTGTCGGATCAAGGCACGGAGCACTTCGGCCATGAAATTGTTCCGGCAGGTGTGCTGTATCTTCCGGCCCGGGAAGCCATTTTGCGGGCGGACCGAGGGATCTCCGAGGAGAAACTCCGGCAGGCGATGGACAAGGAGCTGCGCCGCAGCGGCATGGTACTGGCAGAGCCGGAGGTTTTGCAGGCCATGGAGCACAGCGCTTTGGAGTCCCCGTGTTTTCTGCCGGTGCACGTCAGTAAGAGCGGCGGGATCAGCGGCGGCGTGGCCACGGCAGCCCAGCTGGGCAAGCTGGGACATTATGTGGATCACCTGCTGCACCAGATTGCCCGGGAACTGGCAGACGGCAACATTGATGCCGATCCCTGCAGCCATACCCCGCAGGACAGTGCCTGCGATTACTGCGAATTTGTCTCGGCCTGTTACTTCAGAGATGGACAGGATCGGGATCGGATCCGCCATATGAAAAAAACAGAGCCGGAGGAATTCTGGCAGTATGTCCAACAGACGACAAGAGAGGAGGAGACCCATGGCGAAGATTCAGCTGACGAATGACCAGCACGAGGCCGTCTATAACCGCGGCGGTAGTCTTTTGGTGTCTGCGGCGGCGGGCAGCGGCAAGACGAAGGTGCTGGTAGAGCGTTTGTTTTCGTATATGGAAGAAGAGCGCTGCCACGTGGATGACTTCCTCATCATTACTTATACGAAGGCGGCGGCAGCAGAGTTGCGGGGCAAGATTGCCAAAGAGCTGAGTGAGCGGGTGGCAGAGGACCCGGGCAATGCCCATCTGCGCCGCCAGATGTTTCGGGTGTACCAAGCGGATATCAAGACGGTGGATGCGTTTTGCGCCGCCCTGCTGCGGGAAAATGTGCATCTGCTGCAAGGCGATGGCACCCACAGCCTGACACCGGACTTCCGTGTGCTGGATGAGCCAGAGAGCCAGCTGATCAAGGATCGTGTGCTGGGGCGGGTACTGGAGTCGTTTTACCAGGAAATGGAGCAGGCGGATGCGGCGGCAGATCTGTTGGCCCGGACGCTGGGAGCCGGTAGGGATGACCGGGCGCTGGAGACTCTGGTATTGGAGCTGCATAATAAAATTCAAAGCCATGCCCATCCGCTGCAATGGTTGGAGAATGTCCGCAAGGCGTGGGAGAACCTGCCCCAGACGCTCGGCGACAGCGATTATGGCCGCGTGATTATGGAAGACACCGTGCGCCGGGCTGATTATTGGGCCGGTCGCTTGGAGAAAGCGGTAGAGGAGATGGAAAGCACTCCTGCTGTTTACCAGAGCTATGCCGACCGCTTCTTGGAGGTGGCGGAAAAGCTGCGGACCTATCGCACAGCCGCGGAAGAGGGATGGACAGCGATGGGAAAAATCGACCCCACCTTCCGCCGTTTGGGTGCGGTTCGAGGGGAAGAGAATGCGCTGGCCAAGGAGAAAGCCAAAACGGTTCTGGAACAGTGCAAGAAGGACCTGAAGAGAATGACAGAAGTCTTTGGACAGCCAGAGGAGGAATACATCGAGGATCTGCGGGCGATGGCCCCGGCGATGACGGCTCTGCTGCGACTGACCGCTGCTTTTTCCGAGGCTTACCAGCAGGAGAAACTGCGACTGAATGCGATGGATTTCTCCGATCAGGAGCACTTTGCCATTGAGATCTTGACCGATGAGAACGGAGTTCCCACCGAGCTGGCCCGCCAGCTCAGCAGCCGATATCGGGAAATTATGGTGGACGAATACCAGGACACCAACGAGGTGCAGAACTGCATCTTCAATGCCATCTCCCGCCGGGGAGAAAATCTCTTTGTGGTGGGCGATGTGAAGCAGAGTATCTACCGTTTCCGACTGGCGGACCCCACCATCTTTCTGGAGAAATACCTGGCCTACCTTCCGGCGGCGGAGGCGGCAGACGGGCAGCCCCGTAAGGTGCTGCTGAGTCGTAATTTCCGATCCCGACAGGCAGTGCTGGATGCGGCCAACTTTGTGTTCAACAATATTATGTCCCGGGACATGGGCGAGATGGATTACGGCCCGGACGAGCAGCTTTACTTTGGTGCAGAGTATTATCTGCCCCGGGAAGATACGGCGACAGAGTTCCATCTCATCAGCGTGGCAGACACGCAAGAGGAACATTTTGACCGTACGGAGGTAGAGGCCCGGTTTGTGGCCCGACGCATCCGGAAAATGCTGGATGAAGGATTCCCCGTGCAGGACGGGGATACGATGCGCCCTGTCCGGGAGGAGGATATTGTCATCTTAATGCGCTCTCCACGTGGCAGGCAGAAAGCCTTTACAGCAGCTCTAAAACGGGAAAATATTTCGTGTTCGACTTCGGAAAACGAGTCTTTGTTTGAAACGATGGAGATTGCGGCGGTGTTTTCACTGCTGCAAATCATCGACAACCCCCGCCAGGATGTGCCGCTGATTTCGACGCTGCGCTCGCCCCTGTTTGGCTTCACGCCGGACCGCTTGGCACAGATCCGAACTCTGTGTCCGACGGGTGATTACTATGATGCGCTCTGTGCCGATACGGCAGAGGATTCTGTCCGCTTCTGTACGTTGCTGCAAGAATTGCGCCACCTGTCCCGTGATCTGTCGGTGGACCGACTGATTTGGGAAATTTATAGTCGGCTTCATGTCCCTGCCGTGTTTGGTGCCATGGAGGGG
>RCNI01001579.1_pt1 | contig 12099 bp, 11 predicted proteins | sample 2041151 | NCBI WGS metagenome assembly RCNI01 (sample SAMN09708214, study PRJNA481090) | feces metagenome | isolation source: feces | place: Antarctica: Albino Rookery
ATCGAACCCGCCTCCGAGGCTTGGGAAGCCCCTATAATAGCCGATATACTAACCCTGCGAATGGATGTATTATAGCAAACCCAAATGGAAATTTCAACCACAATTTGTCGAACGGAGAAGTGCCCTGCATCCGCTGGATGCAGGGCACCTGATGATTTATTCCTTGATGCTTCCGTCAGGGTTAAAGAGGGGGAGCTTCTCCAGATAGACGAGATCATCCCGCTCCTGTGCGTCGCCCTCGGCGAGAATTGCCATACGGCCGCAGATGTGGCCGCCGGCCTTTTCTACCAGAGCCTCCAAAGCGGACAGGCTCTCACCGGTGGAGATCACATCGTCCACGATGAGAATGTTTTTGCCCTCCATGAGCTTTGCATCGCTGCCGTCCAGGAAGAGGTGCTGCTCCTTGGCGGTGGTAATGGACTTAACACTTACCTCCATGATGTCCTGCATATAGAGCTTGGGACCCTTCCGGGCAAGAATGTACTTGGCATCTCCGGCCTGACGGGCCATTTCGTGAGCCAGAGGAATACCCTTGGCTTCGGCGGTGATGATATAGTCGTACTTGGGGGCCTTCTTCAGCAGCTCCCGGGCACAGGCCACGGTCAGCTCCTGATCGCCGAAGATGACGAAGCCGGCAATATAAAGGGAGTCGTTGACCTTGCAAATGGGCAGATCCCGCTCAAGGCCTGCGATAGTCATATGGTGGAACATGGAAAATCGCTCCTTCAATTCATATTTTTACATCTACTATTATACAATAGGGAAGGGGAAAGTCAAGATTATCTGGCCGAAAACAGGAAAACACCCGCTGTAAAACACAGCGGGTGCTTTCGCAAAAGGGTTTAGAAAGAAGAGAGGTAGAAAAAAGGGAATCTACGGAGTAGAAAGGTACGGCTCACGGCTTCCGTTGCCTTTCATGCTTATACTTTATTCGACGGATTTGAACGGCAATTAACGAATTTGAAAACAAAAAGCATACAAATTGTGAACAAATCGTGAGGAAAATCAACTGACCGCCGGGGAAAGAAAAAGGCACATCCTGGGTGGATGTGCCGAAATCAATTACAGATTTTTCACAGGGTTTTCCTGCAGATGCTTTTGAATGGCGGCAAAGCTCTCGTCACTGAGGATATGCTCCATCTTGCAGGCATCTGCGGCGGCAGTCTCCTCACTGACACCCAGCTGCATCAGCACTTTTGTGAGAATTTGGTGCCGGTTCAGAATCTTCTCGGCAATCTCTCTGCCAGCGGGAGTCAAAAGGATATGCCCATCGTCCTCCACGATGATGAAGTTGCCGTTTTTCAGCAGACCTACGGCACGGGAAACGCTGGGCTTGGAATAACCCATGTGTTCGCTGATGTCTACGGAGCGCACATATTGATTTTTTTGAGAAAGAATGAGAATCGTTTCCAGATACATTTCTCCGGATTCTTGTAATTCCATGGCGGCCCTCCTGATATTTTCTACTAGCATACCATGAAAAATGCGGTTTGACAAGGGGAAGACCCAAAATGCCCCCGGAAACGAGTAAATTGCTGTTTACTTTTTGAAATGGACAGCTTATAATGTGACCACCACAAAAAAAGGGAGGAATTCCAGTGAAAAAACTATTGACCCTGCTTTTAGCGTTTGTCATGGTGCTGAGTATGGCGGCCTGCGCCGGCGGCACAAAAGACAATGAGACAACTGCACCGAACGATACCCAATCCGCTGAAACACCTACCAAGAAACCTACCGAAAAACCTACCGAGAAACCTACGGAAAAGCCCACCGAGGCACCTACCGAAGCACCTGCCGAGCCTCAGCGGGAAGCCAAGCTGGGCAAGTTTGAAAAAGACACTTACACCAATGAATTTTTGGGCATTGCGTGCAAGCTGGACCATGCATGGAAGGTAGCATCTCCTGCAGAGCTGGCAAAGCTCAACGGCATTTTGGCAGATGCCACGACCGACGAGGAATTTGCCAAACTGCTGGAAAAGACCGGTGTGGCTCACGGATTCTATGCCATGACCACTGACGGCACGATCACCATCGATCTTTGCATGGAAAATCTGGGAAAAATCTACGGCGTAACCCTGAGCGAAGCAGATTATGTGAAGCATACCATCGGTCAGATTCCCAAGGCACTTGAAAGTGTTGGTGTTACCGATGTGAAGACGGAAGCCGTGACGGTTTCCTTTGCCGGAGCAAAGCATGCCGGTATCAAGGTGACCGGCAAAATTCAGGGCGTGGACTTTTATGAGACCCTGGTTTGCCTCAAGGCTGGAAGCTACATGACTGCTATTACCATCGGCTGTGCCGGTCAGGATGCTTCCGAAGCAGTGATGTCCCTGTTTACCGGACTGAAAAAGTAAATTTTAAGCAGAATCGATTTTCAAAAGGCGGTAACCCTGTCGAAAGGGTGCCGCCTTTTCTGCTTTTTGAAAGAAAAACTGCCTGTCGGTGGAAATCGACAGCTATCGCACTGAGATTTATGCTAGAATAGCATCGCCTTTGATCGGTTAATCATGGATTTTTGTGAAAAACTCCTTTGATTTTCCTGTGAAAACTGAATGATTCAGCAAAATACACAAAAAAGAGGCAGATAATTCGACATCTGGAAGATTGACATTTTCCATGAGAATAAAGTATAATTCGTTATGTGAGGGAGCGGTTGCGCTGAGTTGCGTACCGTCTCTGTTTCTGCGGGAACAGGACCTTACAGATCTTGGCTTTTACGGCGATGCCGCCGTTAGGCATACATAATTTTAGGAGGAAAGTAAAATGAAAAAGATTCTTGCACTGCTTCTGGCTTGCATGATGATCGTTGGCGTGTTTGCCGGCTGCGCCGGTAATGATAAGCCCAACGAGACTGTGAAGCAGGATACGACCGAAGGCCCCAAGGAGCCTGAGGAAATTACTCTGACCGTCTGGGCTCCTCAGGAGGACCAGGGCGACGACAGCAAGTGGCTGAATCAGATGCTCAAGAAGTTTGAGGAAGCTCATCCCGAGTACAAGATCACCTGGAATCTGGGTGTTTGCTCCGAGGCTGATGCAAAGGCTAAGGTTACCGCTGATGTTTCCGCTGCTGCTGATGTATTTATGTACGCTAACGACCAGCTGGGCGAGCTGATGCAGGCTGAGGCTGTTGCCAAGGTCGGCGGCTCCTTCCTGGAGCAGATCAAGAAGGACAACTCCGAGACCTTCGTGAACACCGTCACCTACACCGATGGCGCTGTTTACGGCTTCCCCTACACTGCTAACACCTGGTTCATGTACTACAACAAGTCCATCTTCACCGAGGAAGATGTTAAGTCTCTGGACACCATGCTCTCCAAGGGCAAGGTCGTATTCCCCCTGACCAACGGCTGGTACCTGGCTTCTATGTATGTTGCCAACGGTGCTACCCTGTTCGGCGATAAGGGCATCGACGCTGCTGCCGGCATTAAGCTGGGCGAAGACAAGGCTGTCGAAGTCACCAAGTATCTGGTCAACATGGTTGCTAACCCCAACTTCGCTAACGAAGACGGCGGCAACGGCATGGCAGGCCTGAAGGATGGCTCCGTCGGTGCTATCTTCTCCGGCTCCTGGGATGCTGAGAATGTTAAGAAAGCTCTGGGCGACAACATGGGCGTTGCTCAGCTGCCCTGCATCACCATCAACGGCGAGCAGAAGCAGATGCGTTCCTTCGCAGGCTCCAAGGCTTTCGGCGTTAACAAGCAGAGCAAGCACCAGAAGGCTGCTATGCAGCTGGCTGCATTCCTGTCCTCTGAAGAGGCACAGCTGCTGCACTTCGAGCTCCGTGGTGTGATTCCCGCAGCTTCCAACCTGACCAAGAACGAGAAGGTCGCTAAGGATCTGGTTGCAGTAGGCCAGAGCCTCACCATGCAGAACACCGCAGTCGTGCAGCCCACCATTCCTGAAATGGGCGCATATTGGGCTCCTGCTGAGACCATGGGCAAGGCTATCAACAGCAAGCAGGTTACTCTGGACAATGCTGCTGAGCAGACCCAGATCTTCCAGAATTCTTTGAACGGTACCGGTCTGTAATTAAGATCTGAAATCCGCTTAATGAAAAGCATGTGGCGGCGGCTGGATAATTCTGGCCGCCGCCATTTTTAATCGAGAGAAGGGAGACGGTATCGTGTCTAACGAATTGACAAAAGCGGATGCACGGCGTAAGCGAAAAGCATCCAAACAATCGGATACCTTGCTGAAAGCACTCCAACACGGCGGCCCCATCGTTTGGCTGTCCTGCCTGATTATGGGCCTTGGCAATTTGGTTGCAGGCCAAATCGTGAAAGGTATTCTGTTTGCTGCAATGGAAGCAGCAATGATTGTGTTTATGGTTCGCCCCATGGGCGGCATCCACTGGCTCTCCATGCTTCCCGGTCTGGGTGAGATAGAGACTCAGGAAGTCTGGGATGAAGAACAGGGTATTTTTGTTTATGAGATCGGTGACAACTCCCAGCTGATCCTGCTGTATGGTGTTGCTACTATGATCCTTCTAGTGGCATTTGCCATTATGTGGCGTGCTTCTGTCCGCAGCGGCTATAAGGCGCTCAGTGTAAAGCGCAGCGGCAAGCATGTGCCGAACATTATTGAAGACATCAAGTCTCTGCTGGATGCCAATATTCATAAGCTTCTGATGACCCCGCCGTTTTTGGGTCTGCTGATTTTTACAATTGTTCCTCTTATCTATATGATAACCATGGCATTTACCAACTATTCCAAGGTAGACAGCCACTTGATTCTGTTCGACTGGGTCGGATTGGAAAACTTCCGCGCTCTGTTTAACGGAAGCACTGTGATTGGCCGGCAGTTCTGGAGCGTACTGCGATGGACTCTGGTCTGGGCATTCTTTGCAACCTTCCTGAACTTCTTCTTCGGCACTTTTATGGCCATGATCATCAATCGCCCCACGACCCGCCTGAAGGGTATGTGGAGAACGATTCTGTCCCTGACCATTGCGGTTCCGCAGTTCGTTTCTCTGCTGGTTATCCGCACGATGTTTAAGGACGAGGGTATTGTTAACAAACTGCTGGTGAACTGGCATGTGCTGGCAGAAGGCGAATTCCTGCCTTTTATGACCAATGCCACATGGGCCAGAGTGTTCGTTATTGTCGTCAACCTGTGGGTAGGTATCCCCTATACGGTGATGCAGGTTACAGGTATTCTGAAAAATATTCCCGCGGAGCAGTATGAATCCGCAAGACTGGACGGCGCCAATGTGGCGCAGCAGTTCAGACATATTACGCTGCCCTATATGATCTTCGTGCTGACTCCCTATCTCATCACCCAGTTCACCGGCAACATCAATAACTTCAATGTGATCTATCTGCTGACCGGCGGCAATCCTGTCCAGAACGGTATGTCTGCCGGCGAAACGGATTTGCTGGTCACATGGCTCTATAAGCTGTCGGTGGACAATCAGCGCTACAATATGGCGGCAGTTATCGGTATTTTCACCTTTATTGTGCTGAGTATCGTGGCATTGGTGACCTATCGCAGCTCCGGCTCCTATAAAGATGAGGAGGGATTCCGATAATGGCACATACGAAAAATCATTCTGTGAAGCGCAGAAGAATCGCCATGGATGTGATCGTCCATGTGTTTCTGGCAATTATGGCCGTCATCTGGCTCATTCCTTTTGTGTGGCTGATCGCCCACAGCTTCCGGGAGGAGCAGTCTCAGTTCTGTAAGACCTTTTTCCCGACAGCTTATACGCTGAACAACTACAAGTTGCTCTTTACGGATTTTGAGGTCATGAACTTCCCCCGGATGTTTATGAACACCCTGACCATTGCCACATTCAGCTGCCTGATCAGCACATTGTTCGTGCTGAGCGTTTCCTACTGCACCAGCCGTGTGAAGTGGAAAATGCGCAAGCCCTATATGAATATGGCCATGATCCTCAATCTGTTCCCCGGCTTTATGACCATGGTGGCTGTGTACTTCATTTTGAAAGCTATGGGTCTTACCGAGGGCAGAATGATTCCCATTGCGCTGATTATCTGCTTCTCCGCAGGTTCCGGTACAGGATTCTATGTTATGAAGGGCTATATGGATACCATACCGAAGGCGCTGGATGAAGCTGCCTATCTGGATGGTGCCACCAAGTGGCAGGTGTTTACCAAGATCACCATTCCGCTGTGTAAGCCCATGATCGTCTATCAGCTCATCACTTCCTTCATGGGCCCCTGGGTGGACTTCATTTTTGCCAAGGTGATTGTCCGTGCAGATGCCAGATATTTTACCGTTTCCATCGGCCTGTGGAATATGCTGGAAAAGGAATATGTGGAGAGATGGTTCACCCGTTTCTGCGCCGGCTCCGTGCTGGTGGCAATTCCTATTTCTTTGCTGTTTATCGTGACCCAGAAGTTCTATCAGGAGGCCATGAGCGGCTCCGTTAAGGGATAAAATGCTATGAAAATTTTGAAAACCATCCTCTGCACTGCCATGGCGGCTTTGCTTCTGGCGGGGTGCGTCAGCGGCGGAGAAACCGGGACGACCGGTGCAAACACCGAAAAGCCCGCCTCTGCAATGCAGGACCGTCTGGATAAAATTGCCCAGCTGGGGCAGAGCCCCGATGATAACTACCGGGTCTGGTATGAGATCTTCGTCTATTCCTTCTGCGATTCCAACGGCGACGGTATCGGCGACCTGAAGGGCGTAACCAGCAAGCTGGACTATTTGCAGGAACTGGGCATCAACGGAATCTGGCTGATGCCCATTCATCCCAGTAGCTCTTACCATAAGTACAATGTCCGGGACTATTACGAAATCGACCCCGAATACGGTACAATGGCAGACTTTGAAGAACTGCTGGCAGAGTGCAAAAAGCGGGACATCAAGCTCATTATGGACTTGGTGGTGAACCACACCGGCAGCGACCACGCATGGTTCCGGGAACTTACGGAATATCTGAAATTTGTGCCGCCGGTTCTTCCGCTGGACAGCAGCGAATGTAAGTATGTGGATTACTACAATCTGGCAGTCGAGGGTGGCAGCGGCTATCGGAAGATCCCGGGAACGGATTTCTACTATGAATCCAGATTCTCTGCCGATATGCCCGACCTGAATCTGGGCAGCGAAGCTGTCCGGCAGGAAATCCGCAGTATTATGGAATTCTGGCTAGGTAAGGGCGTCAGCGGTTTCCGGCTGGATGCTGCAAAGGAATTCTATTCCGGCAACACCGATAAAAATATCGAAGTGCTGAAATTTTTGCAGGATACCGCCGTTTCCATCAAGCCCGATGCCTATATGGTTGCCGAGGTGTGGGACGATTTCTCTCAGGTGACCAGATGCTACGAAAGCGGCATTACCAGCCTCTTTAACTTCCCCTTCGGCAGTTCCGGCGGAAAGATCGCACAGGTCATCCGTGGTGCAGGCAATGCCACACAGGTTGCAGGCTTCGCCAAGGCTCTGGAAAAGGCCGATAAGGCATACCTTGCCAAGAATCCCAACTACATCGATGCTCCCTTTATGAGCAACCACGATGTGGGACGGATTGCAGGCTTTGTGAGCCGCAACGAGGACAAGACCAAGCTTGTGGGAGCCATGAATCTGATGATGGGCGGCAGCGCCTTCATCTACTACGGTGAGGAAATCGGCATGGTGGCGGGAGCCGTCAACGATCCGTCCTACCGGGCCCCCATGTACTGGAATGACCGCCGTGCGGACGGCGTGACCCAGCCGCCTCCCGGCTGCACCCTGCCCGATGAATATCCCATGGGCAGTCTGGAGCAGCAGAAAGAAAATGACCATTCCGTCTACAACTATTACCGTCAGGCCATCGCCATCCGCAAGGCTCTGCCGGTGATCTCTCACGGCAGAGTGACGGAAGAAGCTGCCCTGAATACCGGGTGCATCAGCGCTCAGCGGAAAACCTGGGGCGAGGAAAGCTGCATCATCCTTATGAATATCAACAGTCAGGATGCTGTGGTGGATCTGTCTGCATATGCGGACTGGACTCTTACAGCCTCTCTCAGCGTGGGTGAAAATGAGGTAAAACAGGATGGAAACAATCTTTCCATTCCGGCTTACGGCGTAGCGGTATTGCTGCCGAAATAACAGATCAAACGAAACCCTCCTGCCGGGAAACCGGCAGGAAGGTTTTTGCCGTTTGAAAGGAGACAAAAGAGTGAACGAAACATTGCAGAAAAGACCCTCCGGTATCAGCGCAAATGCGCTTCGTGTCTGGGGTCTGCTGTTTCTGGTGGTGGGTGTCGCCGGCAGAAGCCTCATTGAAAACCGAATTTTAGGCGTAGATCATTTAAGCTCGGAGCAGCTTCTGGCGCTGATGAATCAGCATCCCGAAGCTATGACGGCGGCAACGGTGGCGCTGGTGTGCAAGGCAATCTATACCTGTGCTGCACCGATTTTTGCTTTCCTGCTGGTGGAGGGCTTTAATCATACCGAAAATCTGACGGGGTATATTACCCGGGTGGCAATCCTTGCGGCTGCCACGGAGATTCCCTATGATTTGGCCTTCAGCGGAAAGCTGCTGGATATTGGAGAGCAGAACCCGGTATTTGCCCTGCTGGTGGGACTGATTGTTCTGTGGCTTTACCGCTCCTATCAGGAGAAAAGTGCGGCAGCCATCGCCGTCAAGGCGGTTGTTACCGTGTCTGCATTTCTCTGGGTGGGCATCCTGCGGATTGATCAGGGACACAGCCTTATGCTGCTCATCATGGTGCTCTGGCTTTTCCGGAATAAGCAGCTCTACCGGATCGTGGGCGGCGTTACAACGGCTTTCCTTTGCAGCGTTTTTTCCCCGTTTTACATGGCCTCACCCATGTCGTTTGTACCGATTTATTTGTATAACGGCGAAAAGGGAGCAGAAAACCGCATTTTTAACTATGTGATATTCCCTGTGGTGCTTCTGGCATTTTTTGCCATGGGGCTGCTGCTATTTTCTAAATAACAAAAATGCGCAGAGACACAAAAAAGCGTCTCTGCGCATCAGCTTATCCAATGCCCCGGCTTTGCGCCGGGGCATTTCGTTATTGAGCAAACATAGGGGTGGAGAGGTAACGGTCGCCGGTGTCAGGGAGAAGCACAACGATTGTCTTTCCGCTGTTTTCGGGCCGCTTTGCCAGAACTGCGGCGGCATGGAGCGCGGCGCCGGAGGAAATGCCCACCAGAACGCCCTCGTTTGTACCCATGGCACGCCCGGCGGCATAAGCTTCTTCGGTGGTGACGGGGATGACCTCGTCATAAATGCCGGTATCCAGCAGCCCGGGAATGAAGTTGGCACCGAGGCCCTGCAAACCGTGAGGGCCGGCCTTGCCGCCGGACAGCAGGGGAGAGTCCGCAGGCTCTACGGCAACCACTTTGACATTGGCGTTTTGCGCTTTCAGATAAGCGCCGGTTCCGGTGATGGTGCCGCCGGTACCGACACCGGCAACAAAATAATCTACATTCCCATCGGTATCTGCCCAGATTTCGGGGCCGGTGGTGTCAAAATGAGCCTTTGCGTTGGCCGGATTGTTAAACTGGTCGGGAATGAAGCTGCCGGGAATTTCCTCTGCCAGAGCTTTGGCTTTCTCAATGGCACCCAGCATACCGTCCTTTCCGGGGGTCAGCACCAGTTCCGCACCGTAGGCAGACATAATGAGCCGCCGCTCGATGCTCATGGAATCCGGCATGACGATAATGCATCTGTAACCTCTGGCGGCAGCAACAGAGGCAAGCCCGATACCGGTATTGCCGGAAGTGGGCTCAATGATGGCGCAGCCGGGTTTCAGCAGACCTTTTTCTTCGGCATCCTGAATCATAGCCAGTGCAGCTCGGTCTTTGACAGAGCCGGTGGGATTCAGATATTCCAGCTTTGCAAGAATTTTTACATTTACAGCCAGTTCCTGCTCCAAATGGGTCAGTTCCAGCAGGGGAGTGCGTCCAATCAGCTGATCGGCGGATGTATAAATATGGGCCATAACAGAACCTCCATGAAATCAAATGAATGGGTTTTCTCCAAGGGGAGATTTTATTATACCCCTGCGGCCGGGGGCTGTCAATGCGATTGACTTTGACATGCCGATGTGATATAAAACAGCAAAAGGAGGAGTGATCTATGAGCACGATTGAGCAGCAAATTGAGAGCGTGGTGGATACCATTCTGGAGGATTACCGGAGCGGCCGGGACATCGACAAAATCGACCTGTTCCGCCATCCGGATAAAGCCATCATCACAGATATGATACAGAAGCTTTTGCGGATCGTTTACCCGGGCTATTTCCGGGATATATCCTACCGTGTTTATAATATTCAGCACCATTTGTCCATGCTTATCGAGGATGTGATGTTTAATCTGAACCGCCAGCTGACGCTGGTCTATCAGGCCGGTGGCATGGAAATTTCTCAGGCGGAAATCAAGGCAGAGCAGGTCAGTCTGGAATTTTTCCAGCAGATTCCGACAGTTCGTGCGCTTGTGCAGACGGATGTTCAGGCGGCCTATGACGGTGACCCGGCGGCTACCAGCAAGGGCGAGGTAATTTTCTGTTATCCGGGACTGTTTGCCATTACGGTCTACCGGCTGGCCCATGTGCTGTATACGCTGGAGGTTCCCATGCTCCCCAGAGTGATGACCGAGCACGCCCACAGCATTACCGGAATTGACATCCACCCCGGCGCAACCATTGGCAAAAATTTCTTTATTGACCACGGCACCGGTATCGTCATCGGTGAAACTACCGTCATCGGGGACAATGTAAAAATCTATCAGGGCGTGACGCTGGGCGGCCTCACCACCCGGGGCGGTCAAAGCCTCCGGGGGCAGAGGAGACATCCTACCATTGAAAACAATGTGACCATTTACGCCGGCGCTTCCGTTCTGGGCGGCGAAACGGTGATCGGACGGGATTCGGTGATCGGTGCAAACTCTTTTATCACCAAATCCATTCCGCCCTGTACTACCGTCAGCATTAAAAATCAGGAGCTGCGCTTCAAAGCCAGAAACTGCCCCGGCTGTGAAAAAAGTACCTTCTGGAACGGGGAGGAAAAAGCATAAAGCTTTCCCGGCCTGAGAAACGAAAATTGCAGGCAGAATGCATTTGACGGCAGCATAAAAGCCCTGACTTCTGCATTGCAGAAATCAGGACTTCCGGACAAAAAGATGCGGAGAGACGCTTTTGCGCCTCTCCGCTTTTTGCTTACTGCATACCCTGCTCGTAAGCTTCAACCATCTTCTTGACCATCTGGCCGCCGACGGAACCGGCCTCACGGGAGGTAAGATCCCCGTTGTAGCCCTGCTTCAGGTTAACGCCAACCTCAGAAGCGGCTTCCATCTTGATCTGGCTGAGAGAATCCTTTGCCTTACCGGCGCTCATCTTAGTGTCGTTCTTCATTGTTTTGATCTCCTTTTTTCTTTCTCGGGAAGAAATCGCTTCCCGAGAGAACCGATTTCCTTCCGTAGCCATATCTTATCCGAAATCCTGCGGGATATGAATGAGAATAAACGGAAAAGTACTCAGTTTTTTCCATTTTCACCGGAAAAGCACCGAATGTACAAGAAGATGCGGTGCAGCCTTTTTTGTATGGCTCCCGCAGCCCGATGCCGGTGATGAAATAAATTTCGTTTCCCTCAAATAAATTCCACATATTCCACAGAAATATACTTGGATAAAAGAGGGGATTTTCGCAAAATATGGGTTGAATTTGTAGGGGTAATGTGATACGATATAGTCGTATCGATATGGGCGTATTATGCCCTTAAGATCTGTGATTTTGCAATTTTTAAATTGCACTAGGAGGTAAATAGAAATGTCTGTTAAGGAAATTTTCGACGAGCGTAATGCCTTTTCTTTCGAGGTGTTCCCCCCCAAGACTGACGCCGGCATGGAGAAGCTGTGCGGCGAAGGCGGCGTGCTGGAAAAGCTCTACACCCTGAACCCCGACTACATCTCCTGCACCTATGGCGCAGGCGGCACCAATGTCGGCAAGAACCTTGAGGTTCTGGACAAGATCGTAAAGGACGGCAAGACCACCGGTGTTACCCACTTTACCTGCATCGGCAACACCAAGGAGAGCATCAAGGAGCAGCTGCAGAACTATCTGGATCATGGCATCAACCATATGCTGGCTCTGCGCGGCGACCTGCCCTTCGGCTGGACCGGTACC
>RCNI01001580.1_pt1 | contig 12093 bp, 8 predicted proteins | sample 2041151 | NCBI WGS metagenome assembly RCNI01 (sample SAMN09708214, study PRJNA481090) | feces metagenome | isolation source: feces | place: Antarctica: Albino Rookery
GCAAAGCCCAGACCTTCGGCGTCATTGCCGCTGGATTTTGCGTTTACAATACCAATCAGCTCGCCCTGCATATTGAACAGGCCGCCGCCGGAGTTACCGGGAGAAACGCTGGCATTGGTCTGAATCAGGGTCATCTGGTTGCCCTCGACCTTCACATTACGGTTCAGTGCGCTGACAATGCCGTTGGTAATGGTACCGCCCAGTTCACCCAAGGGGTTGCCCACTGCCAGCACCTGCTCGCCCACTGCCAGAGAATCACTGTCGCCCATGACCGCAGGGGTCAGGCCGGATGCGTCGATCTTCAGCACGGCGATATCGCTTTCAGGGTCCTCGCCCATCAGGGTTGCACTGTAATTTTCTTCATTGATGGTCACTGTAATCTGAGAAGCACCAGACACCACGTGGGAGTTGGTCAGAATATAGCCATCCTCGGTCATAATCACGCCGCTGCCTGCGCCGCTGATGACACGATTCTGCACATACCAGCCGCCGCTTGCCACCATCTTTTCAGTGGTAACCACTACCACGCTGGGGCTAACGATCTGGGCAACCTCGGTCATAGACAGGTTCTTGCCATTGGTGGAAGTAATGGGCGTACCGCCTTCCGGACGCTGCGTAGCGTAGGTCACCACACGACCTTCGTCGCTTCGGCCGAAACGTGCGCCTGCCATGCCACCCACAAAGCCCACAACACCCGCCAACACTACAGTCAGCACACGGTTTGCCATGGCTTTGGTCATATATTTTCTATGGTGTGCGGGATGAGCCGGTGCGGCGAAACCATTCTCACCCTGCGGCGGCACCGTGCCACCGCCCTGGGGGTCCGTGTGTACAGCCTGCTCAAACTGTACGCCGCCGGTCTGTGTCTGCTGAGATTCCGGCTGCGCTGTCTGCCCTGCCGTGTTGCTATTCGGTGCATCTGCATATCCATTTTGATTTGCAGTATTGGTTCCGCTGGAGCCGGCATTCACATAGCCGGTGTTCTCCGGAGGTACCGCACCGTTCTGGCGGTACAGGGACGCATAATCATACTCCCACTTGTTTTCGTCTGTCATCGTTATTCCTGCCTTTCAGGTTGCATTTGCATCCACGGTAGGATTTTCTCCTGCTCCCGTGTTTGAGCTTCAGTATAAATTGTTTTTATGAAAGAAGATGCCAAGCCGGGTGAATAATATGTGAAAAAGCCATTTTTCGGGGGTTGATACCCGGTTTCGCCTGCGCTATCATACCAGTAGACAACGTTACCATGATACATGGAAATGCGCCGCATTGCAAGCGGTATGCGCCACAGCAAGGAGGAGCACATGGAAATCAGCCGCAGAGATGACAACTGGATTCTGGAAAAAGAAGACGAGGAAATCGGCCTTGCCAAACTACACCCCGCCGGGGACGGTTGGCACCTGGGTCTGCTGACAATTGCGCCCCAGTGGCGGCGGCGCGGCTATGGCAGCTATCTGCTCAAGACCCTGCTGACCCGCACCGGCGGATACAGCCGGGACACCGCCAGCCACTACACGACCCCCGCCCCGATGGATGCTGCCGGTCAGGCCTTCTTGAAAAAGTTTGGCTTTTGCCCCGGTCCCGACGGCCTGTGGGAGCGGGTGCGCAAACCTGATTTGACCGCCGTACAGCTGGCGCAGCAGTTCATTACCGCCCACTGCCCCCATCCTGCCCTGTGCGTGGATGCCACTTGCGGCAATGGTGGCGACACCGCCTTTTTGTACGAGTTGGGCGGTCAGGTGCTGGCAATGGACATCCAGCCTGCCGCCTGCGAAAGCACGCTGAATCGACTGGTCCGACAGCAGGCCGACCCTGCTCACTATCAGGTGGTCTGTGACAGCCACGCCCACTTATTACAGTATGTGCAGCCCGGCACGGTTGATGTGGTAATGTTTAATTTTGGATGGCTGCCCGGTGCAGACCACAACACCTTTTCCACTGCACAAAGCAGCATTCCCGCACTGGAAGCTGCCCTGGAAGCCCTGCGCCCCGGTGGGCTGCTGAGTGCTATCCTGTACAGCGGCAAGGTCATCGGCAACAGTGAAAAGCAAACGGTGCTAAGCTGGATGCAGCAGCTGCCCCTGACAAAGTACACTGTTTTGGTCTGCGACTTTGCCAACTGGGCAGACACGGCTCCGCTGCCCTGCTTTGTACTGAAAAAATAACGGCAGTGCCCAAATTTTGTCTTGCACAAGCCGCCAAAATATCGTACAATAAAGAGCGTATGTGCTATGATAGGTTTATGCAGATGCGGAAAGAGGTATCCCCCATGTAAACCGATATTTGATATTCGTCCGCTTTTACGTAAAAACTAGAAAAGGAAATCATCTATGACCAATCGTGAAGAAATCGAACGCCGCAGGACGTTCGCGATCATCAGCCACCCCGACGCGGGTAAAACAACACTGACTGAAAAACTGCTGCTGTACGGTGGAGCCATCAACCAGGCAGGCTCCGTTAAGGGTAAGCAGAGCGCCCGCCACGCCGTTTCTGACTGGATGGACATTGAAAAGCAGCGTGGTATTTCTGTTACCAGCTCGGTGCTGCAGTTTGAATACGACGGTAAGTGCGTCAACATTCTGGACACCCCGGGACACCAGGACTTCTCTGAGGATACCTACCGCACCCTGATGGCAGCCGACAGCGCTGTCATGGTCATCGACGCTGCAAAGGGCGTTGAGGCACAGACCATCAAACTGTTCAAGGTCTGCACTCTGCGTCACATCCCCATCTTTACCTTTGTGAACAAGATGGACCGTGAAGCACAGGACCCCTTTGACCTGATGGAAAACATCGAGGACATCCTGGGCATCAAGACCTATCCCATGAACTGGCCCATCGGCTGCGGCAAGCGCTTCAAGGGCGTGTTTGACCGCAACACCCGTAAGGTGCTGGCATTTGAAAGTGACGGACGTGCCAACGGCGTGAAAAAGGTCAACGAGATTCAGGCCGAGCTGGGTTCTGCCGAGCTGGATGATCTGCTGACCCCGGAACTGCACAGCCAGCTGAATGACGAAATCGAGCTGCTGGACGGTGCCGCTGAGGAGTTTGATCTGGACAAGGTCCTGTCCGGCGAGCTGAGCCCGGTATTCTTCGGTAGTGCACTGACCAACTTTGGTGTTCAGCCCTTCCTGGAAAACTTCCTGCGGCTGACCAGCCGTCCGCTGTCCCGTATCGATGTGAACACCAACGAGCCTGTCGATCCGGCCCGTGACGAGTTCTCCGCCTTCATCTTCAAGATTCAGGCAAACATGAACAAGGCTCACCGGGACCGCATTGCTTTTATGCGCATCTGCTCCGGCAAGTTCGAGCGCGGCATGGACGCTTACCACGTCCAGCAGGGCAAGAACATCAAGCTGGCAACCGGCACGCAGCTGATGGCACAGGATCGTGCTATCGTGGACACCGCTTATGCGGGCGACATCATCGGCCTGTTTGACCCGGGTATCTTCTCCATTGGCGACACCCTGTGCACCGGCAAGCAGAAGGTGCGTTTTGCCGGCATCCCCACCTTTGCCCCCGAGCATTTTGCCCGTGTGGAGCAGAAGGACACCATGAAGCGCAAGCAGTTCGTGAAGGGTATGGAGCAGATTGCCCAGGAGGGTGCCATCCAGATCTTCCGCGAAGTTGGCGGCGGTATGGAAGAAGTCATCGTTGGCGTCGTTGGTGTGCTGCAGCTGGAAGTGCTGGAGTACCGCCTGAACAACGAGTACAACGTGGAAATCCGGATGCAGCAGCTGCCCTTTGAGCATCTGCGCTGGATTCAGAACGATCCGGACACCTACGACCTGCGCATGCTGGACCTGACCAGCGATACCAAGGCAGTAGAAGATATGCGCGGCAACCGTCTGCTGCTGTTCACCAGCCCCTGGTCCATCAACTGGGCTGAAAACCACAACGAAACCCTGCAGTTGAGCGAGTTCGGCAACCTGAACGCGGAAGACTAATCGTTTCGCTGCCCCGCCGGAAATAATTCCGTTAAATAACGCATAAAAAATCCCGTCTGGACACGAACTGTGAACCAGACGGGATTTTTCTTTTTGCTTATCGTTTCAGGCCAAACATGGTGACGCTTACCGGCTCCAAAATGACCCGGTCCCGATACACCGCAGAATGTTTCTGCCACAGGTACGAATCTTTTCCGCTGCACAGCAGCTGCCAGCTGCCTTCCGGCAGAGTGACCACACAATCTTTTTGCAGCGGATTGTAATAGACCGCCAGTGCGCCCCAGACGCTTTCGTCCGGGTGAGCGGCAGATAGTCTCCAAGCCACCATCGGCTCCGGTACTTTCAAAAATTCGATGGCATTAGGGGTGTCTGCATCCCAGGCACTCAGCCGGGGGAACTGTGCCCGCAGACGCAGCAGACCCCGATAGTACACCACCAGGTCCATATACTTCTTTACACGGGACCAGTCCAGCTGATTGATGGACAAATCGCTGTTATAGCTGTTATGCTCGCCCCACTTGGTGCGGGCAAACTCCTCGCCGGACAGCATAAACGGGATACCCAAGCTGGTCAGGTAGATACCTGCACACATCCGGTTCTGTGCCAGCACCAGTTCGTCCCGGTTTTCATAATCCGGCATCTGGTGAGCCACTCGCTGTAATTTGTCCCACAGAGTATAGTTATCGTGGGCAGAAACGTAGCTCACCACCTGCCCCGGCGTCTTGGGGCAGAAGGAATTGCTGCGGCACCACGCCGCCACGCTTGCGCCCACGCCGAAACGACTCTCCCAGCGGCCGCTGACGTAGCCCGGCTCCCGGGCGTCAAAACAGCTACCCTTAATGGAATCCCGGGTGCCGTCGGAAAACACGCCAATCCGGTCGTCCAGCAGGTATACATTTCCCTTGTCGCTTGCCATGGTACGCATTCCGCTGGCTCCGCCCTGCCAGGGCTCGCCATACATCAGGATGCTTTTGCCGCCGGGCAGAGCATCCAGCGCAGCACGGGCAGCGTTCATGGTGTCAACGTCAATCAAACCCATCAGGTCAAAGCGGAAACCGTCCAGATGGTACTCCTGTGCCCAATACAGCAGTGAGTCCAGAATATAACGGCGGCACATGGTGCGCTCGGTTGCAGTTTCGTTGCCACAGCCACTGCCATTGGAGGGACTGCCGTCCGGGTTTTGCCGGAAGAAGTAATACGGCACCGTGTCGTTCAGCGGGTTTTCCCACCGATACATGTGGTTGTACACTACATCCATGATTACACCAATGCCCGCTGCGTGCAGGGCCTGAATCATGCTTTTCAGTTCCCGCACACGCACTTCGCCCCGGTAGGGGTCCGTGGCATAGCTGCCCTCGGGCACATTGTAGTTTACCGGGTCATAGCCCCAATTATATCGACCGGGAGTGGAACGCTCCTCGTTTACACTGCCGAAGTCGTAAATGGGCATCAGCTGAACGTAAGAAATGCCCATGTTCTTCAGATAGCTCAAACAGGTGGGGTACATGCCTTCATCATTCAAGGTAGTATGCCGGTGGGTAAATGCCAGATATTTGCCCCGGTGCGGCAGAGGTACACCGCTGTTTTCTGCCGAGGAAAAATCCCGGACGCTGGTTTCCCACACCACCCGTCGGCTGGCAGGAATCTCTGGTCGACGGTCATTTTCCCAGCCCTCCGGGTCAGCAGAACCAGGGCGCAGAATCATACCGCGCTGTCCGTTTACACCGGCTGTGCGGGCGTAGGGGTCCACGGTTTCCCGGGTAATGCCGTCCACCGTCACTGAAAAAGTATAGTACCGTCCATTCTGGTCACCCAGCAAATGGCAGCTCCACACGCCCTGACGCTCCCGCACCATAGGGACCGTTTCTTCGCACAAAGCCCCCTGTCCGGTACGGTACAGCAGTACCGAAACTTTTTTAGCCGTTGGTGCCCACAACCGCAATGTGGTGCAGGAAGGGGTGTAATCGGGCCCAAGCGGGCCGTCATAGGTATATTCTTCCGCAAAACGCGGGTTCTCAAAGTATTCTTTCCAACCCAGTGGGGAAGATTCTCTCATGGTTCCTCGTTCTCCTTTGGTTCAATTCTCGGACGTTCCAATCTGTTTTTATGATAACGGATTTCAGTGATTTTTTCAAGTTTTCCGCGGTTTCTTGCCCCTTCTCCCGCTTTTACGCAGCGCGCATTTGTGTTACAATACCCATAAAGCTATTTTTGAGAAAACGGAGGTTTTTTCATGGGATACACCACCGATTGGGAATCCATTATGAACAACGCGTTCGGCAAAGATGGACGCCCGAATTTCCGCCGGGAAGGCGATTCCAACACCATGTCCGCAATGGACGACCTGACCCGGATGCTGCAACAGCAGCAAAAGGAGCTGGATGACGCCCTGCGGGAGCAGACACGCACAATGGAAGCCAGCGATGCTGCCGCCCAGCGTGCCCTGGAAGAAAGCCGCCGCATGGTACGCGCCATGGAAGCAGACGGTCTGCTGGCCCCCGGCACCAGTGAGGTAACGCCCCAGCAGCAAGGCAGCTTTGTGGGCCTTGCCGATGCCGTGCGGGAAAAGGTTCTGGGGCAGGACGACTTTGTGGATCAGCTAGTCCGTGCCATGCGCCGCCCCTTTGTACTGGGCACCGAAGGGGAAAACGCAAAAAACGTCATTTTGATTTGTGGCGGCGAAGGCACTGGGCGGCACTATGCCCTGCGCTGTGTAGCAACGGAAATGGCCGCACGGGGCCTGCTGCGCAGCGATGCCCCCGCTCAGATGGATCTTGCCTTGTACGACGGCCCGGAAAAGCAAAATCTGTTCTTGCAGGATCTGTATGCCGCTTTGCAGGCCCCCGGTGAACTGCTATTGTTCGAGCACTATGAGCAGTGCCACCCGGGCTTTTTGTCCCTGCTTTCCGATTTGGCGGCACAGGGGCAGGCACAGTTGAACAGCCGGTATCTGGTGCAGAAGGGTATCCTGGTAGATGCCGGTACTGCACTGGCACCCGGCACGGTGGGCAGTCTGACTCCCAGAGGCAAATATATGATTTTCTTCTCGCTTCACGGCAAGGAAAAGCTTGCAGACAAATTCGGTGCCGCCATGGTGTCGGCTGTGGGCGATGTATGTGAAACCGGTGCATACAGCCCCGAAAGCTTACAGCGGCTGGCTGCCCAGTGCCTGAACCGTCTGGCACAGCGTATCCGCACCCGGCTGAATTTGCAGCTTCGTGCTGGAGAAGATATCCGGGACTGGCTTTCTCAGCAGCACAATAAAGCGCAGGGTGCAGGCGGTCTGAGTACAGCCTGCGACCGAATCTTCCGCGCATTGAGCGAATACTGCCTGAATCAGGATGCCGCCCTCTCGGGGCAGGTGGACCTGCGTATGCAAGATGGTGTCCCCTGCTTTTCCATCAACGGCAGCGAGGCAAAACCGCTGGCCGATCTGCTGCCTGCCGCTTATACCGGCGCACTGGATGCAGTACAGGCTGAGATGGACCGCATTGTCGGTCTGACCGAGCTGAAACAGTATGTGATGGACCTGGCAGACAATGTGCGGGTACAGCAGCGGCGTGCTGCTGCCGGACTGCCTACCGGCGATGTGACTATGCACATGATTTTCGCCGGTAATCCGGGCACCGGCAAAACCACCATTGCCCGACTGCTGGCCCGCTACCTGAAAGCCATCGGCGCACTGTCCGGCGGGCAGCTGGTGGAGGTAAGCCGAGGCGATTTGGTGGGTCGTTACAGCGGCCACACAGCTCCCCTAACCAACAGCGTAATTCAAAGTGCGCTGGGCGGCGTTTTGTTCATTGACGAGGCTTACAGCCTGTACCGAGGCGAACAGGACAGCTTTGGCCTGGAGGCCATCGACACCCTTGTAAAGGGTATGGAAGACCACCGCAAGGATTTGGTGGTCATTCTGGCAGGCTACACCGAGGAAATGAACACCTTCCTCACCGCAAACAGCGGCCTTGCCAGCCGGTTCCCCAATCATCTGGAATTCCCGGACTACACCGGCGAGGAACTTTTGGAAATCACCCGGATTCAGGCCAAAAACAAAGGCTATGTGATTGCCCCGGAAGCAGAAATCGACCTGCTGGCATACTACATGCTGCGGCAGGCGCAGGACGCTGCCACCGCAGGCAACGGTCGTCTGGCACGAAACACCCTGGAAAAGGCCATTTTGAACCAGGGGCGGCGGCTGTCTTCCGACCCGAACGCACCGCTGGAAATCCTAATTCGTGCCGATTTCACCCTGGGCACCTCCGGGGACGCTGCGGACTGACCTTGACCCTTCCCAAAGCGGCACATCCGGCAGATTGCATTCCCATGCAAAGTTTACTATAATGAAAAATACGGTTTTACTGTGCTTTCAGTCAAAACTGATAAGAAAGAAGGATCTTATGGCAAAGCCCATTCTCTGGATGGTCATTCCCTGCTATAATGAGGAGACCGTTCTGCCCATCACTGCGCCCATGTTTTTGGAAGAACTGACCGCATTGATTCAGGAAGAAAAAATCAGTAGTAAAAGCCGTATCTGTTTTGTAAATGACGGCTCCAAGGACGCTACCTGGCAAATCATTCAGGACCTGGCCCAGCAGAACCCCCACTACATCGGCATCACCCAGAGCCGCAACCGGGGGCACCAGAACGCTGTTCTGGCCGGTCTGATGGAGGCAAAGGATGTCTGCGACATCACCATTTCCATCGACTGTGACGGTCAGGACGATATTCACGCCATGCACGAAATGGTGGACGCTTATCTGGACGGCTGCGAGGTGGTTTATGGTGTACGTGCCAAGCGCACCACCGATACCTTCTTTAAGCGTTTTACCGCAGAAGGCTTCTATCACATCATGAACTGGATGGGCACCGATATCGTGTTCAACCATGCGGATTACCGTCTAATCAGCGCACGGGTCCTGGAGCATTTTGCAGACTACCACGAGGTAAACATCTTCCTGCGGGGCATGGTGCCACTGGTAGGCTTCAAGAGCACCAGCGTTTATTACGACCGTGCCGACCGTATCGCAGGCGAAAGCCACTACCCCCTGAAAAAAATGCTGGCACTGGCCTTTGACGGCATCACCAGCCTTTCGGTCAAGCCCATTCGCCTGATTGCCACCCTAGGCCTGCTCATCAGCATTCTCAGCTTTTTCGGTGTGTTGTGGGCCATTGCCCTGGCTCTGATGGGGCATGTGGTTGCCGGCTGGGCATCCACCGTCTGTATTGTCTGCTTCATGGGCGGCATCCAGCTTTTGTGCCTGGGTGTCATTGGCGAATATATCGGCAAAATTTATATGGAAACCAAAGCCCGGCCCCGCTATATCATCAGCGAGCGTACCTGGGCCCCTTATGAAAGAGAGTATAAAGGATGACAAAACAAAGCTGGAAGGGCAGCACCCTGCTCAACCCCGAACCGCCGGTCCTGGTGTCCTGCGGCGGGCTGGACAAGCCCAATCTTATTACCATCGGCTGGACCGGCACGATCTGCACCCAGCCCAGCATGGTATCCATCAGCGTCCGCCCCGAGCGATACAGCCACAAACTGCTGTGCGAAACCGGAACTTTCGCCATCAATCTGCCCACCGAACCGCTGGTGCGGGCTGTGGACTGGTGCGGTGTGCGCAGCGGACGGGACTATGACAAGTTTGCACAGATGGGTCTGCACGCTGCCCCCGGCAGTGTACTCACCGACTGCCCCATCCTGGAAGAAAGCCCGCTGAATCTGGAATGCCGCATCACCCAGCGAATTCCGCTGGGCAGCCATGATTTGTTCCTGGCTGAAGTAGCTGCCGTAGATGTGGACGAGTCCCTTTTGGACGAAAACGGCAAGCTCTGCCTGAACCGTGCCAAGCTGATCGTGTACAGTCACGGTGACTATCTGGCTCTGGGCCGCAAACTGGGCACCTTCGGGTACAGCGTACGCAAGAAAAAGCATCCTGCGCATCGTGGTCCCCGCAAATAATTAACCCAAAGCAGCAGTGCCCCTGCACTGCTGCTTTCTTTTGGGCCTGGACTTTTGCAAAAGCATTGGGGAAGTTTTTCAAAATCTACCGCAAGCGATTCCTTTTGTCAGAACAAGCTGTTATAATGGATAATATCAAAATGGAGATTCCTGGTTTTTGATACGGAGGTCAGATTGATGGAAAATACAACTGAAACCAGCCGTCTGTTGGACGGTGTCAAGCATATTCATTTCATTGGCTGCGGCGGCAGCGGAATGTACCCGCTGATCCAGATCCTGGCAGCAAAGGGCTATGAAATTTCCGGCAGCGATGTGCTGGAGGGCAGCATTCCCGGCTACGAGCGCAAGCTGGGTGTGAAAGTAACCATCGGGCACAGCCCGGAAAATGTAAAGGGCGCAGATTTGGTGGTGTACTCTGCTGCCATCGCCCACGCTAATGTGGAAGTTAAGGCCGCTGAGGAACTGGGCATCCCCACCGTGGAGCGCAGCGTCCTGCTGGGCTATGTCAGCCGTCTGTATCCTGCCAGCATCTGTGTGGCAGGCACCCACGGCAAAACCACCTGTACATCCATGATTACCACTGCGCTGGAGCTGGCTGGTCGTGACCCCAGTGCTGTCATCGGCGGCAAGCTGCCCCGTATTGGCGGCTACGGCAAATCCGGCAGCGGTGACCAAATCGTTATCGAAGCCTGCGAGTTCTCCCGCACGTTCCTGCATCTGGCTCCTACCGATGCTGTTTTGCTGAACGTGGACAACGACCACTTGGACTACTATGGCACCATGGAAAATCTGAAAGCTGCTTTTGGTGAATTTTGCAGCCTGTCGTCCAACCGTGTCTTTGTAAACGCCGACGATGCCAACTCCATGGAAGTAGCCGCAACATTGAATGCCCCGCTGATTCTGTTCGGCGAGAAGGCCGAAAACGCCCCGTTCCGTGCTGTGAACGTGACCGAGCACAAGCCCGGTTTCTATGCCTTTGACCTGATGGAGCAGGGTGCTGTCACCGGACACATTGCACTGTCTGCACCTGGCCGCCACAACGTGGTAAATGCACTGGCTATGTGTGCTGTCTGCCGTACGCTGGGTCTGACGGTGGAAGAATGTGCTGCTGCTGCACTGGACTTCAAGGGCGCAGGCCGCCGCTTTGAAATCTACGGCGAATGCAACGGTGCTTTGGTGGTGGACGATTACGCTCATCATCCCACCGAGCTGGAAGCAACCCTGCGCACCGCTCGTTCCATGGGCTATCATCGCGTAGTGGCGGTTCACCAGCCGTTCACCTACAGCCGTACCCGTGCCCTGCTGGAGGAGTTCGCAGAGGTCTTGCAGCTGGCAGATGTGGTGGTGCTGACCCCCATTCTGGGCAGCCGTGAAGTAGACGACGGCAGCGTGAAAACCGCCGATCTGGCTGCAAAGATTCCGGGCAGCATTGAAGTGGACAGCCTGGAAGCCGCAGCAGACTGGGTAAAGGCCCACTGCGGCGCCGGCGACCTGGTAATTACACTGGGCTGCGGCGATGTATACAAGGCCAGCAAGATGATGACTGGCCAATCTCTGTAATCGGAGCAATAAAGGGGACACATCCCATGGGATGCGTCCCCTTTTTCTTGTTGATTTCCGGTTGGCTGCATCCGCAAAAAGCTTGCATCACCACTTCTTGCGGTTCTGCGCAAGCGTCTTTACCCATAAAAAAAAGGACGGGCACGCCCCGTCCTTTCTTATGGACACTTACTCTGTCCGCAGCCCAAGACTCACATCCAGTGCTTGGTCCACCCGTGCCTGGTCGTCGGAATTGATGCGCCCTGCCCGCTCACGCAGGCGGTGCTTGTCTAGGGTGCGGATCTGCTCCAGCAGCACGATGCTGTCCCTTGCCAGACCGGTATCCTGCGCACGGATGCCGATATGAGTAGGCAGTTTGTTCTTGTCCAACTTGGATGTAATAGCAGCAGCAATGACCGTTGGACTGTGTCGGTTGCCGATATCATTTTGCAGGATCAACACCGGGCGCACGCCGCCCTGCTCCGAGCCCACTACCGGGGACAGATCCGCATAGAAAACTTCTCCTCTGTGTACTTCCATACTAAACCCTCCACTCCTATTCTATTTCGGTGTGGATAGTATAGACCCCCATTGGAGCAGTTATACTGGATTTTCAGGTTTTTTCCAAAACGCAGACCGCCATTGCGG
>RCNI01004405.1_pt1 | contig 12087 bp, 12 predicted proteins | sample 2041151 | NCBI WGS metagenome assembly RCNI01 (sample SAMN09708214, study PRJNA481090) | feces metagenome | isolation source: feces | place: Antarctica: Albino Rookery
TGAAGTTTGTCCATAAATGGTGATTTATTTTTCGGCAAAACGAGCGAGGAACTGTTTTGTGCGTTCCTGCTGAGGGTGCTCAATGACCTGTTTTGCGTCGCCCTGTTCCACGATGATACCACGGTCCATAAATGCAACCGTATCGGCTACATCACGAGCAAAGGCCATTTCATGAGTGACAATGACCATGGTAGTTTTTTCATCAGCCAGAGAACGGATAACGCGGAGAACTTCACCGGTCAGTTCCGGGTCAAGCGCAGAGGTAGGTTCGTCGAAGCAGAGAATGTCGGGCTTCATTGCCAGAGAGCGTGCAATTGCGACACGCTGCTGCTGACCGCCGGAGAGCTGGTGGGGGTAGTGGTCAGCACGCTGACTCAGACCCATGCGGTCCAGTAACTCACGGCCGTGTGCCTCGATTTCTGCGTAAATCTGCTTCTTGTTTGCTTAAAGTCAGGGCGTTCCTTTGCCTGCAACTGGCTTGCCAGCATGACATTTTCCAGTGCGGTATACTGGGGAAAAAGGTTGAAGGACTGGAACACCATGCCGAAGTGCAGACGCTTTTTGCGAATATCTTTTTCCAGCTGGGTTTTCGGATCGGCTGCATCGAACAGAATTTCGTCACGGACAGCGATAGTACCGGCATCAGGGGTTTCCAAAAAGTTTAGGCAGCGGAGCAGAGTGGTCTTACCGGAGCCGGAGGAACCGATGATGGCCAGTGCCTTGCCTTCCTCCAAATCAAAGGAGATATTATCCAATACTTTGGTGTTGCCAAAGTGTTTTTCAATATTGCGTACTTCAAGAATTGCCATAATGGAGTCTCCTTTTTAGCGGAAATATTCCAGCTTGCGATTGATATAGTTGAACAAGATGGTGAGAATGCCTACAAACAGCAGGTAAAATACACCGGTATAGAACAGAGGCCAGATGATGCCGGCACTCTTGGAGAATGCAAAGCCGGCTTGGGTCAGTTCGCAGGCAGAAATCATTCGGGCCAGAGAGGTATCCTTAACCAGCGTAATGATTTCGTTCGACATGGGAGGAACAATGCGCTTAATCATCTGGAGCAGGGTGACATTCCAGAAAATCTGCCACTTGGTCATACCCAAAACCTGACCGGCTTCCTGCTGTCCCTTGGGGACACCCTCAATACCGCCACGATAGATGACGGAGAAGTAGCAAGCATAGTTAAACGCGAATGCCACAACGGTTGCAATTACACGGCTGTTACTCAGGGTCCAAATGTTGTGCCCAATCAGCCCGGGTCCGTAAAAGATGATGATTAGTTGCAGCATTAAGGGCGTGCCACGGACGATCCAGACTACGGTGTTGCACAGTGCACTGACCGGACTGAATTTTTTCAGCCAGTTGGGCAATGCGTTAAAACGAGCAAAGGGGGCCCACTTGTTCATTGAACCAAAGGCAATCACCAAACCCAGAGGCAGGGAGAATAACAAGGTGAGGAAAAAGATTTCAATTGTTGTTGCAAAGCCCTCCATCAGGCTTTTGGTTACCGTCCATAACATGGTTTATTTCTCCTATATTGTACCAAGCAGAGAGTAAAGAACTCTCTGCTTGATGGTTATGTGTTTGAAATTTGTGGTTTATTCTGCGGGAACAACGACGACCTGTGCGTTGTTGCAGTATGCTGCGGAGCAGCTCAGTGCAGCCTGAACATCGGAAGTAAGGGTCATGCCGTTCCAGACACAGTCTACATTTTTGGACTTAACTTCGTTAATCTTCATGTCCCAGTCGATGACGACAAATTCAATGTCAACGCCCAACTCTTTTGCAACTTCACGGGCCATGTCAGCATCGAAGCCAATCCATTCGTTGCTGCCGTCTTCCTTATAATCCAGAGGGGAGAACTCGGTCATGCCGACAACTAATTTACCCTTATTCTGAATGTATTCCACATCACCGCCGGCTTTTGCGGTCCAAGTCAGGTCTGTGGGCTGTTCAATGATGGCTTCCTGTACGCCGTACTTATTTGCAATCTTTTCCATGGTGCCGTCGTTGTAGGTCTTGGAGAAAACGGCATTGATGACATCAGTGAGGTCGGAATCCTTGCGGCAGCCTACTGCGTATTCTTCGGTAGTGAGCTTTTCAGTGGAAACCAGGTTGGGGTAGCTGGTGCCTTCGCCAATCATAGCACCTGCCATCAGCAGGTCGATAATTGCTGCATCGGAGGTACCGGAAGCAACTTCCATCAGAGCGGTGGACTGGTCAATCACGGAGTTAACCGTCCATCCATTTTCAGTAGCTACGGCCTCGCCGGCGGAGCCTGCTTCTACCGCATAAGTTTTGTCGGTAGAGTCACCGCTGCCACCGCAAGCGGCAAAACCGAAAACCATAGTCAGTGCCAAAATCATCGATAGAGTCTTCTTCATGATGGTATCCCCCTAGTTGAAATCTAAATAATGTATATGCGTTATCTTTAGCATGTTAGCAGTTTAGCACGCTAATGAATGAATGTCAAGAGAGGGATAAGGAAAAACCGCAACTTTTTAATCGTAATAGACTGCTTCAAGGCACAAACCCTGTGCAGGAGTCAAAAATCCCGCCTGACTGCGGTCTTTTGCGTCCAGAAGGGCAGGCATAGAGTGCATATCACGGGTGCCCATACCTACTTCCAGCAATGTGCCGACAAGAATGCGTACCATATGATATAAAAAACCGTTTCCGGTGAAGGTAAAGCGGATTTCATTTCCAATAGGCGTAATATCAATGGACTGAATTGTGCGTACTGTAGATTTTTTCATGCGTTTATTGGCACAAAAGCTCATAAAGTCGTGGGTTCCTATTAAATCGGCGGCCGCTGTACGCATGGCTTCAATATTTAATTTAGAATCGACTTGATACTGGTATTTACGCTGGAATACATTTGGTACACTACTATTCCACACACGATAAACATAGGTTTTACCGGTGGCGTTGAGTCTGGCATGAAATCGGGGCGAAGCCTCACACAAATCCATTGCCCCGATGTCATCGGGCAGATATTGGCGGATTTCACGCAGCAGTTGAGCAGGGTCATGATACTGGGTCGTGTGAAACGAAACGACCTGTCCTGATGCGTGTACGCCGGCATCGGTTCGTCCGGAACCGGCGACTTCAATTTCTTCCCCCAGAAGACGAGAAAGCAGTGTCTCCAGTTTCTCCTGAATGGTGTTTTGGGTATTGCCTTGGCGCTGCCAACCGTTATATCGAGTACCGTCGTAACTTAGGGTTAGGCGATAAGTATGCATATTTGTCACTCCTTTCGAAATATCATATCATATAGCCAAATTGGAATTCAAGTTGTGACCTTTGTACGAGAGATAAGAACAGACTGTGAAAAAAATGTGAAATAATAATAAAATTTTGCTTGACAATAAAAAAACAATCGTATATACTCCAATTAGAGTTTGCGCCGAGATGAAAGAAAAAACCGCAAAAACGGTACGATCTTACGGCGAATAAAGCATGCGATATTGGAATGTTCGATGACCTGCAAAAAACGATTGGTGGTCGTATTTAAAGTAGGAAAATCGGAAAACAGTAAAGCGTGCAGTTAATCTTGACGGTAGTGCATAACTGCTTAAATAAAGAACAAATATTTGGAAGAAACGAGGTACAAACAAATGGCAAAACTGGATTTGCTGGAGGGCATGAAAGTTGTTGACTTCTCCTCCTACGTTGCAGGCCCCACCTGTGCAAAGCTGCTGGGTGAATACGGTGCAGAAGTTATCCGTATCGAACCCCACATCGGTGACTCCGTTCGCTTCATCGCAAGCCAGCTGATGAACGTAACTAACGGTGATAACCCCTTCTACGATATCGTTAATGGTAATAAGCGTCAGATCTGCTTGGAAACCAGAAAGCCCGAAGGCCTGGAAGTACTGCATCGTCTGCTGAAGGACGCTGACGTATTCGTTTGCAACATGCGTGAGCCTCAGGCAAAGCGTATCGGTCTGGACTTCGATACTCTGCACGCAAAGTACCCCAAGCTGGTATACGCTAACGTTACCGGTTACGGCACTCAGGGCATCAACGAAGGCAAGCCCGGCTTTGACGGTACTGCATACTGCACCAGACCCGGTCTGAACTACGCTGTTCTGCCCGAAGGCGCTGAACCCATCATGCCTTACCCCGGCGTAGGCGATATCCCCACCGGTACTTACCTGGCACTGGGCGTTCTGGCTGCTTACAATAAGGCACAGCGCACCGGCGTAGGCGACCTCGTAAGCGTAAGCTTGTACGGCGCAGGTATGTGGACTGCTGTTTGCCCCATCGTATTTGCACAGGCTCCTTACAGCCAGGATCTGGATAAGGACAGACAGAAGTGTGTTCCTCTGGTTCGTCATTACCGCACTAAGGACGGCCGTTGGCTGATGGTTAACAGCGGTAACTGGGAACGCGACTGGCCTCGTTTCGCAGCAGCAACCGGCTTCGAACCCGAACTGGTTGAACAGACTGCTCGTCACCTGCAGGTTGCTCCTCGTGCTAAGGAACTGGCACCTAGATTCGAAGCTCTGTTTGCATCCGAGACTTACGAATACTGGGATAAGAAGCTGACTGAACTGGACATTTCTCACGAACTGTGCCAGACTTTCGAAGAAATCATCAACGACCCCGTTGCTATCACCGGTAACCTGCTGCAGGAAGTTCACTATCCTGTATCCGGCACCAACCCCAGACTGGTTCGCAGCCCTGCTCAGTTCCGTCTGGCTGGCGCTCCCGATACCGAACTGAGCCACACCGTTGGCCAGGATACCGTGGACGTTATGAGCGAATGCGGTTACACCGAAGAAGAAATTGCAGCACTGAAGGAAAAGAAGGTCATTGGTATGGCTGGCGATCCCGACGTATTCGACATTTCTTGGTCCAGCAAGTTCGGTAGCTAATTTACCAAATAGAACATATAAACAGACACTGATATTTCAGTGTCTGTTTTTTTACTGTTTAATTTAAATGTATAGATGTATAGAAAAACGGACACTGATGTACATCAGTGTCCGTGTATTGTTTTTGTAAACCCCACCCTGCCGTGGGGCCCAATTATAACCTGCACGTCTCCGGCAGGTGGGTCGCCTCTCCTTCGCTTCTTTGCTTCCAACTTCCAATCAGGCACTAGACCTGATCGGGAGGCCTGCAATCGACGGAGGAAGCCGGCATCCCGTATTAAAAATGTGGGTTTAAGTGGACCAAAAAAATCCACGCACAGCGCAGGGCTTTTTACAAAATTAAATGATTGATGGAACGAAGTGCAGTTTTGCTGCGTCTAAGGAAGTATGTGAATTACTCTTCCTCTTCGTCTTCGTCATCGGCTTCCAGCAGAGCCATGAACATTTCGTATACGGAGTTGAGTTCTTCGTCATCTTCGATGGAGAAGAAAACTTCTTCGTCGCCTTCGTATTCAGCCTGCAGGATAATATAGCCATAGTCAGGATCGCTGGGATCCATCTCATCGATATTTGCGGGAACGAACAGGTAGTAAGTCTTGTCGTTGAAGTCCATGTTGCACAGGATTTCCAAGACATGGTTTTCACCGTTTTCATCAGTTACGGTCAGTAGTTCGGGTTCGAAAGTTTCGTCAGTCATAGTGAACCTCCTATTGATGGATTTATTCTAACTACATTGTATAACACACACTGAATAAAATCAATCTGAAATATTAAAAATAACTAAGAATTGAAATCTTCTAATAGGGTGAGCACTTCCGACTGATTTTTAGCGGTAATTCCGTTTTGCAGAAGCATACGGTCCACATTGCGGAGAGATCTGACGGGAATACTTGTTACTTGAAGTAATTGAGACGGTTTTGCAGAGAACACAGCCACATATCCATTGTGCTCTTTTAATACATATGCAGCGGTATCGAAAGACTTGTATTTTTCATCTATGTTTGGGACAATCGTATTGTCCGCATTTACACGGTTAAAACTCATGACCGTAGCAGTCGCACAAAGTATGGCGAGCATAATCAAGACCGAAATTACAGTAATTTCTCGTTTGGTTGGCATATCCATCTATCTCCTCCTTTGCATATCATCACCTATATGGGGTTGTTTTATCCGTACTATTTTGAATTTTATAAAATTACACGATTCGGCTTAACATTTGCGCAGAATCATGGTATACTTCATTATTGAATACTCATAGCTATTTTAGATGAGCTATTATTTTATAGAAAGGGCAGTTTATGTCTATGGAAACTTTGAAAAAAGTGCTGGGCAAAACGGTTGGCGGAATCCGGTTTACAGCGGGAGGTGTCGGTAAGACCCTGCTTACATTGCTGTTAATTGGGTTGACAACAGGTTTGCTATTTATGTGCATTTTTGCGTACTACGTAAAAACTACCTTAACAGACGATATTGACTTGTCACTGGACGATTTTTCGGTGAACCAGTCTTCCATTATCTGGTATGAAGATAAAGCAACCGGAGAATGGAAAGAACTCTGTATGCTCAATAGTATGGAAAATCGTATTTGGATTGACTTCGATGCTATTCCTCAGAATATGCTCGATGCAATCGTTGCGATTGAGGACAAGCGTTTTTATGAGCACCACGGCGTTGACTGGTATCGTACCACAGCTGCAATGGTGAACATGTTTATTACCATGCGTAATGACTTTGGTGGTTCTACTATTACGCAGCAGCTGATTAAGAACCTGACCAAGCAAGACGATATTACTGTTCCTCGAAAGCTGCTGGAAATCTTCCAGGCGTTGGAATTTGAAAAGTCCTACGATAAGAATGAAATTCTGGAATGGTACTTGAATGTTGTTTATTTCGGTGAAGGCTGCTACGGTATCGAAGCTGCAGCAAACACCTATTTTGGTAAGAGCGCATCGGATTTGACTTTGGCTGAATGTGCAGCTCTGGCTGGCATTACCAATAACCCCAGCCGATACGACCCGTTTATTTCCCGTGCGAATAACAAGGAACGTCAGGAACTGATTCTGCACGAAATGTATTACGAATCCGGCTTCATTACCAAGGAAGAATACGATGAAGCTATGGCAGAAGAACTTAATTTCGTTCGTTCTGAGGCAAGTGAATACACTCAGGATATTTACACTTACTATGAAGAAGTCGTTATCCATGATGTGGTACACGACCTGATGGAACAGAAGGGCGTGAACGAACAGACTGCAAACCAGCTGCTGCTGCATGGTGGTTACCAGATTTACTGCTGCTTGGATCCGAACATTCAGGCAATCGTTGACGATGTGTATGTTAACGGTAATGGTCTGCCTAAGCCCTACCGTGAGCAGAAAGCACAGTTCCAGTCTGCAATGGTGATTATGGATCCCTACACCGGTGAAATAGTTGCACTAAGTGGTGGCACCGGTGAAAAGACCACTAACTTCCCCCTGAACCGTGCGACCAATGCATACCGTTCTCCCGGTTCTTCCATTAAGCCCATCGCTTCCTATGGACCTGCAATGGAATACGGACTGATTACGGCAAGTACCGAAGTAAATGACTCTCCCGATATTGTTCTGAACGGCACTAGCTGGTATCCCACGAACTACGGTGGCAGAGGCAGCGAAAATTACAGAGGCTGGACCAATATTAGATCTGCACTGCACTCTTCTCTGAACACAGTCCCTGCACAGATTGTTGATAAACTTACGCCCAAGGTCTGCTATGACTTTATGGTAAACCGACTGGGCTTCACGACCCTTGACCCTGCCGACGCAGACTATGCACCTATGGCATTGGGTCAGCTGAAGTATGGTACCACTGTCCGTGAAATGACGCAGGCATTTGGCGCATTCATCAACGATGGTACATTCACCTATGGCCGTACCTACAGCAAGGTAACGGACGTAAATGGTGTGCCCATTTTGGAAAATGAACCCCGTACTATTCAGGCCTTCTCTAAGGTTACTGCGGACAACATGGTAAATCTGCTGTACGGTGCAGTTAACTATGGTACTGGCGGCGATGCTCGTATCGGCAGCATGCCCGTAGCAGGTAAGACTGGTACAACTACCGACCACAAGGACCGCTACTTTGTTGGCTTTACTCCCTACTATGTAGCAGGCGTTTGGACTGGCTATGACCAGGGCGAACGTATGTACTTTGGCGGTAACCCCGCAGCAAGAATTTTCTCCACGGTAATGAAGCGCGTACACGCAGATTTACCGGTTAAGAGTTTCCCTAACGGGACGTATCAGGGCCCAACGGGTATCTTTGGATCAGAAGCAGATGATGTTTCTCCGAGCCCTTCCGAGACTCCGTCGCCTACTCCGACGGTAACGCCTGATGCGTCACCTACTCCGGTAATTACGCCCTCACCGACTACTCCGGAAACACCGGCTACACCGGAAACTCCGACTAGTCCCGCAACCCCTCCCAATCCGGTGATCCCGCCTGAACCAGTGGATCCCCCCAATCCGGTGATCCCACCTGAACCAGTGGATCCCCCCAATCCGGTGATTCCGCCTGAACCAGTGAATCCCCCCAATCCGGTGGAACCGGCTCCTCCTGTTGAAGGTGGCACGGAATAAGATGCGGTGTGAAATAATGACGAAATTGTAAATAATGTTAAAACTCCCATGATTTTTCAAATCGTGGGAGTTTTTCTTCATTTTATGCACTTTTGAAAGAAATACGGCCGAAAGTATATGTATACTGGAGAATAATACCGATGATACAGAGTTGACAGAAACCTATAATAATGTTACAATTTGATGACAATACCACTGGAGGTAACAACAAATGGCAACAAAGAATGCATTAGAATATAAAGGTCATCCTCTCCGCAGAAAGGACAATTTGATTTACTTTGGTGACATGAACGATTCTCATATTGTGCAGATTCAGATTATGGACACCAAAAAGGTAAAGGACTTGGAAGTTGCAACAAGAGTATCAGTACAGTTGCAGCTGACTGATCCCGAAGTCAAGAGTCGTGACCGCGTTGTAAAGAAGAGCGAAAAAGACAGCCTCTATGCTGCCATGGACTTGGCGACCATCTGGCTGGAACGGGCACTGAACGCAAAATAATTTAAACAAGTTAATCCAAAGAAAGGACAGCAACCCTACGGAGTAGAGAGATAGATCCTTGAGGTTAGCACAAGAAAAGTTATGCAAAAGAAACCCCTGGTTTTCTGTCTGACCGCAGTGATCACACTGTCCCAACTGACAACCTATGCCGCCGCAGCGAGTATCGGCGGCGCAACCACAACCACTGCACTGAATTTGCGCAGTGGTGCGGGAACAAGCCACTCAGTGATTACAGTGGCGGAAAAAGATAAGCCTGTGATTGTACACAGTGATGCCGGCGAAAACTGGTATCGGGTCACCTATCGCGGTGAACAAGGATATATGTACGGTCAGTACTTGGCACAGCGTTCTGCAATGGATGCAGATTTTGGACACGGACGAATTACCGGTAGTGAGGTGCGATTCCGCACAGGTCCATCTACCGACACCGGGATTATTTCGCACTTTGCAAAAGGCGAAACGGTGAATGTGTCCGGCGTCGATGGTGCATGGTACAAGACTCGTGTCGGCGGTGATACCGGATATGTTCATTCCGACTATGTGGATTTTTCAGCGGAACAGGTATCCGCACAAATAGGCAAGGTAATTGGCTCCCATGTCCGTTTCCGTGCAGGAGCGGGGACGCACACCCAAATTCTCGGCGAATTTGCCTATGGTACGCAGGTAGCCGTCTTACATCGAGAGGGCGACTGGTACAGAATCCGCTATAACGGTACCGTTGGATACATACATGCAGATTATCTGCGTATTGACGATGGTAGTACCCCGACAGTGGGTGCGCTGGCACTGATTGAAACGGCTAAACGCTATTTGGGCGTGCCATATGTGTATGGAGGAAGCTCACCCAGTACGGGATTTGACTGTTCTGGATTTGTGCAGTATGTGTTCCGACAGCATGGTATATCGCTCAATCGTACAGCGGCGCAGCAGCACCAATATGACGGTGTAGCTGTGTCCAGAGCAAATCTTTTGCCAGGAGATTTGCTGTTTTTCTCCAATTCTGGCGGCAGCGTCGACCATGTAGGAATGTACATTGGGGACAACCAAATGATACATGCTTCCTCCGGCGCAAAAAAGGTAATTATCTCGAATATTACCTCGTCTTATTATGTGACAAACTATGTAGGCGCAAAGCGCATCTTATAACATACCTGTGCCCACTTCCGGTACGGTATATCCTCCCACGGATGATTTCCGTGGGAGTTTTTTTATTGCGCTGCGGCCTGATAATACCGCAGATTTTGTGCCAGACGGGCATCTTTTGGACATAACTCTGCCGCAGTTTTTCCGAATTGCACGGCAAGACGATATAAACCCAGATGATAGGCAGCCAGTGCCCCTAAATCGTAAGGCAAACTGCTCCAGAAGCGCGAGTCCGAGATATACGATAATGGTCGGTTGTGAATTTCCAATGCCTTTGTGCAGGCGAATAGCACCGTGTTCCACTGTTCAGCGGCGTATGCAGTTTCGGCCCAACTCATCCAAGTTTCTCGGAGATGGGGAGCTTCTGCACAGGCACGCATATGCCACTGCGTGGCACTGTCTAAGTCGCCCAGTTGCAAGTAACTTTTGGCAATGTAGTTCATGGAAGATGCACGTTCGTCTTTCCACGTGGCAGTAGGCAACGCCAGATGCGCTTTCAGCGTACAGATGCAGTCCATCCATCGCCCATAGAAAAAGTATTCTCGGCCTAAGTAGTGACGGTTGCGGTCATCTAGTGGGTCTTCTTTTACGGATAGCTCCAGAAGTGGTAAGTATTGCCCCCTGGATTTGCTGGGGTCAGGGAAATGGTCTAGCTGTAATTCCGGAATATACACAACGACGGGGTTATCTTCGCCTGTGTATTCCAGAACTTCGTGAACGGGGTGCGTCCATTGAAAATTCTTGCGTGCGTGGATTTTTTCCCGCTGAAAGACTACGGCTTCTTCACCGTCTGGGGTAAAGGCCCAAGTATAGCGAAAATAGGCTTGCTGTGTCCACGGCAGCCAGCTTTTCTCCAAGACGGTTCGCCAGCCTGGGTGAAGCACTTCGTCCAAGTCTGTGGAGACACATATATCCACATCGTCAGGAACCATATCCAATGCCCGATTGCGTGCCACATCAAATCGCCACGGGGAGATGGTTTCTTGCGTTACATGTACACCCAATGCTTCCAAAAGTTCGGGTGTGCCGTCCGTCGAACCGGTGTCCAGCACATAGATTTCGTCTGCCTCCTGCATCGATTCAACCCAGCGGGAGACAAATTGTGCTTCGTTTTTGCTAATGGCGTATACAGCAATCTTCATAGACCCTCCTAAAATGCCTCAACCCCATGATGGGGTTGAGGTAATACTGCGTTAAGATAGTTTGACTACGGTCAGACTACTATTTGAGTAGCTGTTGCTTTCCGTGGTGTTGACTACTGTAAGTGTATTTGGTGTAGTTACAGGAATATCGAGAATACTGTTCAGTACAATTCGATAACCCTGACCAGATGTTGCTGAAATATCCGATGCAGCGTAGCTTACAAGTGTTCCGTTTAGTGCCAGTGCTATGCCGATATCATTTTTAGCCCCGCTGATGGAACTGTCGGAAGCAAAGACGACCAGATATCGACCGGATTTTAATTCTAACCCTGTGTTGTCTACTTGGGTGATTGATCCACTTGGGGAAGCGATATCAAAGGTAGTAAAGGTCAATGGAGTGTCTGCATCAACTTCTTGCGAAGCAATGTTATAGGCTAGCGCATTGTTTGCAGTTATATTTTCCCCAGACGGCCCGGTAGGTCCAGTGGGTCCAATGTCACCGGCAGGCCCGGTAGGCCCAGTGGGGCCAATGTTGCCGTCAGGTCCGGTAGGCCCAGTGGGCCCGATGTCACCAGCAGGCCCGGTAGGCCCAGAGGGTCCAATGTCACCAACAGGACCGGTAGGCCCAGTAGGCCCGATGTTACCGTCAGGTCCGGTAGGTCCAGTTGGACCGATGTCACCAGCAGGCCCGGTAGGCCCAGTGGGACCAATGTCACCCATAGGTCCAGTAGGCCCGATGTCACCAGACGGCCCGGTAGGTCCAGTGGGTCCAATGTCACCGGTAGGTCCGGTGGGTCCAATGG
>RCNI01001581.1_pt1 | contig 12076 bp, 11 predicted proteins | sample 2041151 | NCBI WGS metagenome assembly RCNI01 (sample SAMN09708214, study PRJNA481090) | feces metagenome | isolation source: feces | place: Antarctica: Albino Rookery
CTGACCAACTTCCGCACCATGCGTACCCGTATCGACCGTCTGGCTCAGCTGAGAAAGATGGAAGAGGACGGCACCTTCGCAATGCTGCCTAAGAAGGAAGTCATCAAGCACCAGGCTGAAATCGAGAAGCTGGAGAAGTACCTGGGCGGCGTTAAGGAAATGAAGAAGATCCCCGCTGCTCTGTTCATCGTTGACCCCCGCAAGGAGCGTAACGCTATTGCTGAGGCTCGCAAGCTGAACATTCCTGTTGTCGCTATTGTCGATACCAACTGCGATCCCGATGAGATCGATTACGTTATCCCCGGCAACGACGACGCAATCCGCGCCATCCGTCTGATTGCTGCTACCATGGCTAATGCTGCCATCGAAGGCCGTCAGGGTGAGGACGCCGCTGCTGCTGAGGCTACCGAGGCTTAAGTTGCTGTAATCATTATGAAGCCCGGCATTCCACCGGGCTTCAAACATCACATAATACAGGAGGATACTAAAATGGCTTTTACTGCACAGGACGTTAAGAAACTGCGTGAAATGACCAACGTCGGCATGATGGACTGCAAGAAGGCACTGTCCGCTACCGATGGTGATATGGATAAGGCTATCGACTGGCTGCGTGAGAAGGGTCTGGCTAAGGCTGCTAAGAAGGCTGACCGTGTTGCTGCTGAAGGTGTTGCATACGCTGCCGTCATCGACGGCGTGGGCGTTGTGATCGAGGTCAACTCCGAGACCGACTTCGCTGCTAAGACCGACGCATTCATGGATCTGGTTAAGAACCTGGCTGTCGTTGTTGCTACCGAGAACCCCGCTGATGTGGAAGCTCTGAAGGCTTCCAAGTACCCCAACTCCAACCTGACTGTTACTGAGATCATGCAGGAGAAGGTCATGTCCATCGGCGAGAACATGCAGATTCGCCGCTTCGCTCGTTTCGCAGAGAACACCTCTGTTGCTTACGTTCACGCTGGCGGTTCTCACGGTGTTCTGGTCAATCTGGCTGTTGAGGGCGACATTGACGTTACCGAGATCGGTAAGAATGTAGCTATGCAGATCGCTGCTATGGGCGCTAAGTACTGGGACAAGTCTCTGGTTCCCCAGGATGTCGTCGACCACGAGCTGTCCGTTCAGGTTGCTCTGATGGACAATGATCCTAAGATGGCAAACAAGCCCGCACAGATCAAGGAGAAGATCGCTGCTGGTAAGATTGCTGCATTCTACAAGGAAATCTGCCTGCTGCAGCAGGAGTTCGTCCGTTCTGACCTGTTCCAGGGCTCTGTCGAGGGCTACATTGCTGACGCTGCTAAGAAGCTGGGCGGTTCCGTCAAGTTTGTTGACGCTGTCCACTACATTAAGGGCGAAGGCATTGAGAAGAAGGAAGAGAACTTCGCTGACGAAGTTGCTGCTCAGATCGCAAACGCTGGCAAGTAATTTATCCTGATTGAATCAGATTATCCCCCAACCGTGCGGTTGGGGGATTTTTTGTACTCTGGTTTATAGGGATTTTACAAAATAGCGGTGGTAAATCTGATGAAACTATTGTAAGATGATACCATATGGATTTTGTAATGGGGGTAAACTCATGATATATTGTGTGGAAGACGATTCCAGTATTCGGGAATTGATGATATACGCCCTGCGGGCTTCTGGATTTGAAGCGGAGGGATTCGAGGATGGACAAGCGCTGTTTGCAGCACTTGCCAAGGAGACTCCTCAGCTCATTACGCTGGACGTAATGCTGCCGGGGATGGATGGCGTTGAAATCCTAAAAAAGCTCCGCTCCAGCACGGCAACCGAGCTGATCCCTGTTATCATGGCTTCTGCCAAGGGAACGGAGTATGACAAGGTTTTGGGTCTGGATCTGGGGGCTGATGATTATCTGGCAAAACCCTTTTCTATGATGGAAATGGTGTCCCGAATCAAGGCGGTGCTTCGCCGTGCTGTACCTGTGGAGAAAACAAAACCTCTGGAGTTGGGCCGGATTCGGATGGATCAGGAAGCCCATACTGTCACGGCGGAGGGACATCGAATAGAGCTGACATATAAGGAATTTGAGCTTCTGTACCTCTTTTTGAAGCATCCCGGTCGGGTCTACACCCGGGATCAGCTGCTGCAAAAGGTATGGGGTGACGACTATCTGGGGGAGAGCCGGACGGTGGATGTCCATATTGGTACCCTTCGTACCAAGCTGGGCACCTGCGGTGACTATATCCGAACTGTTCGTGGTGTGGGCTACCGCATGGAGGAACGTTAAATGACCAAACGGATTTTTCACTCAATCTGTGCGGTAGCGGTGCTGGTATTTCTCACAAGCTTATCTATCTCGATGGGCATATTGTACACCTACTTCACAGACGGACAGATGGAACAGCTGAAATCTCAGGCAAAGCTCATTGCCCGTGGTGCCAGTGAGGGAGGCATTGCTTATTTGGAGAGTCTGGATGACCTCAATTGTCGGGTCACGTGGGTGTCCGGGGATGGCGGAGTACTCTATGACAGCGAAAACTCTACAGATAATCTGGAAAACCACCTCCAGCGTGAAGAAATTCAGAATGCACTTGACTATGGATACGGCGAGAGTACCCGGTATTCCGTGACCTACATGGCATATGCGGTGTATGTGGCACAGCGGCTGCCTGATGGAAGTCTGATACGGCTGTCTATGGTGCAATATACGGTGCCCAGTCTGCTTCTGAGGGTAGGCCAGCCGATATGTGTTGTGATTCTGGTCATGATTATTGTGTGCCTGTGGCTTGCCTACCGACTGGCGAATGTGGTTGTTCATCCTTTAAACAGTCTGAATTTGGATGATCCGCTTTCGAATGTAGGGTATGAAGAAATTAAGCCCCTGCTGATGCGGATGGACTCCCAGCAGCGGCAAATGAAAGCCAACCAGGTAAAGCTCATGCGCAAACAGCGTGAATTGGATACGGTCACGAACAATATGTGTGAGGGCCTTGTGCTGATGAATGAAAGCTGCACTGTGCTGACCATGAATCCGGCAGCAGCCAAAATTATGGGGCTGGTGCGACCCTATGTAGGTGTGAATTTTCTGTCTCTGACCCACGCCAATGTGCTGGAACCGTTGATGCAAAGGGCACTGAGCGGCAGCCATGGGGAGGATGTGGTAGAATTACCTTTGGGGCAGTATCAGGTGGATGCCAGCCCTGTTCGCTCCGGAGATAAGGTATCCGGTGTGGTACTGGTGATGTTTGACATTACGGAAAAACGGCTGGCGGAGGTGCAGCGCAGAGAGTTTACCGCCAACGTGTCCCATGAACTGAAAACGCCGCTGCATGCCATCTCCGGATATGCGGAGCTGCTGAAAAGCGGAATGGTGCAGCCAGAGGACGTGCCGGGATTTTCCGAAAAGATTTATGCCGAGGCACAACGCATGGTACGCTTGGTGGAGGATATTCTCAAGCTATCCCGTCTGGATGAAGGGGCACGGGATATGCAGCGTGAGCAGGTAGATCTGTATGTCTTGGCTTCGGAAACAGTTCGGATGCTGACCCCGGCGGCGGAGAAAGTGGACGTTTCGATATCGCTGACAGGTGAGTCTATACGGATTGTCGGTATTCCGCAGCTGCTGTCGGGCATCCTGATGAACCTGTGCACAAACGCCGTCAAGTATAACCGTCCCGGCGGTTGTGTGGAGGTATCGGTGACAGATGAAACGGATGCTGTGGTATTGACGGTGGCAGATACGGGTATCGGAATTCCGGCAGAGCATCAGCAGCGTATTTTTGAACGGTTTTACCGGGTAGATAAGAGTCATTCCAAGTCCGTCGGTGGTACTGGATTGGGATTGTCTATTGTAAAACACTCTGCCTTGATTCATAATGCCAAAGTGGAACTGGAAAGCCGAGAAAACGTGGGAACAACGATTCGGATTCGATTTCCAAAATAAATGAAGAACTCCGTTGTATGAATGCAACGGAGTTTTTTGCGCCTTTGACAGTAAAATATTACCGAGCTTGCAGAACGGAAAAAGACAACCGCCCTACTAATTGCGCACGAAAGGCATGACTTTACATAGATTTTACAAAGATTGGATAATGGATTTGATATAGGATTGGTAAGATATGAGTGTAAATGATATGAAAGGTAAGATTTAGAGATATGGATATATTTAATGTTCTCACCATGATTGGTGGTCTGTGTCTGTTCCTGTTCGGTATGAACATCATGGGCGAATCTTTGGAGCGGCGAGCCGGTAACGGTTTGCGAAACCTTTTGGGCAAGCTGACTACAAATAAGGCACTGGGTTTCCTGACTGGCCTTGCGGTTACTGCTGTCATTCAAAGCTCTTCTGCCACAACAGTTATGGTCGTCGGCTTTGCTAACTCTGGCTTGCTGTCGCTAAGTCAGGCGATTAACGTCATCATGGGTGCCAATGTCGGTACTACCGTTACGGCTTGGATTCTGTCCCTCAGCAGCATTGAAGGTGACAGCTTGCTGGTACAACTGCTGAAACCTACATCCTTTACCCCCATTCTTGCTCTGATTGGTGTAATTTACTACGTATTCTGTAAGGACAGCAAGAAGAAGGACACCGGTATGATCCTTTTGGGCTTTGCAACGCTGATGTATGGTATGGATACCATGTCTAAAGCAGTTTCCGGCCTAAAGGATGTACATGCCTTCCAGCAGATGTTCGTCATGTTCCAGAATCCTATCATGGGTGCTCTGGCCGGTGCAATTCTAACTGCTATAATCCAGTCCAGCTCTGCATCTGTGGGTATTTTGCAGGCACTTGCCACCACCGGACAGGTCACTTACGGTGCTGCAATTCCAATCATCATGGGTCAGAATATCGGCACCTGCGTGACGGCCTTGCTGTCCTCTGTGGGTACGACGAAAAACGCCCGCCGGGCTGCACTGGTTCACCTGAGCTTCAATATCATCGGTACCATCGTCTGGCTCAGCGTGTTCACCATCATGAAGACAATTTTCACACCTGCACTGCTGATGCTTCCTGCTGAGGAATTTGGCATTGCAATTGCCCATACCGTCTTTAATATCCTCTGCACCATTCTACTGCTGCCTATGTCCGGCCTGCTGGAAAAGCTGGTATGCAAGCTGGTTCCCGATACAAAAGAGCCTGAAGCCATTGCTGAGCTGGACGAACTTTTGCTGAATACCCCCTTCGTTGCTTTGCAGCGTTGCCATGCCCTGACTGCTGAAATGGCAGAATGTGCCGCTCAGAGCTATAAGGACAGCGTGCTGACGGTGAAGAACTATTCTTCTGACCTTGCAAAGGCAGTCCGTGCCAATGAGGATAAGACCGATCACTATGAGGATATTCTCGGTTCGTATCTTGTGAAGCTCAGCGCTCGAACCAGCGAAGCAGATAACGCAGAAGCTACCATGATGCTGAAGGCCATCGGTGATTTTGAGCGAATTTCCGATCACAGCACCAACATTCTGGAAGCGGCAGAAGAACTGCACGACAAGGGACTTAAGTTCTCTGACACTGCTACAAAGGAGCTTTCCACACTGTTCAGTGCTGTTGGTGAGATCGTTGAGCTGTCCTTCGGAGCATACCTCAATCACAATTTGGAGGCAGCCTATCGGGTTGAAGCACTGGAAGAAGTGATTGACGACCTGAAAGAACAAATGCGTACCCGTCACATCTTGCGGCTGCAGCAGGGCGAATGCAGCATTGAAGCCGGCTTTATCCTGTCTGATCTGCTGACCGGACTGGAACGAGTCGGTGACCACTGCTCCAACATTGCGGGCTGTGTACTGGACTTGCACCACCGGAATATGAATACCCACGAAACTCTCCGTTCTGTCAGAGAAAGCAACGCTGATTTTAACGATCAGTACAACGCTTACGCTCAGAAATACAGACTTGGATAAAAGAAAATGCGCACCGTTTCTACGGCGCGCATTTTTTATACACGTTACACTTCCTTGTACATAGCGGAAGCGTCATCCTTGCGGACAGCCTCGGCAACCTGCAGGACTTCCACAGCCAGGGTGCGGGTACCAAGGGCGATTTCGATTTTGTCGCCTACCTTCACATCATAGCTGGCCTTGACCACTCTGCCATTGACGCTGATACGTCCGTTGTCGCAGGCTTCGTTGGCCACGGTACGGCGTTTGATGAGCCGGGAGACCTTTAGATATTTGTCAAGACGCATAAAACTTGCTCCTTATTTGGAAATGATATCCTTCAGAGCCTTGCTGGCCTTAAAGATGGGGACGTTGGTAGCAGGGATATCAATGGCTTCTTTGGTATGGGGGTTGCGGCCAACCCGGGCTTCCCGGGCCTTTACCTCGAAGGTGCCGAAGCCAGACAGCTGAATCTTGTCACCGGCAACCAGAGATGCGGTGATGGTATCAATGGCGGCGTTGATTACACGCTCAGCATCCTTTTTTGTCAGACCGGCGCTCTCAGCGGCGGCGGCAATCAGTTCCGTTTTGTTCATATCTGTAATCCTCTTTTCTTATCACACAAATGCGGCTCTAGACTACCACAAGTTTGCCCAAAAAGCAAGAGAAAAAATTGAAATTTCCCAATTTTTCTTATAAATGCAGTAATTTTGCGATTTTTTCGCCCTTGGGCAGAAGCAGGCAGTCCTCACGGGTGATGGCCTTGAAAGCCACAGCAGCCACGGCATAGACAATCACACCGACCATAACAGGAACCGCACAAAGAATAATTTTACTGGTTAGACCAATGTATCTCAGGCCAAACCATGCGCCGTAAGCGCACGCACCCATGACGGCGGCAGCAGCCAGCGGACGAATCAGATTTCGCACAATGGCCGGGGCACTGGAGACGCAGCGCTTCAGGGAAATAAGGTTCAGAACGGTAATACACAGATAGCAGGACACAGTTCCGATGGGAGCGCCCATGATGTTCAGCACGGGATTTTCTGTCAGAATGAAGCAAACCACCAGATTTAGCAGACCGCCTGCCATCATATTGAGGACGGAAGTGACGGCATGACCGTGAGCCTGAAGCATGGCGTTGGTCAGCAGCACAATGGCATTAAAGATGATGCACACGCCCAGAATGGTCATCAGCTGTGTAGAAAGAACCAGATCGGCACCCTTGTAACCACCCAACAGGGCAGTAACCGGCTGTGCCAGCGCAATCAGACCAAATGCACAGGGCATGGCAATCAAGCCGGTGACTCTGGCAGCAGATTCCTGAGTGGCCCGGGCACCCTTGTCGTCGTCCAATGTCAGGTGGGCGGTAATGGCAGGAATGATGCTGATGGTGATGGGGGTGATAAAGGCGCAGGGCATGTTGAAGATCGTCTGTGTCATGTTGTAAATGCCCTTCATATCGTCGGCCTGCATCTGGGAATAGCCCAAGTGCAGCAGCTGCCCCATGTAGATTTTGGTTTCCAGCATGGTCAGAATTTGCAGACCGGCAGCGCCCAGAGTGATGGGCACGGCGATAGCCAGCAGATTTCTGGCGGTGTGACGGTAGGATTCAGGATCTTCTGCGGAGGCGGGAAGAACCCGATAGGCCTTGTGGAAGCGGGAATAAAGATAAACAGCAGAGACCAGACAGCTGACAGTAACGCCCAGAATGGCACCGGCAGCTGCATAGGGGATGCTCTTCGTGGTTTTCAGCAGCAAAAGAGCTGCGGAAATGCCGACAATCAGCTTGACCACGGCCTCAATGATTTGAGAAATCGACGTAGGCAGCATATTGCTCTGCCCTTGGAAGAAGCCGCGGTAGGTACTCATGGTGCAGATCAAAAACACACAGGGACCCAGCGCACCAATGGCAGCCCAGGCATCCGGCTGGTTCAGAAAATCACCCAGCTGACGGCAGAATACAGTCATGAGCAGGCTGCCGGAAATTCCGAGAATCAGAAAAATTCCACGGGCAGTGGAGTAGATCCGACGTACCTGATTGTGGTGATTCAGAGCGTTGGCCTGAGAGATCATACGGCTCATAGCCACAGGCAGACCGGCGGTGGAGATCATCAGCAGCACAGCATAGATTTCATAAGCCGTGTTGAAGTAGCTGAATCCCTGCTTGCCGATGATGGCGTTCAGGGGAATTTTGTACAGGGCACCGATGACTTTTACAATGGCTGTTGCCATAGCCAGCAGAGCCGTGCCGTGCAGGAAGGATTGCTTTTTAGATGAATCGGACATATGGGGCTCCTTTTACTTCTTGCTGTCGTCAAACAGTCGGGGCAGGGCGTAGTTGGTCAGTTCTTCAATCACTTCCTTCATGTCGATGGTGGGGAACTGACCGTTCTGGTACAGAATTTTACCACGGACCATGGTCATGGCTACGTCGCCGCCCTTGGCAGAGTATACCAGACCGTTGAGAACATTGTGACAGGGAATCAGATGGGGTGCGGAGAAGTCCAGCAGACACAGGTCTGCGTCCATACCCTCTTTGATCATGCCACACTCGGTGGCACGACCTTGTGCACGGGCACCGCAGGCAGTTGCCATCATGAGAACAGCGGGGCTGGGCATGGCAGAGGGATCACCGGAGGTGACTCGTGCATTCATGGCGGCACCACGGATGACCTCGAACATATCCAAATTGCCGCACTCGATGGCACCGCCGGTGCCCAGTGCTACATTCATACCGGCTTTGACGCTGTCCAGAATGGGAGTAGAGGGCTGACCTGCTTTGGCGGCAGCCAAGGGGGTAGCAACGGCAGATACATGCTTCTTGCCCAGAATCTTTCGCTCGTCCTCACTGAGGAAGGTGCAGCCTGCGGCAGTGGTGGGGACGGCAAAAAGACGGTGGCAGTTCAGCAGCTCGCCGGGACCCATTCCGGTGCGATCCAGACAGGAATCCACCTCGTTCTGGGTCTCTGCCAAATGCAGCTGCATGCCGATGCCAACATCACAGGCATATCCGGCCAGACCTTCCCACAGACGGTAGTTGCTGGTGTATTCGGCATAGATTCCTGCATCGATCTTGATACGACCGTTGTCATAGTTATGCCATTTATCCACCACTTTTACCAGCTCCTGACACTGTTCATCGGTGTCAAAGTCAAATTCCTCATTGGGGTCAATGAAGCGGTAGGAGGACAGAGCCAAATTGCCCTTAATGCCGGACTGGGCGATGGCCTCAGCGGTGGCATTGGGGTAGTAGTACAGGTCGGAGACAGAGGTGACGCCGAAACGCAGGCACTCGGCAATTCCCAGCAGGGCTGCTGCCTTTGCGGCACGGGAGTCCATCTTGTCCTCCTTTTGCAGCTGAGCGTCCAAAGCTTCCTGAGAGCTGAGGTCATCGCAGTAGCTGCGCAGAAGGGTGGTAGCCAGATGGGTGTGGCAGTTGATGAGACCGGGCATGACCACCATGCCGGTGCCGTCGATAATGGTTTTGGGCTGATCTTTCGGCGCAATCTTGCTGACGGTAGTAATTTTGCCATCGGTAATGCCAAGGTAGGCACCAAACAAAACGTCCATTTTTTCGTTCATGGTCACAATGGTGACATTAGAAATCAGGGTATCCATCAGATAGTTCCTTTCAGTAGTTCAAAAAGTTTCTCTTTTTGGGAGAGGACAGAGTCCAGCATGCTGATATACTGCTCGGGGAATTTAGGATTGTGGAAACGCTCCAGCTTTCCGCCGGGGAGGTTTACCTTGTTCATACCGCCGCCGCCAAGAGACAGAATGGTGTGGACTTCCTCCATCATATAGATGTTGTACAGGCAGTCCAGATTGTCCCGGCTCCAGCCGACGTTTTCAAAGGAACCGGACATGTATTTCTGACGATAGAGGTAGTAAGGCTTGTAGCCTAGCTTGCGGAGGGTATCGTTGGCATAGGCAACCATCTGGGTCACTTCTTCAGCGGAGGGGAGACTGACCCGCCGTTCAAACAGGTCTGCACCTTTTTTCAGCGCCAGCGTGTGGACGGTAATGTTGGCAGGATTCAGGGCGGCGACGGTGTCGAGAGAACGGCAGAAGCCTTCTACTGTGTCGTCAGGAAGTCCTGCAATCAAATCCATGTTAATGGCCTTGAAGCCGGCCTGGATCGCCTGATCGTAGGCACGCAGCACATCCTCGGCTTTGTGGGGTCTGCCACAGGCACGGAGCACATGATCCTCCATAGTCTGGGGATTGATGCTCATGCGGTCAGCACCATGGGCGGCAATAGTGCGGAGCTTTTCTTCGTCCAGTGTGTCAGGACGTCCGCCTTCTACGGTAAATTCTATACATCTGGACAGATCAAAAGAATCCCGAATGGCATCCAGAAGTGTTGCCATCTGGGCTGCGGACAGAGTGGTGGGGGTGCCACCGCCTATGTAAATGGTACGCACATGGCGGCCGGAATTTGCGAGTAATTTGCCGGTGACTTCAATTTCTTTCAGAAGTGCCTGTAAATAGGGGTCGATCAGCTCAGTCCGCTTGCCGATAGAGCGGCTGACGAAGCTGCAATAGCTGCACCGGGTGGGGCAAAAGGGAATGCCCACATAGAGGGAGACATCGCTGGGTTCCAGAAGTGCAGCTGCCTGCACGGTGGAAACGGAGCAGTCGAGGGCCAGCTTTCGCCGGTCGGCGGTGACGTAGTAAACGTCCCGGAACATTTTATCCGCAGAAGCGACCGTGCCGCCTTCGAGCATGTGCTTGGTGGAAAGCTTTGTGGGGCGTACACCGGACATCGCACCCCAGGCCGGTTCCTGATCCAGCAGCTGAACAGCTGCCAGATAGTAGCTCTGCTGGAGGATCATGCGGCGCAGACGGACGGTTTCGTTTGTAGCTTTGAGCCGCTTGGAGGCGGTAGCGGTGCGCCCGTCAACAGTAATTTTTGTGGAGGCGGTGAGCCAGGTGCTGCCCCGATGGAGCGTAGAGCATGCCTGACCTTCCTGCCCCTCCGGGAACAGGGCCATTTGCAGCTGTTCCACGGCATAACGGTCATCGTGACCAATAAGTGTTAGTTTCATAGAGGATTCCTCTTGCAAATAAAGGTAGAGTAAAAAGACCTTGGCCCCCTCATAGAGGGGGCAGGTGTTATTTCAGAAAGGGATTGTTCTGTTTTTCGTTTTCCAGCGTGGAACTGCCGCCGTGACCGGGGTAGACGGTCAGATTCTGCTCAATCTGAGAAAGACGGTGCAGAGACGCCTTCATTTGGGGCCAGGAGCCGCCGGGAAAGTCGGTTCGACCGCAGGTGCCGGCAAACAGAGTATCTCCGGAAAACAGTGCATTTTCAATGTTCAGACACACAGAACCGGGGGTGTGTCCGGGGGTGTGGAGTACAGAAATGTCCATGCCTGCCAGATGCAGTTTGGCACCCTCGCCGTATGTGTCCGTATAGTAGAGGTTTCCGGCTGTAAGTCTGTGAGGAACAGCTAAATCATCTGCGCAGAGGTAGACGGGGCAATCCAGCTCAGCTACCAAATCCTTTACGGCACCGACATGGTCGAAATGACCGTGCGTCAGCAAAATTGCCGCAGGAGTCAGGTGCAGCTGCTGCAATGCGGCTAAAATAGTCTCTGCCTGATAGCCGGCATCAATGATGATGCATTCGGATGAACCCTCGTTGTGGACAATGTAGGTGTTGGATTGATAATCACCCAAAGTGAGAACATGGATATTCAACATATGGATTACCTCCGAGGCTCGTTCATAAGCTGGTCTGTGTCCAGAATCAGGGTCACAGGACCGTCGTTGACGGATTCCACCTGCATATCGGCACCGAATTCGCCGTGCTGGGGCGGATATCCCAGTTCCTCACAGATGGACAGGAATTTTTCGTAGAGTCGTTTTCCCAGCTCCGGACCTGCGGCCTCGATGAAGTTGGGACGGCGACCCTTGCGGCAGTTGCCGTAGAGGGTAAACTGGCTGACGACCAGAACTTCACCGTTGACGGCATCCAGTCCCAGATTCATCTTGCCATTTTCGTCCTCAAAAATCCGCAGACCCAGTGCTTTTTCGGCAAGGTATCTGCATTCTTTTTCCGTATCCTCCGGGCCTACACCCAGTAAAATCAGAAAACCCTGACCAATGCGGCCGTTGATCTTTCCGTCAATGGTCACAGAGGCAGATTTGACACGAGTTAAAATTGCACGCATTGTTACTTCTCCTTTGGAGAACGGATTGCAAAGGTGATGTACCCATCGCCTTGCAAAGTCGTTAGTAT
>RCNI01001582.1_pt1 | contig 12074 bp, 15 predicted proteins | sample 2041151 | NCBI WGS metagenome assembly RCNI01 (sample SAMN09708214, study PRJNA481090) | feces metagenome | isolation source: feces | place: Antarctica: Albino Rookery
ATGTTGGTAACTACGACTTCTGGTACGAATCCAGCCAGCTGATGCAGAAGCTGATGCGTGACCAGAACAAGAAGGCTGAACAAAAGATCGAAGAACTGCAGACCTTTATCCGTCGTTTCTCTGCAAACAAGTCTAAGTCCCGTCAGGCAACTTCTCGTAGAAAGCTGCTGGACAAGCTGACTGTTGAAGAAATGCCCGCTTCTAGCCGACGCTATCCCTGGGTTGGTTTCCAGGCTCAGCGTGAACCCGGCAAGGACCGTCTGTTTGTTAATGAAATCAGCAAGACTGTTGACGGCGTAAAGCTGCTGAATAATGTTTCTTTCATCATGAACAAGGATGATAAGATTGCCATTATCGGCAAAAACGAACTGGCAGTTACCATGCTGTTTAAGATTCTTATGGGTGAAGAAGAACCCGATTCCGGTTCCATCAAGTGGGGTGTTTCCACTACCCAGACCTACTGCCCCAAAGATAACAACGAATACTTTGAAAACTGCGACTACGACCTGATTGACTGGATGCGTCAGTTCTCCGAAGACAAGCGTGAAAGCTATTTGCGTACCTTCCTCGGCCGTATGCTGTTCTCTGGCGATGATGTTTATAAGAAGGTTAATGTTCTGTCCGGTGGCGAAAAAGTTCGCTGCATGCTGTCCAAGATGATGCTGAGCGGCGCTAATGTTCTGCTGTTCGACCAGCCTACTAACCACCTTGACCTGGAAAGCATTGCTGCCCTGAACAGCGGCATGGAAGCTTTCCCCTACAACATCATCTTCTCTTCCCATGACCACCAGCTGACTCAGTCCGTTGCAAACCGTATCATCGAAATTACCGATGACGGTATTATTGACCGCATGTGCTCCTACGATGACTACATGCATCTGTTCAACAACGAAGATAAGTAATTTTCAACTACAAAAAAGACCGCTTAATACTAAGCGGTCTTTTCTTTACTCTTTTAATTTCATCATACTAAAAATAGCCCTCATTTGTTGGTATACCAACAAATGAGGGCTATTTACTAGATTACTCTCGTGTAACAAGTTTAATATTCTTTTCGAATTTGCTTCGGGGGCCCATCACTTCGTGCCCACAGCCGGTACAACGCAATTTAAAATCTGCACCAATGCGAAGTACTAACCACTGATTACTCCCGCAAGGATGGCTCTTTTTCATAGTAAGTACATCCCCCACCTGAATATCCATAGGCATATCAGCGACCTCCTTTTATTCTTTCCCAATACTGCATTGCCGCAGTTTCGTTTTTGTTGTCGCTGGGATAATAATAGCGAGTGCCAATCAACTCGTCCGGCAAGTACTGTTGGCGCACCCAATGTCCGGGATAGTTATGAGGGTACAGGTAGCCCTGCTCCCGTTCAAAACCAGTTCCGTCCGCATGTACATTCTGCAAATGCCGCGGTATAGGACCGGTCTTGCCTGCACGCACATCAGCTAGCGCTGCATCAATGCCAAGTTCGCCAACATTAGATTTAGGCGAAGTAGCAATAAGAATTACGGCATCTGCCAGTGGCAACCTACCCTCTGGTAACCCCATCATCAATGCGGAATCGACACAAGCTTTTACAATTGGAATAATCTGCGGGTACGCCAGGCCAACATCTTCGCATGCCGATGCAAGAATCCGTCGGCAAGTCGATGGTAAATCCCCTGCCTCAAGCATTCGTGCCAAATAGTGCAGAGCTGCATCAGGATCAGATCCTCTAAGCGATTTCATCAGTGCAGAGAGAATATCGAAATGGTCATCCCCTTCTCTATCATAGCGCATAGCACTTTTTTGAGCGACCGCCTTTGCATCTTCCAGCGTTAGGTGAATTACGCCATCAACTCTCGGAGCTGCTGAGAACAGTAATTCAACCGCATTTAAAGACTTGCGTACATCGCCGCCACAACTCATGGCAATTTGACGAACAACACCGTCTTCTATCTCTACAGTCATTTCGCTTCGGTCTTCCAATATTCCAATTGCACGAGATACTGCACGCTCAATCTCGTCAGCAGGAACCTGCTTAAATTCAAAAACCGTGCTGCGACTCAGCAAAGCATTATAGACATAAAAGTATGGATTTTCCGTTGTGGACGCAATCAAAGTAATTCGTCCATCTTCCATAAACTCCAACAGTGACTGCTGCTGCTTTTTGTTAAAGTACTGAATCTCGTCGAGATACAGTAAAACGCCGCCGGGGGTAAGCATTGTATCCAGCTCCGCAATAATCTGCCGAATATCCGCAATACCTGCGGTAGTCGCATTAAGTTTGCGCAGTGTTCTATTCGTTTGCTTTGCAATAATGCTCGCAACCGTTGTTTTTCCCGTTCCCGAAGGGCCGTAGAACACCATATTGGGAATATTCCCAGAGGATACAATGCGACGCAACAAACCATTCTCGCCGAGTATATGTTTTTGTCCCACAACATCATCAAGTGTTTGCGGTCTTAGCTCATCTGCTAAGGGTCTATACATAGATATCCCCCTTTCTGATCATTAGTTTCTTCTGACTGCCATAGAATCAGCAAGCGCAACCAAAAACGCATTATCTTCAAAGATAGATACTGCTTGCTTTGCCTGTTCTGTCAGTTCCAGAACACGGCGTTCACACTCTTCTGCGCCAAACAACGTCATAAATGTGGTTTTGCCTTGTTCATCATCAGAGCCAATAGGTTTGCCCAATTCTTCTTCTGTGCTCAATACATCGAGCATATCATCGCGAATCTGGAATGCCAAACCAAGTGCTTCTGCATAATCAACTGCTGCTTTCACCTGTTCATCTGTACCGCAAGCGCAATAAACACCCATTAGGCACGCACCACGAATAAGCGCAGCTGTTTTTCTCTGATGGATTTCCATCAAGTCCTGCTCCGTTTGTGCCTTGCCTTCGCCATCCATATCCAACTGCTGGCCGCCACAAATTCCATCGGCACCTGCAACTACCGCAAGTGTTTTAGCGCAATTTACCAGTGACTGAGCAGGCAAATCCGCGGAAAGCACGGACGCATATGCTTCTGCCTGAAGTGCATCACCAGCAAGTGTTGCGGTAAATTCGCCAAAGACCTTATGATTCGTGGGCTTACCACGACGCATATCATCGTTATCCATTGCAGGCAAGTCGTCGTGAATCAGCGTATAGGTATGCAGCATTTCTACGCCACAAGCAACAGGCAATGCCTTCTGCACCTCACCACCGCATACACGGCAAAATTCCAGTACCAAAGCAGGACGAAGGCGCTTGCCTCCGGCCATAAGGCTATATTCCATAGAATCAATCAGACGCTGATATGCTCTAAAGTCGTTACCAAAGTAGGTACTAAGATACTGCTCAATCTGCGCAATATAAGCACTCAGTTGTTTCTTAAAGTCCATTTATTCCACATCCTCAAAAGGTAATTCGATTGGTTCCCCGTCAGCTCCTTTTTTGAGCTTGACCACTTTTTGTTCCGCCTCGTCCAGCATCTTATTGCAAGACGCAATCAAACCAGCACCTTCTTCAAACAGTTTCAGTGCTTCCTCCAGAGGTGCATCGCCGCGTTCCATGCTGCGTACAATTTCGTCCAGTCGTGCAACAGACTGTTCGTATGTCAATTTATTAGCCATTGTGTTTCACCTTTTCATTTACCTGACAGCCCAATTCGCCGCCAGTAAGTGTAATTCGGATTGTTTCGCCTACTTCGACCTGATCAATCTGCTTAATTGCATTACCCCGGTCATCTTTTACTACGCTATAACCTCTTGACAAAACTTTCAAAGGGCTCAGCGCATCTAGCTTCGCTGCGTAATGGACATGTTCACGCTTGCGTTCTGCGACATAGCGTTCCGATACCGAAATTAGTCGTTCACGAACGCGATCCAAATCAATGCGTTTATTATCAATGTACGCTGTCGGCGTAGTCATCACCTTGCGAGCAGCAATATCAGCCAAGTGATTACGCTGCTGGTCCAAACGTTTCTGCATTGTCTGAGAAAGGCGTGCTTGTGTAGCAATCAGCATATCTCGCTGTTCCATATGGTTAGGCACAGCAATTTCCGCAGCATTAGACGGTGTAGACGCTCTTGCATCTGCCACATAGTCAGAAATGGTCACATCCGGCTCATGGCCAACCGCAGAAATTACAGGTATACGCGATTCAAAAATCGCACGTGCAACGCGTTCATCGTTAAATGCCCACAAGTCTTCGATGGAACCACCACCGCGGCCAACAATCATCACATCCGCAATGTCGTGTCTGTTGCAGTATCGAATCGCTCCAACAATTTCCGGTGGTGCCTCTACCCCCTGCACGCGGACAGGCAGAAGCAGCACTTTTGCCATAGGCCATCTGCGACGCAAAATGCGGATAATATCATGTACCGCTGCGCCTGCGGAAGAAGTAACTACTGCAATTTTCTCCGGAATAAGTGGAATAGGCTTTTTCCACTCAGGGTCAAAAAGCCCTTCCGCACCGAGTTTTGCCTTTAGCTGTTCAAATGCAATCTGCAAATCGCCTGTACCTTCAGGAATAATCTGTGAAGCATACATTTGATATTTGCCGTCCCGGTTATAAACTTGTACGCGTCCACTCACTACTACACCCATGCCGCTTTCCGGGCGAAAGCGCAGTTTGGATGCGCTGGACTTGAACATCACACAACTGAGTGTGCTGTCCGCATCTTTTAGCGTAAAATAATGATGACCGGAGGGATATATCTTATAATTAGACAATTCCCCCCGGACACTAACAGAGCTTAGGACGGGGTCAGCGTCCAAAAGTCCAGCAATTCTTGTATTGAGTTCGCTAACAGAAAACGGGCGCTCCATTAAGCATTTTCCTGCTGAGCACGCACAAAGCTGCCCAACACGCCGTTAATAAAGCTGACGGTTTCCGGTTCTTCAAAGGATTTCGCAATATTTACTGCTTCGTTGATTGCAACCTTATCAGGTACTTCATCCATGTACTGGATTTCGCACAGTGCACAGCGCAGAATAGCCAGAGAAATCTTAGAAATACGCTTCAAAGACCAGCCCTTAGAATACTGTTCAATAGCCGCATCCAGTTCCTGCTTATGTGCAAATACCAGCTCCACCAGCTTGGAGATATACTCTATCTGGGCATCGCTGGGCCTAGTTGCAAACAGTTCATCCTCTGTTGCCAGAGTTGCATAGTGTTCGTTAGAGAAAAAGTCGGTTATAAATTCAGCGTCTTCATGTTCTGCCAGCTCAGCAGAATAGCAAAGACGAATAGCAATTTCGCGTACTGCAGATCTTTTCATTGATTATCCTCTCTTACTTATCAAATACGATGCCGGAAACATGAACGTTTACTGTAACATCATCGACGCCAGTCATAGACTGAACATTGTTCATTACTGTTTCCTGTACCGCAGTTGCAACATCGACAACATTGCTACCGTATTTAATCATAATCACAGCATCAATCGTCATTGCGTTTTCTTCAAAACGGACCTTGACGCCCTTTGCTGCAGTCTTCATGCCCAGCAAGTCAGCAACAGCAGGACCTGCAGTCACAGCCATACCTGCAACACCTTCAACTTCTTTTGCTGCCAGCTTTACAATGGTGGCAATGACATCATCAGAAATATTGATGCTGCCGTTATCTTCTACTCGAGTAATATAATTTTCAGCCATGTTGTTACCTCCGATATTCATGTATCTCGCATGGATGGTTTCTGTTTAATCTTTGGCATTATATCACAGTTTTACGCAAAAATAAAGAGATAAATAAAAAGACAACAAAGTGTTCCTACACTTTGTTGTCTTTCATTCACTGCTTAATTTCGATGATATTGATATGATCCATGCCAAAGCTGGTTTCAGCGGTAATCACATCCGTAATACGTGCTACAGCATCGCTTGTCAGGCCCTCAACGGGTGCAGGGACGGTGATTGTGATGTTATCGTCCGTTATGTATGCCACGCAGTCTGCATAGTCTTTGGCAATCAGCATATTTTCAATCTGGGTTTCCAATAGTGCATTTTCTGCCATTGTAGAAATGGTTGCCATCGCCGCATCAATGGTTTCCTGAGATGCTTCTTTTGATGCCGCCGAAATCTCAAGCAAACTCAGTGCCTGATCTCTTGCTGTCTGACGGGTCAGTCTTGCCGTTGCGAAATAGGAAGAAACTCCCATTGTTTCTTTTCCTTCTTTGCTTTCTTTCTCCACTGCTGCCATTGCTGCATCCTCAGCTTCTACCATTGCCTGATCCGTGCCACCCCATCGATTGTTGTAGGACCAGTTGAGATATACCGCTGCGCACACAAACATCAGCACCGTTAGTGTGACAACATTCCGTTTCAGTTTTGCCATGATCTTACCTCCATTTTAATGTTCTATGGGACATATAGTAATTTTATCAGCGCCAAGGCCAGTATATGCCTTTACAGCAGAAAGAATATCGTACCGAACAGTCGAATTGCTACATCCTTCCACCACTATAACTGCACCTTGTATCGCCGGATTCCTCTGCTGTACAGTAACCGTTGACTGATTTCCGCCTTTCGACAACACCAAAGTTTGGTCGTCATCCTTAGCCAATACTGTTTCAACACCTGTCTGCACCGACAAAAGCACCTTGCACTTCCCCGCTCCTTGAATTGAAGAAATCATATCCGCTAAGCGTTTTTCTTCCGCCTCGATATTATAAGGTAGTGTCTCTGTGGAATTTGCTTTTTCCGCACCTTTATTGGTGCTTCCCGTTGGCAATAACATAAGACAAACGCCAATAAACAATAACGCAAGAATGTATTTATATCCCCGTTTATCAGAGACAACTTCACTGATTATAGTTTGTAGTTTCATTTGCAATCCCCAATTGTGTGACAATTTGTGTCTTAAATGACTCTGGAATATCGGAAGCAGTCCGATAGATAATTGAGACCGGAGCCCAATAACCTTCATTAGACCATTCGGTTTCCACTTCTACTGAGTCAATGTGTATGTTTTGCATTTCTGCCTCATTAAGGATATATGCACAGTATTCCTGTTCAATTACACTTCGATTAATCTGTTTCAGTGAAGTTTGAAGTGCATCTTCCTGTGCCGCAATGCTCTCCCGAAAATTTTCTATGGACGATGTATATCGACTTACATGAACCTGCGTCAGCGGAGAAATTAGTGCAATCAACATGACACACGTACTCCCCGTTTTTAGAATCGATTTGATTTGTCCGCTTGGGCAAAGAAAGACAATCAGTCCGCAAATGCAGCCACAAATGAGTAGTGTTCTGAGCCACTGTACAATTAAATCTACCATGTTATCCTCCATGTAAATACATAAACGAAATCAGCGACATAAACATCATAACGAATCCGGTTCCGAGCACAGCCAGCATCAGTCCAAATGCTCCGGCAATCGCAGAAATCAGCCCGCTTAACTTTTGCTGTGGGAACAAGTCTCCAATCACGCCAACAGACTTAAACAGCAAATACCGCAGACCTAACCCAACAAACGGAGTAATCAATATGCCTAAAATCACGATTAAACCAAATGCGCCAATGCAGCTTCTAACTAGCCCAGCGCCTGCAACAAGCGTTGCCGCTGAGTCTGATACAATTCTGCCAACAACCGGCAAAGCGGTACTCAGCGCTGTTTTCGTCGCTTGTGTAGCAAAATTATCCCCAGCGGAAGTGATCAGACCCGCTACACTTAAATAAGTCGTAAAAATCACCACCACGCCGGTTAGTACAGTTGTACTTGCCTTTTGAATAAACTTTGCCACGGACGACAAGATTTGCTGTTGAAATACACACCCACCAGTTGCACAAGTAAGGTACGCTGCAATCATCGGAACAAGAATTGTGTTGCAGAAATTAAATAGTACATTCATAAACAGAACCGCAGCTGTATATTTCGTACCAGCTGATATGGTCGCACCGGAAAAAATTGCTGCACCTGCTAAACACGGTAAAAGCACAGTCGAGAAATCATATAGTCGTCCGATTGTTTCTAGGCTATGCTGAAAGAATGACTGTGCCTGTCCCATCATTAAGTAAACAATTGCTGTTCCACCAGCCAATGTAACAATAAGTTCTCCCCGCTCACCGGGTATAATCGATGCCGCTACACTGCACAGAATGACAATCAGTAGTGCTTTTGATGCCGGTTCAAATACGCTGCTAACTTCATTTGTTACCGACTGCAGAAACATTCCTTTCAGTTTTGCAAATGCAGCCGATAAGCCTTCTCCGGACAGTAAATTGACATCCGACACCAAATCTTGTAAATCCGTCGGCACCTGTTCCACCAACGCATCCGTATGTAGTTCGTTTGCAATTTTTTCGTCTAACATTGCCGCATGTGCGTTAAGCTGTGTTGAACACAGCATTACAATTACAACGATAAACACTTTCATAGCATGTCCTCTAGTAGTCCAAACAAATCGGTAAGCAGCGGAATAATGCACCAAGCTGATGCAAGATTGCCGCATAGTTCTAGTGCTGTGGCTGCTGCCGAATAGCCAGCATCTTTGCAAAGCCCCATGCCTAACTGGGTCACAAAAGAAATCGCAATGCATTTCAGCAACGGCACAAAATATATCCAGTTCACCAGACTCTGCTGTTGCCAGGATTGGAACTGGGCAAGAATCGAGTGCATAAGTTCCACGCCAAGCCAAACACAAACTAATGTTGCCGCCAGCCCAATCAGCAAAGCAATCTCCGGATTGCTCTTTTTAATCACTAAGCCAAAGACCACAGCCGCAATACACAGTACCGTAGCTTTAAAAATCAGTTCCATATTAAAATTGAAATAGCGTTCTTATGGTTTGAAATAGCTCATTGACTTTCTGGATAATTACCAGCAAAGAAATCAGCAATCCCGCTAAGGTTACAATTAGCCCGTAATCGTCTCGACCAGACCGAGCCAGTAACAAGTTCAGTACAGCGACCAATATCCCTAGAGCTGCCAGTTTAAAGATCAAATCCACTTCCATCTGATGTACCCCCATTTCGGTTTGGTACAACATATGATGGACCTGTCCTAAATAACACAAAAGCACAGCCTAAGTAAGACTGTGCTTTTTACTCTGGAATCGTATATCATATTGTTCATCTGATTTAGACAAATAGCAGCAAACTAATTGCCATAACCACCATACCACCAATGAGTCCGTATATGGATAAATGATGTTCACCGTATTCTCTTGCCGCAGGAAGCAGTTCATCAAAAGAAATGAATACCATGATTCCTGCAACACCTGCAAAAATCAGTCCAAATACCATATCACTCATAATCGGCATTAACAGAAGCCAGCCAATTAACGCACCTGCCGGTTCAGCCAACCCCGATATGAAAGAATACCAAAATGCCTTAGATTTTGAGCCGGTAGCGTGATAAATTGGGACAGAAACAGCTATTCCTTCCGGAATATTATGAATCGCAATAGCCACAACAATTGGAATGGCAATACTTGTGTCTTGCAGTGCCGAAACAAATGTTGCTAAGCCTTCCGGGAAATTGTGAATCGCTATAGCTAAAGCCGTAAACACGCCCATTCGCATGAGTTTGGAATTTTCAGTCTGACTGTCTTCCTCAATTAACTTCGGCTCATGGGGATTTTCCACAGATGGTACTAATTTATCGATGATTGCAATGACTAGCATTCCACCAAAGAACGCAATGACCGTCAGCCAGCTTCCTGTCCGTTCCCCAAGTTCAACAATCAATGACTCCTGTGCCTTGAAGAATATTTCAATCATGGAAACATAGATCATCACGCCAGCCGAAAAGCCTAAGCTCACGGAAAGAAACTTCTTATTCGTACTTTTTTGTACAAAGGCAATACAACTACCGATACCCGTACATAATCCAGCAATAAGCGTTAATAGAAACGCATAAAAAATATCCAATTTGTATCCTCCTAGCTATTGTTAGGTTTGCCTAACTTATTATCATGTTTGTGATGATATCATTTGTATTGTCATTTGTCAATTAACGACTGCAAGGTTCCATGTACACATCTATTCCATTTACAACGCATATGCTATACCAAATAAAAATATTGTTTTGCACTTCCAAAACTGTTCCAATTTGACATGAAATTACCAACTTGAATTTTATAATATGCGAATATAGCGCGTTTTTACGGTTATCATAATCGTGAGCTCACCAATCAAGAGCTCGAATAACTAAAGGAGTGAGAAACAAATGACTAGTTCTAAATCCAACATTATGAATCCTAACGCTCGTGAAGCAATGGATAAGTTCAAGATGGAAGCTGCTGCTGAAGTTGGCGTAAACCTGAAGGAAGGTTACAACGGCGAACTGACCAGCCGTCAGGCAGGTTCTGTTGGCGGCCAGATGGTCCGTAAGATGATTCAGGCATACGAAGACGGCCTGAAGTAATCGCATCCACAGGACAGTGCAAGAAATCTTTTGTCCTGTGGGTACATATTTTTGTTTAATTTGTTGTTATTTTATTAAAATAACCTATTGACATTTTGCAACATGTGGAATATATTGATGGCGAGGAAAGGGATTTGAAAGAAATCCTGCAATTTATAATCACATTTTTCGGAGGTAGCGTCATGACCGTATTTATTCTGGGTACACTCGTCTATTTGGCAACCATTTCCGTAATGTTCTACAGAGGTCTGAAAGCCTAACCACACCTAACCCAATGCACCGCTATATTTAGTTATGTGCGTATAGACAACGAATCATAAATCGAGCAATGCACTACCTGTTTTAGGTGGTGCATTGCCGTTTTTATGCCAACGATTATCAGCAAAGTTACATAGTAAACCCCGATGTGATCATTTGAATCACATCGGGGTTTTACTGTTTTCAGTTTTATACTAATGAAATATGAGTGTTTATAGCTCGTCTTCCGTAAGAATCAGTTTTGTCGCCCATACAGGTACCTTTGGTTCGTCAGTTCCATCATCTAAGAACACAAACGCAGTCTCATATGCCGGTGCTCGTTCCGGGAAATGTCCACGCCCATCGGTAAAATAAATGAGACCTTTGAGGTTTGTCAGTTCTTTTTTCGCAATAAGCTCGTCCACATAAGTAAACACAGGCTGAAAATCTGTACCGCCAAAGCCGTGCAATTCCATCGTAGCCATGTAGCGTTCAAAGTCCTCAGGTGTATTCAGAACATAGTCGTTTTGAATCTCCGCATCACACTGGATAATATGGATATTTACCTTTGATGCAAAGCTTTCACTTTGTTTCAGAATATTGTAGGTTTTTTCAATAAACCGCTGTACAAGCTCACCGGATACCGAGCCAGAGGTATCAATAGCAATCACAAATTCACGGATTTGCTTAATCTCTTTGTACTCCAATGGTTCAATCAACGGCAGATTCTTATACAGCTGAAGGCCGTAGGTATAGAATATGTAGTCAAATTCTTCATCATTAACTACCATTGCCTCATTTAGCACCGCAAACTTACGAAGGAAGTCTGCGTAGTCATACTTTTCTCTTGTTACTTGCCGTAGATTTTGCACCAGCGAGCCAGCCTGCTCACTCCAATCACGACTCGTTGTATCTAAATCCACCTGCACACGATGACTTAGGCGTTCCCATTCACTTTCTGTCTCTGCACGATCTGTTCGGTCGTTGCCTGCCAAACGGCTATCGTCAGAAGAATGTGGACTGCCTGCTCCAGACTGATCCGGTGCTCGACGGCTATCACTGCCGTCTTCTTCCCCATCGCCTTCTGGTGCACTTTTGCCACGCACAAACCAAATATCATGGTCATCCGCTAAAAACAGTTCTCGCAGTGATTCAACTTCTTCCGTTGTCAAATGCTGGTCCAAGTAATATCGGTATATTTTCTCTGCATTTAATACTTTGATTTGTGTCTGCAATTCTGCGATCACATCAAACTGCGCTGCAGCTCTTGGTGCATCCGTATCTCGCAAACCAATTTCGTTGATTACATGCTCAACAGCAATATCGCATGCAAGCCCCCACAAATTCATGTCCACTAGGGTGTGCACAAATGGATGATGAAAAATGCAATGTAGGGTAACATGCAGATAATCACGCACAGGAACTTCTCGTCCTTCACGATACAGTTTAATCACATGTGCCGCATCATAGTATAAGTTTTGCCCATCTG
>RCNI01001583.1_pt1 | contig 12069 bp, 15 predicted proteins | sample 2041151 | NCBI WGS metagenome assembly RCNI01 (sample SAMN09708214, study PRJNA481090) | feces metagenome | isolation source: feces | place: Antarctica: Albino Rookery
AAACCAGCGATAATAGATGTTCGCACGCACTTCTTCTGCTGTACGGCGCAGAGAGGGAATGCCATACAGATGCTGGAGCAGTACCATTTTGAATAGAATGACCGGATCTATGCTAGGCCGTCCGTTGTTCTCGCTGTACAGCGGCTCGACCATTTCATATAAATGGTTGAAATCCACCGCAGCATCAATTTTCCGGAGAAGATGATCCTGGGGCACTAAGCTCCCTATTTCCACCATCTCAAATACTCCTCGATCCATTTTTCCTTTTACCGGCAGCTTCTATCACCCAAGTCCATTTTACCATATCAAAGTCAAAAAACCATCATTAGCTGCACCTTTTTCGACAGACTGAAAAAACAGCTGTCATGTGACAGCTGTTTTTTTGTTTAATTACTTAATCATCCCGGCGGTTGCCGAAAAGAATTATAAAGCGGAGAAGCTGGGCAAGAGAAACCGCAAGGGCTGCAACATAGGTAAGCGCGGCAGCGTTCAGCACCTTTTTCGCGCCGTTAAGTTCTTCACCGTTTAAAAGATTTCCCGCCTCAATGCACTGCACGGCACGTCTGCTGGCGTCAAACTCTGTGGGCAGAGTTACAAGCTGGAACAGGGTGCAGAGACCGAAGCAGATTATTCCCGCGTCTGTAAGCCCTGCAAAGAAAGGACTTAAAGAGCCGAAAATAAGACCGATAATTATAAGGGGCATTGCAAGCTTTGAACCGAAGTTTGTAACGGGGATTATGGCTGCCCTGATTTTTACCGGCAGATAATTTACACTGTGCTGTATGGCGTGGCCTGCCTCGTGACATGCAACACCCACAGCAGCAGAAGATGAGCTGTTGTACACATCGTCGGAAAGGCGGATAACACCGGCTTTAGGGTCGAAATGGTCGGTAAGGCTGCCGGAAATATGCTCAATCCGGATAGCTGACAGTCCGTTCCTATCCAGAACATAGCGGGCGGCCTGAGCGCCTGTTATGCCTCGGTAATTATACTGCTGCCTGTATTTTTTGAAAGTGCTGTCTACCCGCTGGCTTGCCCAGAGGGAGAAGATAACTGCGGGAAGAATTAAAACCACATATGTCCAGTCGATATACATTTTTACACCGTCCGTGTATAATTTTAAGTCTGAAAAATTTTCTCAGCTTTATTATATTACAACATTTAGAGCGATTATATCAATTTAGTTTTTGTAAACTTTTTACACCTGATTTTCGGAAAATCACTGGTGATAGTAGCTGAGGAAATCACCTATCTTGCCTACGGCCTCTTTCAGCACCTCTATGCGGGGAAGGTAGACAATGCGGAAGTGGTCGGGCTTATTCCAGTTAAAGCCGCCGCCGTGGATAAGCAGTATCTTTTTATCCTTCAGCAGATCCAGAGCAAATTTTTCATCATCAACAATGTTGAATTTCTTGGTGTCAATTTTCGGGAACATGTAGAATGCGGCCTGAGGCTTTACGGCGCTTATACCGGGGATGCTGGTGAGCGCCTCGTAAATGTAATTTCTCTGCTCATATATTCTGCCGCCGGGAACGATGTAGTTTTCAACGCTCTGGTGGCCGCCGAGAGCAGTCTGGATTATGGACTGGGCGGGAACGTTGGAGCAGAGTCTCATGTTAGAGAGCATTTTAAGACCGCTTATATAATCCTGTGCAATGCGCTTGTTGCCGCTGAGTATCATCCAGCCCACACGGAAGCCTGCAACCATGTGGGATTTAGAAAGGCCGCTGAATGTGATACAGAACAGGTCGGAGGCGAGGGAAGCAATGGAAATATGCTTCTGACCGTCCATAACAAGGCGGTCGTAAATCTCATCGGAGAAAATAATTAGCTGGTGCCGTCTTGCAATCTCAACTATCTGCTCCAGAACCTCTTTGGGGTACAGAGCGCCGGTGGGGTTATTGGGGTTTATAATAACGATGGCTTTGGTTCTGTCTGTTATCTTGCTTTCAATATCCGCCATGTCGGGGTACCAGTCTGACTGCTCATCGCAGATGTAGTGAACGGCTTTTCCGCCTGCCAGAGTGGCGCAGGCAGTCCACAGGGGATAGTCGGGAGAGGGTATCAGAATTTCGTCTCCGTTATCCAGAAGGGCGGACAGAGAGAGGTTTATAAGCTCGCTGACGCCGTTGCCGGTGAAAATGTCGTCCATATCAAGATTTGGGATTTTTTTAAGCTGTGCATACTGCATTATGGCTTTTCTTGCAGAGAACAGACCCTGAGCGGGGGAGTAGCCCTCACACTCCTTTAACTGTCTGCTCATATCGTAGATGACCTCGTCAGGGGCTTTGAAGCCGAAGGGGGCGGGGTTGCCGATGTTGAGCTTAAGAATCTGCATTCCGGCCTCTTCCATTCTGTTGGCCTCGTCAACAACAGGACCTCTTACGTCATATAAAACATTGTCAAGCTTGGATGATTTCTTAATATTTCTCATTTCAATACCCCCTGAAGATTCATTTTCGTTTAAAATTATTTCAGCGCTCTTTTCTTCCGCCGCGCTGTCTTTTCCCATCAGCCACTCATCGTCTGTATTTAATGCAGCGGCGAGGAAATGAAGTATATCCGCCCGGGGGACGGTTTTTCCGCTTACATACTGGCTTATCTGGCTTTTTCCAAGCTTTACGCCCTGCTCAGCTGCCTCATGTATCAGATCTATCTGCTTTTTGCCCGCCTTATCCATGGCAAGCTTCAGCCTGTGGGCAAATGTTTCGTTCAACATTCAGTACCCCTCCTATAATAAGTTCAACATTTAAAGTAAAAGTTCAATATGATAGAGATTATAGCACTAACACAAAAAAGTTCAATACTTATTTTTGAAAGTTCAAAGCGCTAAATTGAACTTTTTTGCGTGAAACGCTGTTATATACAGCATATTATTTGCAAAAGCTTAAAATATACAGTTTTTTCAATGCATAAGAGCAAAAACATATAATAAATTTATGTTTATAAGCCAGCACTGAATAAAGCATCGGAAAAGCTGAATATTTCCCTGTACGGCGGGAAATTTACGCTCTTGACAGGGAATGTTTTTCCGATAAAATGAGAAAAATTTTAAATTAAAAAGGCTGCGCTGACTCTCAAGTTATCTGAAAACTATGCTCGTTTGATCTCTACTATTCTTATCGGAAACAATATTGTTAATATTGCCGTTGCCTCAATCGGTACGTTTCTGTTCGCAAATATGCTGGGACAGGAAGTAGGCGCTCCGGTATCTACTGCCGTAATTACAATAGTTGTTCTGATTTTCGGCGAAATTACACCTAAAAGCATTGCGAAGGAGCATCCTGAAACCTTTGCAATGTTCTCCGCCCCTCTGCTTCAGGTGCTTATCTGAACCCTGATGCCCCTTAACTTCATTTTTGCCAACTGGAAAAAGCTGATAGGCAAGATATTCAGAGTAAAAGAAAGCAGCAATATGAGTCAGGAGGAGCTTATTCTGCTTCTTAATGAGGCGCTATTGACGAGAGCGAAGGAAAGCTGCTGAGAAACGCCGTTGAATTCGGTGATCTGGAGGCTCAGGACATCCTGACCCACCGTGTTGACCTTGCGGGAATTGAACCTGACGCCACCAACGAAGAGGTTGCTGCAAGGTTTGAGCAGTCCCATTTCTCCCGCTGCTGGTATATGACGGAACCATTGATAAAATCGTAGGTATCCTCCACCAGAAGGATTTCTACGTAGGCTGCGGCATTACGGATAAATCCGTGGCGGAAATGATGTCTGCCCCTGTTTTTGTGCACCAGAGTGAAAAAATCGATATTCTCCTGCAAAAGATGCGCTCCGGCAAGTCTCACATTGCAATAGCGATTGATGAGTACGGCGGCGTTGGGTATTGTCACCATGGAGGACATTCTTGAGGAGCTGGTAGGCGATATATGGGATGAGCACGACGAGGTTAAAGAGCCGGTTCTTAAAATCGGAGAAAATATCTACACAGTGGACTGAGGAATATTCTTTGATGATTTCTGCGAGTATTTCAACATAAAAACTGACTCTGACAGCGTTTCCCTTGCCGGCTGGGTAATGGATTATGCCGGCGGCATCCCCAAGGAGGGGGATAAGTTCAATTTTGAAAATCTGAACTTTACCATAACCAAAACCAATGACCACCGTATTTTATATGCCAGAGTTCAGGTTGAAGCCGGCGAGTCAGTGGAGAAATAAACTGGTACTTTAACCGAGAACTTTTATAAAACCGGGATACCCGGCAGAACACTTTGAATATCTTAAAGCGCTGATAAATAGCCGGTATGACAGCTTTTTTCATACCGGCTGTTTTGCTTTATACAGTTATATTTGGCGCTGATTTATACTAAAAATGCACTTGTTGCGTAATCTTTATACCATCTTTATAAGATTATGCCTTTTTTTACCGCGTGACAAAACCAAAGGAAAAATTGCAAGATTTTAAGCACAATATTTGAGCGAATGAGACTGATTTGCGCGGGGGAAACAAAGAACGTCAAATAAGCACATGGCTTTCTAAAATTATAGCATATAAAAAACAAGAAAAAACAAAAGCGCTCAATAAATTAGATGAGCTTGACATAAATTAGTGCAATGCGTATAATTGCATGTATCAAAACGAACATATGCAGTGGCTAAATGTGCAAAATGGCTAAAAGTAATTTGGGCTTTAGTACGAAAGACACAAGAAAGCGCTTCGCAGGCGGAACCTTCAGTTACTGAAAATTAGAAATAAAGTATTTTTGACTTTTAAAAGATTGTTGTTTTAAAAATTGCCTGATAATTTGATGAGGATTTACTATGGAACTTATTGCTCACAGAGGATTGCCTCTTTTTTACCCGGAAAATACTGAGGCTTCATTAAAAGCTGCTTTGGAACTGAAACCTGCACAAATTGAAATTGATGTGCAGAGGAGTAAGGATGGAGTTTATACTATTTTCCATGACTTCAACATTCAGAGAATGACCGGAATAGATGCAAAACTTCGGGAGCTGACTTTCTGTCAGCTGAAAAAGGCGCCAATTTATTTTCATGGAGAAAAGACCGCAGAGAGAATACTTAATCTGGATGAGCTTTTTGAAATTGTCCCCCCAGATGTTGTACTGAACATAGAAATCAAGCGGGAAACCGAAGAAGAATACTGCTGGGAAAGAGAACTGGTTGAACTGATACTTAAAAGGCGCCGCCCCAGCCAGTTTGTACTGGCATCCCTTAACCATGAATGCCTTTTACATTCATGGGAAGTCAGCCATGAACTGAGACTGGGAATTGCTGCCGAGGCCATGCTCATTGACACTGTGTCCTATCTCAAGAACCTGCCTTTTGAGGTTTACAGCTATCATCCATGCATTGACTATGTGTCAAAAGCGGAGGTTGATAAGCTGCATAATGCCGGATATAAAGTATTTCCATGGGCGGTTGACAGCGATGCTGATATGGAAAAAATGATAAAAGCCGGTGCAGACGGTGTTATGACAAACGATACAGGCAAATTTACAAGCAAATAATATAACGTCACAGTATATTATTTAAAAAGAAAGGAGAACTATTATGATGAAAAAAGCGAAGAAGTATTTGATAATGATTCTTGCGTTTACTATAATCGCAGGCGCATTATCAGCGTGTGGGGGTCAGCCTTCTGAGACTAAAGAGCCCGGCGCCGAATCCACCGGCGCAGAAACCGAAATCAAACCTCAGGTTGTATTCAAATTATCCAACGTTTTCACTGCCGAGCAGCCTCTGAACGTAACACTTTATGAGGTTGCAGAGAACATCAAAGAACGCACCAACGGTGCTATCGAGATTCAAATTTACCCCAACGGTGAAATCGCCACCTACAAAGACGGCATCGAGCAGGTAAGAAGCGGAGCACCCTTCATCTCTAATGAGGACCCAAGCTACATGGGAGACTATGTTCCTGACTATAATGCTTTGGTGGGGCCTATGCTCTACAATGACCTTGATGAGTACTCCGCTGTCTGCCACAGTGACTTTGCTAAAGAACTGAACGCAAAGGCTGAGGAGCAGGGCATGAAGGTTCTGGCTCTGGACTATGGCTTCGGCTTCAGACACATCTGCCTGAACAAGCCCGTTGAAAGTCCTGAAGACCTCAAGGGTGTAAAGCTTAGAGTTCCTAAATCCAACCTCTGGATTGAAACTCTGGGTGCAATGGGTGCAAACCCCATTCCTATGGCATGGTCTGAGGTTTATTCCGGCGTACAGCAGGGCGTTATCGACGGTCTTGAGACTTCTATCAGCGATATAGCAGACAACGAGATGGGCGCTATCATTAAGGATATATCTCTCTCCGGGCACTTCTGCGGAACTACCTGCATAGTTCTGTCCAAGCAGGTTTGGGATACCCTTACTCCCGAACAGCAGCAGATCATGGCGGAAGAGTTCGAGGCAGGCGCAAAGAGAAATAATGAGAGAGTTATTGCTCAGGAGAAAGTTGACAGAGAGAAGCTGGCTAAGGAAGGCGTTGAGTTCCACGAAGTGGATAAGGCTCCTTTCCGTGAGCTGACAAAGAAAGTCTTTGAAGAAGACACCAGACTGACTCCTGGTGTTTACGACAGAATTCAGCAGGAGCTTGAAAATTACCGTGCAACAAAATAAGTAAAACGGCGTAGCACAGAGGGATGCAAAACCTGATTTTTGCATCCCTTTTTTATCTTTGAAAAGGAGTTATTATGGGAGATAAAACTTCAAAAGGATTAAAAAAAGTATTAGGTAATATTGACCAGATTATATCTGCTGTTGCTCTTATGGGAATAGTTGTTTTTGTTACTATAAATGTTTTTTGCAGATATGTACTTGGGTATATATTTAACTGGATGGAAGAACTGTCTACGGTATTATTCGTTTGGTGTACCTTCCTTGGAATTTCATCTGCATATAAAACCAATGACCATGTTGGCATAAATGTTTTGGTTATGCTCTTCCCTAAAAAAGTCCAGCGCATCATTATGATTATAGTAAATCTGTTTTGCCTTGTTGTCAGCGCAAAGATTTTGACTTTGAGTTTTACATTCTGCCAGTCATCATGGACTAAAACTACACCTATAATTGGACTGCCTTATACCTTTGTAAATGTTTCAATTACATGTGGCTTTGCACTTATGAGTATCTATTCCATTATAAAAATAATCCGCCTTATAAAGTGCAAGCCCGAAGATGTAGAAGTCTGATAGGAGGCAGTTATGAATCTTATACCGATTTTAATAGTATTTGTACTTTTTATGCTTAATGTGCCTATCGGTTTTGCACTTATAGGCGGCTCTATGGCGTACTTCCTCTTTATGACTGACAGTATGCCTCCGGCATTTATACTTCAAAACTTCGTTTCCGGTGTTGAGTCATTCCCACTGCTGGCTATTCCGTTTTTCGTGTTGGCCGGAGTTATAATGAACTATTCCGGAATAAGTAAGAGACTGATGCACTTTGCCGATCTGCTGGTCGGACACCTGCCCGGCGGACTGGGACAGGTCAACGTAGTGCTTTCTGCCCTTATGGGCGGTATCTCCGGCTCTGCAAACGCAGACGCTGCAATGCAGTGCAAAATTCTGGTTCCCGAAATGCGTAAACGCGGCTATCCTGATACCTTTTCTGCGGCTATTACCGCTACAAGTTCCATCATACCCACCATTATTCCTCCCGGAATAATGATGATACTCTACGCAATGGTTGCAAGAGTAAGTGTAGGTAAGATTTTTATGGCAGGTTATCTGCCGGGGCTTGTTATAACGGTATGCCTTATGATTGCTGTTCACATCTGCTCTTTCAAGCATGGCTACGGCAAATCAAGAGAGACAAGAGCTACCGGTAAGGAAATCCTATCCGGAGCCATATCTGCAATTCTTGCATTGGCTCTTCCTCTGGTTATAATCATGGGACTGAGATTCGGTGCCTTTACTCCCACTGAGGGCGGTGCCATTGCATGTGTTTACTGTGCTGTTATCGGTCTCTTCGTTTATAAGGAACTCAAGCCCAAAGACTTTGTCCCAATTATAAAAGAAGCTGTAAACTCCACTGCGCAGGTTATGTTTATCATTGTCGGTGCAAACCTCTTCGGTATGTATCTCAGTTACGAGAGAATTCCTCACATGCTCACCGAGCTGGTGCTTGGTATTTCCGACAACAAGTATGTGTTCCTGATGATTATAAACATCTTTCTGCTGATTGTCGGTATGTTTGTCGAAGGTGGTCCTGCCATTATTATCATGGCACCTCTGCTTGTTCCCATACTCAATACTCTGGGAATAGACCTTGTTCATTTCGGAATTATCTTAACCCTGAATATGGCTATCGGCGGACTTACTCCTCCTTTCGGCTCTATGGTATTTATAGTTTCATCGTTGCTGAAGGTTTCAATATGGGATTTCCTGAAAGCAAATATGCCATTCCTGATAGCGGCGCTTATAGCATTGCTGCTGATTACCTACATACCCGCAATATCCCTGTTTATGCCTAATCTTTTAGGTCTGTAAGTTAATTTGAAATTTTAAAACGGTGCCTTTGGGCAGTCCACCGTAAGCTTGAAGTGATTATGTGGAACGGCTTACGGCACCGTTTTTTATAATCTTGCATTTGAATGTCGAAACAATTAAGCAGTATTTGGCATGTATAGCAGAAGACTGTAAATTTTAATTATAATGTCAGATATATGAGGGAAAATGCACTTGTGATACGGATAAAACGATGTTATGATTAGTTTTTCAAACTAAAAAGTTCAGAAATAATGATTATGAGGTCGTTTTAATGAAAAAAAGATACGGACTGGTCACAGCCATTGCCATGGTCATCGGAAACGTTATAGGTTCCGGTGTATTTGTAAAGGGCGGCAAGGTTCTCAGTCTCACCGGCGGAAATATGGTTCAGGCGGTTAATGTGTCTGCGCTTGTGGGACTTATATGTATAATCTGCTCTCTGGTTTTTGCGGAGTTAAGCGCAAGAAGCGGAAAGGTCAACGGAGTTATTGACTATGCGGAAAACGCTTTAGGCCCGGGCTACGCCTATTATGCGGGCTGGTTCATGGCCACAATCTACTACCCCGCCATGGTAGCCATTCTGGCATTCTTTTCTGCGGTGTTCACTCTCCGCTTTTTCGGTGTCAATGCTATTGATTTTGCACATGGCACAGTAAGCACCGAGGCTGTGGGTCTGGCTGCCGGATATATTATGATAGGCTGCGGCATGTATGCCGTTGCCTCCAAAGGTGAGGGCCCCAAGCACGATTTTTTCAGCGAGGTTGATAAGCAGAACGGCTTTGTTATTAAATCCAGCCTTGCAGGCATTATGCTCATAGGCTTCTGGTTTGCATGGACCTGCCTGATGTGGATGAAAGGCCCTGACTTTATGGGCGGACTTCACAACAATATGTGGGTAGGCTGGGAGCCGGATGAAATCTGTGTTATTAGCCTTTACGCCATGTATATCCCCATGTTTGTCTCTCTTATGGTTAAGGCAAAAGACCTTAACTTCTTTAAACGCTTTGTTATGCCTGTGCTGGGTATACTGTGCTGTATTTTCATGGTGGTCTGCTGCTATATCGGCAAGGGCTACAAACAGATTATAGGCTATCTTGTGTTCTTCGCCATTGTGATGTTTATAGGAAAGCTTATGAGAGGAAAAATGCCTAAAGCGGCCTGAAAATTTCAAAAATCAGATAAAGCCCTTAACCGTATTTTCACGGCTAAGGGCTTTTTATATTAACTAATAATAAATGCTTATCGATAAACGATAAAAAACGCTTGAAAACCGGAAAGCACGGTGTTATACTGAGCTCACATTGGATAACAGGAGGCTTTATTATGAACTGGAATCGTGATAAAAGCGTAAGGCTTTCAAAATGCTGCATCTGGCTTTTTATGGTTATATTTATGCTGATTTGTTTCTTCGCTCCGCAAATTTTTTCATGGCTGATTTCAGACACGACCAACTCAAAGACCCGTTTAGGCTATTTCCTGACTACGGTATATACAGGGGCAGTTCCGGCTTTAATTGCCCTGCTTGATTTAAATAAGCTGCTTAAAAATATAAGCTGCGGTGGAGTGTTCATAGACGTAAACGTTACCATTCTCCGCAGACTTTCATGGTGCTGCATAGCGGCGGGGCTTATCTGCCTTGTGAGCATGATTTATTATCCGCCTTTTCTGGTTATAAGCGGGGCGGCGGGGTTCATAGGCCTGATTTTAAGAGTTGTGAAAAATGTTTTCGCACAGGCTGTTCTGCTTAAAAACGAGAACGATTACACTATTTGAGAAAGGGCCTGTCATTATGCCGATTGTAGTTAATATTGATGTTATGATGGCACGGCGGAAAATGAGTGCCGGAGAGCTGGCGGAGCGGGTAGGCATTACTCCCGCCAATCTTTCAATTCTGAAAAATAACAAGGCCAAGGCCATACGCTTTTCAACCCTTGAAGCACTGTGCAAAGCTTTGGACTGTAAACCTGCGGACATTCTGGATTATACGGAGGAATAAAAAATGAACAATATAAATTCCAAGGCGGGCAATATTTGTCCGTCCGGTATTTCTGCACCCATTTTTGAAAAGCAAGAGGAGGAAAATGAACTTTATACCGCCGATTCCGGCGAAAAACTCCACCCCTCGGCAAAGGATGCGGTTTTTGCAGTAGTGTTTATTTTCCTTGCCTGGTGCTACTGGGATTTAAGGCAGCATTTTTATTATGTAATCGGAAACCCTTACTGCACTTTTAAATATGCGCTGTTTACTGTCCTGTTTGCGGGAGCTGTCCTTTTATACACCGGCAAATGGCGGCACATGCCGAAAGAGAGCATTTTCTGGCTCTGCATTACCATTGTGCTTGGCTTCGCCACTCTTCTTCCTTACAGCGAAAGCGCGGATATTCTGTACAGCGCAAATCCTCTGTCCCTTTTCCACATGTTCGCTTTCCATTTTGCTACCTGCTATTGGGCGCTGAGTGTGTCGGGCAGGCTTATGGATAAGGACAGAACCTCAAACTGGCTGTTTTTTGACCTTTTAAATGCCATGTTTATTTTCCCGTTCGGAAATTTCTTCCGCCTGCCTGCTGTCCTGTGGGCGTGGGCAAGAGATAAGTTTGCAGGCAGAAAGCGGAAAGGGAAAAAGAAAAACCACCGCGTATTAGCCGTTTTAATCGGCGTTCTGCTGAGCCTGCTGTGCCTTGGGCTTATATTGCCGCTGCTGTTTAAAGCGGATGAAGGTTTCTCAAAACTGTTTTTATCAGCCTTCCGGAATTTTCAAAACAGCATTGCAAACTTCTTTTTGAAATTTAAGTTTTATTCAAGCGAATTTATAGCAAAGTGCTTCTTTATTCTTCCTACGGCATTTTTCCTTTACGGCCTTGCCTATGGATGCCGACACGGCAGAAAACAGGATGTATTAAAGAAAGAGCCTGTGGAAAAAGTGCTGAAAAAAGCCGGAATTCTGCCGAAAATAACAGTTTATACAGTACTGTTTATCCTGTGCGCTGTTTACCTTGTGTTTATTGCAATGCAGGTAAAATATCTGTTTTCCGCTTTCGGCGGAGCACTGCCTCAGGGCTTTTCATATGCCGAGTACGCAAGAAGCGGCTTTTTCGAGCTGTGCCGGGTGGCGGTTATTAACCTGTGCATAATTTTAGCCGCTCAGACATTTTGCAGAAAAGACAATAAGGGCGCAAAAATACTGCGGTTATGCAATGTGCTGCTGTCGGTGCTTACCATACTTCTGCTTGTGACTGCGGCGGCAAAAATGGGCCTTTATATGTTTATCTACGGTTTAACTGTTAAGCGGGTGCTGGTGTCGGCCTTTATGCTGTGGATTGCCTTCGTTTTTCTGCTGGTGATTATCCGCCAGTACAGGCCTTTGAATGTGCTGCGTCTTGCGGTCTTTGCCGGGGCGGTTATCTTCACAGTTTTATGCGTTCTGCCTGTTTCGGAGGGTGTGGAGAGCTATAACAGATACATGGGCTATGATGCAGAAGAAACTGCATACTACTGAAAAATGGCAGTGAACCTGATGGTTTACTGCCTCAGAGTGTCGAGAAACCCGGCTGTGCGTCAAGCACAAGCCGGGTTTCGTTCGCAAATGCGGGCAAATATAAGAAGCAGCAAGGTGTG
>RCNI01001584.1_pt1 | contig 12065 bp, 14 predicted proteins | sample 2041151 | NCBI WGS metagenome assembly RCNI01 (sample SAMN09708214, study PRJNA481090) | feces metagenome | isolation source: feces | place: Antarctica: Albino Rookery
TATAAACAAAAGGCTGGTGCTTGCTGCACCAGCCTTTTACTGTTTCATTACATATCAAAAGCGGGGTTCATATAGTAAACATTTTTCTGGTTCAGTTTTTCCCGAAGCTGCTGGATGGATTCTCCGAAGCGCTGGAAGTGGACGATTTCCCGCTCCCGCAGGAATTTAATGGCATCATTGACATCGGGATCGTCCGACAGCCGCAGAATGTTGTCATAGGTCACCCGAGCCTTTTGCTCCGCTGCCAGATTTTCCGTAAGATCTGCAATGGGATCTCCTGTTACGGCGATTCCTGCCGCAGAGAAGGGAAATCCGGATGCGGCAGTAGGGTAGACGCCTACGGTGTGATCGACAAAATACGGGGCAAAGGCGCTGTCTTTAATCTGATCTTCGGTAAGGTTCCTCGTAAGCTGATGAACGATGGCACCGATCATTTCCAGATGCCCCAGTTCTTCGGTGCCGATATCCGTCAGAAGCCCCTTTTGCTCGTCAAATGGCATGGAATAGCGCTGGGAAAGATACCGCAATGAAGCGCCCAGCTCGCCGTCAGGGCCGCCGTACTGGCTGATAATGATGGATGCCAGCTTGGGATTCGTGTTTTTGATCTTTACGGGATATTGGAGACTTTTATTGTAGGAAAACATGGTTAACCCTCCTTGTTTGCGGCGTATTCCCAAGGCCACGGATCATTGAGCCAATTATATTCCTTCCCGCTTGCGGGAGCGCAATGGCTCATGGGGCCGTATTTATCGCCGTAGGCCGAAAGACCGTCGTGGTAGAGCTTTTGATATTTGCGATAGATTTCCAGCGCCTCCCGATCATTGGGATGGGTGTCGAGATACAGCGCCAGCTCCTGAACGGCGAAGGCAAGGGTCTGCATTTGAAACTTCATGGTTTCTTCCGGTGTACCGGTGTTCACCATGCCCATAAAGGGCAGTTCCAGCCCGGGAAACAGCGTTCCACGCACCAAGCCCTTGGCGGCTTCGTACTGCGGGGGATTTTCCAGCTGAAAGGGTACATAGGGATTGGACAGGGGAGCCATGGCCGGCAATTGCCCGAGACCGTATTGCTCCTGCTTTTTCAGATCTTCCACAACAATACCTCCTATAATTTTTGCGAACTGTCGTTCAACGTCATACTATGCCGGATTTTATCTTTGGTTCTTGTTTGGCGGTTGGCGCATATAGGTAAAGGGAGGTGTTGTCCATGAAACGAGATCGCTGGATCGCATTTATTCCATTTTACTTACTCACCATGATTATTTTTATCGGGATTGGAAAAGGCGGCAGCCGCTTGGTATCCGCATGGGTGCAGAACCGCCCTCAGAAGCCGGAACGCTATGTGGTGATTGATGCAGGTCACGGTGGGGAGGATGGGGGCGCATCCTCCTGTACCGGGGTTCTGGAAAGCAATATCAATTTGGAAATCGCCCTGCGGCTGGATGATCTGATGCATCTGCTTGGACAGGAGACAGTGATGATTCGTAAAACCGATACTTCGGTATATACTTCCGGAAACACGCTGGGAGCGAAAAAAGTATCGGATCTCAAGGAGCGGGTCAGAATCGTAAACGAGTGCAAAAATCCTGTTCTGGTGAGCATCCACCAGAATATTTTCCCCGACAGCCGTTATGGCGGCGCACAGGTATTTTACGCCAATACAGAGGGAAGTCAGCCGCTGGCGGCGGCATTGCAAAATCAGTTTACCAAAACCATCAATCCCGGCAGCAACCGCAAGTGTAAGCGGGCGGATAATATCTATTTGATGGAGCATATCCAATGCCCCGGAATCCTGATTGAATGCGGCTTCCTGTCCAACCCGGAAGAAGAGGCGAAACTGCGCAGCCGAGACTATCAGCAGAAGCTGGTGTGTGTGATTGCAGCGTGCGTTTTGGAGGGGACCCGGACTTGACCGGCAAACAAATGATTGCTATAATGAGCCCAAAGGAGCTGTTGTTATGGCAAAGACAAAGACGATTTTTTACTGTACCGCCTGCGGCAATGAAACCCCAAAATGGATGGGGCGCTGTCCCAGTTGCGGTGCATTCAATACCATAGAGGAACATATTGAGAAGCCTGTACCTGCCGGACGGCCGAAATCTGCCGGATTGGGCACAATCCGCAGAGCAAAACCCATCACCGAGGTGGATAGCGGCGATGAGATTCGCTTTCACACAGGCATGGGTGAACTGGATCGGGTACTTGGCGGCGGCGCCGTGGAGGGCGGCCTGGTGCTGGTGGGCGGTGCTCCCGGTATCGGAAAATCCACGCTGCTGCTTCAGATCTGCAAAGAGCTTTGTAAGGAACGAAGTGTTCTCTATGTGTCCGGCGAAGAAAGTGAGCGGCAGTTAAAGCTGCGAGCCCAGCGGCTGTCGGTGATGCCGGAAAATCTGATGATTCTCTCTGAGACACGGTTTTCGGATATTCTGGAATCCGTGGAGGAAACGAAGCCGGATATTTTGATCGTCGACTCCATCCAGACCCTTTACAACGAGGCAAACGAATCCTCTCCCGGCAGTGTTTCCCAAGTGAAGGACTGCACTATGAGTCTCATGCAGCTCAGCAAGCAGGAGGGAATCACGGTATTCGTGGTGGGTCATATCAATAAAGACGGCAACATTGCAGGCCCCAAGGTTCTGGAGCATATGGTGGATTGCGTTCTCTATTTTGAGGGCGATCCCAATTCCTCCTACCGGCTCCTCCGTGCCGCCAAAAACCGCTTTGGCTCTACCAACGAAATCGGCGTTTTTGAAATGGTTGATACCGGACTGATAGAGGTACCGAACCCCTCGCAAATGCTTTTGGAGGGACGCCCGGAGGATGCCAGCGGCACCTGTGTGGCCTGCGTTATGGAAGGCACCCGCCCAGTGCTGGCTGAGGTTCAGGCACTGGTGAGCAAAACCAGCTTTAATGTGCCAAGAAGAACTTCCGATGGATTCGATTTTAACCGTGCAGCCCTCCTGCTGGCAGTGACGGAGAAACGCGGAGGCATGAAGCTATCCATGTTCGATGCCTACATCAATGTGATCGGCGGTCTCAAGCTGGACGAGCCTGCGGCAGACCTGCCGGTGGTGCTGGCAGTGGCATCTTCCTACCGGGATCAGTGCGTTCCCCATGATCTTGTAGCCATCGGCGAAGTGGGGCTTACAGGGGAAATCCGTAGCGTAAGCCACATGAACCAGCGCCTCGGAGAAATATCAAGATTAGGGTTCAAAAAGTGTATTCTTCCTAGAAATGGTTCTGAAAAGTTAGAAATTCCCGAAGGCCTGACAGTTTACAGAGTCAGAAATCTTCGGGAAGCGATTGAAGTTGCATTATAATCACAATAGGGGAAGGGGAGGGTTCAGCCCTCCTCTTTTTCTGTGAAATCCAATTTGGAGAGGGGATTGGCCTCTGCTGCAATTTTTAGCTCAGTGTTCTCAATATGCGTGTAAATCTGGGTAGTATTCAGATTTTCGTGGCCTAAAACTTCCTGAACTGTCTTAACATCTACGCCGCCGGAGAGCATCATGGTGGCCGCAGTATGGCGCAGTTTATGCGCAGAAAACTGAGTGGCATCCAGCCCGGCCTGCAGCAGTGCTTTTTTGACCAGACGGTGGACAGCCGTCACACTGATGCGGTTGTTGTCACGGGAACCAAACAGGGCCCGATTGTCAGACAGCACTTTTTTGTTGCGTTCGGGCAGGTAGGCATCGATGGCTTTCCGGCAAGCGGAGCCAAAATAGACGAAGCGCTCCTTGTTGCCTTTACCCACGACACGAAGCCGATCCTCATAAATGTCCGTCAGGTTAAGCCCCACAAGCTCTGAGCGCCGGATTCCGCAGTTCAGAAAGATCATCAGAATAGCGTAATCCCGTTTCTGATTCTGACCGGACACAGCCTGCAAAAGCGCCGCAGACTGCTCCAGTGTCAGGTATTTAGGAAGGCTTTTCCGCAGCTTCGGATACTCCAGATCAGCTACGGGATTTTCCGTCAGCTGCTTGGTGCGGACGGTAAGGTACTTATAAAAGGATTTGATGGCAGAGAGCTTTCTGGCACGCGCCGCAGCTTCAATGCCATGCTCGGCATACTGCGAGTCAGGGTTCGCCGTGCGGTCGTGAGCCAGATAAGAAAGAAAATCCATCACATCATTTCGTGTGATTCCGGCGATAAACTGCAGGTCAACGTCCCGAATGGAAATGTCCTCTAAGTTCGTTTCAATCGGCATTTCATTGCGCATGAGTTTTATGAAGCGCAGGAACATCCGAAGATCCAGATAGTATTCGGAAATCGTTTTTGCAGATTGGCCTTTAATGGTTTCGTGATAAGTAAGGAAATCCCGCAGAATTTCCGGGCAGTCATAGTATCGCTGCATGAAAACACCTCCTAAGGGGTTTGGTGGCTTTATTATAGCACATATTGACTGTAAACGCAACAAAATTTATATTTTGTTGCGTTCGGTATTTTAGCGCGCAGATAGCTCTCTCTTCCGAATTTCCTGTCACTTCCTATACTCGGTAGCTTCGATGCTATAATTTCATCAGTCAAGCATCTTCTTTCAATATCAAAACAAAAAACAGAGCGTGCTGCAATAGACAGCACGCTCTGACATTTATTCGTTTGAAAGCGCTTCCTGCATAAGCTCTTGAGCCTTTGAAAGTTTTTCGTACGGAACATAGATTTTCTGATGCTCGCCTTTGCCGGTTCGTAAGCACATTCCGGCACCGTAAACAGGCTGACTGATGAATTCAATTCCATTGTCTGTCAGGATCTCTATAAGCAATCTTGCCCAGATATCCTCCTGTTCCGTCAGAAAGCAAAAATCGGATGCTTGTACCGCCGAAAGATTTCGATTGCCGCACAGCGGGCAAAACTCCCCTTCTGTGATGCAAAGGCAACGGTCACAGTAGCGCATTGGTATCCTCCCTGAATGTTTATATCAAATGCCGGTCATGGCAGCAAGAACATCAACTTCAATCTGCTGAATATTCTTCTTCATCTGAAGGGCTTCATCAATATCCACATTTGTAAATCCACCATCATGGGTGCAAACCACCCGATTGGTCTTGCCTGACAACAGCAGTTCGACCGCCAGATAACCCATCTTGGTTCCGTTGACACGATCCCGTGCTGTGGGTGTTCCACCACGCTGGATATGTCCCAGAACGGTCACACGAGGGTCAAGATCCACCGCATCCTTAATCTTAGCTGCTATATCCGATGCAGAGCCTGCACCTTCAGCAACCACGATCATGTAGTGAGTAAAACCATTGAATCGAGCCTGACGAATCTTCTCAATCACATCCCGCTCAAAATCAATCTTCTCCTCCGGAACCAGCACAGCAGTTGCACCGACGGCAAGACCCACATACATAGCAAGATAGCCGGCATTGCGACCCATGACTTCAACTACAGAGCAGCGCTCATGAGACTGCATGGTGTCACGCAGCTTATCGATGCATTCAATAGCAGTATTTGCAGCAGTATCGAATCCAATACAATAATTCGTGCAGCTGATATCATTATCAATGGTGGCAGGAATACCAATCACATTGATACCATATTTGGCAAGTGCTCTTGCGCCTCGGAAGGTACCGTCACCGCCGATAGCAACAATGCTGTCGAGTCCAAGGAACTTACAGGTAGAAACAGCCTTCCGCTGCCCTTCCTCAGTCATAAACTCCTTACTGCGGGCCGTGTACAGGATTGTGCCACCCCGGTCAATAGTGTGGCCAACGCTCCGTTCATCCAGGCGGATAATATCTCCGGTAATAAGACCATTCCAGCCTCTGCGGATACCGTAGCACTCCAGGCCATGATACAAAGCGGTTCTGACGACCGAACGCACGCAGGCATTCATACCGGGAGCGTCACCGCCGCTGGTCAATACACCGATTCTTTTTATTGACATAGCAATTCCTCCATTTCGGGCTACTTTAGCTATTCTATTATTCTACTAATAAATCAAGAAAATGTAAAGAGCAAAATAAAAAGATCTGCCGCATGTTCAACTGCGGCAGATCAATTAAGCCTTCGGATGGCATTTCTCATATACGGATTTCAGCTTCTGATTAACCATGTGGGTGTAAAGCTGCGTGGAGGAAATATCACTGTGGCCCATCAGTTCCTGCAGAGAGCCAAGATCTGCACCGTTTTCCAGCAGGTGTACTGCAAAGCTATGGCGCAGCGTATGCGGCGTGATATCCTTGTCAATATGAGCACTGGCCTGATAATTTTTAAGAATCTTCCAGAAGCCCTGACGACTCATACGGACACCGCTGAGATTTACGAATAGTGCTTTTTCTGTTACGGAAGCAAGCATGCCATCCCGAACCTCTGTGATGTAAACCGTGAGGGCTTTCAGTGCAGCGGGATAGAGCGGAATGGATCTGGTCTTTCGTGCGCTACTGCACTTGATAATCCCCTGCTCCAGATTCACATCATCAATGTCCAAATCAATCAGCTCTGTGACACGCATACCGGTGGCATACATGACTTCCAGCATTGCCTTATCCCGGATACCCTTCGGTTCCAGACAGACCGGCTGTGCCAGCAGAAGCTCAATTTCCCGGCCGGTAAGAATCTGAGGCAGCTTCTTCTCTCCCCTGTCCACTTTGATGTCGGTAACAGGCGTCTTCTCCAGAAAGCCGGAAGAAACCAGATAGCTGAAGAAATTCTTGAGGCTGGCGAGGCAGCGAGACACCGTGGAGCCGGAGCGACCCTCTTCCTCCAAATGGGCAAGATAGCTGCTGATATTCTGTTGTGTCGCATCGGCAATATCCACATCTCCTACATTGCCCAGCCATTCGGAAAACTGCCGAATGTCCCGCATATAAGAAGATATGGTATTGGCTGATGCCTGTTTTACCTTTGTGAGGTAATTTTCATAAGCGCCAATGAGATCCAACATGAATAAACTTACCTTCCCATTTTCTAAATCTCTAAAATCCCCGCAAGAAACGGAGAAATCAAGCAGTAATCAAAAACCAAAATCAAGACTGCCGTGAAAGCGCAGACGGTAAAATCCTTTTTTAATGTGTCACGGTTACCTGCCCAATGCCGTATGGAAAACCAGCAAAGTACCGGAAAAAGGCACAGCGACGAAAACTGGAACAGCAGAAAAACCAGCCAGGCCGCAGAGCCGAATATGCGCAGCATCGCCAATACTGCGGCACCCATCAGTATGGACTTTATAAAGCAAACACAGGAAACGATCTGTGGTTTTGAAAAATAAACTGCAAAAGCAGAAATCAGGAAAGGTAATAAATTGACTGCGAACAAACTAACGATCGACACACGGCCGCAGACGGCTGTGCGCATCAAAAGAAAATATTGAGAACCAAGCAATTTTGCAAGAATCAGACCGATTAAAACCCCAACAGCCAAACTGAACCCAAGCGAAATCCAAGGGCACATGCATATTGCAAAATGCTTTTTTGATTGGTCAAACCATTCCCTGCTCATAACTAACTCCTTCGTTTACGATAATAAGCGATTTGGAGCTACGCAGTCACGCAGGTGTTATGGTACGCAAATTGCATACCGATAACGATATTACTTGAATACTATACTCCAAAATCTACTAAAATGCAAGAGCATTTGTCTAATATTACAATTTTTGTAAATTATGACAATATTTTATGTCAACATCATTATGTAAACTAGTGCAACCATTTCTGCATTACCCTTTACATATTTCAACTATTATTCAAGATATTGAAGATATTTCACCGTTTTACCACAAAATATAGATTTTGCAAGATTTCTTTCAATATCTATAAATAGGGTAAATATTATTTACCCTATTGCAAGTTTTTGTACAACATCACAAAAACCGCCATCAACGCTTCCTGTGATACCCCTTCCCTTTCGGAATATTTCCTAAAAGCGCTACCATCATGCACCCTGCAAAAATTGCACCTGCGATAATCCCGATTCCACTAAACCGTCCTCCACCGACCGCAGCTGTAATGATCAGCAGAGCTGCAAAATAGCATCCTCCGGACAGCAGACACATTTGCAGCCTTTTTTGCGTAACAAGCAGTATTGTCGCCACAGCCCCGGATGAAGATGCCAGCAGCGCTGTGACAGCTGCAGCGGCCATAGCGCTTCCCTCTCCTATCTTTTCTGCCCCCATTAAGTAAGCGGTCAGTGCTGCTCCCAGCAGCGTAATAAGCAGATTGGCGCACAAGCTAAGGCAAATTGTCTGAGGCAGTCCCCATGGGCGTTTCCTGATTTGTTTTCTGCGAACCATAATCGCACCCCCTTGCTTAAAGCTATTCGGTGGATATAAAAAAAGAACCGGGGCAGACAAATTTGTCCGCCCCGGAATTGGGTGGTATTTACTTGGACATCTGAGCCACCAGAGCATCCAGCAGCTTCTTTGCATCCTGCTCTGTCTCGCCGACAGCGGTGTAATAAAATTTTACCTTGGGCTCGGTGCCGGAAGGACGGGCTATGACGCTGCCCTTGTCGCCCAGCACGAACTCCAGAACATTGGATTTCGGCAGGTTGATGGGGGTTTCTTCGCCGGTTACCATGTCCTTCTGAGTACGGATGCCGTAGTCACGCATAATAGTGACATCAGCTCCGCCGATGGCCGCAGGTGCGCTGCTGCGAAGGTCAGCCATCATCTTGGCAGCCTTTTCCATGGCGTCGGAGCCAGTAAGCTCTACGCTTTGGACATAAGACAGGAAGTAGCCATAGTCCTTATAGAGCTCATTCAGAGCATCCAGAACGGTCTTCCCTTCCCGCTTGAGGCTGGCAGCCATTTCGCAGACCAGCATAGAGCCGATGACAGCATCCTTATCTCTTACATAGGTGCCTTTCAGATAGCCGCAGCTTTCCTCGAAGCCAAATACGAAACGGTTCTGCTGGTTCTTGTTTTCTAGCTCCAAAATCTCACCGCCGATATACTTAAAGCCGGTGAGGACTCTCTTCATTTCCACGCCATAGTGCGCAGCAACACGATCAGCCAGAGGAGAAGAAACGATGCTGCGGACTACCTCTGCACCGGCAGGCAGGTCATTGCGGGCGGTGCGGGCTTTCAGAATATAATCCATCAGCATACAGCCCAGCTCATTGCCGGAGAGCTTGCGGAAGCCGTCACCAGTGGGAACTGCAATGGCGATTCTGTCGGCATCAGGGTCGGTTCCAAACACGAGGTCGCAGGGAACGGTACGGGCGATCTTGTAGCTCTCATTGAGGGCGGCGTCGGTTTCAGGGTTGGGATACTCGCAGGTCTTAAAATCGCCGTCAGGCTTCTCCTGGCAGGATACCACGGTCACATTGACGCCCAGCCGTCCGAGAATCTCGCGGACAGGCTCGTTTCCGGTGCCACACAGAGGTGTGTAGACCACATTGAGGTGGGCATCCCGGATGGATTCAGGATCGACGGATTCGTTGAGAACAGTCTGATAGTAGCTCTCCCACAGTTCCTGACCGATATAGGAGATCTTCCCTTCTGCCATGAAGGCATCGAAAGACTTTTCTTCCGGAATGAAGAAATCGATTTTGGAGATTTTCTCAGTGACGATAGCGGCGGGCTCATCCGTCATCTGGCAGCCGTCAGGGCCATAGCACTTGACACCGTTATAGGCACCGGCATTATGGCTTGCGGAAATAACGATGCCGCAGCCGCAGCCCAGCTCCCGGACAGCGTAGGAAAGCATGGGAGTGGGAGCAAGACGATCATAGAGGTAAGTGTGGATTCCTGCCTCAGCGAAGGCAACGGCACACACCTCTGCAAACAGCTGAGAATTATGCCGGGAGTCATATCCGATTGCGGCCTTCTGGGGCAGATCGGTGCCGGAGAGCCATGCGGCCATGCCCTGAGCGGCACGGCGGACAGTATAGCGGTTCAGGCGGTTGCTTCCTGCACCCATGATGCCGCGCATACCGGCAGTACCAAATTGCAAGTCGCTGCCAAAGCGGCCCTTCAGCTCTTCTTCATCGTGTTCAATAGATGCCAGTTCCTTCTTTACATCCTCGGGAAGATTGGCATTGCACCAAAACTGATAGCGATCCATATAGTTCATATTTAAGCCTCCCTGTAATGCGAAAAACAGCTCAATAATTCAATTGAGCTGTTTCCGGTAATTAGTTTTCAGTTTCTGCTTCTGCGCTGTTGCGATTTTCCTGAGCTTCGGTGAGGGCACGGAACTTTGCCCGGGTATCCTTCACCTCTGCAAGAGACTGGGAAATTGCCTCTTCGGTACGGCGCAGTGCATCGTCCATGTAGTCGTTGCTGGCCTTGCGCAGATCAGCAATGCGGCCCTGAGTCTTGACAATCATTTCCTGGCACTGACGGCGAGCTTCCTGATAAATGGCTTCCTCAGCAACCAGCTCCTTGGCCTTCTGCTGTGCCTGACGAACAATGCCCTCTGCCTCACGGCGAGCCTGTCCGATCAGCTCATTACGGGACTCGACAATAGTGCGGGACTGCTTCAGCTCTGCAGGCAGCTGGGCGATGATTTCATCCAGCATATCGAGCACCTTATCCCGCTCCAAAATGCACTTGTCGGCACCCAAAGGCAGTGCCCGTGCGTCCTGAATCATGTCGTACAGGGCGCTGATAATATCTTCAATGTGTTGATCGTTCATATTCTATTTCCTCCTTGATGTATGGTAGAAACTCGTTCTTTAAAGTCATCGATGATTTCCTTCGGCAGAAAATCGGATAAATCCACATCGTACGATGCCAGTTCCTTTACCATGCTGGAGCTCATATACATGTACTGATGCTCCGCAGTCAGGAACATGGTGTCCAGATTGGGGTTGATCTTATGGTTGATCATAGCCATCTGGAATTCATTTTCAAAGTCCGATCCTGCACGCAGTCCCTTGACGATGACACAACTACCTTTTCGCTTTGCGTACTCAGCCAGCAGCTCATTGGAGCCGTCTACTTCCACATTCGGAAGATCCGCTGTAACCCGCCGGATAAGCGCTACCCGCTCGTCCAGAGTGAACATGGGATTTTTTCCTGCATTCACCATAACACAAACGATCAGCTTGTCAAAAATATTGGAAGCCCGTCGAATAATGTTCAGGTGGCCGCTGGTCACCGGATCAAAGCTGCCCGGATAAATGGCAATTTTCATAGTACATCCTCTGTACCGTTTTTACGGTACAACGCCAGCAATGTGCTGCCGTATTTATAATCTTTGGAACGGGTAAAGCCGGGAAGATCCCATGGCAGGTCCTTCCCAACAGGGCGTTCCGCGATTATTATACCACCAGATTCCAAAATGTCAATTTCCGATATCTTTTTCAGGGCATTTTCCAGAAAAATTTCGGCGTATGGTGGATCCAGAAAGATTATATCGAATGTTTCTTTACAGCGGTCAAGATAATCCAGATAATCGCTGCGAATCACCCGACTGACGCTTTCCATGCCGGTACGGCGCAGATTTTCCCGAATAATCCGGCAAGGCTTCTCCCCTGCATCCACGATGACAGCGCTTTTGGCGCCTCGGCTGAGGGCTTCAATGGCGAGCTGTCCGGTTCCGCCGAAAAGGTCCAGAACCCGTGTCAGAGGCAGGTCAAACTGTATGATGCTGAACAGGGCCTCCTTCACCCGATCTCCGGTAGGACGGGTCTGCATTCCCTCCGGGGCTTTCAGGGCAACGCCCTTTGCTTTTCCTGCAATCACTCTCATGTGCTTTCTTCCTCTTTCGTTGGGTGAAAATGTTTATATACCGCCATGGCGGCATCTCTTGGGAGAAGCCGTTCCAAATCATAGAGGGGCGCTTCCCGAATGGCGGCGATGGATTTATACTTTTTCAGCAGCTCCTGCTTGCGCTTGGTGCCGATATGCTCAATGGAATCCAGCTCAGAATATTTGAGTCTGCGGCTTCGAAGCTGGCGGTGATAAGTAATAGCAAAGCGGTGGGTCTCCTCCTGAATGTTGCCGACAAGGGCAAACACGCTTTGGTTGCCGTCAATTCCGATTTCTCCTCCGTCAGCCGTCACCAGAGCCCGTGTGCGATGGCGATTGTCCTTCACCATGCCGAACACCGGGAAGGACAGATCCAGCGCTTGCAGCGCCTGTATGGCCACATTGGCATGGGTGATGCCGCCGTCAAT
>RCNI01001585.1_pt1 | contig 12048 bp, 9 predicted proteins | sample 2041151 | NCBI WGS metagenome assembly RCNI01 (sample SAMN09708214, study PRJNA481090) | feces metagenome | isolation source: feces | place: Antarctica: Albino Rookery
AGGAGCAAGAGTAACGAGGCTCTCATCTTGGACGGTCCAATGAGCTGTACCCTTAGCAATCTCCTCAATAGCCACAACGAGCTCGTCAGCACCAAGATGTGCAAGCTCATCCATTACCTGCAAGCATGGCTTATCGGCAACCTCAACGCTTGCCTGACGGCAATAATCACCTGCATCAAGAGCCTTTACCACCTTCATAATGGAAATTCCTGCGACCTCATCTCCATTCATGATAGACCTTTGAATAGGAGCAGCTCCTCTCAAAGCAGGAAGCAATGAGGCGTGTACATTAATGCAGCCTAAAGGTGCCATCTCGATAATTGCCTGAGGCAAAATGCAACCATAAGCTGCAACAACGATGATATCTGGGTTATAAGAAGCAATTGTATCAATAGCCTCTGGAGTCATGCGAGTAGTTTCGAGGACATCGATTCCAAGTTCTAGAGCCTTCTCTTTAACCGGACTTGCAACAAGAGTTTTACCTCGACCACGAACAGCGTCAGGACGAGTAACTACCTGTACAACTTCGAATACCTCGTGACACTTCTCCAAAGAAGGAACTGCAAAATCTGGAGTTCCCATAAATACAATACGCATAAACCCTCTTTCTTATATTTACAAGGCGCACGAGACTGAACGTCTACGTACGCCTTAGTGAATTACTGCTTGTTTGTAACCTCAATCAATGGTTGCAATTAACCCACTTCACCCGGACGAGCTCCAGCTTCAGCTGCACGCTTATATTCTTTCATAGCAGCCATACGCTCGAATGGTGAGAGATGGTCAACCATAGTAATGCCGTTGAGGTGATCGATCTCGTGCTGAAGACATACTGCAAGCAAGTTGTTGGAAGCTTCATACTTCAAAAGCTTACCTTCAAGATTGCGAGCATGCACAACAACGTGAGATGGACGTTCAACTTCTACGCTGATTCCAGGGAAGCTCAAGCAACCCTCTCCTCCGCATACCATCTCTCCATCTGCAACGATTACCTTAGGGTTGATCAGTACGTAAGGATTCTTAGGTCCATCTCCCCAATCAACATCTATAACGCAGATGCTTTTATTAGATCCAATCTGAGGAGCAGCAAGACCCACTCCATCAGTTTCATACATAAGATTGAGCATGCGCTCTGCAAGATCTTTAATCTCGTCATCAATGACGTCAATAGGCTCACATACCTCTTTAAGACGAGGGTCTGGAGAGACTACAACGTGATCTTTTGTCTTTGCCACGACAACTCCTAAATATTGAAGCACGTCCATATGACATGCGTATTTATAACCTGTAATTATGATACCGATATTTGCTACATTTATATGCTTCGACGTCACATTTTATGAAATAACAGCATGTGTATACATCTTATTGCAAGAAGCTCCAAGAGCTCCTTGAGATGCCCTACATCATATCGTAGGCATCAACATCTATTGCAACAGAGAGCGTTTTGCTCGAACCAACCTCTCGGTATACCTCAGTAAGAAGCGGTCCTGGATTTGAATCCAATGGAGACTTGAGAAGAATGTGAAAACGCCATCTATCCTGTACTTTTGCGCGAACACAATCGACAGGACCGAGCATTCTCCAGCCTTCCTTATCTGAAATCTTTTGGTAAAGGATGCGTGCGTACTGGTCCATAAACCTCTCTGCCTCTGCCTTATCTTTACCCCAGGCTATGACATTAGAAAGTCTGACGTAAGGAGGATAGGATGCTTCCTCGCGCTCCTCAAGTTCGTTTTCCATGTACAGAGATCGGTCCTTGGATCGGATTGCCTCCATTACAGGATGCGTAGCCCAATAGGTTTGAACAATGACTTTACCTGGCTTTTCTCCTCGTCCAGAACGTCCTGCAATTTGCTCAAGCAAACAATAGGTCTTCTCTGCCGCTCTGAAATCTGGAAGCTTAAGTGTGGTGTCAGCATTAATTACGCCGGCAAGAGTGACTTCTGGAAAGTCAAGTCCTTTTGCAATCATTTGGGTTCCGATTAAGATTGCACACTCCGAAGCATCAAACTTCTCTAGAAGCTCTTGATGAGCGCCTTTCTTTCTCGTAGAATCCCAATCCATACGGACAACATCACAACGACCAGCAACGATCCTTTCGAGCTCTGCCTCAACGCGCTCTGTACCAATACCATACTGAGCCATATAGCGACTCTTACAATTAGGACAGCTTGTAGCTGGATTTGGATATGCAATTACGCTCCAGTTTTTGCCACAGCTATGACATTCCAACGTATGAGTTTTCTCGTGATAGGTCAAAGCGGTTGAACAATGTGGGCACTCAGGAACACATCCGCACTCTCGGCACATGAGGAAGTTGGAAAATCCACGTCTGTTCAAAAGAAGGATTGCCTTCTCTCTCCTTTCAATTACCCCTTCAATCTCTTGAAGAAGAACTGTGGAGAAGACCGAGTGATTGCCTCTTTGAAACTGGTTTCTCATATCCACAATTGTGACGTCAGGAAGCTTGGCTTCACCAGGGCGCTCAAGCATTCGAACTGATTGCCACAAAACTCCTGCATGTGAACCTTCTTCGCAGCGAGCAATGCTCTCAAGACTCGGAGTTGCAGTACCCAATACCAAAGGGCACTTGCGAATCGATGCAAGCTTTTCGGCAACTTCACGCGCATGATAACGAGGCGAGAGCTCCTGCTTGTATGAGGATTCATGCTCCTCGTCGATTATGATAATGCCAACGTTTTTCATAGGTGCGAAAAGCGCAGAGCGAGCGCCAACTACAACGCGCGCCTGCCCCTGACGGACAAGATCCCATTGGTCATAGCGCTCACCTGTGGAAAGACGTGAATGCAAGACTGCAACCATGTCTCCAAATCGCGAACGAAAACGACCTACCGTCTGTGCTGTAAGGGAGATTTCAGGGACTAAGACGATAGCGTTTTTGCCTTCTTCCAACACCCTTTCGATGGCAGACAGATATACTTCAGTCTTTCCCGATCCAGTAACACCATCGATGAGAGTTACCTGGCCCTCATGGGCGTCGAGCGATGCATTAATCACACGGAGAGCTTCGCTTTGCTCAGGTGTATATTCGAGAGGCTTGTGAGCTATAGCTGATGAAAGGGTTGTCGTTTCAATGGAGCGAATTCTCCTGCGAAGTTCAACCTCGACTATTCCCTTTTTCTGAAGTGCTTTTACGGCTGCTGAAGCTCCTGTCATCATAGCTGAGAGCTCCGCCATGCGAACAGGACCCTCACTGAGAGCATCAATTATTTCTTTCTGGCGAATGGCCGATGCTTTTGGTATAAACTCTGATGCTTTAGAGGTGAGAGAGATGATGCGCTCATCAACCTTCCCCGCTCTCTCGCAGACAAGCTCCCAAGGAGACGTATCTCCATCGCGCTTAACTTTAACCTTCTGACCAGGTGCAATCATAAGACGTAGGCAATCTGGGAGAGGTGCTGCGTATTCAGAGCTCATCCACAAGGCAAGCTCAGCCAACCCCTCATCAAACGATGCTGGAGCCAAGACATCCTGAATAGGTTTTACCTTTTGTATATCGATGTTTTCCGGAGGAGTTGAACTCGTGCCAACCACATAGCCCACAGCCATGCGATGTGCAAAGTTAACCAAAACGGTTGAGCCACATTGACATGCTTCTTCAAGAGCAGAAGGAATGCAATAGTCAAAGGTACCCTCAAGTCCCCTGGTAGATATATCTAGAGCAACTGATGCGAACTTCAATCTATACCTCTTAATACGTGTTTTCTTTACTATACCGCAAACCTAGGTTCAAAAGACTCCCAACAGCTCCACATCACATGATCCATGCTACACTTATGTCATTAACGACTAGAAAGACATCATCATGCAATATTTTATAGCTCCAGCTCTAGGTTTTCATGAGCTTGATACTTTTGAAATGATTCCTTCTGCATTTGAAGGAAATAAGCCACTTTTTGAGGAAGAAACCAGCAAGATAGTTGAAACCCTACAGGCCATGGATATGCAAGCGCTCCAAAAGACTCTGAGCTGCAGCGATATCCTCACCGAGGTTAACTTTGAGCGATATAAAAGTTTTAACGAAGCAAAACGTGTTCAAGCACTTCGCTTCTTCGACGGCATTGCATATAAAACCCTCGATGCGGCATCGCTCAATAGCAGTGAATATGAATTTCTAGCATCTCATCTAAGCATCCTGTCTGGTCTCTATGGATGCTTATCTCCTGTCGACCTGATCGCACCTTATCGCCTCGAGATGAAAACGAAGGTTTCAGTAGAAGGTACCAAGAATCTCTATCAGTTCTGGGGAGATAAGCTATATAGCGCATTGAGTAAAAATGCTCAAGGCATCATAGTAGATCTTGCATCCAAGGAATATAGCAAGTGTATAGAGCCTTATCTCAAAGAAGATGATGTCTACATCACTTGTACTTACATGGTAGATAAAGGCAAGGGATTGAAGGTTCAATCAACCGCCGCCAAGCAAGCTCGAGGACATATGGTGCGCTGGATTGCACAAAACAAGATAGACACCCCTTCTGAACTGATGAAATTCGATGTAGATAACTACTCGTTCGATCCCGCTCTTTCGAAGACGGAGGGAAATCGCCTAGAGTTTGTCTTTACGAAATACGTTAACTAGCTCTTAAAGCATTAACCCTGCTGCATGTGTGTAGCGGGGTTAATTTGTAGGGCAATCTCTTGGATTTGAGCAATTGACACCAAATAGGCAATCTCTTGGATTTACGCAATTGCCACCAAATAGGAAATCTCTCAGGTTTACACATTGCAGGCATATGCGAAGAAAGTCCTTTCACAAACGATAACTGCATGTAAACCGTGAGTAAAACCCAGAATCGATTCGTCATATGGTAGAATGTAGGGATATGTTCAGGATATAAAGTACGTGGTAGATGCATGTATACATCCTGTTTGGAAGATGTCTTCAAGACAATAAAAGTCTCACGGATAACCCATGAGACTCATAAGACAAATGGTGCCCTCAGCGAGATTCGAACTCGCGGCCTTTTGTTCCGGAGACAAACGCTCTAATCCCCTGAGCTATGAGGGCTTATAACATAGTTTTACTCATTATATCAAAGATGAGATATATAAGAAATGAATGTATATGACAGACAGTAATCATATGAATATCCAGGGCAAATGTGGCTCAGGGTTTTCTTTGCATAACGACAATCAAACTGAACTCGCTTGCTCTTTGCAATCTTTTAATCCATTTTCTTCACGTGTTGTAGATCTCGGAATGGGTCAGCTCATTGGAGGCGGATACTTTCAAGCTATAGCAGGGCCTTGCTCTGTTGAGGGAGATCATGTCTTTGACCTTGCCTATCAGCTTAAATTGATGGGGGTATCAATCCTGAGAGGTGGTGCTTTTAAGCCTCGCACGAGCCCCGATTCATTCCAAGGGCTAGGAAAACAAGGACTCGAACTTCTTTGCCAGGCAGGACACGAAAATGAGATGCTCGTTGTAAGCGAGATTATGAGCGAGAAGGATATTGACCTTTATCATGACGTCGATATCTTGCAGGTTGGAGCGAGAAACTGCCAGAATTACTCACTTCTCAAGGAACTTGGCAAGACCAATAAACCAATCTTGATCAAACGAGGAATGGCAACGACCGTAGAGGAGCTCATCAACTGTGCTCTTTATGTCACTCAGGCTGGAAATGATCGTGTAATCTTGTGTGAGAGAGGTATTCGTACCTTTGAAACCAGCACTCGAAATACACTCGATATTAGCTCCGTACCATCGCTTCACGAGCTTTGTGACTTCCCTATTATCGTTGACCCATCTCACGCAACAGGTATCAAAAGTATGATTGCTCCTTGCTCAATGGCAGCAGTTGCCTGTGGTGCTGATGGTCTTCAAATTGAAGTACATGAAAACCCAGAGCTTGCCCTTAGCGACAAGGAACAGGCTTTAACACCAAATGAGTTCGAAAAACTCATGGTTGATGTTCAGATGATGAGAAGTTTATTGACCAAATAAGTTAAGCAACAAGTAAACCTTCGTTCAATAAAGTGAAATACAAGGGCGCCTACATGCAGGAGATTCAACTTACAACTCAGAATTCTTCCTCCCAAATTCTTATCGAATCTGGGCTTCTTGCTCACATCGATTCTTACATCGATTCCAATAAGTATGACACCATTTTTTGCCTGGTAGATAGCGTTGTAGATACTCATTATCGTTTAATTTTGGATGCAACATTTGACCGTATGTCTAACATACAAGTTAAATTTCACATCATCGAGGCAAGTGAAGAGCAAAAGACCCTCGCTACAATCCAGAAAATCCTTGAGGACGTTTCTGCTTTTGAATGCACGAAGAGAACCCTCTTTGTAGCCATAGGCGGAGGGATTGTATGTGATATGGGAGGGTTGGTTGCAGGCCTTTGGTATCGAGGATGCAACGCCCTTTATGTTCCCACAACACTTTTAAGCATGGTTGATGCAAGTGTTGGCGGAAAGTGCGGAGTTGACTTTGAAGGACATAAGAATCAGATTGGCCTGATCATACAGCCCAAGCAGGTACTTATTGACCCTCTGGTCCTCGGCACCCTACCAGCAGATACATTCATGGATGGGTGTGCGGAAATCATTAAGCATGCCTGTCTAAAAGATCCAGATATGCTCGATGAGCTTCAGGCAAAACCCTTGGTAAAGTATAGTAATTCTCACATTGCAAGGTTTGTTGTAGACAACAAAACCTTTGAGGTATTGGGTGGTAGCTGTTCCTACAATCCAAGTGAGCTTGATGATCTGATTGCACGAAACATACAGATCAAAGCATCATTTGTACAAACAGATGAGTTTGACACGGGTATTCGAGCTGCTTTGAACTATGGCCACACGGCAGGACACGCCTACGAATCAGCCTGCGACATGCAGGTAAGCCATGGTAAAGCCGTAGCTCGAGGTATAATCTTTGCAAATAAATTTGCCATTTCTAGGGGTTATACTGATTCTGACTATGCAAGTAAAGTTGAAGAGGTCCTGCATGCCCATGGATTGTGTGTCCCTGAAGATCAGGCGAATGTTCATGAGGGTGAAGCTATCCTTGAAACAAAAAACGTTCGAGATAGGACGGCTCTCAACATTGCATATGACAAGAAAGCAACAGCTCAGAGCATCAATTTTATATTTGTAAGAAAACCTGGAGACTTTACGATTCTAAAGATTGCAATCTCTGAAATCCAGGAAGCAATTTTATCCTTCTTTTAACCCATAAAATTCAACTCATAAAGGGATGATTATGAGAGCATACATTTCACCATCTAAAGCAAGTGGTTCTACCCGCGTCATATCCTCAAAGTCTATGCTTCATAGGCTTTTAATATGTGCAGCATTTTGCAACCACGCTACAAATATTACCTGCACAAACGATAGTGATGACATCCTTGCAACCATCGATTGCCTAAGGAGCCTCGGAGCGCACATCACACAAACCAATACGGGCTATAGAATCGTACCTGTACCTCATAATCAGGAAAACGTATATAAGTATGAGCCTCTATCAAGGAATATCCTACACGCTCAAAACTCAGGTACTACCTTGCGTTTTATGACTGCTATCATGGCAGCTCTCGGCACTCCTAATATGATATTTGCAGATGAGCAGCTTCAGGCTCGCCCTATGCAAGAGCTCATCGAAGAGCTCGCAATTGCTGGAGCTGAGATTAATATGGATGGAACTTATCCTCTCCACATTACAAAACCAATGCGAGCAGGACGCTTTGAGCTTCCAGGAAACATTAGTTCACAATATGTATCTGCTTTGCTTTTGGCCTCCCCTCTTATGGAGGGTGACTGCCAGGTAACTGTCAAGAAGCCACTTGAATCGAGGTCTTATGTAGACCTTACCATCGAGGCTATGCAGATTTTCGGCGTACGTGTATTCAAAGAAAACACTGACGATGCTTACATTTACACCATTCCTAACAGCCATTATGAGACTCCTGGTGAGGTCATATGTGAAGGTGACTGGTCACAAGCCTCACTGTGGTTGGCTTTAGGGGCTTTAAGCGATGATGTTGTGGGAGTGGAAGGTCTCAATATGCACAGCGTACAGCCAGACCGAGCTGTCATGGGAGCTTTAAGCATCATGGGTGCACGTGTATTGAGGAAACCTAACGAAGTGTATGTTCGCAAAGATCAAACGAGGCTTCTGAATATTAATTGTTCAGATTGCCCAGATCTTACTCCTGCACTTGCATTTCTTGCTGCAAATATTGAAGGAATCTCAAAGCTTACTGGTCTCGATCGCCTTAAGTTTAAAGAGTCAAATCGTACAGAAGCAATCGCCTACACCCTTAACATGTTCGGTATATCATGCACTCATGATGAGCATTCTCTCACCATTGAAGGTGGAGCCATTACTGCTCCAAAGAGCGCACTGGACCCACATGATGACCATCGCATCTGCATGCTGCAAGCACTTTTGGCTACGCAGGCAGATGAGGTTTGTGCAATCGATAACTGTGAGGTTGTCGCAAAATCATATCCTGATTTCTTTAAAGTTATGCATGAGTTAGGACTTGCTGTAAAACTGGAGAACTAATGTCATTTACCTTAGGACGCAACGTAAAAGTAACCCTCTTTGGACAATCCCATGCCGAGTGTGTGGGCTGTACAATTGAGGGCCTTGCTCCAGGTACACCTATAGATACTGAGGCACTTCAAGCCTTTATGAAGCGCAGGCAAGGCGGGACATCTTGCACCACTCCACGCAAAGAAGCAGATGTTCCTCAATTTATCGCAGGTATTGGGCCTGACAACACCCTGTGTGAGGGACCTTTAGTTGCAGTTATTCCTAACCAGAATAAAGATTCTAAACCATATGAGAGGACACGTCATATTCCTCGTCCTTCTCATGCAGACCTCGTCTCCTATCTCGCATATGACCAACACGAGGATTGGCGAGGAGGCGGCAGCTTTTCTGCTCGATTGACTGCAGGTCTTTGCATTGCTGGTGCTCTAGCTAAGCAGATTTTGCAGAAGCAAAACATTAAAGTTGCTGCTCATCTTCTCCAGGTTGGAGATGTATATGATGAGGCATTTTATACTGGTATTGACGTAAATCACAAGGTAGATACATCTATCATACCTTCAAGTAACCCTAACCTTGAAGTTCAGCTTAAATCTCTCGAAACATCTTCTTTCCCTTGCATTAACGAAGATGCTGCTCTCAAGATGCAGGAACTTATAAGTAAGGTGGGCTCTCAAGGAGATTCTATCGGGGCAGCTGTTGAATGTGTAGTTCAGAGTCTACCAATCGGACTAGGACAGCCATTCTTTGACGGTATAGACGCTCAACTTGCTCGCGCCATCTTCTCTCTTCCAGCGGTAAAGTCATTTGAAATGGGAGCTGGTAAGAAATGCGTGGAAGCTCGCGGTTCTGAATTTAACGATCAGATGAGATACGTGAATGGAGAGATTGAATTTCTGTCCAATAATTCAGGCGGTACACTTGGCGGTTTAACAACGAGTGCTCCCCTTGTATTTAATGCAGGATTTAAGCCTACGCCAACAATTTCTATCGAGCAGAAAACTATCAATCTAGAAACTAAAGAAAATCTTACGTATTCTTTCGAGGGTCGCCATGATCCTTGTGTTGGTGTACGTGCAGTAGCTGTAATTGAAGCTATGACATCCATTGTTATTTTAGACAACCTCATGGAGTTTCAGAAGTCGCGAGAGGTTCAGCCATGAGCCATGCTTCCGATATACCGGGTGCACAAGTGTCTATAAATCATCGAATTTACGGTCTTTTAGGACACCACATCACCCATAGCTTATCTCCTGAGCTTCACGGGATGATCGGCGAATATCCCTATGAGCTTTTCGACCTAGATTTGAACCAAGCTGACTCATTTCTAAAAGAGCGTCCTTTCGATGCCATTAACGTAACAATACCTTATAAAGAATTAGCTTACAGATCGGCAGATGTTCTATCCGATCAGGCAAAAGCAATAGGTGCGTGCAACACCCTCGTCAATCATGAGGGTGTCTTATATGGATATAACACTGATTATCATGGATTTGGCGCACTTCTTTCTGAAGTTCAAAACGACCTTTCAGAATCTCTCAAAGATATTGCGGGACGGAAAGTACTAGTTTTGGGATCTGGAGGTGCCTCCAAAGCAGTCCAGGCGGTACTACAAGATCTAGGTGCACAAGTGACCGTGATATCGAGGTCAGGTGCTCATACATATATAGAACTTGAAGATGATACTCATGCTGACGCACAGTATCTTATTAACACAACGCCTGTAGGAATGAGTCCACATGCACCTGAGGCTCCTATTACAAAAGATATGCTTTCCCATCTCACCTCTCTGAAGGCAGTCGTTGACCTCATATACAACCCTGCAATTACCCTCCTTGGCTTTTGGGCTGCTCAGCACAATATTGCATATCGATCAGGCATGATCATGCTGGTGGAACAAGCAATAGAAGCTGGCCGTTTATTCGGAGAGCTCAACGACATGAGCGATGTAGACGCAAGATCAATTCAGCAAAAACTTTCCGTCCAGTCAAAGAATATCGTTTTGATCGGAATGCCATCTGCAGGTAAGACTACAATTGGCAGAAAGCTTGCCCAGATATCCAATCGCACGTTCATCGACACCGATGAATTATTCGAAAAACGCTATGAAATGAGTCCTTCAAGCTACATAAGGTCTCATGGAGAAGATGCTTTTAGGGACCTTGAGTCTAAAATCGTAAAAGATGTATCCAATCTTAAAATGCATATTATTTCCTGCGGAGGCGGTGTAATATGCAGAAATGATAATTTTTATGCATTAAGACAAAATAGTGAGGTCATATATATAAAACGCCCAGTTCAGGAGCTTATTTGCGATGAAAGGCCGATTTCTGAAAAGTTTGGAATAGAAAATCTTTACGAACAACGCAAAGATTTATATACAAAGTTTGCAACTATAGAGTTAGATGTACAAGCAGATTCTGAACTTAGTGCAAAGCTTATTGCAGCTCACCTGGATATATAGTCCGCTCACCTAACCATACCTGGATTTAGGTTAGTTCGTTGATTATCGTGGTATTATAAGCAATCAATGAATTTAGCAATAGCATGCGTGAGGAAGTATGAAGTACGAAGACCTAGCAAAACAAATCATTTTAGCAGTTGGAGATAAGCCCAATCTTAAGAGCTATCAGATCTGCATGACCAGACTGCGCCTTCACCTGAGAGATATCTCTCTTGTGAATCGCGATGAACTCAAGGCATTACCACATGTTTTGGGTATCGTTAATCATGGCGAAGATATGCTAGATGTTGTTTTGAGCTTCGGTGTTATTCAGCACCTCTTCAATTCAATGAGTGCTTATATGAACGATGAGCAACCATTGCCAGAGATTCCTAAGCTCAATGCTCACGAGCGCCCAATAACTCCTGCAAACAGAAAAAGCTATCACGCTCAAGCACGTGCCAAGCATCGACTCAATGACACTGACCTCGACTACCTTTGTTCTTTGCTCGACGAGAGCGATAAGATTCAAGAAGATGACGAAGAGCTTCAATCTGATTTGAAGCTTATGATTATTAACGGGCCATCTTTTAATTTCCTTGGCTTTAGGCAAAAGGAAATTTATGGAACAGACACCTATTCTGACTTGGTGCAGATGTGCAAAACAACCGCTCATGACTGCGGATTTAACACGTGTCTTTGCTTCCAGTCAAATCACGAGGGTGAAATTGTAGACAAGATTTTATCCGCCTATAAGAACTTTGACGGCATTATCATCAATCCTGCAGCCTACACCCACACCTCTGTTGCAATCTTAGATGCGCTTTTGGCCGTTGATATTCCATTCATTGAGGTACATATCTCCGATCCAAAGAAGCGTGAGCCATTCAGACACTTCTCTTACTATGAGAATGATGCAATTAAGACGATCAGCGGAAAAGGTATCGAAGGTTATCGAGAAGCAATAGAGTACTTTGCAGAATACCTTAAAGATGAAGTATAAATATACATAGCAGCTCCCCTACTCATACTGAGAAGGAGAGCTGTTTTTTGTAACTAAGCAAGCGGCATA
>RCNI01001590.1_pt1 | contig 12033 bp, 9 predicted proteins | sample 2041151 | NCBI WGS metagenome assembly RCNI01 (sample SAMN09708214, study PRJNA481090) | feces metagenome | isolation source: feces | place: Antarctica: Albino Rookery
TATGCTCTGCCCTATGAGTTCTATGAGAAGTACGGCGTTCGTCGCTACGGCTTCCACGGCACCTCTCACCGTTATGTGAGCCTGGCTGCTGCTAAGTACCTGGGTAAGAATCCCGAGGAGCTGAAGATTGTCACCTGCCACCTGGGCAACGGTGCTTCCGTGGCTGCTGTCGATGGCGGTAAGGTGATCGATACCTCCATGGGTATGACTCCCCTGGCTGGTCTGATGATGGGTACTCGTTCCGGCGATATCGACCCCTCCATCCCCGGCTATCTGATGAAGTGCACCGGCATGAGCGCCGCCGAGATGGATCACGTGCTGAACCATCAGTCCGGTCTGGAAGGCGTGTCCGGCGTGTCCAGCGATAAGCGTGACCTGGATGTGGCTGTGGAAGCCGGCATCAAGCGTGCTATTCTGGCCAGCGATATGTTCAACTACGATATCAAGAAGTACATCGGTTCCTACGCTGCCGCTATGGGCGGTCTGGACTGCGTGGTGTTCTGCGGCGGTATCGGTGAGAACGACTCCGGCGTGCGTCACGCTGTGTGCGAGAACATGGAGTTCCTGGGCATCAAGGTGGACGAGGCTCGCAACGAGCTGCGTGGTCAGGCAATCAACGACATCACGGCTCCCGACGGCCGCGTGAAGGTTCTGGTTATCCAGACCAACGAGGAGCTGATGATTGCCCGCGATACGCTGGCAATCGTTAGCGGCAAGGAAGTTGAGTAATCTCAGCTGAAAAGAAAAAAGAAAGGACGGCATCCTGTGGGATGCCGTCCTTTTTTGCCCATCGGCTAAAAGCAGGTCCATTGTGGAGAACTTTCCCTCTCTGCGATGGCAGGATACGAAGAAGCACCCTTTTTATGAGAAAAAGACGGGTCAATGGCCCGAATTTATCCCCATTCCCCACAAGTCCATCCACATTGGGGATAACCTGCAAGGCCCCGCAAAGCGGCCCCCTGTCCCCTTCCCGATCCGCTGTAAAAAGCGGAGGACCGCCGAAGCAGAGTACGGCCCGCAGCCAAAGACCGGGCGCGGAGAGAAAAACGCCCTCTTCCCCATCCTGTGTGGAAAGTTTCCCCGCGGTGTCGGAGCGGGCGGCGCTGATGGCCGCCTATTTCCCGGGAAATAGGCCAAATTTCTCCCCATCCCCCACAAAGATTTCCCCAATGTTGAAATCTTGCCCCGATGAGCGGTTTTCAGCTAAAAAACGACCCCTGCGGCTATGCCGCAGGGGTCGTTGTCTATTCATGTTCCGTCAGCGGAAACGGTTAGCACAGCTTGGCACCGGCGGGAAATCGCCGACGCGCCGCCTGTGGCGGAAACAGCGAGGCGGTTTCGAGGAAATGCCCCGGATGGCGGCGCGGATCAGTCGCCGGGATCCGGCTGGCATGACGGTAGTCGATGCCGCAATTCTACTTGCGAAGCTTATTGACTCAGCACAGCTTGGCACCGGCGGGGATGGAGTCGTCCAGCATCACCAGATGCAGCTTCTCCTCACCCTTCTCGGTGTGAACAGCACTCAGCAGCATACCGCAGCTTTCCTGGCCCATCATCTTGCGGGGAGGCAGGTTGACGATGGCCACCAGCGTCTTACCCACCAGATCCTCGGGCTCATAGTACGCATGGACGCCGGAAAGGATCTGACGATCCACGCCGGTACCGTCATCCAGCTGGAACTTCAGCAGCTTGGTGCTCTTCTTCACGGCTTCGCAGGCCTTGACCTTCACTACGCGGAAGTCGGACTTGCAGAAGGTATCAAAGTCCACCTTCTCCTCGGTAAAGGGCTCAAACTCCACGGCGGGCAGAGCGGCCTTGCGGGCCTCAGCCTCCAGCTCCTCCAATTCAGTCAGAGCCTTGTCCATGTCGATACGGGGGAACAGGTTTTCACCCTTGGTGACGGTGGCTGTCTCGGAAAGGCTGCCCCACTGTGCGGCGCTCTCCCAGGTGCGGCAGCCATCGCAGGCGCCAATCTGGGCGAACATCTTCTCAGCGCTCTCGGGGATGAAGGGAGAGAGCAGGATACCGCAGATGCGGGTGGCCTCCAGCAGGTTATAGAGGACGTGGGCCAGACGGGCACCGTTGGCCTCCATGTCCTTGGCCAGTGCCCAGGGAGCGGTTTCGTCGATATACTTGTTGGCACGCTGGATGACCTTGAAGACCTCACCCAGAGCGTTGTGGGGAGCGAAGCTCTCCATAGCGGCCTCGTACTTGCCGCGCAGTGCCAGTGCCATCTCCTTCAGCTCAGTGTCGCAGACCTCGGGGGTGGCCCACTGGCTGCAGCCCTGCGGCAGCTGACCGCCGAAATACTTGCCCACCATGGCGGTGGTGCGGCTGAGCAGGTTGCCCAGATCGTTGGCCAGATCCACGTTGATGGTCTGGATCAGCAGCTCGTTGGAGAAGTTGCCGTCGGTGCCGAAGGGGAAGGTGCGCATCAGGAAGAAACGCAGGGCATCCACGCCGAACTTCTCGGCCAGAATGTAGGGGTCCACCACGTTGCCCTTGGACTTGGACATCTTGCCGCCGTCCAGCAGCAGCCAGCCGTGACCAAAGACGTGCTTGGGCAGGGGCATATCCATGCTCATGAGCATAGCAGGCCAGATGATGGAGTGGAAGCGGACGATCTCCTTGCCCACGAAGTGGACGTCGGCAGGCCAGTAGTGGTCATAATCGTCGTACTTGTCATTATAGAGGCCCAGTGCGGTGGTGTAGTTGAAGAGGGCGTCTACCCATACATACACCACATGACCGGGATCGAAGTCCACGGGAATACCCCAGGAGAAGCTGGTACGGGAAACGCACAGATCCTCCAGACCGGGCTTGATGAAGTTGTTGACCATCTCGTTGACACGGGAGCGGGGCTGCAGGAAGTCGGTGTCCTCCAGCAGATGCTGCACGCGGTCGGCGTACTTGCTCAGACGGAAGAAGTAGGCCTCTTCCTCAGCGTCCTGTACGGGGCGGCCGCAGTCGGGGCACTTGCCGTCTACCAGCTGGCTCTCGGTCCAGAAGGACTCGCAGGGCTTGCAGTACTTGCCCTTGTAGGTACCCTTATAGATGTCGCCCTTGTCGTACATCTTCTTGAAGATCTTCTGTATGGCGGCGACGTGGTAGTCATCGGTGGTGCGGATGAAACGATCGTTGGAAATATTCATCAGCTTCCACAGGTCCAGAACGCCGTGCTCGCCCTCGACGATGTTGTCCACGAACTCCTTGGGAGTGACACCGGCCTCCTTGGCCTTGTCCTCGATTTTCTGTCCGTGCTCATCGGTACCGGTCAGGAACATTACGTCATAACCGGCCAGACGCTTGTAGCGGGCCATGGCATCGGTGGCCACGGTGCAGTAGGTGTGGCCGATGTGCAGCTTGTCCGAGGGGTAGTAGATGGGCGTGGTAATGTAAAACTTTTTCTTTTCCATAGGAAAACTCTCCTTTATATCGACCGCTCCGAATGGAAGAACGGCCGGAATTCACAATACTTTATTATAGACCAAAATGGGGGAAAATACAATCATTTCGGCTTTTTTTCCTCCGCCAAAGAGCCGCGGCGCTTCCAGCGTCCGGAGAAGTAGTAAACCACGCTCAGTGCGGCACCGGCGATCCAGCCAATGCCGATGCCGTAGAACATATACCGCACGCCGTAGTTGGCGGAAAGCCAGAATACCAGCGGCACCCGCAGAAGGATCATGGACAGCACCGTGTCCACCATGGGAAAGACACTGTCCCCTGCCCCGCGCATGGCGTTGTTCAGACAGAACATGACAGCAAAGGTGGCATAGAACGGCATGACGCAGCGCAAATAGAGGCTGCCTGCCTCGATGACCTGCGGTGTGGGCGAGAAAAAGTGGATGAGAAACGGCGCACAGGGAATCAGAAGCAGACACAGGAGCGACCAGCCAATGGAGGACAGCACCGTGATGCGGATGCCCCGGCGGACCCGGTCCGGCTTCTGGGCACCGATGTTCTGGCCCACGAAGGAGGTGACCGCATTGCATAGGCTCTGGATGGGCAGAAAAGCCATCTGGTCCAGACGGGAGCCGATGTTGTACCCGGCGGTATATTCCTTGCCGTAGACATTCACGTTGCCCATCACCGCCATGCCGCCCAGCGCCACCAGAGACATTTGCAGTCCCGAAGGCAGGCCGATGGAAACGATCTGCCGCAAAAGAGTGCCGTCATAGATGCGGGCGAGCGGATGGATGGCCAGCTGGGGATAGTGGTGGTTGATGTAGAAAATCCCGAACAGCCACGAAACCAGCTGACTGAGGATGGTGGCGAGGGCCGCACCAAATACGCCCATGGCGAGACCGGCCACAAAGAGGAAGTCCAGTGCGATATTCAGCAGCGAGGACACGGCCAGAAACAGCAGCGTGGAGCGGCTGTTGCCGAAGCCTGCCAGAATCCCGGCGTTGAGGTTGTAGCCGATGGAGCCGACAATCCCGGCGCACAGAATGGTCAGATAGAGCTGGGCTTCCTGTCGGGCGGCGGGGTCTACGTGCAGCAGCGAAAGGAGCGGCTGCACCAGCAGGACAGCCACCACGGTGATGGGCAGGGCGGCGGTCAGAAAGGCCGTGTAGACGGTGTCCACAGCGGCTTTGGCCCGGTCCAGCTTTCCGGCACCGTAGAACTGGGCCACCACCACGGTGGCACCGTTGGAGAAGCCCATAAAGAGACTGGTAAGCAGAAACAGCACCGGGAAGCCGATGCCTACGGCAGCCAGTGCCCCATCGCCCACATAGTTGCCCACCACCCAGCTGTCCACCATGTTGTACAGCTGCTGGAGAAAGCTGCCTGCCAGCAGGGGCAGTGCAAAGGCGAAGATGTGGCCTGTGGGAGAACCCACCGTCATGTTTCGCAGATTGCTTGTGCCGCTGTGTGCCATCGAAACCACCCTTCCTGTGAAAAATGATTGCTGATAGGGGTATTTTACCCCTTCTGTTCCCGGCGGGCAAGTTGCATTTTCCCATAAATTCCGATACAATGTGAACGCAAGCACCCCGATGCTGCGATTTTAGAGGATATAATGGAGAATTTTACGATGAAATTGGTTTCATGGAATGTTAATGGTCTGCGCTCGTGTTTGGGCAAAGGCTTTTTGGAGTATGTGGCGCAGGAGAACCCGGATGTGATCTGCCTGCAAGAGACAAAGCTGCAGCCGGAGCAGGCGGTCTTTGACCTGGAGGGCTACCATCGGTATTTCAATTCTGCCGATAAGAAGGGCTATTCCGGCACGGCTGTGCTGACGAAGGAGGAGCCGCTGTCTGTCACCTATGACTTTGGCGAGGACATCCACCGCCACGAGGGCCGCATCATCACCGCCGAGTACCCGGAATTCTATCTGGTTTGCTGCTATACCCCCAACAGTAAGGAGGCACTGGCTCGTCTGGAGTACCGCATGGCGTGGGAGGACGATCTGCGGGCCTATCTGTTGGAGCTGGACAAGAAGAAGCCGGTGGTCTACTGCGGCGATCTGAACGTGGCCCATCAGGAGATCGACCTGAAAAATCCCAAGACCAACCGCAAGAACCCCGGTTTCTCCGATGAGGAGCGGGCCAAGATGACGGAGCTGCTCTCCAGCGGTTTTGTGGATACGTTCCGTGCCCTCCACCCGGATGCCACGGGGGCGTACAGCTGGTGGAGCTATCGGTTCAATGCCCGGGCGAAGAACGCCGGGTGGCGGATCGACTATTTCATTGTTTCGGAGCGGCTGCGGGAGAAGATTGCGGCGGCGGAGATCCGCGCGGAGGTATTGGGCAGTGACCATTGCCCGGTGGTATTGGAGTTGAAGTGATGAAGAATTCTATGATTGCAAAGCTGGCGGCCCTGCTCCTGGGCGCGGCGGGTCTGCTGCTGGCACTGGATATGGCGCTTTTTGACCAGGACCTCTGGGCCCTGTCCTATGTGGTGATCTTCGCTTTCGAGACGGCGGAAACGCTGTGGCTGTGGCACGCCCAAAAGCACGACAAACCCCTGCCCCATTGGCTGGGATTTGTGGATATGGTCCTCTTCATCGTGGGCCTGGGCCAGAGCCTGTTTTACGGCCGGTTCCGGATGCTGGGACTCAACGTCATGCTGATTTTCCCTCTGCGGCAGATGATGCGCCGCCGCCAGGAACAGAGCGAGGACGCTCAGGAGAAGTCCCGCCGCTTTGATGAGCATATCCAGCGCTGAAAAGGGACCCGACGGAAAAAGAATCCGGCGGGAGATTCTGTATAGTGTGTGGATCTTCCGATATTCCGGGAAGCGAAGGCAGTTTTCTTTGTAAAACATACCTTTGCCACCCGGAAACTGGCCTGCACCTGCTGTGACCGAGCCAGATCCGGATCGTTAATGCGTTCTTCCCTGCATCACAGCGGGGCAAGGTGAAAGGTTTCCAGAATTAAAAAAAGCCCGGACGATTTCGTCCGGGCTTTTTCTTTCGCTTGGGAGGAGAATCAATAGGTCTTGGCTTCCTCTTCGCCGTTGAGGACACGCAGTGCGCCCTGGGTCAGAGCCAGCAGCTCGTCCTCGCCGGGATAGACCGTCACGGGAGCGATCCACTCCACCTGCTGCTTCAGAGCCTGCTGGGTTACTTCGCCGTAGGCAATGCCGCCGGTAAGGATGATCTGATCTACCTTGCCCTCCAGAGCCACGGCCATAGCGCCGATCTCCTTGGCAATCTGATAGTGGAAGGCGTCCAGCACCAGAGCCACCTGCTTGTCGGTCTTGGCCTGCTCGGCAATCTCACGCATATCGGTGGAGCCGGTGTAAGCCACCATGCCGCCCCGGCCGGTGATCATCCGGCGGATCTCGTTCTGGGAACGATCCGGGTCAAAGCACAGGTCCACCAGAGCACCCACAGGCAGGGTGCCGCTGCGCTCGGGAGAGAAGGGGCCTTCGCCGTCCAGAGCGTTCTGGGTATCGACGATCAGACCGTTCTTGTGGGCGCCCACACTGACGCCGCCGCCCATGTGGCAGACGATCAGGTTCAGATCCTCATAGCGCTTGCCCACTTCCTTGGCGTAGCGCTTAGCCACGGCCTTCTGGTTCAGAGCGTGGAACTTGCTGTGGCGCTCAATGGCGGGATGGCCGGAGATGCGGGCCTTGTCCATCAGCTCATCCACCACAGGGGGGTCCACCACGAAGGAGGGGATGGACAGCTGATTGCCGATTTCCTTGGCAATCAGAGCACCCAGGTTGGAGGCGTGCTGACCGGAAACACCGATGCGGGAGTCGTGGAGGAGCTTCTCGTTGATGGTGTAGGTGCCGCCGGGCAGAGGAGCCACCAGACCGCCGCGGGCGGAAACGGCACTAAGGTTGTGGATGTCATACTGGTGATCCGCCAGAGCCTTGACGACCAGCTCCTTGCGGAAATCCTTCTGATCGGCAATGGTGGGATAACTACCGATTTCCTCGGCGCTGTGGCGCAGGGTCACATCAAAGAGCATCTTTTCGTCACGAAAGACGCCAATTTTGGTGGAAGTAGAGCCGGGATTGATGACTAGAATATCATAAGACATGAAAATTTCCTCCTTAGAATCATCTTTCTTGATGATAAAAAATCATTACAAGGCCATTATACCGCCAAACGGAACAGATGTAAACCCACCCCGGATGATTGCCGGGTGCCTGCCGTCTTGCCGTGCGTCCTTGCTGTGTGGTATAATCACAGCAACCAAAAACGATCCACAAGGAGGACATACGATGAAACCGTTGCTGCTGCATGTTACCTACCATACCAACCCCGGCCAGCGGGAGATTTTTCTGCGCCAGGTGGTGCATGAGGGCATCCTCAGTGCCATCCGTGCCGAGGACGGCTGCCGGAAGTATGACTATTACCTGTCTGTGCAGGATGAAAACGAGCTGCTGCTGATCGAGCGCTGGGACAGCCCGGCCCATCAGGAAAAGCACATGACCCAGCCGCATATGGCCCGGATGCTGGAGCTGCAAGCGGAGTATGTGGCGCAGACCACCGTGGCGGAGATTGAGGAGACACTGCGATGATTTTTGATACCCATGCCCACTATGATGACGAGCAGTTCGACGAGGACCGGGAGGAACTGCTGGCTTCCCTGCCGGCTCACGGGGTGGGTCTGGTGCTGAATCCCGGCATTACCGTGGAGACCTCCCGCATGGCGGTGGCGATGGCGCATCGGTATGACCATGTCTATGCCGCCGTGGGCATCCACCCCGAGGAGTGCGCCGACTTCCGCCCCGAGCACATCGAGGAGCTGCGCACGCTGGCCCGGGAGGACAAGGTGGTGGCCATCGGGGAGATCGGTCTGGATTATTACTGGGAGGACAATGCCCCCCGGGAGGTGCAGCAGAAGGTCTTTCGTGCTCAGCTGGCGCTGGCCCAGGAGCTGGATCTGCCGGTCATCATCCATGACCGGGAGGCTCACGCCGATACACTGGCCATTGTGAAGGAATTTCCCGGCCTGCGGGGCGAGTTCCACTGCTATTCCGGCAGTGCGGAGATGGCCCGGGAGCTGCTGGAGATGGGGTGGTATCTGGGCTTCGACGGCCCCATTACCTTCAAAAACAACAAGAAAGCCCCCCTTGTGGTGGCGGCGGTCCCGCTGGAGCGGATGCTGCTGGAAACAGATGCCCCGTATCTGACGCCGGCACCCCATCGGGGCAAGCGCAACGACTCCACCTATGTCCATCTGGTGGCGGAAAAAATCGCCGAATGGAAGGGCCTTACCCCCGCCGAGGTGGAGCAGGCCACCTGGGACAATGGCAAGCGCTTCTTCGGGATTTCCTAAAGGCTGTGCCCAAGCAAGAAGAAAAACGCCCTCCGCAATCTGCGGAGGGCGTTTTTGGTGTGTTGTTACTGTAAGAAGAGAGAAAATCACATAGAAGATATCTGTTTTGTATGGGCTGATCCTACGGCAGAAGCATGGCAAAAGCATGACCGGGCCGTGAATTTTTGGTGAATCCGGCGGCGTGCGCCGAAACTCTCTTCAACATCCATACAGGGCGTCGATCTGCCGGATCATTTCGGCAATGGCGTTGTCCTGGCAGTGGGGCAAGATGTGGATGCCTTCCACCTGCTGTACGGATGCAATGGCGTTGGACGGGGCAAAGGGGATGCGGGCATAGCGGAGCATAGGAATGTCGTTGGCGTGGTCGCCTACGCAAAAGACGTTCTGCGGAGCAATGCCCAGCTGTTGGGCCAGCTTCGCCACCGCGCCACCCTTGTTGGCGCCCTTGATGGTCAGTTCCACCAGAAAACTGCTGGAGGGAACGATCTCATAGGCCTGACTCCATGCATGGCTGTGGAGCAGATCCAGCAGCTGTGCCATCCGTGCCCCCTCCTCTTCAAAGAGGATCTTGGAGATGGGGGACGGTGCCTCGTCGATGGAAGACAGCGTCACGGTGGGCGAATGGGTCAGATGTTCATGACCACGGGTCAGCTCGTTGGGGTTGACGGCGTGGATGGAATTGTCATCGTGGTAGATCTCGAAAGCCAGATCAGGCATTTTTTCCAGAAGTTCTGTGACATGGCCCCGGACTTCCTCCGGGAGAAAGGCGGTGTGCACATAGCGCTGGGTCTGGAAATCATAGATGGCGGCGCCGTTGAAGAGCACCGTGGGACCGTTCATGGGAATACCGTGGCGCACCTGTGCAAAGGACGGCAGAGCCCGCCCGGTGGCGATGGAAAAAGTGCCGCCTTCAGCCATGAAATATTCCACAGCAGCCCGGTTTTCCGGGGAAATGGGCGGGATAGAGCCGTGTCCGCGCAGGGCACCCTCTGTATAGACCATGGTGTTGTCAAAATCGCTGGCGATCAGCACGCCGTTAAATTTTCCCACAGGGTCTCATCTCCTTGCATAGTCTGCGCAGAACTCAGTTTTCCGCCTTGGGGGGATTGCTGTTGCTGCCACCACCGCTGTGCCGCCGACCGCCGCGGCGGTGGGGACGCTTGCGCGGAGCAGTGCCTGCGGCCTTGGGGGCACCCTCATTGCGGGGCTTGGCCGCCGGTGCCTGCGGGGCCTTGGGGGCATTCGGCTTGGATGCACTGCCCTCACCACGGGAACCGGGTTTTCTGCGGCGGCGGTTGGAATTGCTGCGATTGCTGCCCTTCCCCTCGCCGGGTTTGCCGTTGTCGGATTTACCGGGCTTGGCATCGGCCTTGGGCTGCTTTTTGGCGCTGCCCTTGTTGTCGCTGCTCTTATTTTCGTTGTTCTTGTTTTCCCCGGTCTTATTCTCACTGCCCTTGCTGTTGTCGCCGGCCTTGCCGCTGCGCCGTCCACGGCGGCGGCTCTGGCTGCTGCGGCGCTTCTCGCCGCTGTCCTCGTGGGAGGTGTTTGCTTCCGGCTCAAAATCAGAGAAGAGGACGGGGATGGGCAGCTCTTCTTCTTTTTCTTCCACAAAGCGCTCAGGGCGCTGGTCGGGAATCTCAATGCCGTCTCGGGAACCCTTGCCGTTGCGCAGTACGCACACTTCGCAGTTGTGGTACTGGTTGGGGCACTCGGTGTGCTCGTCCAGACGGACGGTGACCTTCTCCTTGAGAATATTCACATCGGTGACATTGCCGGGACCATCCGGCGTCATAACAAAGGAATCATTCTTCGGCAGACGCTTGAGGGCATCCTCGTAGGCCGCCTGCTCATACTTCAGGCAGCACATCAGACGACCGCAGGTGCCGGAGATCTTGGTGGGGTTCAGACTCAGGTTCTGGGTCTTGGCCATCTTGATGGACACGGGCATGAAGTCATCCATGAACTGACTGCAGCAGAAGGGACGGCCGCAGATACCCAGACCACCCAGCATCTTGGCCTCATCACGGACACCGATCTGCCGCAGCTCGATGCGGGACCGGAATACGGAGGCCAGATCCTTGACCAGCTCACGGAAGTCCACACGACCGTCAGCGGTGAAGAAAAACAGGATCTTGCTGCCGTCAAAGCTGCACTCGACACGCACCAGCTTCATTTCCAGCTTGTGTGCGGCGATTTTCTTCTGGCAGATCTGGAAGGCATCGGCCTCCCGTTTGCGGTTGTATTCATTGGTGCGGCGGTCATTATCCGTGGCAATACGGATGATGCCCCGCAGAGGGCTGACGATCTGATCGTCGGTGACATGGTGGTTACCCTCCACACAGCGGGCGAATTCCTGGCCCTGACTGGTTTCAACGATCACATCGTCCCCGGTACGGACCAGGGTATTCTTGGGATCGAAGTAATAAGTTTTAGAACCGCTGCGAAAGCGGACAGAGATCACAGTGATCATATGGCTTTCTCCCATTCTGCGGCGATGGCGCCTAAAATGTGGCCCACGCCGACATTATATTGACACTCGGTTGCGTAGTGTTCTGCAAGGGCCGTCAGTGCGGCCAGTTGCAGCGGATTGAGACTGCGGCTGAGGAGCTCTGCCCCCTCCCCCAAGGTTCCGGCGGCGGACGGTTTGCCCCGCTGCACCAGCATGGCCTCGGCGCATACACGCCAGGTTTGCCGCAGCAGGAGCTGCAAGGCCTCTCGCTTGAGTTTCTTGTTTTCCAGCCCAACCAGAGTTTCCACCACGGGCAGCAGTTGGGCGGTGGCGAAGGCGCGGCACAGTGTCAGGTCCGGCTCTTCCTCCCGGGTCTGGCGGGGGAGTTTCAGCTCCACGCAGCGGGACCGGATGGTGGGCAGCAGACTGCCGGCCAGCTCCGTGCAAAAGAGAAACGCGGCATAGGGCGGGCCTTCTTCCACGATCTTGAGCAGCACGTTCTGGTCCCGCTCGTTGAGCTGATCGCAGTCAGCGAAGATGACCACTTTCCGTTCGCCGTCGTTGGGCCGGATGTAGAGATCCCGGCGGAGGGAACGGATGGCGTCTACCTGCAGTTCCTTGTGCTGGGTGTCCCGCACCCAGAGCACATCGGGATGGATGTCGTGGAAGGCCTTGTGGCATTGCGGACAGATTCCGCAGGGACGACCCTCCGGTGCGGTGCACTCCATGGCGGCGGCGGCAAAGCGGGCCGCCTCGGTCCGGTCACCCGGTCCGGAGATGATCATGGCGTGGGGAATGGCCCGGCGCTGGGCCAGTGTACGCAGCTGATTTTCCCATGTAAAA
>RCNI01001591.1_pt1 | contig 12023 bp, 11 predicted proteins | sample 2041151 | NCBI WGS metagenome assembly RCNI01 (sample SAMN09708214, study PRJNA481090) | feces metagenome | isolation source: feces | place: Antarctica: Albino Rookery
TGGATTTTGAAATCACCAACAACCGTCCCGACTGCTACTCCATCATGGGTCTGGCCCGTGAAGCTGCCGCTGCATTCAACCTGCCCATGAAGCACCATGAGCCTGTGGTCAAGGGCTCCGACGCCGGTTCCATGTTCGAAAAGCTGGATGTGGAAGTTCCCGCCGAGCACCTGTGCAACCGCTACTCCGCCCGCATGGTGGCCAACGTCAAGATCGGCCCCTCTCCCAAGTGGCTCCGTCAGCGCCTGCGTGCCAACGACATCCGCCCCATCAACAACATTGTCGATATTACCAACTACGTCATGCTGGAATATGGCCAGCCCATGCATGCCTTTGACTACCGCTATGTGACCTCCGGCAAGATCGTGGTCCGCGAGGCTGTGGAAGGCGAAACCCTCACCACCCTGGATGGCAACGTCCGCAACCTGACCCCCGGTATGCTGGTCATTGCTGATGACGAACGTCCCATCGGCCTGGCCGGTATCATGGGTGGCGAAAACTCCGAAATCAAAGAAGACACCACCATGGTGGTCTTTGAATCCGCCAACTTCAACGGCACCTCCATCCGCCAGACCGCTCTGGCTCTGGGTATGCGCACCGAGGCTTCCGGCAAGTTCGAGAAGAACCTGGACCCCATGATGACGGTTCCCGCTGTCCAGCGTGCCTGCGAACTGGTGGAAATGCTGGGCGCCGGCGATGTGATGGACGGCACCATCGACATTCTCAACTATGTGCCCCAGACCAAGACCCTGCCTCTGGAACCTGAGCGGATCAACCGTCTCCTGGGTACTGATATTTCCAAGGAAGACATGGTGGAATACCTGCGCCGTCTGGAAATTCCCGTGGAAGGCGACACCATTCTGGTTCCCTCCTTCCGTCCCGACCTGAACCTGATGGCCGACATTGCAGAAGAAGTGGGCCGCAGCTTCGGCTACAACGAAATTCCCACCACAGAGTTCAAGAACTCCACCCAGGGCGGCTACTCCCCCTTCATGATGCTGGAGTCCAAGGCCGGTACTCTCTGCCGTGCCATGGGATACAGTGAGATCATCACTTACTCCTTCGTCTCCCCCACCATCTTCGATCAGATTCGGCTGCCCGCCGACTCTCCTCTGCGCAACGCCATGCACATCCAGAATGCTCTGGGCGAAGACACCTCCATCATGCGTACCATCGCTCTGCCCTCCATGCTGGAAATTCTCAGCCGCAACAATGCCTACCACAACAAGGCTGTGAAGCTGTACGAACTGGCTAAGATCTATCTGCCTGTGGAAGGCCAGCCCCTGCCCGAAGAGCCTAAGATGCTGCTGCTCGGCACCTACGGTGCCAATGAGACCTTCTTCTCCCTGAAGGGCGAGCTGGAAGCCATCTTTGCCGGTCTGCGGGTCAAGAAGGCCAGCTACACCGCCGTTAAGGACAATCCCTCCTACCACCCCGGCCGCTGCGCCAAAGTGAGCGTAGACGGCGTAGACGTGGGCTACATGGGCCAGGTTCATCCTCTGGTTGCCAAGAACTACGGCATCGACGCAGAAATCTACTGTGCCGAGCTCAACTTCTCCAAGCTGTCCGAGCTGTGCCTGCCGGAACCCACCTACACGCCCCTGCCCAAGTACCCCACGGTCTCCCGTGACCTGGCTCTCGTCTGCGACGAGGCTCTCACCGTGGCTGAGCTGGAAGCCTGCATCGAAGCCGCCGGCGGCAAGCTGCTGCGGAAGGTCTCCCTGTTCGACATCTACCGCGGCAAGGGCGTACCCGAAGGCAAGAAGTCCATGGCCTTCTCCCTGGAACTCCGTGCTGACGACCGGACACTGACCGACGAGGACTCCACCGGCGTGGTCAACAAAGTACTGGCCAAGCTGGAATCCGACCTGGGCGTTCAGATCCGTTAATCCGAAATACTATTTGCCATCAAAAACGAACTGTGGTACACTAGTGCCACAGTTCGTTTTGTCTGGGAGGTAAATCATTATGAGTGAATATTCCGTCAAAGATTTCGGCAGAATTACAAATACGAAGGTCTATGGCCTCGATGAAAGCATTATCCGCGCCAAGTTCCCCATGTCTGTCGATATTTCCGCCCTCAATTCCGATGTAACAAAAGGCATTCTGGCTCTGGCACAGTCCGGAAAGGGAGAGGGGCACGACAACTGGCTCAACGGCGTTCTGGTACAGTTCGATCTGACCTACACGGTCAAGGCCTGGACCGAAGCCGAGCGTTATCACTTCCTGGACTTCGTTTCCAGCCAGTCCACCATGCACCGTATTGCCAAATTCGATCTGGACAAGCAGTACGATGAACACACCGACCCCCGCATCATTGAAATCGTCAAAGAACTGGCTGCCAAATACAATGAAACCAACGATCCCGAAGATTATCTGCGGCTGCTCATGTCCAATCCCTGCGGCTTCCAGCTGACCGCCGGTATGACAACCAACTACCGTCAGCTGAAAACCATTTACGCCCAGCGCAAGAATCATCGCCTTCCCGAATGGCGGGAATTCTGCGCCTGGATTGAGACCCTGCCCATGGCCAAGGAATTCATTACCGGCTGATTTTTCCGTTTGTCTCTTTACAAGGAGACCAAAATGAAGTAAAATACTATATATAGTATTCCAAGGATCCTACAAGGAGGTAGACCGTATGGATGACAATACCATCAAATTCTTAGTCCCGGACGACTCTGCGGAAGAAATGAAAGCAATTTTATCCGCTGTTTATCGCTCTCTCAGCGAAAAAGGTTATAATCCCATCAATCAAATCGTCGGCTATCTGCTCTCCGAGGACCCGACCTACATCACCAACTATAACAATGCACGCAGCCTGATCTGCAAACTGGATCGGGATGAGCTTCTGCAGGAGCTGGTGCGTCATTATCTGTTTGATTAAATTTTCGTAGGTCTCAAGGCGGCCCTTTGGGCCGCCTTTTTCCTTCTACCTTTCTGTTGTACCCCTGTCTTCCCAAACACACAACATCCAAAAATTCCCCATTCATCGGACCAAATGTTACAAATTGTTGGTTATACAGGTGTTATGTCAAATTTAAGTTGACATTTTGTTCGCAATCTGTTACAATTTGGTTACATTGTTTACAGGAGGTTCTCATGGCTGATAACACGCTCACCTACAAGGGACGTCCCTTGATGAGAAAGGACAACCTGATCTATTACGGCTCTATGGCCGATCCATACATTGTAATGCTCCAGATTCTGGAGACCCGGAAAGAGCAGAATGTGGACCTGGCAACAAAAGTTGCTGTCCAGCTGCAGTTGACTGACCCCAATCTCCGTGCTCGGGATCGCGTGGTCAAAAAGAGTGAAAAAGATGGCTTCTACACGGCACTGGATGTTGGCTGTGTGTGGCTGGAACGAGCACTGGCTTCTAAGTAAGCTGTTTTGGGAAGACACGGAGGTACATCATGAGAGGAATTCTAAAGAGAGTCATCACAGCTGTTTTGGCTGTGACTATTTTTGCGTCTCTGGCTGTGGGCGCTTCTGCCATTGAGCTCAAGACAGGCATCGGCTCTGTCCAGGTCGGCGGTCTGCGTCTGCGTGCCAAGCCAAACACCGACGCCGAAATTATGGCCAACGCCTCCAAGGGCGACCAGGTCATCATCATCCGTGAGGTCGGCGACTGGTATCTGGTGGACTACAATCTGCTGATTGGTTATATGTCCAAGGACTACGTCACATTCAGCGAACGTGACAATATTGATTTGGGCTACGGCGTTGTTGAGAGCGGCTCTGTCAATCTCCGCAGCACCCCCGGTGTGGACGGCGATCTGCTGGCTACCCTGGAAGAGGGCGAAACCGCCTACATCATCGGCCTCAACTGCGGCTGGTACAAGGTCATGTACGAAGGTCAGACCGGTTATATCCGTTCCGACCTGATTGCTTTGACCGAGGCTCCCCGCAACAACTCCCAGACCGTCATCGGCACCGCACCTTCTGTGAATACCATCGGTCAGAAGATCGTCAATCAGGCGGAGAAATATCTGGGTGTCCCCTACGTCTGGGGTGGTACCACCACCAAGGGCTTTGACTGCTCCGGCTTCACCCAGTATGTGTTCAAGGAAATGGGCTATTCCCTGAAGCGCACCGCGGCCCAGCAGCTGACCAACGGTACTGCCGTCACCGGCGAACTGAAGCCCGGCGATCTGGTGTTCTTCAAGAATACATACAAGACCAACAAAGCTGCTTCTCACGTGGGTATTTACATTGGCAACAACATGTTCCTCCACGCAGGCGGCAGCAAGGTGCAGATCACCTCTCTGGATCACGAATACTACGCTCCCCGCTATATCGGCGCAAGACGCATTGTATAAGCAAAAATTGACTCGGCATGACAGTGTCATGCCGGGTTTTGTTATTCCGCTGTTTCCTCTTTCAGCTGCTCATAAACAGCCTGAGTAAGACCTGGATCTCTTGTCCCAAAAATATAATACTGTTCATCGTCAGCCGTAACTTTCAGATACAGCGGTACCGTCGGATCGGCAATGATTTTGAGGTCCAGCATTCCCCCTTCGGTGAAGCTACCCTTGTACAGATGCTGTCCGCCCAAAGCATTGGTCCGGAACAACCCGTCCGGCATCGCTTCCACCAGCTGCACTTCCCGGATTTTTTCCGTGGGGATCACATATCTCGTTGTACCGCTTTCACAGAGCACCGCATCTTCTGTCAGCTCCAGCCGGATTGGGCTGCGGTCTTCCCATCCAATAAAGCCGCACAGCAGGGTTGACCCCAGAATCAACAAGACTGCGCCAATGGTCATGCCCTTCCCTGTTTTCGTGGCCATGTTGAAGGTGGTGCCGGTTCCCACCCGGTTATTGACGATCACATGGCTGTCATTGGGGTTATAATAGAACATCCCACCCAGCCACAGGTCATCCTCATCCACATACCACTCCGTCCCGCTCTCCTCTGTCAGCTTCTCCTGCATCCTTCGGGTTCTCATTTCCAGATACACAATGACGCCGCCATACAACAGGGATGTGACGATCAGCATGGTCAAACAGGCCGCCGCTGATTCGGGAAGCAGGCACACAGATACGGAAATCGATACCGCCTGCCATGCTGTCAGAAGCCAGACACGCTTCCACATCTGATACCGCAGACGGCTGAGCTGCTTGGTTCGCTCCGCATTGCCGTCCACCATTTCGGATTTTCTGCGATAACAGAACCGAGCCATCAGAAAGCTCAGAATCGCAGTCAGTGCGGAAATTCCATGGATGTACCACAGCTCACGCTGGAGAAATGCCAGCAGTCCGCAGATCAGTGCAGGCAGGACGTAGCCCATCAACCGTGGGTTTTCATAGGAAATCATGGTACTGACATCCACACGGATCTTTTTCTCGGTCTGTACGATCCACTGTTTTTCTTTTTTCAGCTCTTTGAGCGCTCCATGGGCGTGTATATAGACCAGATTGGGCAGCACCAGAACCAGCAGAAAGCCCACAGACCAGCCAACCATGGCGATGGATAAATCCGGAATCAGCATGCCGCCTACGCACAGGAGCGTCAGTCCAAGCGCGAGCCAGCCCAGGTGCTTCCGAAATCTCTGCAGAACGGCCTGTACGTCCGGGTCATCATGAGCCTCTTTGGGCAGGGTCACACCCAGCACAATATTCTTTTTGAATTTTGTTTCGTTTCGCAGCATAAAGCCCAGGCAAGCCACAACAACCAGCAAAGTTCCCCAGGCAATGATCGTACCCATATCAAAGTTCCTCCTTCAAAATCTCATCACAGACAGACAAAATTTCGTTATTTCTCAGCCCTTGCAGACGCAGCTCTGCCAGGACCAGCCGCAGGCGCTCCACTGTCTCCTTTGACACCGCCGCCATAGGTCCTTTGGCCACGACCGTGCCGCATCGCCGGTCTGTATGCACATAGCCCTCCGCTTTCAGCAGCTGGTAGGCCTTACTGACCGTCATCATATTCATGCCGCTTTCATCGGACAAGGCCCGAATGGTTGGCAGCTGATCCCCCGGCTGTAATTCCCCTTTCGAAATGGAAAGAACCACCTGATTGCGGATTTGCAAATACAAAGGCACTTCACTTTGAAAATCAAATTCCCAGATCAAGTTTCGTTTCCTCCTGTTGTTTGCATTATAATATATAATGCAAACAATGCAATAGGCAAAAAATGAGTACCGAAGCACAAGCCCCGGTACTCATTTCTATGCGTTGATCTCCTGCTTCCATTATCGTTGAAGCAATCTGCACACACATTCCAGCTGAATGCAGAATCAATCAGAATTCCACTGGCATTCCTTGTCATCGATACTTTTGGGGAAAATACATCTGCACAACACGCTGCAGCCCCAGGGCAATGACGAAAACAGTGGCCGGCTGGACCAAAATCAGGCTCAGCACCTGGGCTCTGACTTCAAAGTAAAACAGATACATGCCAAAAACGAGGAAGTTCATCACCAGACAAACCAGTGCTGTCAGCGGCAGCCGTTTCGGTTTCCACCACGCAAACAGTGCCAAAAGCGCAATGGGCAAAATCACAAATACGGTGAAAAAGAACAGTTCTATTCCTGACATAAAAACCCCTCCCATCTGATCTGTACGCCTTTCTTTTATACTATATTACTATATTATTCTAGATACTTCAAGATGTCTTTGGTAAATATGTATGTTATTTTCGGGCTGCGCTGTTGCAAAGGAAGCCCTTTTGCCGTATAATGGGCTCAAACAAATAAGGAGGGCTTCTTATGAAAATCAAAGCAAAACCGATCACTGTTGAAAATTTTGCATCCTATGGCGGATTTGTAGATGTTTTAGACCCCAAGGGATTCAGTCTCGGTGACTTTTATCCCGACAAGTGTCACTTTCCTGTTGACGGTCATCTGCCCCTCACCTTCTCCCCTCTGGTGACCCGGAAGCCGGAGCAGTACGTTGTGACCACCGCGGAGTACCACAACTACACCTGTGAAGGCGTCATTCCCATGGACGACGATGTGATTCTCCATGTAGCCCCTGCCTCCAAGGACCCTGTCCCCCAGCTGACGGAAGCCTTCCTGGTTCCCAAGGGAACTGCCGTCCGGCTGAATCCCGGCGTTTGGCACCTGGCTGCCCTGCCGGTTCATCTGGATGTGGCCCACGTCCTGATTGTTCTGCCCGAACGCACTTACCAAAACGACTGCGTCGTGGTGGACTACGACAAAAAAGATTGGGTGGAAATTGAACTGTGACCGCCATCTAAAAAACAGCCAGTCTCGAACGCTCGAGGCTGGCTGTTTTGGTTTTTGATTCAATCAGGCGTGATAGTTGGCCCAGTTCACGCGGCCGTAGCGCTTGGTCAGCGCGAGGATTTCCTCCTGTGCCCCCTTCGTCAGGGCCTTCGCTTCCAGACGCCAGCGCCAGTTTTTGCCGACGGTGGCAGGATGGTTCATCCGGCAGGTATTGTCCAGGCCCAGATGGTCCTGGATGGGGACGATGCAGGTGTCTGCGGCACTCATCATGGCCAGATTCAAAATCTTGCGATAGAGGCGCTTGTCCGCCGTATAGAAGTCGTCCAGGTACGTGCGGATCTGCTTCATCTGGCCCTCGGTCACATTGGAGATCCAACCGGCCAGTGTCTCATTGTCGTGCGTACCCGTATAGACCACGCAGTTGTTGCTGTAATTATGGGGCAGATAGTCGTTATAGCCCGCCGTGTCATTTTCATCAAAGGCAAACTGCAAAACCTTCATATTGGGGAAGCCCGTATCCCGCACCAGCTGGCGGACCGTGTCGGTCATAAAGCCCAGATCCTCGGCAATGAGTGCTTTTTCTCCCAGGTGGGCACGAACCCGCTCAAAGAAATGCAAACCGGGGCCTTTCTCCCAATGGCCGTTGAGCGCCGTCTTATCGCCGCAGGGGACGGAAAAATATTCATCAAAGGCACGGATGCGTACCAGGTCATACAGCTCAAAGCTGGCCCACAGACGGGAAATCCACCAGGAATAGTCTGTGCTGCGGTGATACTCCCAATTATAAAGGGGATTGCCCCACACCTGACCATCGGCAGAAAACGCATCCGGCGGACAGCCGGCAATGGCTCTGGGATTGTTATTCTCATCCAGCTGGAACAGTTCCGGATGGGCCCACACATCGGCTGAATCCGGGGACACATAGATGGGAATATCCCCGATGATCTTGATGCCTCGGGAATTTGCATAGGCTTTCAGCTTGCGCCACTGCTGGAAAAACTTGAACTGCATATACTGCTGGAATTCCACATCAAAGTACAGCTCCCGGCGGTAGTAGTCCAGGGCAAAGCCCCAGTGAAAGCGAATATCCTGAGGCCACTCGGTCCAGGGCTGCTCGTGGAAGAAGTTTTTCAACGCCATAAACAGTGCATAATCAGCCAGCCACCAGCTGTTTTCCCAGAGGAACTGCTGGTATTCGCCGTTTTTGCTGATGTCGCTGCGCTCATAAGCCTTGTGGAGCAGCTGATAGCGTTTTGCATGGAGTTTTTCGTAATCGACCGTAGTAGGATCACTGCCAAAATCGACACTGTCACACTCCTGTCTGGTCAGGACGCCCTCCTGAATCAGATCTTCCAGGCTGATGAAATAAGGATTTCCCGCAAAGGCAGAATACGCCTGATAAGGGGAATCATCGGAAGGGCCATAGCTGGTGGGAGCCAGCGGCAAAATCTGCCAATAGGTCTGTCCGGCATTGGCCAGCCAATCCACAAAGCGGTAGGCTGTCCGATCAAAACAGCCGATGCCGTATTTGGACGGCAGGCTGGTAATTGACAAGAGAATTCCTGCGGAACGTTTCATAATCGTATGCTCTCCCTTCTCATGTGCAGAGAAACTTATTTTTATAGTTTACCACAGACTTGGAGAAATTTCCAGAAAGGTCCAAGGTGATATCTACATGATCGGTTACCTTCGCGTCAAAATTCGCTCTGATATTATAACGGTCATACGAAGTTTTGTCCATGATTCCATTCTGATTGTATGCACCGAGTGAGGCAAAATATTTGAAACGATCTGTTCCACCGGAAAGAGACACGTTGTTAGTGTAGCTAGGAGCAAACGGCTTGAAAAGAAGACCGAACCAATCAGTATTCCCATAAACTTCCTCATCAGGGCCAGGATTTGTAATACGGTCTATTTCATAAGTTGAAAACCTGAGATCTTCTTCAAGGACACCATCCATCCTCTGCGCTTCATTGTACCAATAAGCATAGTCCGGTCCGTTCAGGAACTCCGGAAAGTTCGTATTCTGGCTAAACGTGAATGCTGTATTGAAAGTGACTGTCGGTTTCTGGACAGTACCACGTTTCGTCGTTACGAGAATAACACCAGCAGCAGCTGCTTTAGGAGGATTACTTAAAATCAAGCCTATTTTAACAATTCAAGGTGAAAAATTGGACTCTTTCCAAAAATCACGTACTATGGCAAAAGCAAGTAAAATAATGATAGATTCAATTCAAAATGATATCAAAGAAAGATTATCTGATAAAGACGATTTTAGTGATGTTTATATTATGGTTGCTTACACCTATGATAAAAATGAAGCCTTAAAATTAAAAGAAGAACTTCAAAATATTTTTCCAAATCATCACATCATCTGCGATCCATTATCATTAAGTATCGCATGTCATATTGGACCACATTCACTTGCAATTGCTGCATGTAAAAAAATCATTTAATGTATCAATGAGAATGGCTTCCATTCTCATTCATTTTATTATAAAATGATACAAACAAGGTCAAACTATATTATAAAGAAAGAAAGGTGAAATATAATGGCAGATATGCCTCATAAACGTTCTACAAAAAAATTATATTAAAATGCCACTTTCTTATTTCTTTGGAATTTTTATATTTCTTTTAATTATACGAACGATTTTTTCGTAAGCTTTTAATTTTAAAATAATCAAATGTAAAGCTTTGTTGCGTAATTGTAAAGTCTACTTTATTTCCGTTTCAAATATGGTTGATATACTTAAAGTAAGTAAAGGAGGATGTTCAATGAAACTGAATGAAAAGATTTATCAACTACGTAAGCAATCTAATATGTCACAAGAAGAAGTAGCAGAAAAATTAAATATTTCTAGGCAAGCGCTCTCTAGATGGGAGAATGGATCTGCACAACCAGCGGCAAATAATATCGTTGAAATAAGTAAATTGTTTGAGGTAACTACGGATTATTTACTCAATGACGAATATCAAAGCGATGAAGATATTCCTGCGGTTAAAGAAGTAAAAAAAGTTAACTATATTCTAAGAGCAAATCTTATTAAAATCGCTATTATATCTCAGGTTTGTATATTAAATATTGCAATACAACCAATAGATAGCGATATTCCCCTTACAATTGCTCTCTGGTTTCGAGGGATTATCATTGTTTTGTTGTTGGCTTCTTCCAGCTGGATGGCAAGTAATCATCGTTTTGAAAAAGATTTAAAACAAAGAACTAAAAACGCAAAGATTGAAATGGTATATTGTTGTGTTCAGGCTTTTGTTGCTTTAGTTGCTTACTATGCTCATATTTATTTTTTAGGAACTGTAATGCTAATTGTTGTTTGTAGTGTATATTTGATAAAAATTAATCCTAAGTATATGAATCGTAAACTAACGAAATAAAGAAGAATGAATTTAAGATACTTAAATAAATCAATCTGAAAAATTATTGTATACTTATAAAAGCAAATTCATTTATACCTTTCTGAACACTTACAAAAAGACTTTTCCTGTTGGTTAAGTTTATTTCGTAATACTTAAGAATAGCTCAATACTGCTTTTGGATGATCTGTGCTATGCTAATTGTGCAAAGGCCATTGCAATATCTATAAGGAGTAAACGTGGTCGAAAGAGACAAAGATATTTACTCTTCGAGCTTGCATCATTGCATTACTATTACACAACCAGAAAAAACAATCCGTTAAAGAAAATGCAGTCATTGATGGTAATTGCTTGTAAAGTGATTCGTATATTTTATGCGATGTTAACAAAGGGAGTGGATTATGATCCGGTTAAAATGCTTGGAGATATTAAACGCCCAAAGGGTTATTTACAAGCAGCATAATAAAAGAAACCATATAGGAGACTGCAAAGTGTGCAGTCACTGAACAAGCAGAGTGTAACAGATAACGTCCACTGGAAACAGTGCTCTGAAGCAGGAAGCGAGTCAGTAATCAAAAGACAAAGAATGAGCCAGTAGTCGGCAAGAATCTTGTCCATGGGACATGGATCCCGTTAAGGAGCAAAGCTGATACCCTGGTTATGGATAGGCAGGACGAAAGAAGTGAGGACCTCTGGAGACAGAGATGATCCTGGTGGATATAGGAGGTTAGCTGCCATAGAGGGATGGGTATACACAAGGCCATGTAAAACAAAAAAACAAAGACGTTTTATTTCGTGTACCCTTTTACCACTTTTTCTGTATCAAATACAATGAAATATCCATGACTGAGGCTTATTCACTGAGATAGAAAAGGTTGAAAAACCTTGAATTTTCAATAAAAAACACTTGAATATATGAGGAGGCATTACAAATGAAAATAGGTGAAGTGATTCGTAAACATAGAAAAGCAAAGCAACTGACGCAGGAGGAAATAGCAAATCGGTAGGCGTAACCACACCTGCGGTGAATAAATGGGAAAACGGAGTTTCTCAAACTAAAGGATATTACAGAAATAACCTGCGTTTACCTACTTGCTATTGAGTTGATAATTAAAACAGAATAAAAAGAGATATGGATACCTCTTTTTATTGTCGCTTTGAAATTATAAATTTTGATGAAACTTATGATTATTTTACTATCTCCAAGATGCAGAATAAACACCTTTGGCATTACAATATATTGTACACGTATATGTAAATGATTGTACTGTCATATTTACAGGGTCTATTCCGATATTGAATTTTCCAGTGAATGTGTTTCTAACATATGAATTATATGCAGAAGACCCTTTGACTGCTTTTTTTGATGTTACGAGAGTGTGAAGCTTTTTCTGTAAATGATGTTATGAAGGGTCTTCTATGATAAAATATTTTATCATAAGGAGGCCTTTTACTATG
>RCNI01001663.1_pt1 | contig 12018 bp, 9 predicted proteins | sample 2041151 | NCBI WGS metagenome assembly RCNI01 (sample SAMN09708214, study PRJNA481090) | feces metagenome | isolation source: feces | place: Antarctica: Albino Rookery
GATAACGGGATTTATCGCTGCCTTTACTGTGAGGCTAAGAAAAAAGTAAAATAAGAATATGCCCCCAATAGGTTTAGGATGTTGTACAAAAACGTCAGACCTGTTGGGGGCGTTCGTGTTAAAAAAGCAAAAAATGTAAAATCCTGTCTTGTTGGCTTGACACCCAATATTCGCCATGATAGAATGAATTGGTAATTAAATACCGCCTTTTATGACTGACGGAAAACGTGGAGTACCACAGGGGAATAAAAGGCGTAGCGCAACTCATATCTTTCGCCGACCGTCTGGGCACATTTAATTCACCTGTGGACGTGGATTAGGTGTGTCCTTTTGTGTTTTTTTATGAAAAATTAGGAGGTAACGCATGAAAAAAGTAGGAATTGTTATGGGAAGCGATAGCGATCTGCCCGTAATCAAGAAAGCTGTCGATACCCTGAAGACACTGGAAATCCCTTTCGAAGTACATGTGTATTCTGCCCACCGTACTCCCGTCGAGGCTCGTGATTTTGCTATGAACGCAAGATCCAATGGTTTCGGCGCGATTATTGCTGCCGCTGGTATGGCTGCACATCTGGCCGGTGCGATTGCTGCAAACACCACTCTCCCTGTTGTGGGAATTCCCTGTAAATCTAATACTTTAGACGGCATTGATGCCCTCTTATCAACTGTACAGATGCCTTCCGGTATCCCTGTAGCAACGGTTGCAATTGATGGAGGCGTGAATGCCGCTTTGCTTTGCGCACAAATCCTGGCCGTGTCTGATGATGCACTGGCCGCCCGCTTGGATGAAAAGCGCAGACAGGATGCCAAAAAGGTTCTCGAAAAAGATGCCGGCATTCTGGATCGACTGTAAATATAAAAACCGAAACAATTTTAAAGGAGTTTATTATTATGGAAAAGAAGCTTGTTTACACCGGTAAAACCAAAAATGTTTTTGCTCTGGAAAATGGCAATTACCTGCTGAAGTTCAAGGACGACTGCACCGGCAAGGACGGAGTGTTTGATCCGGGTGAAAATGCCGTTGGTCTGACCATTGATGGCGTGGGCGATGTAAACCTCCGGATGTCTATTTACTTCTTTGAGAAGATCAACGCTGCAGGTATTCTGACCCACTATGTAAGTGCTAACCTGGACGATACTACCATGGAAGTTATTCCTGCTAAGGCATTTGGTAAGGGCCTGGAAGTCATTTGCCGTCACAAGGCTGTTGGCAGCTTCTACCGCCGCTATTCCGACTACATTGAGGAAGGCGCAGACCTGCCTGCATATGTGGAAACCACCTTTAAGAATGATGCAAAGGGCGATCCCCTGGTAACCAAAGACGGCCTTGTAGATCTGGGCGTTATGACCGCACAGCAGTATGATGACATTAAGCACATGACCCAGAAAATCACCCAGATCGTTGCTGACGACCTGAAGGAGAAGGGCATGGTGCTCTACGACATCAAGTTTGAGTTTGGCTATGATCCTCAGGGCCGCGTTATGCTGATTGATGAGATTGCATCTGGCAATATGCGTGTTTACAAGGATGGCAAGTACGTCGATCCTATGACCCTCAACAAGCTGTTCTTCGCTTAATTTTTGGCTTTATATCTTGGGAAAAGGAGTATAAAATGGGAGGATTTTTTGGCGTCACATCAAAGCGGGACTGCATGATGGATGTGTTTTTTGGTGTGGACTATCATTCCCATCTTGGCACCCAAAGGGGAGGCCTGGCTGCCTACGATCAGAAGATTGGTTTGCAGCGGGAAATTCACAATATTGAAAACTCCCCCTTCAGAACAAAGTTTGAGCATATCTTTGACGAGATGGTAGGAAATGCAGCAATCGGCTGCATCAGTGACTCAGATCCGCAGCCGCTTCTGATTCGCTCCCGGATTGGCACCTATGCCATTTCTACTGTGGGTGTCGTTAATAATGCAGATAGTCTGATCGACCAGTATCTTTCTTTCAGCGGCGGTCACTTTGATGCCATGACTGGTGGTAAAATCAATTCCACCGAGCTGGTTGCAGCACTGATCAATCAGAAAAGCAACTTTAAAGAGGGCATCCAGTTTGCACAGAGTGTGATCGAAGGAACAGCTAATATCCTGATTCTGAAGGAAGGCGGCAATCTTATTGCTGCAAGAGACCGCCTGGGCAGAATTCCGGTCCAGATCGGTAAAGATGAGGATGGCTACTGTGTATCTTTTGAGCAGTTTGCCTATACGAAACTGGGCTATGAGCATGTGAAGGAACTTGGACCCGGTGAGATTGTAGAGCTGACTCCCACAAGCATTAAGCAGCTGGCAGCACCTGGTAAGGAAATGCGGATGTGTGCTTTCCTTTGGAGTTACTACGGCTATCCAACCTCTACCTATGAGGGGATCAATGTAGAAGCTATGCGTTACCGCAATGGTGCCACTATTGCGGAGAGGGACCTCGTACAGGGGCGCTCTATGGATATTGACTATGTGGGCGGTGTTCCGGATTCCGGTACGCCGCACGCCATTGGCTATGCAAATCGTACAGGTATTCCCTTTGCCAGAGCTTTCATTAAGTACACTCCTACCTGGTCCAGAAGCTTTACCCCAGCACATCAGACTGATCGTAACAAGATTGCAAAGATGAAGCAGATTCCTGTACATGAGCTGATTGCTGATAAGAACCTGCTGTTTGTAGATGACTCGATTGTCCGTGGCACTCAGCTGCGTGAAACGGTCGAATTTCTCTATAGCAACGGAGCAAAGTCTGTACATATGCGTTCTGCGTGTCCGCCCATTATGTATGGCTGCAAATATCTGAATTTCTCTCGCTCTACCAGTGATATGGATCTGATTGCCCGTCGGGTAATGATGGAACTGGAGGGTGAAGATAGCATCCGCTACATTGATGAATATGCAGACGGCAGTACGGAGCGCGGTAAAAAGCTTCGCCAGGCGATCTGTGATAAGTTTAAATTCGCATCTCTCGGATTCCAGACGGTGGAAGGTGTTGTTAAAGCAATTGGTATTGATGAATGCAAGCTTTGCACCTATTGCTGGAACGGTAAAGAATAACGATAACGACGATAAGGAGTAGGGAACCATGGTTGAGAAAAGTTTTTCCGAAAGCTACGCCGCCGCGGGTGTAGATATTACTGCCGGCTATAAGTCTGTTGAACTGATGAAAAAGCATATTGCCCGTACTAAGAATGAAGGCTGCCTGGATGATGTGGGTGGCTTTGGTGGCTGCTTTGGTCTGAATTTGGCTGGTATTCAGGAGCCGGTACTGGTATCCGGTACCGATGGAGTGGGAACCAAGCTGCGTATCGCTATGCTGCTGGATAAGCATGATACCATTGGTATTGACTGCGTTGCTATGTGTGCCAACGATATTATTTGCTGCGGTGCAAAGCCCCTGTTCTTCCTGGACTATATCGCTTGCGGCAAGAATATTCCGGAGAAGATTGCTGAGATCGTTGGCGGCGTGGCAGAAGGCTGCGTTCGTTCCGGCTGTGCTCTGATCGGCGGCGAAACTGCTGAGCATCCGGGTATGATGGCTGAGGATGATTACGATCTGGCTGGCTATTGCACAGGTGTCGTAGACAAGTCCAAGATTATCGATAACAAGACCATGGAAGAGGGCGACGTTGTGATCGCACTGGCTTCTACCGGTGTTCATTCCAACGGATTCTCTCTGGTGCGTAAGGTGTTTGATATTGAAAATGCAGATCTTACTTCGCCCGTTGCAGAACTGGGTGGTAAGGGGCTAGGCGAGACTTTGCTGACTCCTACCAAGCTCTATGTTAAGTCTGTGCTGGCTCTGCTGGAGCAGGTAAAGGTGAAGGGCATTTCTCATATCACCGGCGGCGGTTTCTACGAAAACATCCCCCGCAGCATTCCCGATGGATTGGGTGCAAAAATCCAGAAGTCCGCTGTCAAGATTCTGCCGATCTTCAAATTGATCGCAGAGAGAGGCAATATTTCCGAGCGTGATATGTTCAATACCTTCAACATGGGTGTCGGTATGAGCATTGTAGTTCGTAAGGAGGACGTAGAAAAGTCTCTGGAGATCTTGAATGCGAACGGTGAGGATGCCTACGTCATTGGCGAGATCGTAAAGTCCGACAATAAGATTGAAATTTGCTAAGCGACTGCTGCCTGTGTGCAAATGCCCACAGGCGGCTTGTCCTGCTATAAGGGAGGAACCATGAGCCAAGAGAAAGCAAAGATTGCAGTGCTGGTGTCTGGCGGCGGAACGAATCTGCAGGCTCTTCTGGATGCCCAAAAGAGCGGAGTCATTACATCCGGCAAAATTTCTCTGGTAATTTCCAATGTACCGGGAGCCTATGCTCTGGAACGAGCAGAAAAGGCAGGCGTACCCACTGTGACGGTATCCAAGAAAGAACTGGGCAGTCAGGCAGCTTTTGAAGAACGGTTGCTGGAAATTCTCAGAGAATATAATATCGACCTCATTGTTTTGGCGGGATTTCTTGCTATTTTGGGTGAATCGTTTGTAAAGCAGTATCCCGAGAGAATCATCAATATTCATCCATCTCTGATCCCTTCTTTCTGTGGGAAGGGATATTACGGACTGCGTGTCCATGAAGAAGCACTGCGTTATGGCGTGAAAGTGACCGGAGCTACGGTACATTTTGTCAACGAAATTCCGGATGGCGGTAAGATTCTTCTGCAGAAAGCCGTTGAAATCCTTCCGGGGGATACACCGGAGATCCTGCAGCGCAGGGTGATGGAACAGGCGGAATGGAAGATCCTGCCCCAGGCAGTTGAAATGGTTTCAAAATCGCTGATTTAGGCGTAGGAAAGGAATACATATCATGAATGTTTACGAGATCCATGAGATTGACAAGCTGATTCAGGGCAATTCCTATGTGGGAAGAGGCATTGTAATCGGCAAGACGGAGGATGCCTCCCATGCTGTTTCTGCCTACTTCATTATGGGAAGAAGCAATAACAGCCGTAATCGTGTGTTTACCATGCATGGTGAGGAGCTGTTTACTGAACCCTTTGATCCCAGCCGTGTGGAGGATCCCAGCCTGATCATTTATGCCGCTGTCCGCAAGTATGAGAATAAACTGATTGTGACAAACGGCGACCAGACCGATACCATTTATGAAGGTCTTGCAGAAGGAAAGTCTCTCTCTCAGGCTTTGACGAGCCGGGAGTTTGAGCCAGATGCTCCTAACCTGACACCCAGAATCAGTGGCCTTCTCACCTTTGCCGAGAATGACTTCACCTATGAGATGAGCATTCTGAAAAGTGCAGACGCTGAAGGTACTGCTTGCAGCCGCTATACATTCAGCTATCCCGCACTGCCGGGTGTCGGACACTTCATCCATACATATGTTTGTGATGGAAATCCCATTCCTACCTTCCAGGGGGAGCCTGAGCGGGTGAAGATCCCCAATGATATTGATGTGTTTACGGATACACTTTGGAATGGCTTGGATTCCGATAATAAGATTTCCCTCTATGTACGTTATACGGATTTGAATACCGGAAAGTACGAAGACCGACTGATCAATAAAAATAAGGGAGAATGATTCACATGAATGAGTTTGAACTGAAATATGGCTGTAACCCTAACCAGAAGCCTGCAAAAATCTTCATGGAGGATGGCTCTGATCTTCCTATTGAGATTCTTTCCGGCAGACCCGGTTACATCAATTTCCTGGATGCATTCAATTCCTGGCAGCTGGTTTGCGAGCTGAAGGAAGCACTGGGCATGCCTGCAGTTACTTCTTTTAAACATGTAAGTCCTACTTCAGCTGCTGTAGGTCTGCCTCTTTCGGAAGACCTTAAGAAAGCTTGCTTTGTAGATGATATTGAGGGCCTTGATGAATCTCCTTTGGCGTGTGCTTATGCAAGAGCCCGCGGTACCGATCGTATGTGTTCTTTCGGTGACTGGGTTGCTCTGTCTGATGAGTGCGATGTAACTACCGCTAAGCTGATTCAGCGGGAAGTTTCCGATGGCGTGATTGCCCCGGGCTACACTGCTGAGGCTCTGGAGATTCTGAAGTCCAAGCGTAAAGGCAATTACAACATTGTAAAAATTGATCCCTCTTACGTGCCTCATCCCGTGGAGCGTAAGCAGGTATTCGGCATTACCTTTGAGCAGGGAAGAAACAATTTTAAAATTAGCCGTGCACTGCTTGAGAATGTGGTAACGAACGAGAAAGAACTGCCGGAGAGCGCTGTGCGTGATCTGATTGTGGCTCTTATCACCCTTAAGTATACCCAGTCCAATTCCGTGTGCTATGCTGTTGATGGTCAGGCTATCGGTGTTGGAGCCGGCCAGCAGTCCAGAATTCATTGTACCCGTCTGGCTGGCACCAAGGCAGATACTTGGCTGCTGCGTCAGCATCCTAAGACTCTGGCGCTGCCTTTCCGTGAGGATATCGGTCGCCCCACTCGTGATAATGTAATTGACGGTTATATCAATGGTAACGAAGAGGATGTTTGTGAAGAGGGTATCTGGCAGAATTATTTCACCACTCGTCCGGAACCTCTCACAGATGAGGATAAGGCCGCATTCTTGGCAAAACGCACCGGTATCAGCCTTGGATCTGATGCCTTCTTCCCGTTCCCGGATAACATCAAGCGTGCTCACCGTTCCGGTGTCAGCTATGTTGCTCAGCCCGGTGGTTCTATTCGTGACGATCTGGTGATTGACTGCTGTAATGACTATGGCATGGTGATGGCATTTACCGGTATGCGTCTGTTCCACCACTAAGGAGGCTCCCTATGAAGATTATGGTTGTCGGTGGCGGTGGCCGTGAGCACGCCATCATTAAGAAATTAAAAGAAAATAAAAGCGTAACCGAGATTTACGCTCTGCCCGGCAATGGCGGCATTGCAAAGGATGCTGTCTGTGTCAATATTGGCGCTAAGGACATTCCTGCTATCGTGGAATTTGCCTGCCGTGAAAAAATCGATTATGCAGTCGTTGCACCAGATGATCCTCTGGTGCTTGGCTGCGTGGATGCGCTGGAAGAGAAGGGGATTCCCTGTTTTGGTCCCAGAGCTAATGCAGCAATTATCGAAGGCAGCAAGGTGTTTTCCAAAAATCTCATGAAGAAATATGGCATTCCTACTGCTGAGTATGAAGTGTTTAATGACATGGAGGCAGCACTTTCCTACCTGGATGTAGCTCCTATTCCTACGGTTATCAAGGCAGATGGTTTGGCACTTGGTAAGGGTGTCATTATTGCTATGACCAGGGAAGAGGCAAAGGATGCTGTTCGCTCCATGATGGAAGAAAAGAAATTCGGTGCCAGCGGCGAGCACATCGTCATTGAAGAGTTTCTTACCGGCCCTGAGGTGTCCGTACTGTCCTTTACAGACGGAAAAACTGTTGTGCCTATGATTTCCTCTATGGATCATAAGCGGGCAGGAGACGGCGATACAGGACTCAATACCGGTGGTATGGGAACGGTAGCACCGAACCCCTACTATACGGAAGATGTGGCTAAGATCTGCATGGAGCAGATTTTCCAGCCGACAATTCGGGCGATGAATGCAGAAGGACGCACATTCCGTGGCTGTCTGTATTTTGGTCTGATGCTGACACCCAATGGACCGAAGGTAATTGAATACAATTGTCGCTTTGGCGATCCTGAGACACAGGTAGTGCTGCCTCTTCTGGAAAGCGACCTGCTGACTATCATGCAGGCAACGACCAACGGAACACTGGATCAGACGGAAGTAAAGTTCAGCAATCGTAATGCCTGCTGCGTAATCATGGCATCTGAGGGGTATCCTGTATCCTATCAGAAGGGTTTCCCGATGGAAATTCCTGAGAAGATTTGGAATCAGGTTTATGTTGCAGGTGCATCTGAAAAGGACGGCAAGCTTCTGACCAATGGCGGTCGTGTTTTGGGCGTGACTGCAGTTGAAGATACTCTGGAGGCAGCAGTGAACAGCGCCTATCGTATGGTGTCTGAAATTCACTTTGATAATGCGTTTTATCGCAGAGATATTGGTGCACGAGCACTGAAAGCCGGGAGGTAAGCAAATGGTTTATCGAGTATATGTAGAAAAAAAGCCGGAACTGGCTTTTGAAGCAAAGGAACTCCTCGCTGAGGCGAAAAACCTTTTGGGCATTGAGAAACTGGAAAACGTTCGGGTGCTCAATTGCTATGACGCAGAAAATATTACGGAAGATCTGTTCCAGTATGCTGTGCATACAGTGTTCTCTGAGCCTCAGCTGGACATTGCCACAGCCCAGGCAGATCTGGAAGGCGCAACTGTTTTTGCAGTAGAATTCCTGCCCGGCCAGTTTGACCAGCGTGCAGATTCCGCTGCTCAGTGTATCCAGATTATTTCTCAGGGTGAGCGTCCTCTGGTACATAGCCAGAAGATCTATGCTATTTATGGTGATCTTACTGAAGAAGAGATCAGCAAGATTAAAAAGCATGTCATTAACCCTGTTGAGGCAAGAGAGGCATCTCTGGAGAAGCCTGAGACTCTGAAAATTGCCTATACAATTCCTACCGAAGTTGCGGTTCTTGATGGCTTTACCAAGCTTGACAGAGCAGGACTTGAGGAGTTCGTCAAAAACTACGGTCTTGCAATGGACGCAGATGATATTGCTTTCTGCCAGAATTACTTCCGTGAGGAAGATCGGAATCCTACTATTACCGAAATCCGCATGATCGATACCTACTGGTCTGACCATTGCCGTCATACCACCTTTAATACAGTAATCGATGATGTGAAGTTTGAAGACGAGCTTCTGCAGAATGCTTATAATGATTATCTGGCTACCAGAAAGGAACTGGGCAGAACCAAGCCTATTTGCCTCATGGATCTGGCAACTGTTGCTGTCAAGTATCTGAAGGTAAACGGAAAGCTGAGCAAGCTGGATGAAAGTGAAGAAATCAACGCCTGCACCGTGAAGATCAATGTGACGGTGGACGGGGAAGAAGAGCCTTGGCTGCTGCTGTTTAAGAACGAGACCCATAACCATCCCACGGAGATTGAGCCCTTTGGCGGTGCGGCTACCTGTATCGGCGGTGCTATCCGCGATCCTCTGTCCGGCAGAAGCTATGTGTACGGTGCAATGCGTGTGACTGGTGCCGCAGATCCTTTGAAGCCTGTCAGTGAGACTCTGCCCGGTAAGCTGCCTCAGCGGAAGATTGTTACCACCGCTGCTGCTGGCTACTCCTCCTATGGCAACCAGATCGGTTTGGCTACCGGTATCGTTGATGAGATTTACCATCCCGGCTATGCTGCTAAGCGGATGGAGATCGGTGCTGTGATTGCTGCAGCTCCTGCTGAAAATGTCCGTCGTGAAGTACCTACTCCCGGAGATGTTGTGATTCTGCTGGGCGGCAGTACCGGCCGTGACGGCTGCGGTGGTGCTACCGGTTCCTCCAAGTCCCATACGCTCCAGTCTCTGGAGACCTGTGGTGCTGAGGTGCAGAAGGGTAATGCTCCCGAAGAAAGAAAGCTGCAGCGTTTGTTCCGTAATCCGAAGGCCAGCAAGCTGATTAAGCGCTGCAATGACTTTGGTGCCGGCGGTGTTTCCGTTGCAATCGGTGAACTGGCTGACGGCCTGGAGATCGATCTCAATGCTGTTCCTAAGAAGTATGAAGGACTGGATGGCACAGAACTGGCCATTTCTGAGTCTCAGGAGCGTATGGCGGTTGTTGTTGAAGCCAAGGATGTTGAGCAGTTCCTGAAGCTGGCTGAAGGTGAAAACCTGCAGGCATGCCCCGTTGCCAAGGTAACGGAGGACCCCAGACTGGTGATGTACTGGAATGGCAAGGCAATCTGCAATATCAGCCGTGAATTTCTGAACTCTAATGGTGCTGATAAGCATGTTACTGCAGCTCCCGCTGCACCTGCGCTGAAGGAGAAAGTGGTAAAGGGCAGTTTCGCAGAAAATTACGCTGCACTTGCCTCTGACCTGAATATTTGCTCCAAGCGTGGCCTTTCTGAGCGTTTTGACTCTACAATCGGCGCAGGCACTGTGCTGATGCCTTTCGGTGGAAAGTACCAGCTGACCCCCATTCAGGCAATGGTGCAGAAAATCAGCGTGGAAAAGAAGCATACGGATGACTGCTCTTACATGGCTTTCGGTTATAATCCCTTTATCTCTGAACAGAGCCCCTATCACGGCGCTTACCTGGCTGTCGTAGAATCTGTCTCCAAGCTGGTTGCTTCCGGCGCTGCTTTCAAGGATGTCTATTTGACTTTCCAGGAATACTTTGAACATCTGGGTAAGGATGAAAAGCGTTGGGGCAAGCCGCTTGCTGCTCTGCTTGGCGCATTTAAGGCACAGATGAATCTGGGTATTGCTGCCATTGGTGGCAAGGACTCTATGTCCGGTACCTTTGAAAATCTGGATGTTCCTCCTACGCTGGTGTCCTTTGCAGTTACCACCGGTAAAACCGGTGAAGTGATCTCTCCTGAGTTTAAGGCTCCCGGTCATAAGATCTGCCTGCTGAAGCCTGAACTGGATAAGGATGGACTTCCTGTTACTGAATCCCTCGTTCAGAATTTCGATACTGTTACCAACCTGATGCGCTCCGGCGCTGTGGCAGCTGCATATACCCCCGGTATGGGCGGCGTGGCAGAAGCTGTGATGAAGATGGCGTTCGGCAACGGTATTGGTGTCGATTTTGCTGACAATATTACAGTCGAGGATCTGTTTGGCTATGCTTATGGCAGCTTTGTTCTGGAAATGACCGGTGACGAAACTGTCGGTGAAGTGATTGGCTGCACCAATCAGACCGGTAAGCTGGTACTTGGCGGCGAAGAAGTTTGCCTCAAGAGTCTGCTGAAGGACTACGAGGACAAGCTGGAGCCTGTCTATTCCTGCAATATTCCTGACAGCAAGACTCCTATGGAGAACTTCTCCTTTGAGGCAACTCAGCGGAAGGCTCCTGCCATCCGTGTGGCAAAGCCCAAGGTGCTGATTCCTGCATTTCCCGGTACCAACTGCGAATATGATTCCGCTAAGGCTGTCCGGGATGCCGGTGCTGATGCTGAGATTATCGTTATCAATAACCTGAGTGCTGACGGCATTGCCAGAAGCGTGGATACCTTCGCTGAAAAGTTGAAGGATGCTCAGATGGTGTTCGTACCCGGCGGATTCTCCGGCGGTGACGAGCCGGACGGCTCCGGTAAGTTTATTACTGCTTTCTTCCGCAATGCTGCTGTGAAGGAAGGGGTCACGGAGCTGCTGGATCAGCGTGACGGTCTGATGTGTGGTATCTGCAACGGTTTCCAGGCACTGATCAAGCTGGGTCTTGTTCCTTACGGTAAGATCATCGATACAGATGAAAATTGTCCCACTCTGACATTTAACACCATTGCCCGCCATCAGAGCCGGATCGTCCGTACCCGAATTGCATCCAATAAGTCTCCCTGGCTGAGCCTTACCAATGTAGGTGACGTTTACAGCGTGCCTATTTCTCACGGTGAAGGTCGCTTCCTGGCAAGCGAAGAGCTTGTAAAGCAGCTGGCTGCTAATGGTCAGATCGCCACCCAGTATGTGGATCTTGAAGGCAATGCTACTTCCGATGTGCATTTCAACCCCAATGATTCCATGTACGCAATTGAGGGTATTACCTCTCCCGACGGCCGTGTCTTTGGTAAGATGGGTCACAGCGAACGTATCGGTGCAGGTCTTTATCGCAATGTGCCGGGCGAATATGGTATGTTCGAGGCTGCTGTCAAGTATTTTAAGTAAACCCATATAATGGAAAAATAAAAGGGACGGTGTGATTTATCACACCGTCCCTTTTGAAGCTATCAGGATATTTTAAGGAAGAGGTTGTACCTCAACCACATTCAGTTTCGTTCCTTCGACCGTAAAACGAATGTCAAAACCGGCAAAACTGAGACCATAAACACGACCGGGCTTTCGCTGGTAGGAAGGACGAGGATCGTGAGAGAGAACGCCAATGGCAGCTTCTCGCTTGGCTTCAGGGAGAAGAGCGAGAAGTGCAGGGGGGAAGTCTACATCCAGAAGAAAATCCTTAGCTGTGTCCGTGAAACCGCCGACAGCCTCGGGGTGGCAGTCACCATA
>RCNI01001592.1_pt1 | contig 12017 bp, 10 predicted proteins | sample 2041151 | NCBI WGS metagenome assembly RCNI01 (sample SAMN09708214, study PRJNA481090) | feces metagenome | isolation source: feces | place: Antarctica: Albino Rookery
TGTTTAGCAGCTAAGAGTGAGACCTGAAACCCTTCCATTCCAGCTAAGGCATTCACGATTAAATCGGGTTGGGTTTCAGCAATCATGCGTTCATAATCATGATTGGTTTGAGCTGAATAAGCTTGTGCTTCAGGGTGAGCTTGACAAATAGTAGTTGCAAGGGTTTGGTTGTGATAATAACTAAATCCAACTAACTGAGCTTGGGGTGGAAAGGTTTTCAAACAACTTTGACCAATGACTCCTGTTGCTCCAAAAATAAAGATTCTAGAAAAGGTTGGCATTGATGGAAACGTGACCTGTAAATAAAGCTAATAGAAGCGACATAATAAAGAAGGTGGATAAGACAAAGGAGTGGGAGTCAATTCGGTCAATAATTCCCCCGTGCCCTGGAATTAGGGTTCCATAGTCTTTAATGTGGTATTTGCGTTTAAATCACGAGAAGGATAAATCCCCTAAGACTCCAATAATTCCGAGAACAATAATTAAGGCCGTGATAATTAATCATCACCCATACATGCCCCCTAATTGGTCGTTGCTAATCGAACTTAACACATCAATGGGTTTGCTGACCGTGACTTGTCACCCAAAGATATTAAACAAGATGTTGGTGGGACTGACTGCATACTTAAATCCAAGAATCATGAGTAACATTAGTCCCGTGGTTAAAATAATTCCACTAAAAAATCCTTCTCAGGTCTTTTTGGGACTGACCCGTGGGGCCATTTTGTGTTTTCCAAACAAGACCCCACCAAAGTAAGCAAACGAGTCGTTTCCAAACACAATTAACAACAAGAATAAGAGCGTAATTCAACCCCAGTTAAACACAAAGAACAAGAGTGCTAAATAAAACCCACTAATAATTCCACACAATAAGTTCAGAATAAATCAGTTCTTAAAGGTTAAGTGATGATAAATCACTAATAAGATGGTATTGACCAAGACCGTTCACACAATCCCACACGCAAGCACAATACAATAAATCGTGGTTGCATTTAAACCCGAAATCCCGGTCTGATGGTCCCCTGACCCCGCAGCTAACTTGACAATGTTATATAACGATAAGAAGTTGGTTAAAGCTGGCCCATAGACGAGAAAGACCATACTAAAGATTACGAGTCCAATTGCAAATTTCTTATACGCAAAAAAGATATTGGTAATCTCTTTGCCACAAATGATGACTAACGGAAGTAGTCAAATTAACATTAAGCTACACATCCCAATCCGGACGTTTTCACTCACAAACGACATTCATAACTGACCATCCGTCTTGAAATAGGACTTATCACTAAAGATGGCAAGGATAAATAAGACAATTAAATAAAATGCAATTCCCAACGAGGAAATGACCCGTTGACGCATTGAGAGTTTGGTTTGGACACTTAACTCATTATGTTGGATCTTTAAGTTTGCCATTGTCTACCCTTCCGAAGGTTCTCTTGGTGTTCCGAAACTTTTTGACAGCTCGGTTTCAGTCTTTTTTACTAAATTGTGGTCAATAAGTATCACAAAAATAAATTTCTGTATATGCTAAATTATAAAGCATAAAGTTCGAAATGCGTTGTTTTCCTCCGGTCCGAATTAATAAATCAATCGGACCTAAATCCCCCGTTAATAAATATTGGTTAATGGTGGTCGCATCCACCATTTGACCTGCTTGGACAGCATTATTAATCGCAGCAATGATTTCAGCTTGACCTCCATAATTAAACATAATCGCGAGTTTTAATGCCGTGTGGTGAGCAGTTTGAGCTTCAAGACTATGGATAGCATTTAAGATGCTGGGATCCATTTTATCAGCAAACCCTTTTCATAAAAATTGAATTTGGTGTTCCTGACAAAAAGCTAAGGTTTTAGGAGAGGAAACATATTTGGTTAATAATTCTAATAAGTATTGGACTTCTTGGTCGGGACGGTTCCAGTTTTCGGTACTAAATGCAAAAAGCGAAAGAGTTTGCACTCCCTCGCTTAATGCATATTGAATTGCGTGGTGAATTTTCTTCGCTCCTTGGTAGTGACCAAAGGAACGTAATTTCGCAATTGATTGGGCATACCGTCCGTTTCCATCCATAATGATAGCAACGTGGTGGAGCATAATTAGATGGTCATGATTTCTTTGGATTTAGCTTCAAACACTTGTTCTAACTTGGTGTTTAACACTTTAGTTTCAGCGTCTAATTGTTTGCTAAAGGACTTTTTATCATCGTCAGTAACAGTGTCATCTTTTTTAAAAAGGTCTTGGGTTGCTTGACGAGCTTTTCGAATGAATTGTTTTGCTTGTTCTAAAATTTCTTTGGCTTTTTTAACTAAGTTCTTCCGAATATCTTCGGTCGGAGCACTGAAACTAATTTTAATGTTATCAGCATCTACTTGGAAGTTTAAGTTTAATTTCGCTGCGTTTAACCCAGTTGCAATGTCTTTTAATAAACTGCGATCGTAAGGTTTAATCACAATGGTGCGTGGGTCAGGAGTTGAAACATTGGCAATGTTGGTTAATTTGGTTGGTTCACCATAAGCTTCGACCATGACACAATTTAAAATTTGTGGGTTAGCACGACCAGCACTAATCTTGGCATATTCATTGTCTAAATAAATAAAAGCGTGGTCACTTTCCTTGTTAAAAAAGGTTTGGTAATCTTTTCAATTAAACATAAAGGTGCTTTCTTTTAATCAATTAAGGTTGCTTTAATATCACCATTTAAGGCTTTAATAATACTATCTGGTTCGTTAATGTTAAAGACTAAGAGGGCAATGTCATTACTTTTACATAAGGTGAGAGCACTGGTATCCATAATCTTCAGTTCTTTTTCAATGACTTCACTATAAGATAAGTGGTCATAACGAATCGCATCTGGGAATTGGTTTGGGTCTTTATCATAAACCCCGTCGGTTCCATTCTTACCCATTAAGATTAAATCGGCTTGGATGTTACATGCTTGCATAGCTGCTCCCGTGTCGGTCGTAAAGTATGGGAATCCTGTTCCCCCGACAAAGAGACAAACTTGGTTTTGACTCAATTGAGCTAAAACGTTTCTTAAGATGTAAGCATCACAAATTTGATTGACTGTAATTGTGGAGAATAATTTGACTGGAACGTTAATGTTTTCTAATAAGTTCTTGAACGCAATCCCGTTAATGACGGTTGCTAACATTCCCATATAGTCAGCGTCAGCTCGGTCCATGGTCATATTCTTCGAGAAATTTCCCCGTCAAATATTTCCGCCCCCAATGACGACTCCAATTTCATAATCCTTGGATAAGAGAGCAATTTGTTGGGCGTAACTTGCTAAAGTTTCAAAATCAAAGGTATCTTTTTCCCCACCAAAACTTGCTCCACTTAATTTGATGAGAATCCGTTTATATTTTTTATTCGTTGTTGGCATATCTTCCTACATTCTATTAAAAAGAAACGAAAAAGGTAGTTTCTCGTTTCTTTTTAAAATTGGAATCTTTTCTTTTATTTCATTTGAGCTGCAACTTCAGCTGCAAAGTCAGATTCTTTCTTTTCAATTCCTTCACCTAATTCAAAACGGGTGAATGCAAGACACTTTGCTTTTTTGCTTGCTAAGAATTCTCCGACCGTTTGGTCTGCGTTAATTAAATATTTTTGGTTAGTTAAACAAATTTCTTCAAGTTCTTTGTTTAAACGTCCCGTGACGATTCGTTCTGCAAATTCAGCTGGTTTACCTTCTTTAATGGTTTGTTCAACTAAAAGTTTCTTTTCTTCGTTTAATCAATTTTGGTCAACGCTATCCTTGTCAATGTATTTTGGATTGTTGACACAAATATGCATACAAACTTGTTTTGCATCGGTTGGATCTAAAACTCCGTCAAATAATGCAATGACAGCATATTTTTTGTTCATGTGGGTGTAAGCACCAACACTTTGACTTGCAGTTGCACTATAAACAACCCCACGACGGAATGCAATTTTTTCTCCGATAGTAGCAGTTAAATCAACCCCTGCTTCTTTAATGTTTTTACCATTGACCATGACTGTGTCAATTGCGTCACTATCTTTTGCTTGAGCCATGACTTGGTTTAACATATCATCTGCTAATGCGACGAATTGTTCGTTAGTTGCAACGAAATCGGTTTGACAGTTAACTTCAATCACAGCAGCTTTTTTACTGTCTGCTTTTGCTAACACGACCCCTTCAGCGGCAATTGCACTTTGTTTTTTTGCAGCCTTAATGGTTCCGTTTTCACGTAATCATTTAATTGCTGCTTCGATGTCATCATTGGTTGCGTTTAATGCACTGATACAATCTTTCATACCAGCGTTAGTACGACCACGTAATTCCTTAACTAATTCTGCTTTAGTTGCCATATAATCAACCTCTCAATATTAGATGTTTTTAAGTTAGTTTTTAATTCGATGTTTTTAAATAACATTGAGTGTATTATATCTTAAAAAGTCCGAAAAAAAGCGAGAACCCTCGCTATTTTAAAGACAATTTTAGAAAACATTCACACCCCAAAAATGCTAAATCTGGAATGATGTGAACGTGAGAAATATCAATGTCTTTGCTTGCTTGCACAGCATGACCTCCCGTGAGAATGACGGTTTGACCATGAGCGTGTGCATCACTAATTAATCCCCGTAAATAACAGGTTTGTCCATACCCAAACACATGGTCATTATTATCCCCACGTACAGCTCAATTAGGTTGACCAGGATGGTAATTAAACATGGTTTGATGACTCAAACTTAACCCAGGAACAATCCCGACGTTGCATAATTGTCCTGCTTGGAAATCCAAGATGGTAGTTCAAGTACCTAACCCAATCACCATGAGGTTTGCTTGGGGGTTAGTTTGTTGGACATACAAACTCATTAATCCTAAGTCAACTCCTAACTGGTCAATTTGTAATAGGGGATCATATTGTAAGTATGGTTGGATCGCAGCACTCGTAATTGCTTGCACCTTTCAATGGTGAAGTTTAGTCATGGTCTCAAACCACGCTAAACCTGCAAAACAAGTTCAAAAATAATAACAAATGTCGGGTTTAATTTGTAAGAGCAAAGTTTCAAAGTCTGGGATTTGGTCATAACCGAACCAATAGGTTTGTTCATGAACCTTGACTTTGAGACAAGTGTTACCAAAATCCAACAAGCAAATTAACATATGAGACTTTCTTTAAATTTAAGATGGTGCACATGAGGAGATTTGAACTCCCAAAACCAAGTGTCTGAAACTTGGACGTCTACCGTTCCATCACATGTGCATTAGTCCTAATATTTAATTTTATTCTCTTTTATAAAATCTGGGGGAATTTCTTCGTCTTTTTTTAATTTCGAGGCAACAATGAGAACCATAATTTGGTTAATGATGTCAGGGTTATTGTCAAACACTCACCATTCATTACTCCGAATATTAAACAAATGGTATTGGGAACACACCTCAAAATGATCAGGATGATCTTCTACCTTAGTCTTATCATAAATCGGATTATTTAGATAGATTTGGTACAAGTTTAATAGGAACAGATAAAAGATGACTTGAAGGTCATGTTCAATACTGAGACTATCCGTAAACTTAAATTCAAAGTATAAATCTTGAGCTACAAAGTCAAAGATTCCACTCAGACTATAGCGTTTAATCTTTAAAGGAGTATCAAATTGAGCTTGGAACCAGTCTAAAAAGACCCGACTAAATTCAGTACTTTCCATCCCTTCATTTTTAGTTAACGACAATCCCACTTCTAGTTTTGCTTGATGATAATCAGGAATGACCTGACAAGATAACTTGGCAGCTGCTTGAATGGTTGTTTGGGTGCGAGTATGGACTAATTCTCAATCTTGAAATTGGTTTAATCAGTCAAAGCTGTGAATTTGACAAATCGCATTTAAAAGCTTGTTAGAACACCCATAAATAATGGTTGCATGTTTTAAATCTTGTTCTAACTGACTGTCTAAACATTGATCATTTTGTTGTTCGAGGATTCGGGTGAGTTGTTGTTCATATTCACTCCCACGAATTTCTTTCACTCAATATGCATAAGTTTGAAGTAATGTGTGGTCAGTCAATGAGCAATCATCATGACTATATCCTAAAAGTTTATCGACAGCTAAACTGGTAAACAAAATGGAATTAATCACACTAATTTCTTGAACTAGCTCATTTTGCTTTTTCGTATAAGCAGGAAGGGGAATTAATTTCTTTGCTTTTGTTTGCTGATGTTTAATTTGACCAACCAATTTGTTTAACTTAATTTCCAGGTTGGTGGGCAAAAATTTCCCAATGCGAGACCCTTGGAGATTTAAAGATTCAATCGCATTATTGTCTACAGGACGGACAGTTCTTTTTAAATCATCTTCAAGGTTGGTTCGTGACCACGTTGGGAAGCTAACCAATGGATCATTGATAAGTTTTTGGTAGTCAAGAAACCGATAACTGGTCCGATATTTGCTATGATGACTCGCATTGACAATGACTAATTCTTCAAGTGCTCGGGTTAAAGCAACATAAGTCGGATTTGAGATTTGGGTTTGTTGTAATTGGTTTTTGTATTCATTATTGAAAAAATATCCAAACGAAAGATAAATGACCAACTTCCGTTCCCGACCCTTTGCAGTCCAAGGAGTACAAAAAACCACCTTATTAGCGATAACTTTGGTAGCAAGAGCTTTTTGATCATCATCAGGATAATAAATTGGAACCCCAGCACTAGCTAATCGATTTTCAAGTTTTTGACTCGGGATTTGGTCCACTCCCCCTTTTAAAGCATCACAAATAATAAAAATATCATCAGGTCGATAGATCTTGTTATTTAGTTTGTCAACAATAAAATCAACAATTTTATCCAACTCACTATTCTTAAACGGATCTGTTAAATGTCAATAATGAACGGGGATGTCATTTTGTTTTTCACTCACCATCACATCCGATTCGGGACTAAAACAATAAGTGTTTAAAAAATGAACGATGTTTTGAGGGAGACGGTAGGTGGTAGAAAGATGACACTGAGCGATCTTTTTATTGACAATTAATTGGTCTAAAAAATTTAGTCACCAGTCATGACTTCCCTTAAATTGATAAATCGTTTGGCGAAAATCCCCTAAGACTAAAAACTTCGCGTGCTTATGACTTTGTAATAATTCTTTGAGAAAGCGTCAATATAGCTCATTACAATCTTGAAACTCGTCTGCGACTAAAATATCAAAGGAAGCTTGCATAATTGCTAAAGAACTTTTCGCACTCGCTAACCAGTCGTTTAATTTATTATCATCATTAATCACGTTTTTGTCGTGATAGTGACTTTGTTTGAGAGCTAGTGCACTTGCAAACCCATGGTAAGTATAAACAGACACATTGGTTAGTTGGAGTTGTTTGACCCGGCGGTCCATTTCTTCTTTGAGTAAGCGGTTGTAAGTTAAGACCACAATCTTTTGAGCAGGATTTTGCTGGGCGAGCAAAAAGATGGTCGTGGATTTCCCTGATCCAGCGACAGCTTGGACTCGGACCACATCGTGGGTTTGGAGCGTATCAAGAATAAGTTGTTGTTCTTGAGAGGGGGACATGAGGGGTTTGGTTTTCGGTTTCATCATAGTTAATATTATAAAAAAATAAAAGTGCAAATCGAAATTTACACTTTTATTTGTATGTTTTTAGGAAAGACTGTTAGTTGCTTGTGCAACTTTTGTCGTCACAATCACCACCGCATGCGTTCGAAGTATCAACTTCTTTAACTTCTGCTAAAGGAATGTCTTCGACAACTGCTAAAGGTTCTTGGTCAACTAATGGTTCACGATTAATAACTGCTCAAGCTTCGTCTTTGACTTCGCTTGCTTGTTCGACTTCTTGAGTAGCTTCTAATACGTTTTGTGCATCAGCTGCTGCGATGATGCTTGCAATTTCATCAGCTTTTGCTTGGTCATATGCTTCGACGGAACCATATTTCTTCTTACCCATTGCATCTTCGACTACTGTTGGGATAATCATTAATGCCATAAAGACAAAGAAGATAACAACTAATAAGATACGTGAAACAAGGATGTCGTTTCAATCTGCACCATTTCTAATACTTGGTGTAGTTGCCATTTGATATAACATGAACATGTTAATAAATGGGTTTAAGAAAGTAAAGGCTAATGCTAAACCAACTACGATAACTGCTGAATAAGCCATTGGTAAGAAATATGCTTTTCTATCAGTTACAAGACGGTTTGTTTTTCTGTTTCTAATTCCACCAAAGATGGAGATCATAATGAATGCGAATGCTAAAACTGCAGTTCATGTACCCATTAAGTCACAGAATGAGTATAATCCACCCATTCCTTGTCCATATCCATCACCGTAACCCTTAGCGTCAACATATCCTAAACCACCAACGATACAGAAGATGATAACGATTGGTAAGGAAATGACAAGGTCGTAGATGATACCAACTCATGGTTTACTTGGGTTTAATTTTGATGCATATTTTGCTGAGAAAGGTAATTCACCTTCACGGATTAAGTCTTCAGTGAAACGTGGTGCTCACATTGCGAAACCGTTAATGATACCTAAGACCCCAACTGCAATTAAAATTTGGAATAAACCATAAACTCAGTTAACACCGTTAGTTGATGCGTGGATTGCTAATCAACTCTTAAGACCAAATGGAGAACCATCTGCTGGGTTAGCAACTGACATTGAGATTGCGATTAATAAGTAAATTGCAGTAACAAGGATTAAACCAAATAAAATTGCTAATGGAGTTTTCTTTGGTTCTTTCATTTCTGATTGGATACCAGCGGTTACATAGAAACCATCATATGCGAAGAAGATTGCACCGACGGAAATGAATAAACCGATTCCTGGAGACATTTTTTCAAATGTGTTAGGATCTGTTGAGAAGTTTTCGGTATCAAAACCTGCTGAAGGAGCTAAAACATCTGGAGCCCCGCTTCTACCATGACCCATACCAATAATAACGAAACCAATAATAGCTGCAAATACTAATGGGATGAATTTTAATGATGTAACAATTCAGTTTTGAATGTTACCTGCTCTTGAGCTAATACCTGAAACGATAATAAAGTAGACGCTCATTAAGATTGTGATGACCATTGCGACTGCTCAGTCAGCATGACCACCTAATGTTCCGACACCTCCAAAACCTTGGACCCCGTCTTGGAAACTCATGACAACATAAAGAGGCATGAAGAAGTAAGTTAAAGGTAAGTAGATGTAGAACATGAAGTTCTTACACATTTTGTAAATAAAACGTGAGTTAAAAGCTTTTGTTCAACCAATAAGAGAAAGGTTATCGTTTCGTGCACTTGAAATTTCGATAAGTGCTAAGGCCATAGCGATGACCCCGAATGCGGCAACTAATCAGGTAAAAATTGAGAAAATTTGACTACCAAATGAGTTTGCCATAACGGTACTTTGCTTGAAGAAAATACCTGCACCGACTGAGGAACCAACTACGACCATCATTGCCGAGAAGAAACCAATCTTCTTACCTACTGGTGCTTCGGCAATGCTAATTTGTTGAGAGTCACTATTTCCTTCAACTAAGGTTGAAGTAGTGGTAGCGACTTCTTGAGCTGTTTCTGTCATAATAAAAAATTTATTGTGATGAAAGCAAGGCTTAAAGCAAAACCATAAGATGGTATTCTTATGGAATGTTTATGCGAGAGATAGTCAACTAATTAAAGAACGATCTTAGTACCTGTTTCTCCACGTAATGCTTCTTCAACTTTAGTTAAGTCAGCGATAATTGCGGTACGGCCAGGTTTACCTTTAACGAAGTTCATACATGCTTGAACTTTTGGTAACATACTTCCTGGTGCAAATTGATTTTCACCAATGTATTTTTCAAGTTCGTCGCAACCGACTTCGATTAATGCTTTTTGATCTGGTTTACCTCAGTTTACGTATACACGGTCAACTGCGGTTAAAACGATAAATGTGTCTGCGTCGATTAAATCAGCCATTTTTGAACAAGCGAAGTCTTTGTCAATAACGCCGTCGACACCAACGATTTTGCCATCTTCATAGATGACAGGAATTCCACCACCACCACATGTAATGACAGTAACACCAGCGTTAACAAGTGCTTTAATAGCAGCAGTGTTAACAAAACCAACTGGCTTTGGACTTGGAACGACTTTACGGAAACCACGTCCTGCGTCTTCGATAATGGTTGAATTTGGGTTTGCTGCTTCAGCAGCTTCTCTAGTTTCATAGAAAGGACCAACTGGTTTGGTTGGGTTCTTGAAAGCTGGGTCATTTTTGTCAACAATAGTGTCAGTTAAGGTGTACATAACTGTTTTGGTGTTTAAACCATGTTCATTGAAGCTATTACGAATAGCTGTTAACATGTGGTAACCAATATAACCTTGACTCATACCACCACATTCTGCGAATGGGATTAATGGAGTTTTTGGGTTAATTTTGTGTGCGTCAGCAAATGCATTGAAAATCATCCCTACTTGAGGACCGTTACCGTGGCCAACAACGACGGTGTGTCCTTCTTTAGTTAAACTTGCAACTTTTTCAGCTGGAGTTTTAACTAATTCTTTTTGTTCTTCTGGGTTGTTTCCTAATGCGTTACCACCTAATGCAATAACGATTTTTGACATTATTAATCCTAATAAATTAAAGTGAAATTTTAATAAAATCTGTGAGGCGATAAGTTAAAGAAATTCTGAAAAGGCGAGGTGTATTTTATTAAGTAAGATTTTTTGTATCAATATAAATTTAATTATTAAAGTGCGTTACCACCGATAACTGCACCTAAAATAGCACAGATTGATCATACACGGAATTCAGCTTCTGTGAATTGTAATGATCATTTTGGACTATAGAAAACTTCGTTAGTAACTTCAAGTTCACCATTTGCAACTTGTGGGAATTGTTTTCCATATGTTTGAGCAACTTCGTCACCCATCTTAGTTCCTAAACCGTGGAATGCTGGTAAACAGTGCATGAATTTAACAGTTGGTTTTGCAGCGTTTAACATCTTAGCATCAACTTGGTATGGTGTGAATTTAACCATTGCTTCTGCTCATTCGCTCATTGGGTGTCCTAATGAAACTCATACGTCTGTAGTAACGATGTCTGCATCTTTAGCAGCTTTAATTTTGTCATCACAATATGTGACACTACCACCATTTTGTGCAAATAATTTAGCACATTTTGCCATGATGTTCTTGTCCATACCTTCTAAGCCACCTAATGCTTTAGGACCACATAAAACTAAGTCCATACCTGCAAATGCAGCTAAGATAACTCATGAGTGTCCCATATTGTTGACGTAGTCACCCATGAAAACAGCTTTTTTACCTACAACGTTTGAAACACTACCGAAGTGGTATGCGATGGTTGCGTAGTCAGCAATAATTTGGGTTGGGTGTTCAATATCACTCATACCGTTGATGACTGGAACTTCTGAACCTTCCATCATTGCTAAAATTTCGTCGTCTGCTGTATGTGCAGGTTCATTTCCTGATGCTGGTTTTGCGATTGGACGGTATGCGATTGCGTCGTACATGTGTCCTAAAACATAACCTGTATCTTTAACGGTTTCTTTTGTACCGAAGTTAGCACCTGTTCCTGGTGTAATTAAGTAGATGTGTCCACCTAATTTTTCAACTGCGTTAAAGAATGCGTTTTGGGTACGTGTTGAACCTTTTTCGTAAACTTGACAAACAGTTTTACCTTCTAAAACTTTTGGCATAGCACCAACGTCGTTCATTGATTTGTAGTTTAAACTGTTACGAATTAAACCACGGACTTGTTCAGTTGAGAAATCTAAAACACTGAAAAAGTCTTTTCCTAAAATACTTAAGCCCATTAGAATGGCCTCCCTTGATATTTAAAGAAATATTTCTACCCATAAGTATTATATTATTTATCAAGCTAAAAATGGAAGGGTTCCTAAAATCACTTCCAAAATCCAAGAAATCTGTCCTGATTTGTTCAAATATTTATTTGAAAAGATAGGTTTTTCGAGTGAAAAACCCGATTAATCTCGTTTTTTTAGGATTCCCGTTAGGTTCAACTTACTTGAATATACAACTTGTC
>RCNI01002094.1_pt1 | contig 12017 bp, 10 predicted proteins | sample 2041151 | NCBI WGS metagenome assembly RCNI01 (sample SAMN09708214, study PRJNA481090) | feces metagenome | isolation source: feces | place: Antarctica: Albino Rookery
TCCAGAGGATATTCTTTGGAGACCAGATTCTTGATCTCACCCTGGGCATCCATCAGCAGCAGCTTTGCCGCAGAAGTGCCCAAATCAACGCCAATATATAATTTCATTTACTTCTCTCCCATTCAAATGTTTACTTTATAATTTTGATAATATCAGCAACAGGGAAGCATCTGATAAGCTGCAACACTCCCATACAGCCGCCCTGTTAACTACTGTTTTTTCATTCCAGATGTGCAAACTTCTCAGTGCCTCCCAGAGAATAGGCATGAACAAACCCTTTTCTTCGGGCAAGCTGGGCGCACTGGTCTGCCTGAACGCCAAATCTGCATAAGAAGAAAAGATATGACTCCTTCCCCTGCCCTTCCAGCCATTCCGGCACCGCCTCTGGCAGTAGCCGAATACAATCTGTAAATCTCGTCTGTCTCTTCTCCTCCACAGGTCGAAGATCAATGACGCAGGCGCAATACTGCTGCATCAATACTTCAGCATAATCCCATGCTACGCGAACCTGATCCACCACATTCTGCGGAATCATCCCTACTTTTCCCGATTTCCATCTTATGCAGATCTTTCCGCCGTCAAGCCAGGCATCTTCCGGTACCTGTTCAAGCTTTCCGATTCGGATACATCGGGGGCAGTCCGGAATAACCGCCAGCATTCCCGCCTCTGTCAGCAACATCACCTGATTTGGCTGTTCCAGGTAAAGCATACTAACCACCGCTCCCATCAAAACGGTCCGTGCCCCCATAGGATCCACGGACACCAGTTCCTGCTCTGTCCAGACATTTCCTGCCATAGACAGATACATCCGGGTTCGGTTGGATTTATCCACGCCGACAATATAAAACTGTCCATCAAAATAACCCAGCGCAGTAAACCGGCAGGGTGGAAAGTAGCCTTCATAGAGGGCATTGAACGGATATACCTCCCAACGCCCATTCTCCCATCGATACAGCCCGCCTGTTTCGTCCCGACAGAAGCGCACTGCATCTGTCCCAACTGCATTTAGAAATGCCACTGCGCCTGCCTCCTTTTCCAAATTCAGCAGCATCCCAGGCAGAGGCCCCCGCCTGGGACACTGCTCCAATATCTCACTGAACAGCGATTCCCAATTCGTGACGCTTGCCCCGTTGTGGACTACGCTGGTAACAATTGTAGTCACACCGCTGGCAAGGGCTGTCACAACGCCGTCCGCGTCCACCAATGCCACATTGGGATCCGTGCTGACAAATACAGGTTTTGCATCATTCATACTCAGATGGGTTGTGTCCTCCAAAGTGGCAGACACACGTACGTGCCCCTGCTCTCCTGTATGGTAGATATACTTATCCAAATCGGTAAACACTGTGCTCAGAGGTGCATCCCATTCGCCAACAATCTGGAAAATGTCATTCAGATCCAGAGCTGCACTATTGGGGCCAACTGCAACACGGTAAGTCCCCGGCTCAATTGCCATTTTCTGGCGGAAGTAGCTCCAGAAGGTAATATCCCGCAGAGGCACATCAAATTTACAGTCTTAGTTTCACCTGGCTGGAGCGCAATCTTCTGAAATGCTTTCAGCTGCTTAATAGGCTTATGGACGCCGGGCTTCTCACCCTCCACCAGCTTTGTCACATACAGCTGAGCAATCTCCTTACCTGCTACGCTACCGGTATTGGTAATATCCACAGATACCTTCAGGCTTCCACCGTTTTGAATTTCCTTCTCAGCCAGGCACAGATTGCTGTAGGCAAACGTGGTATAGCTCAGGCCATAACCGAAGGGGAACCGAGGCTCTTCGTCAAAATACCAGTAGGTACGACCATGATCCTGCGTGAGAACATCTGCCTTGCGAATACCATAATCGTTGATATTAGGCAGCTGGCTGTCATCCTTATACCAGGTAGCGGTCAGCTTACCATTGGGATTTACATTGCCAAAGAGCACATTGGCAATTGCAGTGCCCTGGGATTCACCGGCATAAGTTGCCAGCACCAGCGTATGTGCCTTATCCAGTGCCGGATCGCCAATGGTACCCATGACCACTAGCACTGCCACCGTATTAGGATTGACTTCCAGCATCTGCTCCAGCTTTTTGCCCTGTTCCTTAGGCAACAGAATACTCTCTCTATCAGTGGACTCAGAAGCCGTGCTGGAATCGGTACCGGCAACAAAGATTACCAAATCAGCATCCTTTGCCTTTTCCAGCGCACGAGCAAAGAGGACCTCATCATCTCCACGATAGTCAGGATCTTCCCGTTCTTTCATAACGGCAAACGGCGGCAAGTCATAGGATCCAGAAGAGGAATCGATCTGAGCGCCCATCAGGGAACCCATCACATCCGCCATATCGACGCCGGGAACTGCCCCCAGCATCTCCATCAGGTTAACACCATTCTCCTTCTGAGAAGTCCAGCCCTTTTCGTATTCGACCACCGTGTCGGTATCCTTCAGAGCTTCTTTAATCCCATCCAGAGCCATGACATCCACTGTCGTATCCAGGTTGCTGAAAGAACCGCCACCGCCGGCAGAATAGCCGCCCAGTTCCCGATACTTTGCATTGGGGCCCACGACCAGCACCTTCTTCAAACCTTCTTTGCGGATCGGCAGCAGGTTCTTTTCATTTTTCAGCAGAACTATGGTATCGTTTGCCATATCCACAGCCATAGCATGGTTAGCCTCGCTGCACAAATGTTCTGCGCCATAGCTATCCCACGGCGTACTCCCCTTTTCATCAAAAAGGCCCTGACGGAACAGTGAGGTCAAATTTCTGATTACTGCACGATCAATTACATCTTCCGTAATCAGGCCCCGATCCAAAGCCTTTTGCAGGTGCTTTCTATGCTCAGCACCGCAGGAGAGATCCAGGCCAGCCTCCAGTGTACCGGCGCAGGCTTCCTCCATGTCATTGTAATAATAGTGGGACAGTCCAGAGTCAGGCCCCATCATAGGCCCCATATCCGGCTTCTTATAGCTCTGAGCAACCGCACCGCAGTCAGAAGTAACATACCCATCAAAGCCCCACTCCTCCCGGAGCAGTGTCTCCATTGCGAACTTGCTTGCTCCGGCAGGGACACCATTGATTCGGTTGTAGGAAATCATTACAGACTCGGCCTTGCCTTCTCGAAATGCATATTCGAATACACGGGCGTAATACTCTCGAATGGTACGCTCATCTGCAAATGTAATACCGGTATTCCGATTATTCTCACTGGAATTGAGCATATAATGTTTCGGCGTGTTGGCTGCCTTAATATACTTTTCATCGTCACCCTGGAAGCCCTGGATATAGGCAGCTGCCATCTTACCACCCAAATAGGGGTCCTCACCAAAATTCTCATCCGACCGACCGTTGCGTGGATCCCTACTCAGATTAATGGTCGGGCACCAGAAGCTCAGGGACTCATTTCCCAGATTGTGAACCGCACGGATTTCGTCAGAAATGGCCGCCGTAACTTTCTTGATTTTCTCCCGATCCCAGGACTGCGCCATTGCCAGGCAAACCGGGAATGAGGTTACGTTATACTTGTTGTCGTTCACATAGTTCAACGCATTGATACCATGGGAGGCTTCATTTGCAAAGTGATGTGTCGGCAATCCCAAGCGAGGGATCGGAGCCGTCCACGCACCAACATAAGTAATCTTCTCCTCAAGCGTCATCCGCGAACACAGGTCTGCTGCACGTTCTTTAAAAGAGTATGATGGATTTCTAAAAATTTCCATAATGTTATCTCCTTTTACTATTTATCTGATGGCACATCAACATAGCGGATATATGTATTTCCTTCCAGTATCAACATGTCATTTCCCTTAAATTGATAACTGACTGTTTCTTTTGTCGTTGCACCCATAACAGTTGTTGAAAACCGAATTGTATGACTGTCCAGAATCTCGTAAGTCATGAGGCCAATACCTGAGTAGTCCTGCGAAATTACTTGATTGTCTGCCATTGTGACCTCCGTACGTAAATGTACCGCACCGGACTCATCAAAGGTCGCGTACTGGCTCTCCGGTCCTTCGAGCGCATCCAGCCGCCACGTTCCCACGATCTTCTTCTCCGCCTGAATACACCGTAATGGCGGAAGGATCAGGGTCAGCGCCATTACAACGATCAGAATACCGCATATCATACATGCAATCACATAGACAGATTTTTTCATAGCAATCGACCTTTTCTTAGGAATAGAGCCGCAGTAGATTGCTCTATTGCGGCTCCTGTTTAATCACATATCAAACCTGCGCTGCAGAGTAACGCTCGTTAGCTGCCTTGGCAACACTTCTGCGCTGCTTAATGTCATTGATCAAATTCTGATTAGCGGAAACAACCAGGAGGATCAGCAGGAAGAAACCGGTAAGAATCTGGTTCACGGAGCTGCTCAAGCCACAGGAAACCAAACCGGTATTCAGAATTCGCATTGTGACAACACCAACAATAATTCCCACCGGCATACCACAGTACCGTGCCAGGAAAGAGGCTACAAAGAAGCCCATCATAGCATCAAAGATAGAAGAAACCGAGGAGAGGTTGCTGGGAACCGCAATGCTCGTATGGTTGCCCACATAGATTACCGAAGCAATACCCACAAACAAGCCAGTAAGGACAAATGAAAGTAACTTCGTCTTAGGCAGGCTGACACCAGACCGATAGGCAACTTCCTGATTTGCGCCAATCACTGCCATGTTCTTACCATGGACTGTAAACATCTGAATGACAAAGTACAGCACAAATGCTACTAAAAGAATCAGGAAACAGTAAGGGGAAGTAGACAGGATGCCCATAGCGCGCTTGATGCTCAGGCCGCCGGATACAAAGAGCCGGGGAAGGCCCTCGTAAACCATGACCAGGCCGATGGACAGCACCAGAGAAGGCACTCTGAACAGATTGTATGCAAGGCCGCTGATGGTGCACAGTGCAATGGCAATGAGCACGCAGAACAATACAATTCCAGGGACTCCCCATCCCAGTGCCAGAGCCAAATTTCCGCCTAGGATTGCACTGACGGTAACAGCAGCGCCAATAGAAAAATCCCACATACCCATGGTCATGTTCATGGACATGGCCATGCAAAGAATACAGGGATATACCGATGTTCGCAGAACAGCCAGCATAATGGACGACGATAAGAACCGGCCACCGGTGGCAATGACGAATGCCACGAAAAACAGCACCGGAAGCATAATCGTCATCAGTACATTTTTTGCAATTTTCATTTCATTGCTCCTAACATTTGGGATAGCGTCAGGATTGGGAAAGGCAACTCCCCCAGCCTGGTCAGCTCAGTCTGCCTTCAGTGGGGCAGGCTTCCAGATATTTCTGGTTGGTTGCGGTCAGATTCTCGATTGTGTAATCCTTAGCATACTGATTATAGAGGTCCTCGTTGGCATTCGGATTAAACTCCACACACAGATCCAGCAGTTGCTCAGCAGTCATCGGGAAGATGTTCAGGAAGGACATATTCCACATATTGGACATTTCATCCAGGTTATGCAGTTCCAGGAACTGACGTCTCATCTGCACGGAAGTGTCTGCCATAATATCATGTCCGGTCAGCTTGTTGTAGAGCAGGGTAATTGCAATTGCCAGAGAGGGATACTGGTCGGTGGCACAGAAGGTAATCAGATTATCCTGAAACAGGTCCTGATAGCTCTCGCACAGGTCAGTGACTGCAATCTTCACGCCTCGGTCAGCAGCACCGGTATTGTACCAGACAGAGGTGACATCCAGGCCGTTGGCCAGCACCATGCCGTCCAACTCGGGATAGGCGGAGAGAATCTGCTCGATGGCATTAAGAGCGTCGTCATTGGCGCCGAAGCCATAGCGGTAAGAGGTCAGCACATTCAGGTCCTCATGGGTGGCAATGGCATCCATAATACCGCTGGAGCGAATATCTGCCTGAGAGTTTCCAGGTTGAGGTGCAACCCAGGCAATATTCCGGCAGCCGGACTCATAAAGAGCCTCCACAGAGTTGTATGCGGAAACATAGTCATCGTCAATTACGTTGCCGCAGAAGTATTTGCTTTTGCTTGCAACGGAGAGAATCTCATCGTTCATCTGATTCAGGGCACCGACAAAGGGAACACCTGCATTGATGCAGGCATCCACAGCTGCACCATCCAGAGCGCCGGCAATAATGCCATCGCAGCCTGCCTGGATCAGGTTCTCAATTGCGTCGGTTGCGAAGGTGGTAGAGCTCATATCCCACTCTACAAAAACCAGCTCGCAGTGGAGCGCATCGCAGGCATAACGGACAGCCCGCTCATACATAGAAGAAAGAATATCTGCCTGACTCATCCAGCTGAAGCCAATCTTAAAGCTGGGCTTGGTACTCCAGTCCACATCCGCATACTTACCGTAGTCCATAACAAAATTGGAAGTTTCACCAACAGGATATGCCGAGGTATTGGCACCATCGGCACCTGCATTTGCACTTGCATCTGCACCCGTTCCAGCACCTGTACTGCCGCACGCTGCAAAGCTCATCACCATCAGCACTGCAAGCATTGCACACAGAAGTTTTCTCAGCGAATTGGTTTTCATTTCTATTCCTCCAATTAAATAAAATTTCTAAAGAACGTGGACACGTTCATCAGTGACATGTGGGCTGCGATTACTCAACTGACCAGAACGCCCTTACTTTTATCGTAGGTCAGCAGCACAATAATCAGATACAGGACGCCCTTGAAGGTTTCCAGCAGAGCCGGAATTAGGCCCATGAGAGTCAGTCCGTTGGATAGAATGGTGACAATCAGTGCACCAATAATCGCATTGCTCAGCTTGAAGCGGGAACCGCCGGTAAGCGGGTTTCCGCCCAGTACAATGCCGATCATTACGTTCAGCATAATGCCGGAACCTGCGGAAGCGGTGGTATATCCAATACGGGTCAGGGTGAAGAAACCGCCGATGCCGCAGCAGGCACCCAGAATTGCGAAACCCAGGCAGGTAACCAGCACTACATTGATACCCGCCTGCTTGGCGGATTCCCGGTTGGCACCGATGGCTTTCAATTTCGCACCCAGCTTGGTCTTGTGGAACAGGTAGTAGGTCACTGCCAGAATTACCACCAGGAACAGTGCTCTCACCGTGGAATCATTGAGCCATGCGGTAGCACGGTAGTCTATGGTATATTCCTTCTGCACCAGGGTAATCAGCACGCCCTGCAAGGCATACATCATACACATGGTCACAATAAATACAGGGACCTTTAGGTACTGAAAGATCATCGCAGTGAGTAGTTCCAGTGCAGCGCCGGTAATCATAGCTACCAGCAATGCCACTGGCCAGCCCAGTCCTGCACGCAGGGTAACCGCAGCCGTAAAGCAACACATACCCAGGATGGCACCAACTGACATATCCATGGCACCTGTGGCGTAGATAAAACACGCACCGGCTACCACAATGACGCTGGTAAAGCACTGATTGATCAAGTTTTCCACGTTTCCGCTGTCTACGAACTTATCGCCGCATACCAGAACGAAGAAGAGAACAATGAAGATCAGTCCGCAAAGGGGGAGCACTTCCGTAAGGATCGCTTTCCGTTTTGCTTTCTTATTCAGCTCATTCTGAATGGAATTCACATCCGTTACTTGTTTACCCATTTTCACAACCTCCCCCGTCAGATGATATACTCGATCAGCTGGGTATCTGTGATATCCGGGCTGCGCATCACTTCAGTGGCAATTCGTCCATCCTTCATGATAATCATGCGGTCACTCATACCGATGAGTTCCACCAGTTCCTCAGAAATCATAACGATTCCCATTCCCTGTTTCTTCATGCTATACATGAGCTTGTACATATCGGCCTTGACGCCAATGTCGATGCCTCGGGTGGGGCAATCCAGAATCAGAATGTCGCAATTGGCTCCCAACCACTTTGCAAAGGCCACCTTCTGCTTATTTCCACCGGACAGTTCTGCTACGAACTGCCTTGCGGAAACACATTTAATTCGTAAGTTCTTTACCTGCTCATCCGCAAATCGGTCCATGGCCTTCTGGGACAGGTAACCCTTTTTCTGCAGCCGGTCCAGATTCGGCAGGACGATATTGTCCCGAATGCTGGACTGAAGCATCAGCGATTCCTTATCCCGATCCTTGGATACGTAGCCAATTCCCTGCTTAACCGCTTGCAGTGCATTGGCCACAGTCTTTCCCGTTTTTGTAATGATAATTTCACCGGTAACAGGCTTGTCGAGCCCAAACATCATCCGTCCAAGTTCATGCATACCGCAGTTTGCCAGTCCGCCTAACCCAAGGATTTCTCCCTTGTGCAACTGGAGACTCAAATTTTCGATATAGCCATCCGCCGAGGTAACATGGCGCACATCCAGAAGCACCTCGTCACTGCAGCTGCCGTCATAGTCGCTGCGGAAGTAATCGCCCTGGAGCTCTCGGCCAACCATCAACCGACGCATATTATCCACCGTCATCTGGTCGCCTTTGAGGGTGTCGATCATTACACCATCCCGCAGAACTGTGATAGTGTTGCACACCTCAATCAGCTCGTCCAGGTCATGGGAAATAAAAATCACAGCCTTGTCTTCCTGCTGCATTTTCTTGATAATGTCATAAATGATTCGTCGGCCTTTGGTTGCCAATGCAGTGGTGGTCTCGTCAATCACCAGTACTTCCGGCTGAAGATACATTGCACGGGCAATCTCTACGATCTTTCGATCCTCAAAGTTCAGTGCGCTCAAAGGCATATCCGCTCGAATTTCAGGGACCCCAATCTCTGTCAGGATGCGGTTGGCTTCCTTCATCATCAGACTCACATCCAGAAACCCCTTTTTCTTAAAGCGCTCCAGGTTACCCACAAAGACGTTGGTTGCAACATCCACCGTCGGAAGTGTTCCGGACTCCTGTACAACCATTGCCACACCCTTGCTCTGCGCCTGCATCATGTTCGCAGGTTTGTACGGCTCGCCGGCGCGGAGCATCTCGCCTTTACTAGGCTGCTGCGCTCCCGCAAAGATCGAAGTCAGCGTAGATTTACCGCTGCCATTTTCACCGATCAGGCCGCAAACTTCACCACGGCGAATTGCGAAATCCACATCAATCAGTGCCCGTGTCGGACCAAATTCCTTGTGGATGCCAGTGCAGCTAAGCAGGACTTCCTTCTCCAACAGACTCACTCTCCCTTTTATTTTTTGTTCTGGATTCTGAACCGTCCATCAGCTTTCTCCTCAATCGTGCCAAACGGAATTCAAATGGTACGGAAGATTGCTGGGCAATCCGCAGGCGATAGCGGACGCACCCAGATTATGGAACACCGCAAGCAAGCGCTTGCAGTTTCAAAGCAACTCCGCGGTGAGAATACCGCTTTTCCAGCAACCTGTCCAGGCAGATTCGTCTTGCAGGCAGGCGCAGACTTTAAAGTGTATCATTGTGCTCGTGTATCATAATTTCATGATAGCGCCATCGTTTATAATTGTCAACAAAATATTTTTATTTATTAGCAAGTATGTATATATTGTCATAACAATATTTTCTGTTTTTGTATGATATGGCAATTATCAAATTTTTTAACCGAAAATAATATCGTTATCTCATTCAAGTCTGCAATTCTGATGCCTTTTTCTGCGGGCATGTGCACACTTTAAGATTCCTCACTACATTTCCAGCCCCAAGCAGGGACACTCGGTCAAAGAAATCCATTTGACAGAGTCAAATGGTTGGAGTAAAATTATCTTAAGAGTTTCCCTCTGCCTGTGCTTTCGCACTCCTTTTTCAACGGATGGTATGCACTCGCACAATTCAAAGAGGGGGCGCATACAGGCGCTCCAACCGGCGTCTAACATTATATGCATGGAGGAGTTCCCTATGGCAACCATGAAGCAAATCGCACAGCTGGCCGGCGTTTCTAGGGGAACAGTGGATCGTGTTCTGAATAAACGCGGAAATGTAAAGGAAGATACTGCCCTAAAAATCACAGAAATCGCCAATTCACTACAGTACACCCCAAGCAAAGCTGCCAAAGCATTGGCCACACTAAAACGAGATCTAAAACTGGTCTATATCATGCCGGACCCAAATTCAAATCACTACTTTCAGCAGGTAAAAGAAGGCGTTTTAGCGAAGGCTGCCGATCTACAAGAATACGGCGTTACCGTAGAACTGCTCTGCAGCAATTTCTCCGATCCTAACAGTCAGATTAACCTGTTGGATCGCGCTGTAACCAGCGGTGCCGCTGGAATTGTCATTGCCGGCTTTAACCGAAAAGAGACAGCCGCAAAGCTTCTGGAGATTAGTTCCGCCGGAATCCCAGTTGTCACCGCAAATACCGACATTTCCTGCTGTGGCCGCATTGCATACGTAGGAAGTGATGCCTATAAAGCCGGGCAAACCGCTGCCGGCATAGCAAAAATGATTCTTCACAGCAATGCGAAAGTGGGAATTATCACAGGCTCCAGAAATGTCCAGTGCCATACCGAGCGAATTCGCGGCTTTATCGATCATCTGAAACAGCACGCTCCCAAAATCGAGGTTCTGGAGATCAAGGAAAACAAAGATGATGATTTTGAAAGTTTCACTGTAACCAGAGAACTGCTCTGCGCCCATTCAGACATAGATCTGCTGTTTCTCAGCGGTGCCGGCGTATTTGGTTCCTGTCGAGCAATCGAGAACTTCCATTCTGAAGCTCCTCCCAAAGTCATATGTTATGACTGTACGCAAGAGACAAAATTCATGTTGGACAAAGGCATTATCCACGTATCCATTTGCCAGCAGCCAGAAATTCAGGGCTCTAAGCCTCTGGATATTCTTTTCAATTCCATCGCCCTGAATATTCCTCCGACGCAGGAATACGTCTACACCAAAAACGAGATTATTATTCGGGAAAGCCTATGAATCATCTCACCTCCCCCCAGGAATCTCTCTGATGGTACGGTTGTACCATCAGCCAAGGCCGCGTGGACAATAAAGTGCTGAAGTGCGGCTGAGATATAAGATTCTGCTCAGTAGCAGCAGACCTGTGAGGGACTGATTCCATATCATGACAAAGGGCCCGCTGCAAAATAGGCTCTAATAAAAAAGACGAGTAAGTTTCCCAAAAAGGGTTGCCTACTCGTCTTCTTTTGCGTTAAGGTTTAGCTGTTGTCCCTCATAAAGATCAGATTTACGAAGCTTACAATGCTCAGGTCATCCAAGCTGGTAGTAGAGAAATTCCTGCCTACTTCATATCTGCTTTTCTGGGATCGCATTACATGTCCCCTCTGCGCTGCTTCTGAATATGGCAGTTTTTATATTTATTTCTGCCTGTTCTCTGCCTGGTAATTATTCGGGGTCATGCCAAAATACTTTTTGAACGCTGTAGAGAAATAGCTGATGCTGGTATACCCCACCTGTTCCGCAATCTCATATACTTTCTTTTCCGTGTGCAGCAGCAGCTCAGCAGCCCGTTCCATCCGCACCTGATTCAGATAGGCAATAAAATTGATTCCCATCTCCTTGGTTTGGTAAAGACACGACTGAAATACTCCGGATTGAAGGACACCTTGTTTGCCACCTCTGCCAGCGTCAACTTTTCAGCATAGTGGGCATTGATATAGGCCAGCGCAGCCTGGATGGGTTCGGAGTAGTTCTCCTCTCCGGCAGGCCCAAGCTCCAGTTGAGAAAACACCCGGTTCATAATTTTCACCAGTTCACCGATTTCCTCACTCTCCTGGATCTCCTGCTCCACCTGCTGCACCCTGTCCACCAGATTTTCATCCTCGTCGATGGTAAAGTGGAGAAGCGTCGTTGCCAGGAAGATGCAGAGGTTCCGAACGCCGGGCAGGTCAGAGGGTTTTTCCTTCTGAATGGTGTCCATTTTTAACTGCCAGGGCATCCGAAAAATGATGTGCATACAATTCCTTACTGAAAGCAATCTTCCAGGACTCCGTATGCTGCAACGGCTGAACATCTACAGGCTCTTCCCAGAACACTCTGCACTCCGGGTTGTAGAAGTGGAGTCTGCAGCAGGCTTTTGCATGCTGCAGCGCTTCCGGCAGTCTCTCTATCTCTCGGACCGGGCCGCTGAATCCAATGACCGCCGGCAGGCTCCG
>RCNI01001654.1_pt1 | contig 12015 bp, 10 predicted proteins | sample 2041151 | NCBI WGS metagenome assembly RCNI01 (sample SAMN09708214, study PRJNA481090) | feces metagenome | isolation source: feces | place: Antarctica: Albino Rookery
AAAAAGACACTTGGTGCTCTGATTACGGAGCTTCGGAAAGATAATGGAATGACCCAGGCCCAGCTGGCCGAAAAGATGGGTGTGACAGACAAGGCCGTTTCCAAATGGGAGCGGGATCTGTCCTGCCCGGATATTAACTCCATTCCCAAGCTGGCAGAGATTCTGGGGACGACTGTGGAACAGCTGATGCAGGGAGAAGGCAAAGAATCTCCCACAGGAGAAAAGGTTCAGGAGATCGTAAGTCTGGTTCTGAAAGCTGTCCCTCTGGCCATGGGCATTGCCGTGACTGTGCTGACGATTCTGGGAAAGATTGAAACCAAATCCGCCATGATCATGCTGGGCATCGGCCTTGCCTGCGTAGCCTTGAACCTTCTGCAGGAAAAGAAGAAAGGATAGAAATAAAGTAAGCCTCTGCACTGAATTTTCTCAGTGCAGAGGCTTTTCTGGTTTTAAAATCTAGGGCTATTTACCAGCCGCCATCGTCATCGTTTCCCCAGGAAGACCGTTCCTCTTCCTCCTCACGCTGACGCTCTTCTTCCTCCCGACGGTACTCGCTGTCATCCCAGCTATACACATATTCTCCCTGGTCAATACTGTAGCCGTTTTCGTCGATCCACTCGTAATCACCGGATTCGTAATTCAAACAATATTTCGGCATGGTATGATCTCCTTATTTCAGCACTATCAGCAGCATTCCAAATGCTGCTGATTTTTTCGCTTCTTTTTTGGAAAAAGCTTCAGCCCAATAATAGTCCTCGAACTCTTCGATATGGCACTCGCAATACCAGATCGGATTTCCATCCTCATCATATTTTTGTTTAAAGTTGTAAGTAGGAATTGAAAAATAATCTCGCCGTGCAAGGGTTTCTAACTGGTTGATTGCTTGCGCTTCATTTGGATTCTCAATTTCGTCCCGTATCGTAAAAAGTAAATTATGTTTGTCTAAGTACTGGTATGCTTGCTCGCAAGCATCTTTCCTTGCGTCACTTTTAGACTTACCCATTCCCCAGAATTCAGGCAAATCTTCGTCAATCGACATGTAGCAGCATACCGGGTATTGATTAAATTTTCCTGGCTTTTTGGCATCATAGATGCATTTGGGCTGTTGGTTATTAAACGATGACCAGCCATACACAGGAAATGATGTATGAAAAGTAGCTCCAAAACTGTAAGATGGCAGATTATCACTATGCTTAGCGTTCCACTCCTGAATCAGCTGGATGTAGTTATCGTCGTTCTCATTCAGGTATTGCTCTGGATTCAGCATGATCTCAACAACGCTTTGCATTTCATCAATGTTCCACTTAGAATCCAGCGCCACAGCGCCCAGAATGGCCTCAAACAAATCTTCCTTGACGGAAGCCTGTTCCTCAACATGATTCTTTTGATCGCCCTTACCGAGGATCAGATAGTCCGCAAAGCCCAGACAATCAATTTGTTCGGCCAATGTTTCCTTGCGGACCAGTCGCTTTTTGATTTCTGTCAGCTTGTCCTCATGATACTTGCAGGCAAATTCATCACAGTCTTCTTCGGGGTCATAGTCATCACAATCCCTGAGGTAATAGCCATATTCTTCGGAGAGCAGCTTTACAACCACAAAGTCCAGAACTTTGTCTCCAATGAACTCTAACACTTCATTGTTTTCTCCGCCATTTTCTTTAGAATAAGAACGGCGAACAAAGGCCTGCTGCAGCAAGTCTGAGTTCTTAAATGTGTAGCCAATCTGATCTTGGACAACCTGTAAATCTTTTTCGTCCATAATAAAAAACACCTTTCTGTTGTTTCTACAAAAAGGCATAAAAATGCCTGACAGAAACACTCCCCCTGAGCAGTTTCAGCGGAACTATGACACAGTCAGACAAAACAGATTAAATTTAATTCTTTGTTCTTCCTTGTTTACTCAGGTCCACTTGCATAGACAGGAATAAACACTTAAAAACAATGTCTCAAATTTAAAGGGTTATGCCTTTCCTGTTATTATCGTAGCACCTATGCATATTGAAGGCAAGGGTTCTGGTTAGGTTATAAAGGCTGTCTTTCAAGTTGGCTGGGAAACCCAGTGGTATGCGGTTCTGCATGTGACAGAATACCAACCAACTATGATCACCTTGAAATAAGTAAAAGCCGCACCGGTTATCAAGCCAGTGCAGCTTTTACTGTGAGTGCATTAAACAAATTTAAGTACCGCATTGTTATTTGCTAAATAACGATTGGGAATTTATTATGCAAAACACCTTTCCCTTAGGTACAATGATACACTTTAGAATAATTATTGCCTTGTATCTATTCTAAGGAGATGTTTACAGCTTGCTTTCCCTTTTCGGAATCTATAATTGTGTATTTAACTCTGGCGCCGATCTGGGGAGCTTGATTACAATAATTGGAAATATGAAAGAAAATATTATGCGGATATTGATCATCCTTTATAAATCCAAAGCCACGATTCGACACGTATTTAACAATTGTGCCACTACTAAGAGAATCGCTCTTGTTTTCGCCTATGTTATTGGGAACCGCAAGCTTATCCGTGGGATGACCATCAGTAGCTGAGTTAACTTGTTCAATGTAAACTAGCGCTTCAGGACAGTCAGTTTTATATAAGTTCTGCTTGGCTGTTCTGGCATTTTCAAAAGCTAGGACAGAAGATTTATATTGGCCACGTTCTTTCAAAATGTATCCATATGCCAAGAAATTTTTATAATTAGAATTATTAGAGCTAATGGCTTTATTTGCAAACTCCTGTGCTTCATTCAGTTTTCCCAACAAAAGATAGTTTTTGGCTAACCTTCTATACAGATAATCCTTTTTTCTATATTTTACTAATCCAATAAGGACCTTATTGGAGTCTGCATACTTTCCGAGGCTGGTCAAAATCTGACTTTTTAGTTCAGGTATATAATATGGCTTTTGTATGTTCGGTAGTGTATCAAGTGCCTTTTCGTAATTTTTTTGAAGGTAATAGGCTTTGGCTAACTCATATTGTAAATCATTATCGGACTTCAATTCATTGGCTTTTTTTAAAAGTTCAATGCTTTTATCAATATATTTTTCTGAAGACATTATGGATTTACCATGCAATGCACAAATATCAGCATAAGTTGAAGCCTGACGCTTCTTTTCTGCATCATCAAATGTACTATAAATTTGATGGCATTCTTCTAAGTGACGAATTGCCTTCCAGAATGTGTCTTTTGACCATTGCATTGTAACCCCTGAGAGTTGGAGGCATGCATATGCAATTCGGTACTTAACAACAAAATAGTCTTTATATAAGTCTAGTGCCTCAGAAAAATTTGTTATCGCATTTTCCCAGTCTTTTTGCATATAGAATTGATACCCTTTTGCATAGCGCCACTTGGCCTTTTGAGGTTCACGGTTAATCATTTCATCATAAAGCATAATTGCTTTACTATAATTTCCAGCTCGTGAATAGCACCACGCTAAAGTTCCCAATAGTTCGTTGTTTAGCGGAGTAGGTAAATCAGAGATATACTGAATACATTCATCCCATTTATTATCTTTCAATAAAGAGTTTAGCTGATCGGAAAGCATCACAGTACCCTCCCATTTAAAATAGCTTTTTTTTGATCTGATAAAAGTATTGAATATTTGAGTACAGTAGGATTTTCTCTCAAGAAAGAAAAAATAATAAATTTTGTTTTATAGTCTACTGAATTGTTATCTATATTACGAGCAGATCCGAAATCAAAATCTCCATTTCGAAATTGTAATTGCAAAAATCTGTTTTCCGAATTTCCTACTTGTAGCAATTGATCAAAAAGAATCTTTTCTCCATTTTTTAAACTAAGCATGTTTTTTATGTCGCCTAGATTAAAAAGCGGACTATCCACAGACGTGCTGAAAATTACATAATCAGCATTTGGACTGTCTGTTTTTTGTACTACAAACTCATTCATAGAAAGTCCTCTACAGTATACAGTTAGCATTTATAACGCTAAGTGTTTCTTGAATTATGCTATTAGCTTCCTCTTTTGAACGCAGAAGTCTAGTGTTTGCATCTGTACAGCCAAGAATAATTCCGAAATGGAACAAAGTGTGTCTGTTGTTATGCAAGTGGTTATAGCAGTTTTCAAGTTTCTGCACATCTTGGGGGTCAATTTTCTCAGCATGAGATCGCTGAAGCATGTATACCCCGGTTGTGTGATCTTTACCAAACATATTAAAATTATGGGAGGTCATTGTTATTGAGCATTTGGAAAGATTATATTTTAAAATACCTTCCAGTGCCCGCAAAGCCGGGAATACATACATCGAAAACTCTGTATCGTTTCTTGCAGGGTTATTCAAATTAACAATTGCTTGTTTTAGTAAAGTAACGATATTATCGGGCAAATTAGCAGAAGCAATATTAGGTAAATAATTGTTAAAATCGTCATTAATCTGAACCTTATCAATGGCAATACTATATGCACTTTTTAGGACCTGAATAAAATCTCCACACTGAATGGTTTCCATTATACCAGTAGTTACAATCTGGAAAAGATTGCTCTTTTTCCCTTGCACTGCCATTTTGATGTTATTAAATAACGAAATGCAAACTTTTTCATGTTTGAAGAAAATACTCCAAACTTTTTTATTCCCGTTATCACTTAACGAGTACTCCAAGCCTTGGCATTCCTCTTTTAGCTTATCTAAAAGGGATACAATGTCATCAACTTTCACCGGACTAATAATGTAGCCTGAGTTACCATCTCTATCTCGGATTATTTTATTTTCAAAGATTGCACTTTTGGCAAGCCTATCAGCTCTATCGTTATAGATGTTATTGGAATGGCCACTGACTTTAACAAACTCCAAAGAGATAATTTCCTTTTTTTCATCAATATAACGTTGATAATATTTTGAAAGAGGATTATTAGCCTTCCATTCGCCTGATGCCCACTTACCAATCCCTTCGTAGTCAAAGAAAATGGCTAATTTATCATAACCGTTTTTCCAGGCCCAATCAATTGTATTTAAGACTGCAATTATCTCTCCGGCTACATTTCGCAGACTAATATACTTTTCGTTTGCTCCTTTGTTTGCCAGTTCTATCGGTGTACGATCAGGCGCATAAATACAAGAGCCTGCACCATATGCATTCTTGGAAGAATCAAAACTGCCATCAGTAAAAGCTACAACCATGCTCTGATTCAATCGTGGCAGGATATCATTTTCCATCACAATATCCCTATTATCTAGATAAGCCAATGCTTCCTCGTTAGTTTCAAAGCTCTTAAATTCAGCACCAGGATATCCAGCGGTGGCTGCTTGACATTCAGTCCACGTAGAAAAAACACCAATGGAATTTCCTTTTTTAACTGCATAAAATTTTCTCTTAGCCATGTGATATCCTCCTCTTTATCTTACAATAGTCTAATAATAGTATAATATATCTAAAATAAATTACAAGGACTAAATATAATGTATTTGATGAATTATACACTACTTTATAATTACTCAGAATATCAAATGTAGTGCCTGACAGATTTATAAATAGCATTTCAATTCAAAGGCTTCAGACAGGTCCAATAATTTTCAAAATACAGTTGTGCAATTGTATAGTAATGGAATTCCTGTGGAATTGATTTGTTGGTGCTGCTATCTGAAGGTAAAAATCGCCAAAGCAATAGATGCGATTGTAGAAAAACTAGTTTCAAGTGATATTGATAAAAATTTTTTACAAAGGAATCCATACTCATTTGATATCATCAACGACTGGTTTATAATCATAGCCACAGTATAATCAGTGTGGCCATGACTAATATAGGAAAATGTGTGAGTATGCTTATCTTCCCCGTTTACTTACATTCCCATATTTTTATCATTCATTAATGAGCAATGAAAATGAGTGATAAAATCAGAAATTATAAAATATATTTCATCGTGACATCGTTACTAAACATAATTCCAGTGGGGTTAGGCCTTTAAAGTATGAAATTTTTCGTAAAACCTATAATAATATAGTTAGTTGCAGTCATTTGAAAAGTCATAATGCCTAGAATTGTAGTATTAATTAAGATTGTTATGTGATCCTCAAGCGAATAAACAGTGCTGAGATTCATGTGAATCTCAGCACTGTTTACGATTAACTATAATCCCTGCATGGTGTTTTACACTGAGATCACCTTACTTAATCTGGAAAATTTCTGAGTTCGGTGTCAGACAAAAGCAGACCATACACTATCTTTCGTTGAGCATCCGTTTCAGAACCGCATCGGAAGATATTTTTAAGCGAATCTGTTATTATTTCACGCTTGTGTTCAATAAAATAGTGCTGATATTTTGGAGAATATATAAAATTACCCCACATAAAATGTGAAAGATCAACCTTTGAATAGTCGAAATTATCAGGATCTATAACAAATGCCAAGGGGTCGTAGTATTGAACGTATTTCTGCATTTTTTGAATATCAAGCGGGAAATCTAATAGATGGAGAAAAATGCAATTATTTATATTCAGTGTAAGCCAATCAGGGATAGTTCTTACTCCTGGTTCAGCTATTCGCTTCTGATGCTCCTGCTCAATTGCGTCTAGAAAATACTGATAAGTTTCATCAGTAAATGGCACTATTTTGGCAATGATAAAATCAAATAACATTTTGGTACTTATGTGCGTGCACTGCTGCCTTATGAAGTCGGCAAAAGGCTTCAAATTCAATACATTCCGGAATGTATGAATTCGCTTTATTTTTTCGGAATCAGACGTAGAACTTTCAATGAGTTTTTTTAGGTGGAATTGTATATTAGAATCTGCGTCATTATAAATCTGTTTGCTCATTTTGGCCAGAGAGGAATGATATTCGTCATTCAAAATCTTAAAGAAGGAGCTATCCAAAAATAGAAATACTACTTTTTTAAGATCCTCACTGTTTGAAAGTATGGCTTTATCACTAGCCAGGTGTTGAAAAACTTCAAACATGGAATTGGAGGCTTCAGGATGACTTTTGCATATGTGTACAAGCATACTGCAGAATACATTAAGGTATAAACTTCGCTGCTTGTCATCCATCTTTACAAGGCCTAAAAGGATGTTGAAGTTATCAATAAAATTCAACCACTCAGAAAATGAATTTTCCTCAAAAGATTTACATAGATTTGTATATTTTTTAAGCACATCAACGCCTTCCTGGATTTCTAAAAACTGTACAGAGTAGGAGGAAATGATTTCACGTAATTTCTTAGGAGAGATGTATTTAATTATTATATCAAGATCAATTTCTGAAATGGGATAATGTTCTCGCACCCAGGAGAGTCCAAATAAGCCGTCGGTTTTTTCAGGGCCTGGAGTGTAAGTACAAAAAATGGATTTGATGTACAAGCTTAAGTATTCTTTTGTTTCAGTAAAGTCATCATAGGGGATATAGTTTCCCTTAATAAAGAAATAGTAATCATATGCGTATGATTGTATTTGCAGAAGATGTGTGAAACTGGTACCGCAGAATACTGAATGACTGCCTGGTGAATATATTTCTTCCTGCTTATTTAGAATATCTCTCATGTGCATAAGATTATCGGAGGAGGATTTAATTAGCATACCGAGGAAATGAGTAGCACGTATATATCTGGGTGGCAGCGATACAAGGATACTTTTTAGTTCTTCTCGCAGGTTGGGCTGATAATTGAAGAGTGTTATTGTGCCTAAATAGCTTCTATATTTGTGTAATAATAAGGAAATATAATCTCCTTTGGGTAACTCTTTTTCTTCAGTACTGATTATTTCGGTGAAGTCTTTATCTAAATGCAATAGCTTGGAATAGTAAAACTTTTCGGCAGTGATATCATGAGAATCTATCATTTCAACTAGTGCACTGTAATCATTATCGAGATAAAGCTGAAATATATCAGGCAATATAGGCTCAGAGGATTTAAAGGTGATAACCTTAGATGAGGAACGTAAATATATCCGCTGTATACCCGCCCTCAAAAACACACTGGAGAGTTTAGGGATTGAGTTATTTTCTTCAGCGTTAATGTAGTATTCTATGCGATTGAAGGACGCTGCTTCATGAAATGACAAAGTGGGTCCTAAGCGATCAACATAACCCCAGCTATTCATCTGGAGTATGTCTTCAACGGATATTCTTCTATAGGAGAGCAGTAATTGAATTTTATAGCTAAATACGGATATCTGATTTTCAGCAATATCCAGAACATCAGGGTTTTCGATGCATCGCAAAAATGTATACAAATTTTTCCCGGCTTTGCTGGATAATGATCCAGGCACTTGGGCATTTTTAATTACTTCTTCGGGAAGATTTGAGATGTTAATCACGTAAATACTTCTTGAAGATAAACGCCTAACCTCAAAGCAATCAGACTCGCTTGTACTGATTAAAAAGTTTTTGGGCCTCTCTGTAATCTGATAGAATTTACTGAAATAGTTTATCCAATTTATTATTAAATTTAAATTGTAATCATTGAGAGAATACCCTAGAAATACGAAGGAGTGGTTAACCAGAAGTGATCTAATAAATGTGCTTATAAGAGGGTGTTTCTGTTCATAATCGAGATAATCGCTCTCGTTTAAAATTATTGTTTCTGGGTGTCCTAGATCTCCATGCATTTTTAAAATATACTTATCACTTGCGTGTTCCAACAGGTCAGAGTCCTGATAGATTGGGGTATAGAGCTGAGTATTTGCACCTGGTGTACTTTCCAGCAGAGAATCGTAATTTGTTGTAATGATATGATGCGGAAGAAGTCTGAAAATGATTTCATCAATGGCGTTGGGACCCTTTTCAGTTGCGAGGGTTTCTTGTATAAAGTTATAGTACTCCGAATGCCCGTCGGATGTATCCCTTTGAAAAAAATACTCAGGTATTTTTAAATATTGATCCCTTGTAAACTTGTATCGATCGGTACAATCCGTAGTAGGGCAATTGTCGCTTTTGCCAGGGCAAGATAAACAATTATCATAATTCATTTTTTTGGCAATAGCGTTTATTAAATTACCCCATGTGGGAATGTCAGAGTTTCTAGATACTCCAGAACCAACAAAAAAAACAAGACGATTACTTTCCTGAATATCTTTTATATATCTTACGGCATCCATCCAATTCATAATATACCTCCTCTCAATATTAATTAGTATACTTCAGATATGGTAAGTTTTCAATTTTACAAATGAACTCTGCTGTAAGGTTGTGTCCTCATGATAAGCAAATTCCCGTATTAACCCGAGAAAAATTATTTATGCTAAAGTAGATACAAGTACGTATCTTACAAGATGATCTATGCAAAAATGTCGAGAAGCATATATATTTATGATATAATTTCAGAAATGGGTGATGTGAACTAAAATATAATTATATATTATACGAAAGTATGAGGAGCAAAAAATGAACAAGAAACAGTACAATCATTTTATACCCCGATTTTATATGGCAAATTTTTCTGGTAATAAAAAATGTATAGATAAATGTCTACTTGAGACAGGACGCATTATTCGCAATGCTAAAACGAAAACGACAGGTGGAAAGAATTTTATGTACGGAAAGGATGGAAAATTAGAAAATGCATTCATGGAGTTAGAAGGTCAGTGCTCTGATATTATCTCCAGAGTAATAAAAGAGGAAAAAATCCATGTAAACTCTGAGGATTACTTAGATTTACTAGCCTTTATCATTTTAAGTAATTATAGAATCTTAGCGGTAGCAGATGATAAGCTGGAAGAATTTAGCGCAATGTTTCGTGTTTGTGCCAAAATGTATAAGGAACACGGCAAGCTTGATATTTCGGATGATTTAATAGAATCCATAAGTGCACAAGCAACTATTCCTAGTCTTTGGCCTCTTAAAAGAGCTAAAACTGCATTTGAGGTATCTATGGACCTTCAGTTATCACTTATAAAGAATGTAAGTAACCTGTCTTTTATTACTTCAGATTTCCCAACAGCGAAATATAACCAGGTTTTTATAGCAAACAATTATAAAACATCGTATGGATATGGACATATGGGTTTTCAATTATTTTATCCTATTTCGCCTAGGTATTGCTTAGTCCTTTATGATCCCATTCCGTATAGAAAGCACCATTTCTCCGATAATATATTTGTGATGCAGGATCCTAAATCAGTGCAGGCAATTAATTTCCTCATAGCAGGATATGCGAGAAAAGAAATTTATTTTGGGAATTACGTATCTGATAGAACAATTGAGAAAATAATAAAGTTCAGGAATAAAAGAATAATGAATAAGCCAGTTTCCTTGGTTGGAGGAGATCACTATTTAATCTTCATGTCAGAACCTAGTATTTATAATGATTTGCCAATAGGGATTTTTTCAGTAAAAAGGGACTTTTGGGGCATGCCATTAGTCAATAGATTTGAAGGTCCACTACGACCGAGAGCTCGCCAAATTCGGGACGAAGACAAAAGTGTCCCTTTGGAGAAATAAATGTAGCATGGTACCAGTAAAGGCATAAAACATCCAGGGGTAGATTTACTAACTCTGGCTGTTTTATGCTAATGATTATTCCTTCTGGAAATATTGTAACTGAGCTTGTATTTCCCGTTGGAGGGTTAAGCCGGCGGCGAGGGCAAAACAGAAGTAGGACTCACACTCGATGCACTGGGCGGTATAAATCTTACGAAGCATCTCATCCAGAACACTCTGATTCTCCGGGCTGAGATTTTCTCTCAGCCTGTCTGCCATATCAGAGACCTCCTGATTGAGCTTCTTATACTCTGGGTCGGAGGGGTAGAGCAAATCCATAGGGGCGAAATTGCCCCGGAACATAGCTTCCAAAATCATTCCTGCAGCCTCCTTACACGCAGATCAGCTCGGCCATGATGATCTCTCTGACCCGGCTGCGGATGTTATTCATTCTTCTGACCCATTCCATCATGTTGTTCGCTTTCAGCTCTTCGGTCAGTCCCTCCTGCCGGGCAAGCTGAGAAGTCAGCGTTTCTTCCATCCGGGTGGCCTGTGCATTGACTTCGGCAAGATGTGGATACAATTCGCACTTCGTAAGCATATTGTAATATCTGATCCGGTGGTGTGCCTTGAGGAACTGGCGGCGGCGTTGGCCCCAGATTACGATTTCCATGGGTTCCTGTTCAGGGAGAGCCACATCCGGCAGCAGATAGTCTCCCTGGCGGCTGTAAGTGCCGCCCAGCTGTTCAAATAAAGGTTTCTGTTCCATTGTTAAGTCCTCCTCACAGTAATTTTCTCGGGTTTTGGGTACGATGGTATTCGAATAGCCGGCAGGTGTCCATTTGGTTCCGGAAGCGCTCCTGGGCCTCCAGAACGGCATTTGTCAGGATCAGCGGATTCTCATCCCACTTGTCGATTCCCTGGTTGTATTCCCGCCTGTGCTTGTCATCGAGGATGAACGGGTCAATGCCGTAGCGCAGGCACTCCTTCATCAGAATCAGTCTGCCGACCCGTCCGTTATAATCAGAAAAGGGACGGATTTCCTCAAAGGCCACGTGGAAGCTGAGAACACTTTCCAGATTCGGCTTCAGCTTCTCATAGCCTCGGATCAGCCGGTCAAGCTCCATGGAAATCCGTTCCGGTTTGGCAGCTCCGGCGGCATGTGCTTTGGGTGGACGGCTTCGAAAAGCTCCGGCAACGATTCGGTTGCTGCGGTCTGCATATGTACCATAGGTCAAATCCCGGTGGATGTTTCGGATATAATCCAAGCTCAGCGGCTTCATCACCGTATCCAGGACACGGGCGCAGGCGGTGAAGTGGTTGATCATTTCAATAATATCGTCCACCTTGGTGTTTTCAAAATTGTGGCCCAGCTTGGCTGTCCGGTACAGATCCAGCACCTGAATCCGGGTCAGGCGGTTGCTTGCCATGCGGCAGGAGCTGTAGGCCAGATTCACCTGAATATACTCATAAAGACCGAAATGATTGTTTCTGGCCTTCTGATACAGAATTCTTTTGACCACATCCGGAACTAAAGCTTCCTCAACGGAAGGTATTCCCGGCTTTTCAGCATCCTCCGGAATCAGCCAGACACGGTTCTGATGGATTACATTTGGAATTCTGCCTTCACGGCAGTATT
>RCNI01001593.1_pt1 | contig 12006 bp, 21 predicted proteins | sample 2041151 | NCBI WGS metagenome assembly RCNI01 (sample SAMN09708214, study PRJNA481090) | feces metagenome | isolation source: feces | place: Antarctica: Albino Rookery
GAGACCCCCGCCGACTATCGAAAATCTTTACCACGCTAAAGTGATGAAGTGCCGAGGAGGTTTCTGATCGGGTTTTGTGAAAAAATCCATGAAAAAACCGCCCACCCGGTTTCTGCCCGGGAGAGCGGTTCATAGTCGAAAGTCGAAAGTCGAAAGTCGAAAGTCGATTACTCAGTCGAATCGGTATCGTTATCAGAGCTGGGGAGCTGCCCCATAGTCGAAGCGTACCGAGAACGGATCTGTTCAGCATTATAGTCGTTGTCGTTATTGGTGTTCGGGGTGAGAACACACTCAGTCTTGTCTTGGTAGCCATAGTTGTTCTTGCCGAGAAAGATCCCGGCTACCGGGTTGACCTTGCCAGAATTCATATAGGTTTCCCACAAATTTTCGAGCATAAAGTACGCCTTTTTAATGGCGTTGGTCACCTCGGACGGCAACTCTCCATGATAACCCTGTCTACCGTCAGTTACATCGTTGATAACAGCCCACAACCATTGTCTATTGTGACCGTTCAATGCGATAGCCATTCCAACAACAGTCGGTTTCATATCAGCCTTACCATACAGCTCGAAATACTCTCCAAGACGCTGTGTCACTTCATCCACATTGTCCATGTCGATATTTTTCATGTTGTATAGCTCAAGCTGAACACTGAGGAACTTGGTATTATCTCCCTCCTCCAACATCAGCCCATTGTTTCCAATGACAGGAGAGTTACCACCTCGGGGCTTCATTTTCTTCTTAGCTGGCTTTCTCTTAGGCTTTGCCGGGAGATCAGCCACAGGCTCAACAGAGGTCTCTTTTTCCTCAGAAACAGTCTCCTCGCTGAGCAACTCGTCAATATCTAACATACAGTCTCCTTTCTTTTTCAGTAGTCGTAGTAGCTCAAAATCAAGTTTTGCGGTAACTTTTACTATATACGCGCATACTAAGCAGAAGTTATACGCAAAAGTCGTAAAACAACTACTACAACTACTCGTTAATAATAAGAATCATGCCCTCTGTTAGAACTCACAAAAGACTATTTTGTAATCCTTTTCAGATTGTTTTCCAAATGTCATTTTTGATAAGTTCTAATCTTTTTTAGTAGTTTTGCTTAGATTTTTCAGACTCTCAGAGAACTGCTCATTCTCATTGGTTACTTTATAGCAAAGTCGGTCACCGATGAAAACAATATAGCAGTCGGTATCGAGATCGTGAAAGACCGTTATGAGTTTTCTAAAAGTCTGCCGCAGATGGTGTTCAAACAGCTCGAGGTCTGGATAGTTACCCATCAATACTCACACCCTTTTCTTACATTGAGCAGAAGTTCCCGGGCAGTCGTGCAATTACGCTTGACCTTTGCCAAAGAGTATTGACCACAGCAAGCCGGGGTGACTTCACCTCTATCGGTATCAGCTTTGCCCAATTCATCCCGAGCATGAGCAATGAGAGCCATCGCCACATCTAAGTCGTTGAGCATTACATTTCTATTCTGCCTCATTCCTCTCCCCTCTCCTATTCGTTCACATCGGGAAATTCTTCATCGCTCTGGATGAAGTCACCGTCCATTGCTTTTTCAATCGCTTCTTCGTAAGAATCAGCGTTCACCGTATAATGAGTAACCGAAACGATAGTGTAGATCATACTGCGTTCTCCTTTTCCAAAGTTTTGTCTTTGCCAGTTACCATGCACTCAATATATCGATACGGCACACGAGTTTTGACAGCGTTCAGCAGCAAGTCACGCTCTGTACAGCCTTTGACCATGTTATAGAAGTCGGAGAACTTTACATCCATTCTGTCCTCCGAGCTGAACATATCAGCCAGTCCCATTAAAATCACCTCTTTCTCCAATGTTTGAGTTTCCATTTGATGATGTACCAAATCTGCTCCAAGTACGAAACCTTGCGATAGCTCATAACAAATCACTCACTTGCTTTGTAGTTATAGACTGGCTTAATGATTTTCTCAATCTCCACAGTGTCACCGATATAACCGGCAATTTCATCAAGAGATTTATAAACCATCGGGCTTTCGTCTACGGTTGACTGACAGACAGAGGTAGTGAAGATACCACGCATGGATTCCTCAAACTCCTCAAGAGTGACCGTCTCCTTTGCCTTGCTTCGGCTCATAACTCTGCCAGCCCCATGAGGAGCGGAGCAGTTCCAGTCGGTGTTACCCTTGCCGATACCGATAATACAACCATCCCTCATGTTAATGGGAATGAGAACACGCTCACCAGCCTTGGCAGAGATAGCACCCTTGCGAACCATATTCGTACCGAACTCGATATAGTTGTGGACGGTTTCAAACATGGGTAGATTCCAATAGGCAATATCTGTACCATACAGGTTGCTGATAATCTCGTTGGCAATATGATAGCGATTCATACCGGCAAAATGCTGACAAATTTTCATATCATGAAGATAGGCTTCTCGGTTCTTCCCGGTGAGATAACAGAGTTCTTTAGGTACACTGTAAGGGTTGGGATTGAAATTACGGCGAAGATCAGCCACCGCCTGTTCAATCTCTCTTACTCGACCATGCTTTTTGTAGTCGGCAATTAGCTCAGCTTGCATGGTATTCAGTTTGTCTTTACCCATCATGGTGCTAATTGCGAGGTTCTGATAGAACTCAGCAACCTGCTTACCAAGGTTACGACTACCTGTGTGTATCACAAGATAGTAGTTACCCTCTGTATCTTTGTCCACCTCAATGAAGTGGTTACCGCCGCCGAGAGTACCAATGCTGTTTCTGATACGCTGAACATCTTTCAGCTCTCGGTAACAGTACAATTCTTCAAGCTCGGGAAAATTGACTTGCTCACTATCATGGACATTTCTGCCAGAGGGAACATACTCTCGGATAATTTGATCGAGCTGCTTAAAATCAATCTCGTCCATGCCGAGTTCAACAGTCAGCATACCACAACCAATGTCCACACCCACGATGTTCGGGATCACCTTGTCCCCGAGGTCGGCAGTAAATCCGATTACGCAACCAGCCCCGGCATGAACATCGGGCATAATGCGTACCTTGCAGTCAGCAAATGCCGGTTGCTTGACCAGCGTGTAAATCTGGTTCAGAGCTTCGGGTTCGATATTGTCGGTAAAGATTTTCAAATTGCTCATAATGCACCAACCTTTCTAAATACTTCAAGCATTTTGGGGAACTGCACCGCTACCCAATCTACCACGGTCTCCTCTTGACCGTAGTTCTTATGCTCCCAGTTACAGCCGAGACCAGATTCAAACATGAACGCATGAACAATCTCGTGTCTCAAGCACTTCTTCTGGTAGGCTTCAAAATTCCCGAGGTTGCCGTTCTTCGTGGTGACCACGATAGAGTGATTGGAACTGTCGCAGTACCCATCGCACTCGTTAAGGGTTTCGTCCTCTTTGGGAGACTTGAAGTGAATGGCGTACCGAGTACCCAAGATATTTACCGTCATATTCAGTCCTCCTCAATGGAGATACCGAGCAGTTGCTTGAGCTGTCTCCACACTCTCAGTTGACGCTTATCAATGATGTGCAATTCGTTCTCAATGCGAGTAAGGACATTGCTCATAGAGACCTGCTCCTCACGCAAAGCTCTCTGAATATCAATAATCAGATTGTCTCTGGCACGATCCCGGTCACAAATCTGAATGTAGGACACAACCAGCTCCTTACCGCTTTTCATACGAACCTTGAGATCATAAGGGTACTCGCTCTCGGTTTTGCATACTGAGACGGATTCAACCTCCTTTGGGTTGATGTAGTGATAGCTGCTGAATTTTACCATGTTCAGCCCTCCTTATCTGTTAAATTCAATTAAATTGGCAGCGTCAACCATCAGCTGCTCAAAATCGCTGCAATCCATACCGAGCACTTCACCATTGATGTTGTAACCATAAGCGATAGCTTCAAGTTCTCTCAACTTATTGATGATTCTGGTTTTATCAACGCAATCATCCACTAAAGGAGCAGTTCGACCACACCTGTGACACACCCATTGATGTTTCCATTCATGAGCTGTCATGGGGTGACCGCAAACACAGTTTTTGGTATCTGTCATACTACCCTCCTTATTCGTATATGTGAGATTGGTCTTTCTGCGGATATTGAATGAAATTGCACCAGTCATAGCGGAACTCTTTTCTGGTGATAGGGTCGATCCCACGGTCTTTCTCTACTGCCGGTCGCTTCATGGCTTTGGCAGCTTTATCAATACCTTTCTTAAATGCCACAGTGTCTTGAGTATCAATCTTTTCGACCATGTGTATCTCAACTCCGTAGTTCTCTCTGAGAATATTTATAGCAATCTGAATATCTCCGAGGTTACGGACAATGCGGTTGATTTGCTCCCGGATTTCGGCATTGTCGTTCGCTTGGGTTTGTACATAGCCAAGAGGTTCACTCCAAAATTCAGCCACCGAAACACCAAGAGCTTCGATAATGAACTTGAGTTTTTCCTCAGAGGGGTTGAGCTGATTATTTTCCCACCGAGAAATTGTGGAACGAGAGATCCCGGACTTCTCGGACAATAAACGCACCGAGTAACCGGCCTTAGTTCTCTCGAGCCGTATCTTTTCACCGATAGTCAATTAAATCACTCCTTTTTCATCAGAGCATATACCTTTTCCATCAAGTCAGCTGCTTCGATGATTTCTTCATCGGTCATGTTTCTGTACCAATCGCTGACCTGTTCTGCCTTGAACAAGAAATGGGACAGATTCTTTGCGCTGACCGCCACATGGTTTTCGTGCAGTTCCTTGGCGGTGATGTTGTAGAAAACGGTATCTCTCCCGAACTCTTTGCCGCTCACCATAACGAACTTGGTTCTCTTGGGTGTGATTCTCTTAATCACCTCGGGAATATACCGGGGATAGCGGAAATAACCACACCCAATCATTGTGCCTTGGCAGATATAAACCCGGTCACCGGGCTTTAGCTCGTCCTTATTGATGCGGTTTTCATCTAACATCAGATTTCCTCCTTTAATAATTGATCCAGCCATTGAGAGCGTGATAAGGGAACGCCTTTATCAGTTTCAATAAACCAACGGTAATCTCTCAGAGGTGTTCTTTCTGGACATTCCTCACTAACTGCATCCTGCAAATGTAATACCATAGGGAACGCTTCGGGATAATCTGAGAACCATCGCTCTCTCTCTGGCTGTTTTGCGAAAGGACAAAGTGTACAACCATCCCTGTGTTGGGTACTATAATTTGGAGATAGCATACCGTGGTCAAATGAGATTTGCTTTGCCTGTTCCTCAGTGATATTCAATTCACATAAAATAGACCGTTTCGTCCCATTTAACTGATTGTGACGATCAGTTTCATCAACAGCTATGCCAATATCTTCATAATCGAAATATCCAACATCGACTTTTTGCAGAGCTTTTAACTTGGAATCTCGCTTGAAGTGGCATTGACCTCGATTGAACAAGGGAAAGCCAAGGATTCTACCTTTGAATTTTCCACGAAGAGCTTGGTGAAGAACTCTGTCATAATAGGTAGCTCCTGTAACAATATAAACAGCAGCCCCCATTTGTCTAAATCTCTCAGCTGTTGTGATAATAAAGTCATAGTGATCTTTACACAGGAGAGGGATTGTTTCGGTAAACATCGGAATGTAGCAAACAGCCTTTACAAAGTCACCACGCTCAAGATGTTTTAGCATTGCACAGGTACTATCTTTACCTCCGCTCCAAGACACTTTGACTATATCACCCATTTAGATAACCTCTTTCAATTTCAGCCCCCAATAGACCACATACCCACCAGAGGTAGATTTTCGATCAAACCATTCGGGGTGACGCTCCATTTCGGAGTTGAATTTACGAGCAGAAAGGATGAACGCTCCCTCGGATTTCGCCCACACTTTGAAAGTCTTATACAGATCCTTTGCTCGAATAGAGACTTTTTCTTCTCCGGGGTGATACTCACAACGATTTTCAAGGAACTGCAATACAATATCGTTTTCACGCTCGTACTTGCTGACCACTTTCTGCATCGATTCGCCCATGTCGAGACCGTGTTCTTTGTAGCGAATGTAACCACGGATCAGCCACATGAAGATACCGCTCATATTTTCCTGTTTGCAAAGTTCATCCTTGAGGTGAGTGTCCTGTTCAGAGTGGGAAAAGTGGCGGTTGAACTCGATCACTTTGATACGCTCAGAAGCAAACAGGCTTTTGTCGGTGACCATCGGGAGGTCATTACAGGACAACCATAATGTAAACTGAGGTTTGAAAGTAACAGCAGACTGGTACAATGCTCGAGCAGAGATTTCCTCACCGCCTGTGAGCTGCTTGATTTTCTCCTCGTCCAGTTTGCCATATTCGTTACTCTCAGACATGGTAACGAACCGCTTGCCCTTTAACCCGGCAAGGGTGGGAGAAGCTGCTTCTGCGTCTTTCTGACGGTCACCACGGCAAATCATACCAACCGGGGCAACTTTGGCATAATCACCGAGCATAGTTTCGATGGTGTTCAGCAGCGTAGATTTGCCGTTACGAGTGGTTTTACCGTGGAGAATAAACATACACTCCTCATTACTCATGCCGAGCATGGAGTAGCCCAAGGCTCTCTGCAAGAAATCCATTTTCTCCTCGTCATTCTGTGTAACCTCTGCGATGAATTTTTCCCATCGCTCGCATTTCACATCCCGGGAAACGGTATGACGAAAAGCTGTCTGCATGGTAAGGAAGTCTTGCCAGCGATGTTCACGAAACGAAAAATCGCTCAAATCGTATGTACCGTTCAAGCAGTTAATCAAATAGGGATTGCTGTCAAACTCCGCAGCAGAGATCCTCAATTCGCCGGTAGCATCCTTGAGTATTCTGTCCCTCATACGGCGGTCACCCATTTTATTGACAAATGTGGTGTACGATTTGCGAAGATCATCGTCCTCAATCTCTCCGCAATAGAGAATCATCAGACGAACAAAGTCCTTGATTTTCTCAGATACAAGGATTGCACCCTCGTCTTTACGCCATGCACCGTCCGAGTAGGTGTACCAGCTCTTATGCTCGGGGCAATATCGAGCTTCGGCATTGTAAAGCAGACCGAACAGGTTTGCCATGCCCATTTCAGACCATTCAAAACCCGAGGAGGTCTCGTCAGCTCTTTCCGGGTGATAGTGCTTAATCATGTACATTTTGCTGGACAGTACATCGTCCATGATTACACGACCATTACGCAGCTCGAAAAGTTCTTGCATTATGCTCTCACCACCTTATCTAACAGCTGCTCATACAACTGCTTATAAAGATTTCTCTCAGTAGAGAGAGAGAGAGTACCTCTGAGTGGTTATCAACCGCCGTGGGTTTGGTTTCTTCTTCGGTCGAACAATCCAGCCCGAGAGAAACCAGCAGAGCCTTATCAATCCTCTCCATTTCTTCATCGTTGGCAGAACGAATAAAATCGCCAAGACGATCTTTAGAAACCGTGTACACGCCCTCACAGAGAGCCGTAGAAAGGACTTTACACTGCACACTCACATGGGTGGGCAAAGCCTTTTTTGCCTGTGAGGTAAGATATACAACCTCCACGCAAGGGCTATGCTCGTTAGCAATGTTATTGGACACGATGATACCGGGTCTCCCGGATTCCTGTTCAGAGCCGACAGCAAATGTATCGCCACGGCTGATATAGAAAATGTCACCTCTATAAAATTCCATTGATGTAACCTCCTTATGTATAGCTCGCCCCACAAGGGGGCGAGAATTTAGGATAAATGAAAGACAGGGCGAACGCCACGAGCACTAGAAGCGCTGGCGCAGGTCGCATCACCGGCACTGCCGACACGAGCATAGGACACAGCGCAATTTCCCACTTTGTTCTCGAGCCAGTACCATTCCCATTCGCCGTTATCACCTTGAAAAGCGATACGATTTCTGCGAAGCTCCATAGGATCAAAGCGATGTACCGTATCGGGTTCATCCTTACCATAGAAATTCTTACCGAAAATCTCTTTCTCGGTAGGGAGACGGAGCATATCGCCGGCAGCGTTGACAGAGATCATATGCTTTCTGATTTCCTCCGGGAATCGTTCGAGGATTTCGCCGTTGAGGTTCTTCCTCAGATCAGAGTTTTCATAGGTGATTTCATGGGACTGCATACCTCTCATGGACTTGAACATTGGGTACTCTTTGGCAAGGCAATCAACCAGCATAAAGAGCATACCCTTATCGGTTTCCTGCACCGCCATAGCCTGCACCTGTTCGCCGTCATTCAGAGCGAAGCGAATAACATCGCCAACGCAAAAATCGTTATGAGTTCCGCTCTCTGCCATAATAGATCTTTTCACCAACATTTTGATTTTCCTCCTTTAATCGTCTGTAAATGCTGCAATACTCAACGCCTTTGCATTTACGCTTGAGAGCGTGTTTGCAAGAATCGCTGTTCGGACAGGATCGACACAGACAGTATTGCTTTACGCATTTTGTACATTTTTCGAGCATTGGTATCACTTCCTGTCTTAATCGGATAAGTTCTTATCTGATTGTGACTACAATATAACATAAAGAAGATTACTTGTCAATACCTTTCAGATAATTTATTATCTCTTTTGTGTAAGTTATCGTTTGTATCGGGTGACACTGTTACATATCGTCCTCAATTCATTCTTATCAAGCGGAGGATCACAGGCAACAGTATTGGCATAAAGCAGTTCGTCATAGATCTGCCCTTTGCTGTACCCTTGATTATGGAGCATACCAGCGAGTGAGGTGAGACAAATATTTCTGCTACCATTGGGTATTCGAGGATAAACAGGTCTGAGTTTTACTCGACCATCTACAATAGGCTCTTGCCATATCGGAGAATAAATCTTGTCTCTCCCGACCATGATGTTATTGGAGTTGCTACGGCTCTCGGGGAAATACTTTTCTACCACATAATCGATAGCTTCTTGGTTCTCAATGATGGTGCGATACAGAAGCGTATCGCCGGTCAGAATGAAATACCGAGCTGACTTATAAATCTCAACCCCGGCAAGATTGTTCTTGCCTTTGAATGGGAGAGTACCTCGAAGCAGAATATGAAACCCTTGTCCACTCCGAGATTTCTCCGTATAGCTTTCACATTTGCCGATAATATCAGCACTGAGGACGCTCATAAGACCGTCATTATCAAAGCCATCGTCAATATCAATACCGACATAACCATTGTCGGCGAAAACGAAGCCACAATAGTCATAGTGCTTATTCTGAACGGAATTGAGAGCGGTTTCAAAATCTGACCAAGTATCGGGATTTGTGGAAGAAGCAGCTTCGTTGGTAAAGGCTTTCATTGGCACTTTGCTATCGCTACTGGCGCAAACCCATTGGTGTAGATTTTTCAACTCCTCGGGGATATTATCATAACAAACCACGCCGTTTCGCTACCTTTCTTTCAAGTTCTCCGATCAACTTCCAAATGGTGTCCTGCCCGATGCCATTCTTTTTCGAGATCCGATAGACAGTATCGGGAATCGTGTCACCCTCGCTGTAAATGGAAATGAGCAGATTCCTTTCTTTTTCGGGAAAAGCCTTGATAGCTTTATCGCAAGCGATCCAGTTTTCCTTATCTGCATCGCTATGGAACTTAGGAATAGGGTGTCGTGCGTAGAAACGCAGGCAATGGTTGACATACTCAGAATAAAATGTTCTTGCCATCAGTTACTCTCCTTTGCTTTGGAGATTTCCTCCAAAAATCTGTTGTTCAGAGCTTCAACATCTACATCGCAAAGCTCTTTCAGCTTGTACCGCTCGGGGTAGGTATCGTCGATCTCGTAGTAGTCACGCATACGGATGTGTTCTTTGAGCATATCCTCGTAGAACTTCTCAAGACGCTTCTTGCCAAACCCACAGAAAACATGAAGTGTCCACAGAACCATAGCGTCCATATCGAGGGAGAACTTCTCGTCTTGCTCAAGGATCTGCTTGTTGATTTCATGGAGAGCTGCTTTAGTTGCCCGGTCTTTTGCGTTCACCACAGCATTGTCCATATAGCGGTTGTAATCGCTGACTTTCAAATTCAGCGTGGGTTCTTTTGCAACCTTGATACCGGCTCTCTCAGCCCTACGCCGTTCAGCCCTGTTCATACTTCACACCCACTCCCAGCACATCAGCATGAGGGAGCGTGAAAATCCAATCACAAAACTGTCTCCACTCGTCCAGCTTGTGACCACGGCGATATTCAAGCATATTGAGCAGATTCTCATAGGTCATGGTAACCGTCCGCTTCTGGTTGTAAGAGGTCGGGAGAAGTTGAATCATCTGCCACCAGTAGCCCTTGTCTTTGCTTTCAAGGTAACAATGTCTGGCTTCGTTGAGAGCGAAGATCACGGATTCCATTGCACCGTAATACATAGGGTCACAGTTGGGAACATCGCCTAAGTGTTCGGTGCTGAAATCATCGAGCGTGAACTCCTTGGCAGCGATCTTGTGCATGGTGGAGCAAGAATTGGCAGTCGTGCCTACCTTGTAAGTGTCAAACTCTTTCCACCAGTAGAAAGGGGCTGTAATGTCCACAGACACGAAAATCTGTCTGAGGAACTTACGGTGAGGTGCGCCGCCACGAATGAGACGCTGCATGAGGTCACGGTCATTGTCACCGAGAATAACTCCATCATTACCGAACCCAACTTGAAATTCACTATCAGATCTACTCCAACTGTTGAGAGGGTTTCTCATGCCACGGATTGCGTGTTCAAACCCCCAAACTTCCGGGTGTTCAAATTTAATCACCGTCATTACCTCCGTTCAGTTCAATATATTTGCTCAGATACCAGTTCGCTTTCTTAATGTCCTCGAGACCGTTCTTGCGTTTGGCTCGGTAGAGGTACTTGAAAGCATTGCACAGGCAAAAGTCCAAAACAGCTTCTAAGCCCTGTGTCTCGAGCATGACCTCGATACACTCGAACTTGCCTGTCTCGTAGTGAGAGGGGTGGTTCACATTGTCAGCCATCGCTTACACCCCAATAATGCGAGCTGCAATCATGTCAGCCGTGTGAGTGTAGAGAACATTGGGGTACATGGTCACGGAACGACCATAGCTGTTCCAGTTCTCCTTGCTGTCGAACGCTCCCATGTGCCATCTGATACAAAGGATTTCTTCATCGGTCAGATCACCGAAAAGACGCTGAACCAGAATAACGGATTTCTCACCGTGTCCCGGGAGGACAGTAGCGTTGTTGTATTCCCATGCTTCATAGCCGGTCTTTTTGTAGTTGTCCAGCTTGCATAGGTCGTGGAACATACCCACAATGTAAGGACTGCGAGGATTTTCCCAATGGAGACCGAGTTTCTCAGTCAAAAAGAGCAAAGCCCGGGTCACTTCATAAGAATGGTCGAACAGCCCACCGCTGTAATTGGAGTGATGATGAACCGAAGCCGGGGCGGTGAAGAAACCGTTTGCTTTCAACTGTTCAAGTACATTATCAGGAATATACTCACCCATGAGATCCTCAAAAATTTTGATTCTGTTCATAATTTCCTCCTTAGAGGGGAGAGGATATTTCCCCTCTCCCCTTGAGTTGTTTACAGGTCACCCAACAGGGACTCCAGATCCAGCCCAGTAGAAGTCGGAGCAGTAGACTTGGGGGGAGCAACAGGCTTGGATTCACCGCCGCTCTTGCCCATAGCCATTGCACTGGCAGAGGGTGTCTCGTCAAAGCCGTCAGCCGGGGACTTATCACCAAGGTTGGCGAAAGTAAGCGTTTTGGTGGGGTCTTTCTTGGACGGCTGCTTGGTATGTTCAACCTCGGCACGGATGTAGTGGTCAATCAGTTCAACCGGGTCAACATCTTCGAGGTCGTAGTCGTTCATAGCGGTTTTGGCGAAATAGCTGAAAGCGTTCAGAGCCTTTTCGTTATACTCGTCATTCTGATCCTTGATGGAGAAACGCTCGGTATGCGTCATGCCCTGTGCGGTGACGAGCTTGATTTCGATTTTGCCGAACTCCTCGTCATACTTTGCGTCATAGATACGGAATACATATTCCCCCTCGGGAATGAGAACGAAGCCGCTGGTCATAGGGATTCTTGCCATT
>RCNI01001596.1_pt1 | contig 12003 bp, 10 predicted proteins | sample 2041151 | NCBI WGS metagenome assembly RCNI01 (sample SAMN09708214, study PRJNA481090) | feces metagenome | isolation source: feces | place: Antarctica: Albino Rookery
AGAAATTAAGAATATTAATATGGAACATTATCATTCTGATAATTATTTTTCCTTAGAGTTTGGTAAATACATATGTCCGTGTGGTGCGACATTTAATTACAAGCTTATTTCGCCAGATGACTATAAATTTGAAGAAAGATATTTCTTTAATGAAAAAACAAAAGATGTGACCGTAGCTGGTTTAACTTTTGAAACAAAAAGATTAAGATGTGGATACATTAAAGAAGAATCTATCAACCTCTCTCCTCGTAGAGAAGGGGCTGGATTATCGTATTTGGAATTCAATTTTAAAACTTATGAAGATGTTGTAGGTAGAAATTTAATGCTTGTATTAGTAGTAATTTTAGCTGGTATATCAATAGCTTTAGTCTCTTCTATAGGAAGTATTCTTTATTTCTGGATTTTATCTGAAATTAAGGAAGAGGAAGCGTCTTACAAAATATACTATAGCTTGGGTGCAGGTAAGAATATTTTAAGTAAGGTAATATCAAGACAGGTTGGAATATTATTCTTGTTACCATATTTAATATCTTTTATAAACTTGGCTCTTTTAACTAAGTTTTTACAAGGTAAAAATATATTGAATGATGTGACCTTGACTGGTTTAGCAATAGCAATATATTCTTTAATCTATCTTGCATATTATATATTTACAAGAAGAGAAGCTAGCAAGGTAATTGAAAATTATAGATAAAAAGTTTTGATAAGTAATAATTTAGCGGAATATATAAGGTATATATATGAAAAGCTAAGGTGATTTAAATGCTAAAGAAAGCAAATTTTAAATAAAAATAATGAGATGGATAAAATGGAAAGTTAAAATATAGGGGTGATAGGAATGAAAAAAGCAAGAAAGATAGTTAGTTTATTATTGGTGGCATTAGTAGTGGCAACAGGTTCAGTTGCTTGTGGCAAAAAAGAAGCAAAAAATGATGGAAAGAATAGTACAAAGCTAGAAAAAAAGGATGAAATAAACGTATCTCAAATGAAAAAAATGCCAAATATAGAGGGAACTTTGTTTGATGGTAAGAAGGTGGATAATGCTATTTTGCAAGATAGTGAATACACACTTATTAATGTATGGTCTACATCTTGTGGAGCTTGTATAGAAGAGTTACCTGCACTTGAAAAGATAAGCAAGGACTACAAGTCAAAAGGATTAAAGGTTGTAGGTATAGTTGCAGGTGGAGATTTACAAAAAATTGAAGCATATAAAATCTTAGAAAAAAATAAGGTTAATTTTGATAATATTATTCCTTCAGAAAAGTTTATAATTGATTTTGTAAGCAGAGAAGATGCTGTTCCTTATACTCTTATCGTAAATAAGAAGGGAGAAATAAAGAAGTTTATATTAGGCTCACTTCCTTATGAGGATTTTCAGAAGATTTTAAATGAAGAAATAAAAATAGCGAAATAAAAAAGATACGGATATAAAAAGGGAAAACAAATAAAAAAGATACGGATAGAAAAAAGGGAAAACAAATAAAAAGAAGCGGATAGAAAAAAGGGAAAACAAATAAAAAGAAGCAGATAGAAAAAAGGGAAAAAATAAATAAAAAAAGCAGATAGAAAAAGGGAAAAATATATAAGGAGGATAATTTCGATATGGGAAAAAATGTAGTATTAGAAACTATTTCTTTAGTGAAGGAATATGGTAAAAATGAGGCTAAACAGAGAGTTTTAAATGATATAAATTTGGAAATAGAAGAGGGAGAATTTGTAGCTATTATGGGTAAGTCAGGTGCAGGTAAGAGTACCCTGTTAAATATTTTATCTACAATAGACAGTGCAACACAAGGACAGGTAATAATCAATAACAAAGATATTTTTTCTATGAAGAGTAAGGAATTGAGTGAGTTTAGAAGAAATGAGTTAGGTTTTATATTCCAAGATTATAACCTATTAAATCAGATGACAGCCTATGAAAATATTACTCTACCCCTATCTCTTTCAGGTGTAGAGAAAAAGGAACAAAGAAAGAGAGCTTTGGAGATAGCTAAATTATTTGATATAGAGAAGCTTTTGGACAAGTATCCGTCAATGCTTTCAGGAGGAGAAAAGCAGAGGGTGGCTGCGGCTAGAGCTATAATAATGAATCCTAAGATTGTAATGGCAGATGAGCCTACAGGGGCTTTGGACTCAAAGTCTAGTAAGGTGATGATGGAGTCTTTAAAGAGAATGAATAGAGATAGAGGAGTAACCATAGTAATGGTTACACATGATGATTATGCAGCAAGCTATTGTGACAGAGTAATAAATATTAAGGACGGGGAGATAATTGAAGGATAATTTGATCAAAGGTTTTTTATTAATTGTGGCTGTGACTTTTATAGCTCTTGGCTTGATAAAGCATCAAAATTACTTGGTATATGATAAGGCAAGTAAGTTTTGCCTAGAATGTATAGGAATTGAATTTAGGTAGGTGGTTAAGGGGTGATTTCAAAGTTTTTAATAAAATTTAGGCTATTGATACAAATAGTATGGACTGCCTTGATAAATGGGTATATTGCAGGATTTTTGAGCAATAAATTATATACAGGTCAGTTAAAAAATATATGTGTGCCAGGGCTAAACTGCTACTCTTGTCCAGGAGCAGTAGCAGCCTGCCCCATAGGCACTCTTCAAACAATGCTAGTTAAAAAGGAGAACACACTTCCTTATTATATTATAGGCTTTTTAATATTTTTCAGTGTAACTTTAGGAAGAATAACATGTGGATTTTTGTGTCCTTTTGGCCTATTGCAAGATCTTCTCTACAAGATACCTTTTAAATATAAAAGAAAGAGTCTTAAATTTCACAAGTACTTAAAAAATGTAAAATATTTTGTTTTATTTATTTTTGTAATAGCTCTTCCATATCTTACAAGTATATTTGCAGATAAATATGTACCGTATTTTTGTAAATATATATGCCCACAGGGTACTTTATCAGCAGGCTTGCCTTTTATAAATAATCATCTTGATTTGCTTTCAAGGGTAAGTGTTTTGATATATGTAAAAATTGCAATTTTAATTTTAGTAGTTTTTTTATGTATCTGTGTATATAGACCATTTTGTAAATATATTTGTCCTTTGGGAGCTATATATGCCTTATTTGAAAAATATACCATATTTAAATTGGATATAGATAGAGATAAGTGTATATCTTGTAAAAAATGTGAGCGTATATGTAAGATGGAAGTTGAAATTTTTAGTAAAACTAAAAATCAAAAAGAATGTATCAGGTGTGGAAAGTGTATAAAAGAGTGTCCGAAAAAAGCAATTAATTTTACTGTTAAGAAGTAAAAACTAGTATAAAATAAAAATCTTATTTAAAAAGAAAGTTTTTTTAAAAAATTCGTAAGATTTTATTAGTAATTGAAAATAAGAGTTGAAAAAAAAATTGCTTTATAATAAAATTAGTTTAAATAGAGTAGATTGGAGGCTGTGATGAGGATAATTATTTGTGATGATAATAAGTCTATAGCATCGTATGTAGAAAATTCTATAGATGAGATGGCTATTCCCAGCGTAGAGGTAGAAGTCTTTTATTCTGGTGATAGTCTAGTGGAATATTTAAAAAAGGGAGAAAAGGCGAGTATTTTTTTGCTAGATATTGAAATGGAAGGCAAAAATGGAATAGATGTAGGAAAGTATATCAGGTCAGTAGATGAAAAAGCAATTATAATCTATATGACTTCTCATAAAGATTATGTTTATGATGTATTTGAAGTTTTACCTTTTAGATTTTTGGTAAAACCAGTTGACTCAGAGTTATTGAAGAAGGTTTTAAAAGAGTCTATAAACAAGATATACAGTGATAATAAATTTTATTTTTTTCAAATAGAAAGAACTAGATACCAGATACCTTATGATGAAATTTTATATTTTGAAGGAAGAGGAAGGAAGGTATGTATACATACTAAAACAGATGAATATGAATTTTATAAAAAAATATCTCAGGTATATGAAGAGCTTGATCAAAACATATTTTTGAGGGTTCACAATTCATATATTGTGAATATGGATTATATAAGGTCGGTAGTTCAAAATGAAGTTTGCTTGTTCGATAAGACAGTGATACCAGTCAGCAAGTCTTACAAGGACGAAGTAAGTTCAAAACATGTAAAATATATGATATGGAAGAGTGGCGTCTAGTATGCTCTATCTGCTTTTAATAATACCAATTTTAAGCTTAGCTTTATTAGATTATTTTTTTATAGTGAGAGCTTATGACAAGATATTTGGAAAAATAAAATTTAGTAAAAGTAAAAGATTAGCCATGATAATTATAAGTGTAATAATTATAGGAGTGAGCTTTATTAGGGAGCTACTTCATCCAAGCTTGATAACGGATATAGTTTTTTTATCCTTTCTTTTACTTTTTTTATATCCTGCTAATTTTAAGAAAAAGTTTTTTATTATTATTAACGTGTATACAAGTAAAATAGCACTACAAGATATATTTAGAGAAACTTCATTTTTTTTATTGGAAAATAATGTTCTATTAAAGAATAATTTTTATTTTGATATCTGCTTTACCCTAGTTTGCCATATAATTTTGTGGATTATACTTTTTATAATGTCTAAGTTATGTAGGTATAGGGAGGAAAGAGTCAATGTAAGTAATGGATTTTTTTTAATCACCTTGATATTTCCAGCTATAATTATGATTTCACAACTAGGTTTTGCAATCTTTATATCTCCTACTCCTGGTATTAGTAATTTAATTATTAATAAATTAATATATATGGTTGGATTTTCCTCTTGGACTATGATAATTTTGGTCAACCTACTCTTACTTTACGTTTATGGAGAATTTGAGGAAGAACAAATTTCTAGTGTAAAGAGGACTATGCTTGAAATGGAGCTAGTAAATAAGAAAAATCACTACAAGGAAGTAGAACATATGCAATCTCAAATAAGGTCAATTTATCACGATTTGAGAAATCAAATTGATACGCTATCATATTTGCTTTTTAATGATGACATTGAGGGGGCAAAAGAAATTTTGAAGTTACAAAATGAAAAAATAGAGAAAACAGATAAGTTAATTTGCTCTAATAATAGTTCCATAGACAGTGTGCTAAATTTAAAAATAGAAGAGGCCAAGTTAAAAGATATAGAGGTTAGCTATAATATAACTATTCCTCAAGATATGAAGTTGAAATATGGCTACATGGTTATTATAATCGCTAACATATTAGATAATGCAATAGAGGCAAATCTAAAGTTAGACGGGCAAAGGTATATTAAAATTTCTATGAAGTATATAAATAATATGTTAATTGCCAAAATAAGTAATCCCTATGATGAAAAGATACACCATTTAGGAAATAAAAAGACTACAAAGAAAGATAAAATTTATCACGGCTATGGTTTAGAAAATATTAAAAATGCTGTGGCTGAGATGGGGGGAAGTCTGGATATTGAACAAAAAAATGGTGAATATAGTGTAAGTTTTGTTTTATATAATATAGAGGTATAAATTTAAAAAGTTATCTCTATAGTTTTTGGCGTTTATAAAGATTTTTATAAAATATAGGAGTAAAATCTCGTATCTTCATGCCGAGGCTGTAAGCATTACTTTAATTAAAAGATATTTTTAGAGGTTTTAAATTTAATTTTTCTATCCTCTTTGATATAATAAGATATGAATGAATAAGATAGTCTACTTATGGGTAGATTATAAAGGTTACAGAATTAAATTAGAGAGGTGAAAAAATGAAATTAATTTCGTGGAATATTGATTCTTTAAATGCAGCTTTGACATCGGAGTCAGCTAGGGCTGTTTTATCAAGAATGGTATTAGATACAATTATAGAATATAATCCAGACATAATAGCCTTACAGGAGACAAAACTGTCTAGCAAAGGGCCTACTAAGAAGCATCTAAGCATATTAAAAGAAATGTTTCCAGACTATAATCTAGCTTGGAACAGTTCGGTGGAGCCTGCTCGTAAGGGCTATGCAGGAACTATGTTTTTGTATAAAAACAAGCTAGAGCCTAAGGTCATAATGCCTAAGATAGATGCACCAGATACAATGGACTTAGAGGGGAGAATAATTACCCTAGAATTTGAAAACTTTTATGTTACACAGGTCTACACTCCTAATGCAGGAGATGGTTTAAAACGTCTTCAAGACCGTATGCTTTGGGATAAGAAGTACGCTGAGTATTTAGAGTCTTTGGATAAGGAAAAGTTTGTTTTAGCGACAGGAGATTTCAATGTCGCCCATAAGGAAATAGACCTAGCTAATCCAAAGGGGAATAAAAGATCTCCAGGTTTTACTGACGAGGAGAGAGAAGGCTTTACAAATCTTTTAAGCAAGGGATTTGTAGATAGCTTTAGATTTGTTCATGGCGATATAGAAGATATTTATACTTGGTGGGGTCAAAGAGTAAAGACTAGCAAGATAAATAATTCAGGCTGGAGGATCGACTATTGGTTGGTAAGTGAAAGAATTGCCGATAAAATTAAAAAATCAGAAATGATTGATTCTGGAGAAAGACAGGATCATACACCAATATTAATAGAGATAGATTTATAATTCAACTTGTTAATAGACCACCTAGTGCTTTTTAGGTGGTTTTTTAATTTTTGGGTTTATTTTTTAAAAAATAAAGTAATCAGCATATCTTAATTAATCACATTAAAAGTCTGTCCTTTATTTAATAAATATTAGAGAACTTTGGAAAGGGTAAAAAATTCATATAAATAATTAAGATATTCTTTCGATTTGATAAGCACTTTCATTATCAATATTGAGAAGCTGTCTTTTTTGTAATAAGATATTCTTATCAAATAGGAGGGGAAAAATGATAGAAAAAAGTTTATTTAGTTTTTGTGGAAATACTAAGCGATATATACATCAAGGAGTAATCATCAACTCTATTAGATTATTTGCAAATATCCTGTTTTCAGTTTGTTTTGCATCGCTAATTGCTGGATTTTTCTTTGAAATGGGAATAATGTCGCTTAATGTTGCAATTTTAGGAATTGCAGTATCATTAATAGCAAGACATATCTGTATAAAGGAATATGCAAAAAAGAGTGATATGCTTGTAAATGAAGTTAAGATAAATCTTAGAAATGCCATCTATAAAAAGGTGCTATCTATTGGTATGGGTTATCAGGAAGTGATGACAACTCAGGAAATAGTACACCTAGGTGTAGAAGGGGTAGAACAGTTAGAAAATTATTACGGGCTTTATCTTACTCAGTTTTATTATAGTTTCGTGTCGGCAATAATTTTATTTTTTGTTATTTTGCCGATAAATTTAAAGGTAGCCTTGGTTTTATTAGTTTTATCACCAGCTATACCTGCCTTTTTACTATTAATTTTAAAGATAGTAAAGAAGGTTCAAAGAAAGTATTGGTCTAAGTATGCAGATGTCGGAAATTTATTTTTGGATTCTTTGCAAGGGATGACTACTTTAAAAGTTTTTAGAGCCGATGAGCAAAGAGCTAAAGAGATAGACGATATGGCAGAAGGTTTTAGAAAAGAAACTATGAGAGTTTTATCTATGCAGTTAAATTCTATTATGATAATAGACTGGATGGCATATGGTGGAGCTGTCTTGGCTATAATAATAGCCTTGTTTGAATATAAGGCTGGCAATTTAAATATATACCAGATAATATTAATCTTAATGCTTATAGCTGATTATTTCGTTCCAATGAGATTGTTGACATCTTACTTCCATATAGCCATGACAGGGGTAAGTGCAAGTGAAAAGATGTTGGAGTTTTTAAATAGGGAAAGCAAGGTCAACTATGGAAGTGAAAGCTATATTTCAAATTCAGACATAGTAGTAGATAATATGAACTACCACTATCCAGATGGTACGCATGCTTTGAAGGATTTAAATATGAAGTTTGAAAATGCAAGTTTTACAGCTATTGTAGGTGAGTCTGGTTGTGGAAAGTCTACCCTAGCAAGTTTAATATCTGCTGAATATCTAGCTCCTCAAAAGTCAATTTTTTATGGTAAAAATGACCTGTATATGATGCGTAAGGGTGAAATTAATAAAAATGTAATTAGAATTACTCATGACGGACATATTTTCTCAGGGACTGTAAGAGAGAATTTGGCGATAGGTAAGATAGATGCCAGTGATGAAGAAATGATAGATGTTTTGAAAAAGGTTAGCCTTTGGGAAACATTTAAGGCTATGGACGGTTTGGATAGTGAAATTTTATCACAGGGTAAAAACTTATCAGGTGGTCAGGCTCAGAGATTGAGTTTGGCAAGAGCCTTGTTGCATGATGCACAGGTATATATATTTGACGAGGCTACTTCTAATATAGATGTTGAGTCTGAAGAAATAATTATAGATATAATAGAAGAATTGTCTAATAAAAAGACTGTAATTTATATTTCTCATAGACTGGCATCTTCTAAAAATGCTGATAGAATTTATGTATTAAATAAGGGTCAGCTAGTTGAAACAGGAAAGCATGATGAACTTATGAAGCTTAAGGGCGTATATATGAGTTTATTTACCCAGCAGGAGTCTTTGGAAAAATATAGACTTAATAAGTCTGATTTAGATGGGTCTAAGGATACACAAAATTCCAGATCAGATGAGGAGGTAAAAAATGAAGCGTAGAAGTTCTATTGAGATAATGAGAAAATTAATAGTGCTAGTAAAGCCTATGAAAATATATATGATGATAGCGGTAGCCCTAGGTGTTTTAGGATTTTTACTTTCTTTTGGTATAGGAATATTCGGTGCTTATGCACTAGCTTCAACAATGCCAGATGTCTTAAAGTTAGGATTTAATCATATACCATTTGGTGGAAGAAGTTTTGATTTTTATATAAAGGCCCTAGTTATATGTGCTCTTTTGAGGGGAGTATTTCACTACATTGAGCAGTTTTGTAATCACTTTATAGCCTTTAAAATTTTGGCGGAAATAAGACATCAGGTATTTTCAGCTATGAGACGTCTTGCTCCAGCCAAGCTAGAATGTGAAAATCCAGGAAAGTTAATTTCTATGATTATGGGAGATATAGAGCTGTTGGAAGTATTTTATGCCCATACTATATCACCGATTTTGATAGCATTTTTGACAAGTATTGCTTTATTTGTATTCTTTGCAAAAATAAATCTTAAAATAGCAATCCTAGCCCTACTTGCCCAGCTTTATATAGGGGTAGTAATTCCAATTACTTCATCTAAGAGAACTAATACTACAGGTGTTGAAGTAAGAAAAAATATTTCTGCCTTAAATGGAAAATTTTTAGATGAATTAAGAGGTATTAGAGAAACTATACAGTATGATGTTGGAGAAAGAGGCGTTAAGGAAATTAATAAGGCAAGTAGAGATGCCATCAAAAATCAGTCGATACTAAGATCTGAAATAGCCAAGATGCAGGCAAGAACAGACAGGGCTATAATAGTATTTTCTGTATTCCAGATATTTATGTGTGCCTTCTTGTTTAAAGGTGGCCAAATAGACGCCACTTCTGCCTTGGTTGCAGTAATAGCCCAGATTTCTACATTCTCACCTTATATAGCCCTAGCTAATCTAGGAACTACGCTTGCTCAGACTTTAGCTTGTGGAGATAGAATAATTAGCCTATTAGAAGAAGATGCACAGGTAGAAGAAGTAAGGGACGCTTTAGATGTAGAAATGAAGGATATGTCTATAGAAGATGTTCATTTTGCCTATAAGGATATTGAAATATTATCAGGGATAAATTTGGATATTGAAGCAAAGAAAATAGTAGGTATTATGGGTAAAAGTGGAAGCGGTAAGTCTACTTTATTGAAGTTGATGATGAGATTTTGGGACGTTAATTCAGGAAGTATAAAAATCAACAAGCATGATTTAAAAGAAATAAATACAAAGTCGATATATGATAATATCGATTATATGACACAGACGACAGTACTGTTTACAGGTACAATAAGAGACAATCTTTTGATTGCCAAAAAAGATGCAAGTGAAGAAGAATTAATTGAAGCCTTAAAGAAGGCATCTATTTATGACCATATATCAAAATTAAAAAATGGTTTAGATAGTAGAATTTCTGAGTTGGGTGATAACTTCTCAGGTGGAGAAAGGCAGAGATTAGGTATAGCTAGATGTTTCTTATCAGATAGTAAGATGATTTTACTAGATGAACCTACATCAAACCTTGATTCTCACAATGAAGCCATAATACTTAAATCTTTGACAGATATGAAGGATAAGGCAGTAGTTATGGTTTCACACAGGGAGTCAACTATGGGAATATGTGACAGGCTATATACTATGAAAAATGGTAAACTTTGTGATTAAAAAAGTTCAAAAAACTTTAATATAAAAAGGAGGAAAAATAATGAAAGTAGCAGTAGTGTATAATTCTTTAAGTGGAAATACAAAAAAATTAGCAGAAGGTGTATTTGATAAGATACCTGCAAGATATGAAAAGGCAATATTTAAAGTAGGTGAAGACTACGATATATCAGAATATGATGTAGTAGTTCCAGCTTTTTGGATAGACAAGTCTTTTCCTAACAAGCCTATGAAAGATTTCATATCTAGTCTGGAAAATACAAAGATCTTCTTTATGGGAACTATGGGATTTTTCCCAGACTCTCAGCATGGAAGAGACTGTGCAAACAATACCCTATCTATAATTAATGAATCTTGTGAAACAATAGGATACTTTATATGTAATGGTAAGGTAGATATGAGATTGCTTGAAAGAATTTCAAAGATGAAGGCTGAAACAGTAGGAGAAAAGGCATTTAAGGCTCATATGCTAGACGAAAGAAATATCTTAAAGTATAAGATATTAGGAGAACATACATCTGATTTAGATGTAGAATATGCTTCAGCAAGATTAAATGAAAGATTATTAATGGAAGAAGAAATAGCTAAGCTAGAAGCTAAATAGAATTTTTAAAATAAGCTTTAAAAAGATTTAATAAGATATAGCGTTGATGGTAAAAAATACTTTCAAAGTCAAAAGACTAGGAAAGAAGAACTTACTATCAGCGCTATTATTTTTTTACTTTTATTAATAAAAGTATACTAATGAAAATAAAAATTTATTTTTCAAAGAAAATATTTGATATTGATTTTTTCTTTTTACATAAAATAATAATTGCTTTCATTGACATTTATCTGTTTTAATAATAAAATTAATTATGTAAAAAAAGTTATTTTATATAATTAGACTAGGGTTTAAGTTATAAAAAAAGAAGTCTTAAAAAGTATTTTTAAAAGAATGGAGTGAGGTCTATGACAGAATTGAGCAATTTAAATAAATATAATATTCAATTAGACTATAAAGCTTTATGCGAATCTATTTGTAATGGTAATACAAAAGCTGCATATGAGGAATTTGTAGAAAAGTCTGCTAGATTAACTAATTTTAGTGGGATAGATATGATTTTGGCATATAGACTGGCTTTGAATAATTTAAATTATAGTATTTATTATTATCTTTTATATACATATGATTTACAGCTAACAGATTGCTGTTATTCAAATACTCTAATTATGCATACAAAACTTACTGCAGAAAATGTCAATAAGGTTGCAGAAAATATTATAATGTCTTACTATGCTGCACTTTTAGATATGAAAGTTTTGAGCAAAAATCCAATAGTCCAAGATGTTTTAGAGTATATTGATAATCATATTAGTGAGCCTATATTAATAAAAAATATAGCTAAGGAAATGCATATTAACAGTACATATTTATCACAACTATTTAAGCAAAATGTAGGTCAGAGTTTTAGTTCCTATTTATCAGAACACAGAATACATCATGCGAAAATTTTATTGTTACAGACAAATGACAATATAGATAAAATAAGCGATTCTTGTGGTTTTAGTTCACCATCATATTTTTCAACAGTTTTCACAAATAAAACGGGTATGAGTCCAGGAAGATTTAGAAGAAATTATGAGCTTAGCTTTGGAGTCAAAAAATAAGATAGAAATGACAATTTAAAATATAATTTAAAAATGATATTCTTTTAATTTTTTTTAAAGTTTCTAAAAAAATTAAAAGAATATC
>RCNI01001758.1_pt1 | contig 12000 bp, 10 predicted proteins | sample 2041151 | NCBI WGS metagenome assembly RCNI01 (sample SAMN09708214, study PRJNA481090) | feces metagenome | isolation source: feces | place: Antarctica: Albino Rookery
CTCAAGATTGTAATAGTGATACAAAATCGGTTGAAGGGGCCTATGGGTTTGTGTGACTTTGTCACTTGCGCTTAACTATATGTTGTGCTACTATTGAGATTACGATACTATATTTGGTACGTGGAGGAGAGACCTATGTGGATCACAAAACGCACTGGCGCCCGGGAGGCCTACCAGTCGGATAAAATCAGAAATGCCATGGAAAAGGCGTTTATCAGCACAGGCGACACCCTTTCCGAGAAGGAGGGGGATCGGCTGCTTCAGAAGGTTCAGGAGAAGATCGGCCTGCTGATGGGCCGGCAGGAGGCCGTTTCCGTGGAGGAGATTCAGGATCTGGTGGAGCAGACCCTGATGGAGGAAAACTACTACCGGCAGATGAAAAGCTACATCCTCTACCGGGAGGAGCGCACCAGAAAGCGCAGCTGCCGCCAGAAGGTGGCAGCGCTGCTGCCGGAGGTACCGGAGCTTTTGCAGGTGCTGGGGGGGATCCAGCGGGATTTTCCCCAGGAGGGCTATGATCTGGAGCATCTCTATGCCAAATTCCAGACCTTTGTGAAGGCCACCCTCACCTCTGAGGAAAAGCTGGACATGCTGATCCGGGCGGCGGTGGAGCTTACCACCCAGGAGGCCCCTCTGTGGGAGAATATCTCCGCACGGCTTCTCAATCTGAAGTTCCGCCGTCAGCTCCGGGAGAGCATGCAGCGGCTCCAGCTGGGCAGCTTCTATGAAAAGCTAAGCTATCTGACCCAGCAGGGGCTTTACGGGGCCTATATCCTGGAGCACTACACCCGGCAGGAGGTGGAGCAGCTGGAGGGGCTTTTGCACCCGGAGCGGGATGACCTGTTTAACTTCTCGGGCCTTAAGCTGCTGCTGGACGATCCGCACAGGCCGTGGTGTGCCCATGGAGACCCCCCAGGAGATGTTCCTGGGCATTGCCATGCACCTTGCCATGGAGGAGAAGAAGGACAGGCTTCAGTGGGTGCGGCGGTTTTACGACATGCTGAGCCGATTGCAGGTGACCATGGCGACCCCCACATTGTCCAATGCCCGCAAGCCCTACCACCAGCTGTCCTCCTGCTTTATCGACACGGTACCCGACAGCCTGGACGGCATCTACCGCAGCATCGATAATTTTGCCAAGGTCAGCAAGTTCGGCGGTGGTATGGGTCTGTATTTCGGAAAGGTACGGGCAAACGGCAGCGCCATTCAGGGCTTTGACGGTGCCGCCGGAGGCGTGATCCGGTGGATCCGTCTTGCCAACGACACTGCCGTGGCGGTGGATCAGCTGGGAATGCGCCAGGGAGCCGTGGCGGTGTACCTGGACGTGTGGCACCGGGATCTGCCGGAATTCCTCAATCTGCGTACCAACAACGGCGACGACCGGATGAAGGCCCACGACGTGTTCCCGGCGGTGTGCTACCCGGATTATTTCTGGCAGCAGGTGCGGGACAATCTGGAGGGGGACTGGTATCTTATGTGTCCCCACCAGGTGCAGACCGTCAAGGGCTATGCCCTGGAGGACTGCTACGGCGAACTTTGGACGGAGCGGTACCTGGACTGTGTCCGGGACAGCCGGATCCAGAAGCGGGTCATCCCCATTAAGGAGATCGTGCGCCTTATCATCCGCAGCGCCGTGGAGACCGGAACCCCCTTTACCTTCAACCGGGACATTGTGAACCGGGCAAACCCCAACCGGAACCGGGGGATGATCTATTGCAGCAACCTCTGCACGGAGATCGCCCAGAACATGGAGGCCATCTCCCAGGTGGAGCAGACCATCCGGCAGGTGGACGGGGAGACGGTGGTAGTCACCGTCACAAAGCCCGGAGAATTTGTGGTGTGCAATCTGGCAAGTCTGTCTCTGGGCAGGATCGACCTGGAGGATGGGGAGAGCCTGCGGGAGATCACCCAGAGCGCTGTCCGGGCGCTGGACAACGTCATTGACCTCAATTTCTTCCCGGTACCCTATGCCAAGGTGAACAATCAGAATTACCGCCCCATCGGTCTGGGGATCAGCGGCTATCACCATATGCTGGCAAAGCGGAAAATCCAGTGGGAGAGCCAGGCGCACCTGGATTTTGCAGAGCAGGTGTTCTCGGATATCCACTATGCGGCCATCGAGGCCAGCTGCGCCATTGCCGAGGAGAAGGGCAGCTATCCCTATTTTGAGGGCAGTCTCTGGCAGACGGGCCAGTATTTTGAGGAGCGGGGCCTTACCGATGAGCGGTGGACAGCGCTGCGGCAGAGGGTTTCGGAGCATGGGCTCAGAAACGGCTACCTGCTGGCAATCGCCCCCACCAGCAGCACCAGTATGATCGCCGGTACCACCGCAGGACTTGACCCCATCATGAACCGCTATTTCCTGGAGGAAAAGAAAAGCGGTCTGGTGCCCAGAGTGGCTCCGGAGCTGTCTGCGGACACCTACTGGTACTATAAAAACGCCCACCACATCGATCAGAGCTGGTCTGTACGGGCCTGTGGTGTCCGCCAGAGGCATGTGGATCAAGCCCAGAGCATGAATCTATATATCACCAATGAGTACACATTCCGCAAGGTGCTGGATCTGTATCTCCTTGCCTGGGAGCAGGGGGTCAAGACCATCTACTACATCCGCTCCAAGAGTCTGGAGGTGGAGGAATGTGAAGCCTGCTCGTCATAAGGAGAAGAGACATGAACACATTAAAGAAAAAGCCCCTGTTTAACCCGGCGGGAGATACCGAGGTGCGGCTGCGCCGGATGTTCGGCGGCAATACCACAAACCTCAATGACTTTAACCACATGAAATACGAGTGGGTCAGCGACTGGTACCGGCAGGCCATGAACAATTTCTGGATCCCCGAGGAGATCAATCTGGGCATGGACGTGAAGGACTACCGCCGCCTTCCGGAGGCTGAGCGCAGAGCCTATGATAAGATCCTGTCCTTCCTCATCTTCCTGGACAGCATCCAGTCTGCCAATCTGCCCCAGATCGGGGAGTATATCACCGCAAATGAAATTAATCTCTGCCTTGCCATCCAGACCTTCCAGGAGGCGGTTCACAGCCAGAGCTACAGCTATATGCTGGACACCATCTGTGAGCCCCAGGAGCGCAGCCAGGTGCTCTATCAGTGGAAGGACGACGCGCATCTGCTGGCACGAAATGAGTTCATCGGCAACCTCTACAACCGCTTCCAGAAGGAGCAGTCCCCGGAGACTCTGGTGGAGACCCTGGTGGCCAACTACATTCTGGAGGGCATTTATTTCTACAGCGGCTTTATGTTCTTCTACAATCTGGGCCGGAACAACCGGATGCCCGGCTCTGTCCAGGAGATCCGCTACATTAACCGGGATGAGAACACCCACCTGTGGCTGTTCCGCAGCATCCTCATGGAGCTGAAAAAGGAGTCCCCGGAGCTGTTTACCCCGGAACGCATAGAGCGGTACCGGGCCATGATCCGGGAGGGCTGCCAGCAGGAGATCGCCTGGGGCCATTACGTGATCGGCGACGAGATCCAGGGCCTCAACTGCGGCATGATTACCGACTATATCCAGTATCTGGGCAATCTGCGGTGCGAAAATCTGGGCTTTGCCCCCATTTATGAGGGACACACCCAGGAGCCTGCCAGCATGTCCTGGGTGAGCCAGTTCTCCAATGCCAATATGATCAAAACCGATTTCTTCGAGGCCAGAAGCACCGCCTACGCCAAGAGCAGCGCCCTGGTGGATGATTTGTAAACGCCCAAAAGAGTCCTTTCTTGTCTTTCTGAGATAAATGTGATAAACTGCAAATAAAGTGGGTATGATAGTAAGTACCAAGAGTGCACAATGCCGGAAAGAGGGAACGTATGCAGCAACAAAATCCGTCCAGTAGAAAGCGCAACAGGATCATCGCCCTGACCGTGATGGGGGTGCTTCTGGGAGCGCTGATACTTCTTGTTTACTTACATGGAAATACCTTTGTGTCCTTTTTTAAGGAGCCGGAGCAGCTGCGGCTGTGGATCGAAGGCCACGGGATCATGGGACAGCTGCTTTACGTGCTGTGCATGATCGTGCAGGTGGTTGTGGCGGTGATCCCGGGAGAGCCTCTGGAGCTGATGGCAGGCTATGCCTTCGGGGCCATCCCCGGTACGCTTCTGTGTCTGGGTGCGGCTACGGTGGGAAGTGTTCTGGTATTTCTGCTGGTTCGCCGCTTTGGCATGCGGTTTGTGGAGCTGTTTTATCCGGCGGAGAAATTTGAAAATCTCCGGTTTCTAAAGACATCTCCCAAGAGAACTATTCTATTTGCGATCATTTTCGCCATTCCCGGCACCCCCAAGGATCTGCTGTGCTACTATGCAGGGCTTACGGATATGAAGCTCCGGGATTTTGTACTCATCAGCTCCCTGGCAAGACTGCCCTCCATCATCACCTCTACTTTGGGGGGAGATGCGCTGGGTACCCAGAGATATATCCATGCGCTGATTATCCTGGGAATCGTACTGGCAATCAGCGGCTTGGGACTGCTCATTTACCGGCATATCTGCAGCCGGAACAACCCGGGCAGCACATAAGTAAAGCGGCAGTGTGTCCGTGTGCACAAGGCTCTATGTAACAGGGTATTTTGTGTACAATTCTGAGCGCTCCCTGTCATCTTGAGCGCCAGCGAAGGATCTTTAAGATTCTTCGTCGCTCCGCTCCTCAGAATGACATACTTCTTTGACAAGCTGAGTAAAGCGGCACCTTAAAAAGGTGCCGCTTTACTATGGAGATAAAACCTCTGTCATTCTGAGGGAACACAGTGACCGAGGAATCCTCTATCCGGTCATTTTGTAGATTATGCCGGATTCTGCTTGCAGCCAACCGTCCTCAGTCAGCGTTGGGTTAAAACGGTGGGATATATCTTTCCTCAATCAATGTGTCGAACGCCGCCTTGAATTCTTTCATTGTGAGGTCGCGGTTAAAGTTCAATTTGTCCTCTCCCTGTAAAAGGCTGAGGAGATAGCGCATGTCGTCGCTTAAGCGCTTCATATAGGCCTCCCCTTGAGAAGAAAGCTTCCCATCCTCCCGGATAAATGCTTCCTTATCGATTTCTGCCCTCATGTCCCAGAAGTAACAATATGCGCCCGAAGGAACATCCTTTGACAAAAAAGTGTATCCTTTCTCCAGCATACGATCAACATTGCCTAACGATTTTGTAACATTGTCTATCATATATTGTGGGTTTTCATAAGCACTGCTGTTTCCTAACGGATTTGACAGATTGTTCCAGATCTCCATGTACACATCCTTCATAAATACCGTTTCCAAATCTTTTAATTTCTGGTTTCTTTTAACCAGAAGAACAGACAGCACGATGCACACAATGAGCAGGAGGCATAGGCCCAGAACTAACAAATGGTTCTTCTTTTTTTCTCGTTCATTCATAAAACCACGGACTCCTTTCCGCTTCCAAAGAAACGTACTGAAACAAAGCCTGCATTCATAGGTTCCCGGTTGGGCTCTGGATGCAATACTTCCCAAATTCATAAAATCTTCAGCATTCCGAGTGTAGAGTTTTTGAATCAAAATTTATTCTTTTATATAAATGGCTTTCATCTTGTAATTTCAGAATACAATATTGTACTATTTGTGTCAAGAAACGCATGGTGTAGTGATTAAATTTTTATTTGAGATTTCTTTGCTTTTTCGGAATTCCAATATATGTATTTTTCCCAGGCACACCACCCAGGGAAAATGATCTTATTTTATTTACCGCTGGGCTCGTAAACTCTGCGAGGCTTTTTCCAGCTTGGCAAAGAAGTAGGTCATTCTGAGGAGCGGAGCCACGAAGAATCTTAAAGATCCTTCGCTGGCGCTCAGGATGACAGGGAGCGCTCAGAATTGTACACAAAATACCCTGTTAAATGGAGCCTTGTGCACGCAGATGCACTGCGACTAGGTTTTTTGACAGTCTCAAAAAAGGCAGTGCCAGCGGCACTGCCTTTTTCTTTAAATTCTCTGAGACAGACGGAATGCAGCCCGGTTGGCTTCCAAAACTCTGCCGCCGGCGAAGCTGTCGCCGATGTTGAAGATCTCGGGAGCGGCATTGTGCTGCAGCGCCTCCACGTAGAGGGCATCATCCGGCCTGCCGCCCATGGCCAGAACGATCAGATCCGCATCCGCTGTAAAGTCCTGGGTCTCAGACCCCAGCTTCTTCTCCAGAGGATTGCCGATGTTCTCCGGCAGCAGGGGCTGCCAGGTGTTGTAGGGGTTGGGAACCCCCTTGGATACATTGCGGTTATAGTGTACCTTACCCGGCTCAAAGCTGGTGACACGGGCGCAGTTGATGAGCTCCACCTTGTCCTTCATGTAGTGCAGCAGGTGCCCCCGGTTGGCGGTACACACGCCCTCCATGAAGTTTTTCATCATTTCGATGACCTTTACATCCTTGCCGTACTCATAGTGCAGCCAGTATGCGGTCTCGCAGCCCACAACACCGCCGCCGCAGACCACGATCTTCTTGGCATCGCCCATCAGCTCCGGATGGGCCAGCAGGTCCACAGCCTGGACGGATTTTACCTTGTCGAGGCCGGGGATGGGGGGACAGGCGTTCTTGGTACCCATGGCAAAGACGACAGAGTCGTATTTCTGCTCTGCCAGGTATGCGCTGTCCACGCTGGTGTTCATCTTTAGGGTGAAGTTCGGCAGCTTCTGAGCCTCCTTTACCTGGTTGTTGAGCCATTGCAGGTAGTTTGCGATGTCAAACTTGATGGCAGGTACGCTGCCGGGGACGATTCTGCCGCCCAGCTTGTCGGTGCGCTCAATGAGCTCTACCGTGTGGCCCCGTCTTGCGGCATTCACCGCAAAGATCACACCGGCAGGGCCGCCGCCGATGACACCGATCCGCTTAGGCTTCTGAGCCGGGGCCGGGGTTTCGGGGATCACGTCCTCAAAACCGGTTCTTGCGTTAACGGCGCACTGAATGTGACCGCCCTCCACAAACTCGTTGACACAGCCCTCCTGGCAGCCGATACAGGGACAGATCTTGTCCACGTCACCGGCGAAGGCCTTGTTGCACCACTCCGGATCCGCAAGGAGAGGTCTGCCCAGCATCACCATGTCGCACATGCCGTCCCGCAGTGCCTTTTCGGACACATCCGGGTAGCCCAGCTTGCCCACGGCTACCACGGGGACGGGAACGCCCGCATTGGACTTGATGCCCTTTTTCTCGAAGTGATCCTTGACGATCTTGGATACCTCCAGAAAGCAGCCTGCGGGCATGCCTGCGGGGGGATGGGGCAGCCACCAGTTGTCGTAGCAGCCGATATCCACGTCGAACAGGTCAACACCTGCTTTGATGAGGTTTTCCATGTACTCCAGAGTCTGTGCAATGCTGCGGCCGCCCTTAAACTTTTTGAGGGAGTTTACAGAGTCCATGGCGGTCTCACCGTAGGTCTCGTTGAGGGCAAGGCTCAGGTCGATCCGGTACATAATGGGGTAGTTGGGGCCGACCCGGCTGCGGATCTCCTTCACCATGTCGATGCCGAACCGCTGCCAGTCGGCGTACTTGCCCAGCTTTCTGTGGTTAAAGGCCTTGTTGGTCATCTGCTCCAGCAGATACCCTTCGTGACCGTGGAGGTATACGCCGTCAATGAGACATGCCTTGGCATCGGCAGCGGCCTGTCCGGCATTTTTGATGATTTTGTTGAGGCTGTGGTCTGTAAGCCGCAGACAGGGCAGCTCGGGAATGTAGAAGTTGGGGTTAAAGGAGGCGGACACCGGGAATTTGTGCCGCTGAACAAGACATGTGGGGGGACCTACACGACCGAGACCCGGTGTCAGCTGAATGAAGAACCGGGAGCCGTAGGCGTGGCAGCCCTGGGCCAGATCCCGCCAGCCGGACATGAGGGTACGGGCCGGACTGATCCGGGGCATCATGACCTTGTGGTCAGTCTCCTGTACGGTGTTGTCAATGCCGTCGCTGATGGGGATGAGGCCGGAGGTCAGCAGGCCCACGCCGCCCTTTGCACGGGCCAGAAAATACTGGATCATTTTCTCGTTGGGGCGGCCATGCTCCTCGGCCATCATAAGGTTACCCATGGGCGCCATGACCACACGGTTTTTGATGGTCAGACGGTTGACCCGAATGGGGGAGAAAATGGAGGTGTAGGGATAGAGATCCCGGGTCATGCGGGCAGCGTTGCCCGCCTTGTTTTCACATCCGTTTTGAAACCAGTCGCCGTAGCTGTCGCAGAGCTTCTGGATTTCAGGATCTGTTCTGAAATTACTCAAGATGGTTCCTCCTGTTCCTATGTTTCCTGCTGATTGTGCAGCATTTTTTCGTGGAGTTCCTTCATGCCGTCCACCTCATCGCAGACCAGCTTCCACTCGCAGCCCTTGCAGTCCATTTTGAGGTCCGCAAGCACATGGTTGAGAGCACGGAACACCTCGTTGGACAGCCTGCCAATGTGGTCAAGAGCCCGGTAGTCCACGTCCGGCAGGGTCACGAAAATCATTTTGACGGCCTGCACATGCTTGTTTTTATGATACTGGGCGATGTACATACTGCCCACATCCGCAAAGGTGAGGCCGTTTTTCAGAGCGGTTTTGGAGACACGCACCTGCTCCCGATTGCTGAGGGCTGAGGTGCGCACCATGTAGCCCTTGGGGAATACGTCGTATTTGTTAAGACCGATGTTTTCCAGAATGGCATAGGCCCCCTGCTCGCCCTGCTGCTCGATGTAATCGGTGCGGATGAGGGCGATCCGTGCAAAGGCGCAGTCCTCTCTGAGATCCGGCAGATCCCTGCCGTAAACCAGGATCTCGTCCTCCTCCACCAGGGAGGTGTCCTCGGTGTACAAGCTGTAGGACACGCAGGGGCAGTTACCCCCTCCCAGCTCATAGGCGGTCTCCCGTCCCAGGATCAGCTCACCTCTGGTACCCTGGTGACGGGAGGTGTTGGGTACGGGCAGAAAGCTCCGTCCGGTATCCGGCAGAAGGGCGTAGGTCTTTTCGATGAGTTCGTTAAAAATATCCATTACAGCTTTGTCTCAATCTGTTTGCTGTCGTGGAACTTAATGAGGGAGTTGTAAATCTTCTCCACCAGCTTCAGATCCGCATTTGTCATGTACACCACAAACAGCAGGGCAAACAAAACGGCAAAGACAATCAGTACAATCCAATACCAAGCCATACGAGCCTCCTTAGTCCATACCCTTCTGACGGGCATACTCCGCAGCGCCCAGAGCGCCCATCAGCTGGGGATCGGTGTTCAGCTCCACAACCTGAATGCGGAGCACCTTCTCAATGGCCTTTTTGAGGCCTGTGTTCTTGGCGCAGCCGCCGGTGAGGGTGACCTTGTCCTTGGCTCCGGCCTTCTTTGCCATGACGAAGCAGCGCTTTGCCACGGCCTGCTGGATACCTGCGGCGATCTCGTCCCGGGGCTTGCCCTCACCCACTAGGGTGATGACCTCGGACTCTGCGAAAACCGTACACTGTGCGGTGATGGGAATTACATTTTTTGCGGTGAGGGACAGGTTGGAGAACTCCTCCAGAGAGCACTCGAAGGCGTTTGCCATGGCCTCGAAGAAGCGGCCCGTGCCGGCGGCGCACTTGTCGTTCATGGCGAAGGTCTGCACGGTGCCGTCGGAGTCGATGGCAATGCCCTTGACGTCCTGGCCTCCGATGTCGATAATTGCCTTTACGTCGGGATTGGTCACATGGACACCCATGGCGTGGCAGGAGATTTCGGAGATGTTCTCCTGGGCCTGGGGAACCTTGTTGCGCCCGTAGCCGGTACCCACCAGGTAGGCAAGGTCACCGATTTCCTTCAGCTCGGGAACCTGGGCGATGGTCTGATCCAGCGCATCCTTGGCGCTGATTTCCGCATTGATTTTGCTGCGGATGGTGGTATTTGCCACCATCTTTCCGGTTTCGTCAATAATGACACATTTGGTATATGTGGAGCCCACATCGCATCCGCCAAAATATTTCATATCCATTTCCTTTCTTATGTCACGTTACCAGGTGAGGGGATCCTCGTAGTCCACAAAGGTGGGATCCAGAGGCTCCTCCCGGAAGACGTTTGTCATGTACTTGTTGAAGGCATCCCGCATTGCCACACGGGAGACGGTACGGGGGTCCATAAGATCGTGGGGAATCCATACCAGGTGTACGCCGTGCTCTCTTGCCTGGTCTTCATACAGACCGTGGAGACACCCCACGTTTTTGCAGGATACGTGGTCGTACATGATCACCATGTCCGCATTGAACTTCTTGACCATCTTCCAGCACTCATCCAGGGAGTTTACATAACCTCCGTTGGTGTGGGAGCGCATCATCATCCGCTCGTAGCTGCTGGCCATGTCGATGAGGGCCTGCTCCTTGTCACCGATGTGGTACATATGGTAGGAGAGCATGCACTCCATATCCACAAGGGTCTTGACACCCCAGGTGTGGTCGGCCCAGTAGGTGAAGTTTGTGTAGTAGTGGGCAGGGCAGGCCCAGACAATGGCCCGGTGGCGGTAGTTCTTTTCGCCCTTGGCGGCATCCTTCTCATAGCCCTTCTTTGCCATCTGGGTGGTCTTCAGCTGGGCCTTATAGAGGTAGGGGTCCATACAGCCGGCACCCTGGAACTCGTACTCACGGGTCAGAGACAATGCAGCGCCGCAGACCTGCGGGTAGTCGGTGCAGTTGATGTCCCACTTGTCGATGACGGCCTGAGTGGATTCGTTATACGCCTTGGCGTTCTTCCAAAAGGCATCCCAGTCCCACTTGACACCGTAGTTGTCCTCAATAAACTGGATGCAGCCCTTTAGATTGTGGACGGCAAATTCCTGCACCTCCGGCTCGTTGAACCGCTGAGGGGGAGTGATCTGGTAGATGGGATAGCCCTTAAAATAGCGGGCCATAAAGGTGGTCTGGCCGATGGAGCCGTCACAGGGCATGGTGCTGGTGATGTAGGTCTTGCCCAGAATGGGGTAGTCATCGCAGACGGCACAGCCGCACTCGGCAGCCGGCAGGGGGCAGACGTCGGAGGCCATGCCGAATTCCTCGATCCGGTCGATGTAGTAGGTGTTGGCCTGCTGGTCGATCTCACCGGGCATACCGATGGTCATCATGGCGATGTCCATCCAGTCCAGGGTGGGGAAGCCCCACATAATGTTGGAGGGACACATCTCGTCGAACATGACGGTGTTCTCCCGGAGCTTCTTGGCCTTTTTGCTGTTGGGGCGCAGATGCGCATCCCGCTCCAGGATCTTCTTTACGTTGATGGTGGCGTTGTGGACCAGGGCGAACAGCTCCTCGTGGACATAGCGCAGCTCCTTGCCCCGCAGACCGATGGTGTGCCGGTCGATCATGTTGGCGGCGGTTAAGTAGGAGATCATCCAGCGGTAGCGCTTCATAGCCCGGATCAGCAGGATGGGGTGACCGCCCAGGGTGATGCCGATAAAGCCGTAGCACTTGAGCCAGCGGCCGAAATCGTACAGGGTGTCCTTGAAGCCCTTCCACTCCCGGCGCTTCATGGCACGGCTGTCGGCCCGGTACAGATCGCCCAGGCCCTTTCCGGTTTTGGGATTGTATGCCATCTTACTTCACCTCCTGCTTCTTCGCTTCCCGTTTTGCCTTGATCTTCTTGATCTCCACGTTCTCCACAAAGGCCTGAATCCGGGTGCGCAGCTGACCGCTGTTGCCGCTTCGGTAGGGTCTGTCGATGGAGAGGGTGGGGATGCCGTATTCGTCTGCCATAATGTGGGAGGCAAGGGTGCGCTCATAGCTCCAGTAGGTGCAGAACTTCATCTGCTCATAGATCACGCCGTCTGCTTTGTAGTCCTTCATAAGCTGGGCCACATGGTCGTGGCGATACTGAACCTTGTGGGGGGCGCAGTGGCGGGGACATTCGGTGTCCTGCAGATATCTGCGGCATACCTGGGTGAGGGCATCCTCTTCGTCGTTTAGAAGGATCTCCTGGCGGCCTGGGATGCTGCCGTAGCAGAAGCGGTCCGCTACCACCATGGCGCCGTTTTCCTCCATGAGCTGGATGAGCTCCGGATCGTCGATCTC
>RCNI01001597.1_pt1 | contig 11995 bp, 8 predicted proteins | sample 2041151 | NCBI WGS metagenome assembly RCNI01 (sample SAMN09708214, study PRJNA481090) | feces metagenome | isolation source: feces | place: Antarctica: Albino Rookery
CTTAGTCGATTGGACTAAGGAAAAGATTACATATCCATTTAGATTGGCATTCGGCCCAATATTAGATTCTTTGATTGGTATTAAAGATAGCGTTGTTGATTTTGTAAAGGATAAATTTGAAATGCTTGGTAATGGTATCATGGATATGATGCGAAAGACAATGAAAACGCTATTCAATCCTATAACAAAGCTCATTGGATTTATTGGTAAATCAATGGTTGGCGCAGCATCTGCAGGAGCAAAGACCGCATTGTTCTTCCCAAGTATGGCACTACAAGGTCTATCAGTATTAACTGCAGGTAAGCGCAGAAAAGAATATGTTAAATTCTATAAGAATTACTATAGTAAGGGTAATATTAGCGGAGCACTAAGAGATATGTGGAGTGCTCAGGCAGAAGATGGTAAGAAACGTAATATTTTTGGAAAAGTTTCCGATGTTATTGGTGCATATATGGGATCTGGCCCCATTGGAGATGCAGCTAGAGCTGGTTGGAATGCTCAGATGGCAGATGATGGTAAAGATCATCTCCGTTGGAGAGAAGTCCCAGCAGAGCGTCGTCAATTACGGAAAGATCGCAAACAGCGTAAGATTGAAAATAAGCAATGTACCTGGCGGGGCCCTTTAGCTTGGCAGCAACGCGCGCCTGCGCAAGTTCAAGCTGCTGCGGAATGCTGCCGCTGGCGGCAAATGCACCGGCACCGTCGCAGAAGATACAGCCCCGTTGACCGGGACCTTCACGATTGGGGCAGCTGCAGCCGGACGAAAGCGCCAGCTTATACACTTTACAGCCGTATTGCGCTTTGAGATGTTCGTTCAGCGAGTTCCAGTACATGATGCACCGCCTTTCCGTAAAAATGTGCCTGTCTATTGTAGCACATCCACGTGGATGGTGCACGTTGCACAAAAACGAAGCACGAAATATCCCGGCGGGCATCGGTGATATATCGGCCCCTCTTAAAATCTGTAAATGCGGGTGCAGCCGGAATAGCATAAATGCCAATTGAGCAAGCCGTCCGGAAGGCGGAAAGCAGTCCGGTGTAAAGAAACGGGGCCTGCATCCAAATAAATCTGCGTCAGTACAGCGATTACAGCGTCGAAAAGACCGGATAAAATAAGCGGGCGGGAGTTATGCTTGGATACAGAGCGAAAGACTTCAACTTGATAACAGAAGGACATCATTGCAAGGGGATACATGATGGGGTAAACGATACGCAGGGTACAATTGGCAAATGAAGGAGCCGCGTATTGGGACTGAAAAAATAGAAGAACAGCAGTCGAAACAATAGGCGTGATATATATTAGCGTTACATCGTTTGAAAGTGAAAATCAAACAGAAGAGAAACGAGTATTTTTTTGAAACGGGCAAGGTGCAGCAAGGCGGTGTGGCATTGCCTTTTTTCAAAATAGGTCTATAATGATAAGATAAACTGAGGTAGTGCGCCTGTACGCAGGTATTCGTTTTCTGAAGCTCTCAAATGGCAGGCACAGCGCAGCTTGAGATGTCCAACGGATGGTTCATAGCACTTGAGTGGAATTGGGTAATCGCCAAGGATACAGGCTTAAAATAAAAGCGGCAAAATAAACTGGAGAAACGATGCGAATGAAAAAAGTTTTGTTTGTAGCAACAGTCGTAAAAACTCATATCAGGGAGTTCCATATTCCTGCACTAAAAATGTTCAAGGAAAAAGGGTGGGAAACGGCGGTTGCGGCCCGCAATGACTATGAAACCCCAGAGGATTGTGTCATCCCCTACTGCGATGCTTACTATGATATTCCGTTTGAGCGGTTTCCGCTGAAGCCCGGCAATATTCGAGCCTATAAACAGCTGAAGAAGATCATTGATGAAGAACATTACGACATCATCCATTGCCACACACCGGTGGGAGCGATGCTTGCACGGCTGGCTGGCCGAAAAGCGCGAAAAAACGGCAGCCGAGTGATTTATACAGCACATGGCTTCCATTTCTATAAAGGTGCACCCCTGCTGAATTGGCTTGTATATTTCCCGGTAGAGTGGCTGTGCTCTTTTATGACCGATACACTGATTACCATCAACCAGGAAGACTATAACTTTGCACAAAAGCATATGCACGCAAAGCAGATTGAGTACGTTCCTGGGGTAGGTATTGATTTGCCCAAGATCGAACAACAGCAGGCTGATGTACAGAATAAACGTGCAGAATTGCAGATTCCGCCGGATAAGGTGTGGATTTTGACTGTGGGCGAAATGACCAAGAATAAAAACCACAAGTCTCTGATCGAGGCAATCAGCGAGATTCCCGATTTGTATTTGACGATTGCCGGCCGTGGCACAGAACAGCAGGCGCTGCTTGAGCAAATTGACCGTTTGAACCTGGCAGATCGCGTAAAGCTTCTGGGGTATCGCTCAGATGTATTTGAACTGTGCAAAGCAGCGGATGTGTTTGCGTTCCCTTCTTACCGGGAGGGCTTGCCGGTTGCCTTAATGGAGGCAATGGCCTGTGGAAAACCCATTGTCTGCAGCGCAATTCGAGGAAACACAGATCTGATTGATTCTGAGGGCGGAGAACTGTTTGATCCCCACAGCGTGGAAACTATCCGGAATGCATTGGAGCAGGTGCAGAAGCGCGATTGGGGAAAAATGGGCGCCTATAATGCGCAGAAAATTAAGACCTGCGGGTTATCATCGGTGATGAGCCAGCTGATGAAGATCTACAATGTATAATAAAGCTGAAAACCGGGAATGTGAGGAGAAACCATGGATCAGGCCACTTTAAAAAAACTGCATGATGTAGAAATTGAAATTTTGACACAGATTGATACGCTTTGCAAAAAACACGATATTCCGTATTCTATGTATTCCGGAACACAGCTGGGCGCAGTGCGTCACCAGGGCTTTATTCCCTGGGATGACGACATGGATGTCTGCATGGAGCGGACGGATTATGAGCGCTTTTGCAAAATCTGGCAGGAAGAAAAGCCGGAAGGCTTTGTTTTGCAGGATCCTCGAAAGCTGGAATATTCCACGATCAATCATGCCAAGGTGATGAAGCTAAATACGGCTTTCGGCAGTAAAGAAGACTATGCGATGCCGGGATTCCATGGCATTTTTGTGGACGTGTTTGTGATGGATCGCGTTCCCACAGAAAAGTTCAAAAAAACGATGCTGAAGATCATGGCCAGTCTGCGGTTGGTGTACACACGCGGCTATCCCATTACCAAGAAGGGAAAGTTCTTTGAAAATCTGTCCAGAATAATGCTCAAACTTCCCGCCGGAATGAAAAAGAACATTCGTGACTATTGTGAGCGCTACGTCTCCCGGTATCGGGATTATGAAGGCGACTATTGCCTGATGAGCCTTGCCTGCCCGGAGGAGCTTTCCATGGAGTTCCCGGCGGATACCACCCGCAATGTGGAAGATGTGCCTTTTGAAGGCAAAATGTTCAGCAATTCCAAGGAAGCAGATAAGATTCTGCGGATCGTGTATGGCGATTATATGCAGCTGCCGCCGGAGAGCGAGCAGATTTGCAAGCATAACCCGGAAATTCTTGATTTTGGCGACTGACAGCTGGTTCGATTAAGCGAAGAATGAAGGCGGGAGTGTAGATTATGAACGAAAAGCCGATTCGTGTTTTGCAGGTAATTGGTCAGATGAACCGCGGCGGTGCAGAAACAATGATTATGAATCTGTATCGTCACATTGACAGAGAACAGGTGCAGTTTGACTTTTTGGTCCATACAAAAGAGCCGGGCCTTTACGATGACGAAATCAGAAACCTTGGCGGAAATATTTATTATGTGGACCGTTTCAGTGGCAAAAATGCAGTAAAATACTATTCGCAGTGCCGCAGCTTTTTCGCGCAGCATCCCGAAATTAAGGTGGTGCATGGCCATATCGGAAGCAGTGCAGCACTGTATTTGAAGGCGGCTCAAAAAGAGGGCAAGTATACGGTGGCGCATTCGCATAGCGCATTTGTCAAGATTAACTCCTTCAAGGATTGGCTGGAAGACAAGGCATTTCGTTTTGTTTCTTATCCCACACGGTATATCGCGGATCAGCTGTTTGGCTGTTCCACCGAGGCTGGTGAGTCGCGCTTTGGCAAGCGGATGCTCAAAAACAGCAAGTACCGTAATTTCCCGAATGCGATTGCCCTGCAAAGTTTTGCAGTAAACCAGGAAAGCAGGCAGAAGATCCGTGCAGAGCTCGGCATCCGTGAAGACGATGTGGTGATCGGTACGGTAGGACGCGTAACCAAGCCCAAAAACCCGGAGTTCATTTACAAGGTGTTCAAAACGTGTGTAAGCAGTGCTTCGGAGGTGAAATGCGTCTGGGTGGGATATGGCGATATGTCGGATCGAATTTTAGAACTGCGCCGAAATGATGGGCTGGAGGACAGGATTATTATGACTGGAGATCGGTCGGATATTCCGGAGCTTCTTCAGGCGTTTGATGCGTTCCTTTTCCCGTCGCTTTGGGAAGGCCTTCCTGTTACGGTAATTGAGGCTCAGGCCGCAGGTCTTAACTGTCTGTTGTCGGATAAAATCTCCAAAGAAGTGGCACTGACCGATCAGGTGCATTGGAAATCGCTGGATGAATCCGCCGAAGAGTGGGCGGCACAGTGCCTGGACCTGGCGAAAGAGGGCAAAGAAAATCGCAGATCTCCGGAGGAGCAGCTGCGGGCGAGCGGATATGACATTGACGACAGTGCAAAAAAACTGGCACAGTTTTATTGTGCCAACGCGAAATGACAAGATAAAATGGAGAAAATCAAGTGCTGGATAAAATCGGGACCACACTGGTGGGAACACTGGGGTATTTCATTGCTGTCGCAGCAGCCATGTTTGTGCTGACAAAATATAAGGGCGTTTCACTTCAGGCAGTGTGCTGTGATGATGCGGTGAAAGAGAATAAATGGATAACGCCATCGAAAACCATCATAATGGCCATTATTTTTGTTCTGTACAACGTATTGATTACAACACTCCATCCGGTAGTGGAAGGCGAAGGTGACCGATGGAATTATACCTGTAATTTCAATGGAGTTCGGCCGTCTACTCCGGGCGTAAACGTTGTAATGAAGTTCATCCACCTGTTTTCGGATGATGTGCGCATATTCTTTTATTTTACAACACTGGTTGTGATTCTTGGCATCATGCTTGCAATGCACATCAGTAAAGAAGCAACGCCGGAAGCGTTCTTACTTCTCTGCTGTACACAGTATATCCTGTCCTTTTATGCAATGCTGAAGCAGGCCTATGCCGCAGCCTTTGCAGTTATCTGCATCAGTCTGGCAATTCGCAGAGAAAGCTGGAAGGACGATGTGCTGGCCGTTTTGGCAATTGTTCTGGCAATCACATGCCATCCGTCTGCCTATTTTTTGATTCCGCTTTTTGTCGTTATTCGCATGAAAAAGACAAAAAGACGGGTTCAGCTGATTTTTATCGGCCTTGTTGTGATAGTAATTGGTCTGGAACCTCTTGTGCTGGGGCTGGCAAGTGTGATAAAACCTTTTGTGCCTTCGCTGTCTGTAAAAATTTATGAGTATTTTGGCTCGATGCTGAAGTTCAACACCAGTGGTGATATGACCTTTGTCAAGGGAATTCCGTTTTATGTAATTACCGCATGGGGCTGCCTGAACCGCAATCAACTGAAAGATAAGATTGAGCACTATGATACCTATTTGCTGCTCAGCGGAATCACGTCGTTCATTTATGTGATTACAATTTATAATTCCTGGATGTATCGGCTGGCATACTATCTGTACTTTACCGTGAGTGTTTTCTTTGTGCAGATGCTGCGCCATATGGAAAACAGGGGGAACAAAGTGCTGCTGGCAACCGTCGTTTACGGCGTGATGGCACTGTTTACGGTGCGCTATCTCATTATGACATTTTGGATCTACGACGGATTTTAAAAGCAAGGCTGCCTATGTGAAAACGGAGAGACCTGATTCCGGCCGCTTTGAAGTGTATCCAATAATTGCAAAACAGTTTTCTGACAGGCTGGATTGGCAGAATCAGTGCCACAAAATAATAGTTGAAGTGCACAACGGAGTTTAGCGATGAAACAATTTGAAGCTGGCTTTAGTAGCAACAGTGCAGAAAGGTCGTGAGAGAATGAACGAGCAAGCGTCCGGCAAGCCGAGTGTATCTAATAATTACATTCTGAATATGCTTGTTAATGTGGTCAACTTGGCGGCATCTTTGGTTATTACGCCCTATATTTCAAGAACGCTAGGGGCAGACAGTATTGGTATATACACTTATTGTCTTTCCATTCAAATCTATTTTATTGTAATGGGCACGCTTGGTATGCCGGTATATGCAAAGCGCGAAATTGCAATGGTGCGAAAAAATGAGAATCGCTTGAATGAAAAGTACAGTGAGTTGCTGACATTGCAGGTCACAACCCTTTCGGGTTCTCTGATTTTGTACGTTGTTTTGACAGTGCTGATCAACGCCAAATACCGGTACATGTTCCTGGCATGCGGCCTTGGTATTGTTGCTATGCTGTTTGACGTGTCTTGGTTGTTTTTGGGGCTTGAGGATTTCACAGTTATTGTCCAGCGCGGCCTTTCGTTCAAGCTGATTTGCGTTGTATCGATTTTTGCCTTTGTCAGAAAGCCAAAGGACCTATACATCTATGCCCTTTGTCTGATGATGGCAAACCTACTGAGCAATATGTGGGTGTTCTACAAAGCAGTCAAACGGGTTTCGTACAAAAAGCCATCGTTTCATCAGGTGACAGCCCATCTGAAACCGGCATTCATTCTCATGCTGCCCAGCATAGTAACAACGCTTTATGCAATGATTGATGAGACGATGCTGGGATTTATGAGCGGAAGCATGGGCGAAGTTGGTTTGTACGAACAATCGCAGAAAATTGTTTCGGTGAGTTTGACCTTGATTACCGCACTGGGTGCTGTTTTGATGCCGCGCCTTGCCGCACTGTTTGGTGAGGGTGATTTCCAGCAGTTCAAAGCTTATGTCACAAAAGCCGTATCCGTTATCTGCTTTGTTTCCATTCCGCTGGCGGCGGGATGCTTTGCAGTCAGCGATAATCTGGTCCCTTGGTTCTACGGTCAGGGTTTCGATAAGATCAAAACCCTGCTGAAAATCTTTGCTCCGATGTTTCTGTTTATGGGTATAAGCGATTTTGTGGGTTCTCAGGTTTTTATTGCAACAAAACGTGAGAAAAACCTGATGCGAATCAATATTGTCACTGTGCTGGTCAACTTGAGCCTGAACTATCTGCTGATTCCCAAATATAAGGCCTGCGGCGTTGCCTTTGCCACGGTCGTATCGGAAATGATTAAATGCATTATCTTTCTGGTGGGCAGCAAGGATTATCTTGACTTTGGTGCAATGGGAAAAGCTTTGCTGAAATACGGCGCAGCAGCAGCAGTGATGTTTGCAGTAGTGCGCTGGGTTGAAGAGATGCTGGCACTGGCACCTTCGATTCTGTCAACCTGCATTCTAATTGCCAGCGGCGGTGCAGCATATGGCCTTCTTTTGCTGCTTGCAAAAGACCAGTGGGTGTTCAAACTGCTCAATACGGCAACGGGAATGTGCAAAAAGATAGTGCATCGCGGATGATGACGGAAATTGACAGGGTTTGCGTGTAGTGCTACCATATATTTATGCAAAGCCTGAGTGTTTAAAGAGTTGTAACGGTCAGGCCTTTTTGAATCATTGATTTTTTGTAGACGATTTCAAGATGCCGCAAAGGATCTGAGAGCAGTTCCACGGTTTGCGCAAATTGAAATCGTTTGCTTTTGCTTACGTGTTCACGAAAATAAAAGGAAAGAGAAACATGAACAAAAAAGATTGTGATATCTTAGCTTATTTATTGCAAACGGCCTATAGGAACCAGCGAGAGCTGGCAGAAGGCCTGGACTATTCTCTGGGAAGCATCAATAAATCCCTTCAAAGCCTTCAAAAGGAAGGGTATCTCACCAGAGAGATGGTTCCCACACCTCAGGCGAACACAGAGTGGGAGCAGGGCAGACCGCAGAATGCAGTAATATTGGCGGCGGGTTTTGGAATGCGTATGGTCCCCATTAATACAGAAATTCCCAAGGCACTGATTCAGGTGCAAGGGGAAACGCTCATTGAGCGATTGATCCGTCAGCTGCATGAAGCGGGCGTGCACAATATTTTTGTCATCACAGGGTTTATGAAAGAGCGCTTCGAATTTCTGATTGACCGGTATGATGTAAAGCTGATTGTGAATCCCGCATATGCAGAAAAAAACAATTTGCATTCCCTCAGGCTGGTAAAAGACCGCATCTCCAATACCTACATAGTACCCAGCGATATCTGGTGCAAAGAAAATCCGTTCCATGAGCACGAGTTGTATTCCTGGTATATGCTCAAGGATGAATTAGATCCGGAAAGTCCGGTCCGTGCCAGTCGCAGTCAGGAACTGGCTCCGGCCAAGATGGGCGCAGATGGAAAGAAAATGGTGGGGATTTGTTATCTGCGCGCCCAGGAGGCTGTCTCATTCAGAGAGCAGTTGGATCGGCTGTGCACAGATCACAATTTTGATGAGGCATTTTGGGAAGAAATTCTTTATCGCAAAGAAATGCCGATCATTGCGGCGAATATGTGTCCCGCACAGTCCGTTGTGGAAATTGATACATACGAACAGCTGCGGGATCTTGATCCGGAATCCCCACAGCTGAAATCCAGGGCAATCGAAATTGCAACACAGGCGCTGGATTGCAGTGCAATGGATATCGGTCAGATTACGGTGCTCAAAAAAGGAATGACAAACCGGTCGTTCCTGTTCACCTGTAAGGATCGGCGCTATATTATGCGGATTCCGGGCGAGGGTACGGAGCAGCTCATCAATCGCCGTCAGGAGGCTCAGGTTTACAGAACAATTTCGAGGTATCATATCAGCGATGAAATTCGATACATCAACCCGGATACAGGATATAAAATCACAGAGTATCTGGAAGGTGCGCGGAACTGCGATCCCTCTAGTCTGCAGGATGTGCAGCGATGCATGAAACGGCTGAGAGATTTTCATCAGATGAAATTGAGCGTGGATCATCGCTTTGACATCTTCGCAAAAATTGATTTCTACGAATCGCTGTGGCAGGGAAAGCCGTCCGCATACGCGGATTACCAGAAAACAAAGGAGCAGGTGCTCTCACTTAAACCCTATATAGAGCGGTACGCGGAACCGGACGTTTTGACCCATATTGACGCGGTTCCGGATAACTTCCTGTTCGTGAAGAACGAAGATGGCAATGAAGAGATTCGTCTGATTGACTGGGAGTATTCGGCGATGCAGGACCCGCATGTGGATATTGCGATGTTTTGCATCTATGCGCTCTATGAAAAAGATCAGGTTGAGCAGCTGATCGATGCTTATTTTACAGAAGGCTGCCCGCGCCAAACGCGGATCAAAATTTACTGTTACATTGCGGCCTGCGGTTTGCTGTGGAGTAACTGGTGCGAGTATAAACATAATCTGGGTGTTGAGTTTGGAGAGTACAGCTTGAAGCAATATCGGTATGCGAAAGATTATTTCCGGATTGCAAAACGTCAAATGGAGGAAGATGTCAAGAATGAGCTATAAGGTGGATAATGCAATTATTCTGGCGGCAGGTACATCCAGCCGATTCGCACCGCTGTCCTATGAGAAGCCCAAGGGTCTCACCGTGGTGAAGGGAGAAGTTCTGATTGAACGCCAGATCCGTCAGCTGCATGAAGCGGGAATCAAGCAGATCATTCTGGTTGTGGGTTACAAAAAAGAGTGCTTTGAGTACCTGAAGGAAAAGTATGGCGTTCAGCTGGTGGAGAATCCCTGGTATGACACGCGAAACAATAATGCCAGCATTCAGGTGGTACGTGATTACCTGCGCAATTCGTTTATCTGTTCGTCGGATAACTATCTTACGGAGAATCCGTTTGAGAGCGCAGTGGACGAGAGCTATTACTCGCTGCTTTACGCAGAAGGAAGCACAAACGAGTGGTGCGTAAAAGAAGATGAGCAGGGCTATATTGCGGATGTGAAGATCGGCGGAGAAAATGCCTGGTATATGTTGGGACACACATTTTGGAGCCAGGAATTCTGTGCCAAATTCCTTGAGATTCTGGATAGGGAATATGACCTGCCGGAAACAGCAGATAAGCTGTGGGAAAAAATCTACATAGCCCATCTGGATGAATTGAAGATGAAAGCACGCCACTATCCGTCCTCGGAAATTTTTGAATTTGATACGATGGATGAGCTGCGGCAGTTCGATGAAAGCTATATTGCTGATACCCGCTCTGCAATTTTGAAAGAGGTTGCCAAACGCCTGAATTGTCAGGAAAAAGACATTACAAAGCTTACAGCGAAAAAGGATGCAGATAATAGCGCCAGTGGATTTGCTTTTGAGGTGAAGGGAAATACCTACGAGTACACCTACAAAGATCAGATTTGCGTACATATTGATACAGCAGACAGGGAGCATACCAATGGATAAAGGAACAAAGAAAAACGCACACGGAGAAATTGACTGGATGATCACGCTGGTACCGCTGGCGATTGTTGTAGCGCTGTGTGTGTTGTTCTTCATAATGCCGGAGCAATCCAATGCGGTGCTCAGCCAGATTCGTTTTTTCTTTGGTGATACATTTGGTACGTATTATCTGATGATCGGTCTGGGCATTTTTCTGGTGTCGATCTATATTGCCTGTTCCCGATACGGAACTATTGTGCTGGGCGGGCCGGATGAAAAACCGCAGTATTCCTTTTTCTCCTGGGGCGCCATGATGTTTACCTGTGGTTTGGCGGCAGACATCCTGTTTTATTCCTTTTCAGAATGGTTTATGTATGCAGCAGACCCGCATCTGGCGGAGATGGGCAGTATCCAGGATTGGGCGGGCGTGTACCCTATTTTCCATTGGAGTCTCATTCCCTGGGGATTCTACCTGGTCCTGGCGGTTGCATTTGGCTTCATGCTTCATGTGCGCAAGCGTGACCGGCAGAAATATTCAGAAGCCTGCCGCCCGATTCTGGGCAAAAAAACCGACGGCGTATGGGGCCGTGTGATTGATCTTCTGGCCGTGTTTGCGCTTTTGGCCGGAACGGCAACAACGTTCAGTGTTGCTACGCCGCTGATGGCGAACATCATCAATGAATTGTTCCATGTACAGCTGAATCACACCGCGGTAACCATCGTAATTTTGCTGATTACCTGTGCTATTTATACGTTTTCCCTGCTGCACGGATTTAAAGGTATCAGCTGGCTGGCGAATTCCTGCATTTACCTGTTCTTTGGTCTGCTCGCCTTTGTTCTGCTGTTTGGCGGCGAAACCCGGTATATCATTGAAAATGGATTTTCCTCGCTGGGGCGTATGGTGCAGAACTTCTTCGAGCTGGCAACATATACCGATCCGGGCCGCACAAGCTACTTTCCACAGAACTGGACGATCTACTACTGGGCGTATTGGATGGTGTGGTGTGTGGCGGCACCGTTTTTTATCGGCAATATTTCCCGTGGACGCACTGTGCGGCAGACCATCTTCGGCGGCTATGTGTTTGGTGTGGGCTCGACCCTGGTCAGCTTTATTGTGCTGAGCAATTACTCCATGGGCAAGCAGATGTCCGGCGTCATTGATTTTATGACAGAATATCAGGAAACCGGCGATACATATGCCCTGATTACATCCATTATCCGTTCGCTGCCGGCGGCTCCGCTGGTATTGGCATTGGTGCTGATTACAATGGTTGCCTTTTATGCAACATCCTTCGATTCCATCGCATTGACAGCGTCCTGCTACAGCTATCATCGTCTTAATAAAGGTGAACAGCCCCACAAGCTGATTCAGCTGCTCTGGTGCATTCTGCTGATCCTGCTGCCGATTGCCTTAATGTTTGCCGAAAGCTCTATGAATAATTTGCAGTCGGTGAGCATTGTGGCGGCATTCCCGATAGGAGCGGTGATGCTTTTGATTGTGGCAAGCTTTTTGAAAGATGGCAAAGCCTATCTGGCAGAACTGTCCGATAAAAAAGAC
>RCNI01001598.1_pt1 | contig 11991 bp, 7 predicted proteins | sample 2041151 | NCBI WGS metagenome assembly RCNI01 (sample SAMN09708214, study PRJNA481090) | feces metagenome | isolation source: feces | place: Antarctica: Albino Rookery
ATCCCCTGATTCTGTAAGCTGCCTTTATCATAGCATAAAACTTCCCTTGTGTCATCCGCCTGCTTTGGAAAGAAAAACCGCCGGTGAAGCAATTCACCGGCGGTTAACTTATTCGCATTGAATCCCTACGCCCACAAGTCCGGGCCCTGTATGCACCATCAGTGCAGAACTGACATCTGAAAAGATGATGTTGTCACCAAAATGTTCTTTCAGTATCTCGGTCATTTGCTGTGCCCGATCCGCAGCGCCCACATGGGCGATAAAAAGCCGGGGATGATCATATCCCTCTGCGGCCTTCAGCACCTGCTCGATTGCACAATCCATAGAAGCTTTCACGCCACGGGCTTTTTTGACAGTGTAGTAGATACCTTCCTCGTTGCAGGAAATAATGGGACGAATACCCAGCATGGTGCCCATGGTTGCGGTTACACGACCGATGCGTCCGCCCTTTTGCAGATATTTCAGGGTGTCGAGACTGAAAAATACCTTGGTCTGCGGGATAAGCCGATCCAGAATTTCCGTAATCTCGTCCAGAGTCTTTCCCTGCGCAATCAGCTCACCGGCACGAATGGCGGCAATGCCTGCACCGATGCTGATATTTTTGGTATCAATGACCCGAATGTCCATATCCGGAAATTCCGCTGCTACCATTTTGAGCATATGGTGGGTGCCGCTGAGGCCGGAGGAAATGGTTACAGCAATCACCTGCTGAAAGCCGTCATCCCGGATACGCTGGATCAGATCCATGGCTTCTCCTACGCTGGGGAGGGAAGTCTTGGGAATCTCTGTTTCCAGATTTTCCAGAACCTGCTGCCCGGTGATATTTACCCGGTCGTGATAAACACCGGTAGAGTACTGAATCACCAGGGGGAGAATGTATATTCCGTATTTGTCAATATATTCCTGCGGCACATCCGTACCGCTGTCAACGAGAATTGCAATGTTTTTCATGGTAGTGTCCTTCCATAGATCTGTCATTGGGGTCTATGTTATAGGATAATGGTAAGTTTGTCAAGAGTTTTTGAAAAACCGATGAAGAGTTTACAAAAAATTAACCAGCCAATAAGAAAGACTGAGGAACAAATCCTCAGTCTCGTCAGGCGGCAAAAGCCTCGGGGAAATTATGGAATTACGGAAGTCTTGCCATCAGCGCAGAACCATGGGTTTTCAGCCATTGACGGCGGCTTTGATAATCGGGCATGACCCGGGCCACTTCCTGCCAGAAAGCGGGGGAGTGGTTCATTTGCTTCCGGTGGCACAGCTCGTGTACCACCACATAGTCGAGCACCTCCGGGGGTGCCAGCATCAGCAGACAGTTGAAATTCAGGTTTCCACGGCTGCTGCAGCTGCCCCAGCGAGTCTTTTGACAGCGAATGGTAATCCTGCCATAGCTGACCCCTGCCAGTTGAGCGAAGAAAGCTGCCCGCTCCGAAAAAACCTGGGCAGCTTGATGGGAAAGGGCAGCCAGTTCTTCCCGGGAAAGCGGCGGCAGGACAGGCTCCTGTTTCTTTAAGTGCGTGCAGATCCAATGGGATTTTTGCGTTACCAGAGTGCGGATCTGGGCATCGGTCATTTGCCGGGGGCAGCGTACCAGTACACGCCCGTCGCCTGTCAGCTGAATGGCAAAGGTTTTTCTGGATGAACGGATGACTTCATAAACCGGAAGTTGTTCTTGCATAATGTCTCCTTATAGAAAAAAGGCGGTTTTCTAACCGCCCCAACAAATTTATCATATCATATTTTGAGGGAATAAGTCAATCAGCTTGCATAAAAGAAGGGCGTTTTCTCTGTAGTGCATGATTTCTGCGGACTTTCTTCATAAACTCTGCCATATTGAAAAATGGAAATCTTCGTGGTATTCTTTAGGTACAAAGAGGTGATACCAATGATCTAGTTCACCAAGATTCCCATGAAAAAAGGAATCGAAAGTCAGGCTTTCCATCTCTTCCGATTACATAAATTTCTCAGAAACGATAATCAAGGAATTGGTACGGAAGCAATTCTGAAAATGAAATCAGAAAGCTTGGGCTAGTATAAGAAAGTGAGGTTAACCAATGATGTTAGATAATAAGAGTTCACAGAAATGACCCTTGATTGGTAGAAAGCAAGCCAGTCAAGGGTCATTTCTTTTTTATATGCCAGCTGCACCCGGAATGGGTGCTTTTTTATTTGCGGAAAAAATGCATACAAAAAAGCAGCCTATCCTGAGATAGACTGCTTTTATGGTACACCGGAAGGGACTCGAACCCCCAACCCTCGGAACCGGAATCCGATGCTCTATCCATTGAGCCACCGGTGCATTGCTTAACAGCTTAGCTATTATAGCAAGGATTTCTTAATTTGTAAAGAGGGAAAAGGGAAAATCTGCGTTCCCTTCATGAAAATCGGGAAAAATGGGGCGGCTGTAAATTCATACAGCCGCCCGCATACATGGGATTTAGTTTTCGGATTCCCCGGAGCCTTCGTTCAGAGCAGCTTTGGCAGCCTCAGCAGCCTGCAGCTTTTCCTTCTTGTCGGCTTCCACATAGGCCATCAGTTCGTCACCGGTGATGGTTTCCTTGGCCAGCAGGTATTCAGCCACTTCATCGAGAAGAGAGCGGTTTTCACGCAGAATCTTCTTGGCGTCCTCATAGCAGGAGGAAAGCAGCTTCTGAACTTCGTGATCTACGGTAGCGGAAGTATCCTGAGAGCAGTCCATGACGCTCTGACCGTCCAGATACTGGTTGGAAACGCTGGCAGGAGCCATCAGTCCCAGTTCGTCATTCATGCCGTACTGTGCAACCATGGCACGGGCCAGAGCGGTGGCACGCTGAATATCGTTGGCAGCGCCGGTGGTTTTGACACCGAAGACGATCTGCTCAGCAGCACGACCGCCGACCAAAGTCCGCAGTTCGGTCATCAGCTCCTGAGAAGTCTGCAGGAACTTTTCTTCCTCAGGCATCTGCATGGTATAGCCCAGAGAACCGGAGGTGTGGGGAACAATGGTAATCTTGGAAACGGGCTGTGCGTGCTTTTCCAGTGCGGCCACCAGAGCGTGACCCACTTCGTGGTAAGCAACCAGACGCTTTTCCATATCGGTAAGCACGGTGTTTTTCTTTTCGGTACCGGCAATGACCGTCTCAAAGGAGACGATCAGGTCTTCCTGATTGACGGCCTTTCTGCCATTGCGGACAGCCCGCAGAGCAGCTTCGTTTACCAGGTTTGCGAGATCGGCACCCACGGCACCGGCGGTTGCCTGTGCGATTTTCTTGAGATCCACATCTTCGGAGAGTTTGATCTTCCGGGTGTGAACCTTAAGAGTGTCCAGACGGCCCTGAAGATTGGGCCGGTCTACAATGATCCGGCGGTCAAAACGACCGGGACGGAGCAGAGCCTTGTCCAGAATTTCGGGGCGGTTGGTAGCTGCGAGGCACACGATACCCTTGGTGGAGTCGAAACCGTCAATTTCGCCCAGCAGCTGATTGAGGGTCTGCTCCTGCTCGGAGTTGCCGCCGTAACGGTTATCACGGGAACGACCCACGGCATCGATCTCATCGATGAAGATGATACAGGGAGCAACCTTGGCAGCCTGCTGGAACAGGTCACGGACACGGCTTGCGCCCAGACCTACGAACATTTCCACAAAGTCGGAGCCGGAGATGGAGAAGAAGGGGACATTTGCTTCGCCGGCAACAGCCTTGGCCAGCAGGGTTTTACCGGTACCGGGAGAACCCACCAGCAGAGCACCCTTGGGAAGCTTTGCGCCGATTTCGGTGTACTTCTGGGGATTGTGGAGGAAGTCAATGATTTCCTGCAGGGATTCCTTGGCTTCATCCTGACCTGCCACATCCTTGAAGGTGACACCGGTTTGCTTCTCCATGTACACCTTTGCCTTGCTCTTGCCGATGCCGCCCATCATGCCGTCACCGCCCATCCGCTTGGTGAGCATGCTCATCATACCGAAGAGCAGAGCGAACATAATAGCGTAGGAAAGGATCATCATAATGAAGGAGTTATCCTCGACGATCTCTTCATTTACCGTGACACCCATCTTGTGAAGCTTTTCAGACAGAGCCATGGTGTCGCCGCCTCGGGGAAGACCCGTGAAGCAGGCTTTCTGCATGCTGGCAGGTTTGCTGATTTCTTCCTTCGTCATATAGACGATCCGGTCGGTTCGCAGTTCCACTTCCACCAGCTGATTGGAGTTCATGGCATCCAGAAAATCAGAATAGGTGGTTTCGTGATACTGACTCTTGGTGATCATGTTGAATACAGCACTGATAAGAAGCACAATGGCAATGGTGATGACTAATGTCACCCAGAAATTGCCCTTGGGTCGCTTGCCGTCCGGTTTGCGATTTGGGTTTTGATTGTTTTGACTGTTTTGATTTTGTTCCATATACGTCCCTCCCGGAACATTTTTTCATTTCACCACTTCTGCACATCATAGCATATTTTTTCACAGGTCGCAATGAATGATTCCCAAATATCCGGTAAACTTTCTGTAAATTTCCCGGTAAACAGGTATATTTCGGCAAAATGGAAATTGCTATTGTGGAGAAGATTAAAATCTGCTATAATGTGCGATATAGTATCGGATATTGTAAGCTGTTGCTGCCTTTGAGAATATCCGTGTGTCAGGAGAGTTTTATTATGCGTGATAATCGATTTAACCGTGAAAACCGCCAGCAGCGTCAGGTAAATAATGCTGCTGAGGAAGAAATGAATGAAGGCCAGCTGGAAGGCAGAAATGCACTGACAGAGGCTCTGCGCAGTGGACGCACCATCGACAAGGTATTTATTGCAAACGGCGAGATTGACAGGGGATTGCAGCGGCTTGCCGCTGAGGCAAAAGAGGCCGGTGCAGTGGTGATTCCCGTAGACCGCAGAAAGCTGGATGCCATGAGTATCACCAGAGCCCATCAGGGCGTGATTGCCCAGGCGGCTGCCCGGGAATATTGCAGCATTGATGATATTCTGCAGGAGGCAAAGGATCGTGGTGAGGCGCCGCTGATCGTGATTTGCGATGAGCTTTCCGATCCGCATAATCTGGGTGCCATTCTCCGTTCTGCTGAGTGTGCAGGTGCCCATGGTGTGATCATTCCCAAGCGGCGCAGCGTGGGCCTTACCGCTGTTGTGGCGAAGGCTTCCGCCGGCGCGGTGGAATATATGAAAGTTGCAAGAGTGACGAACATCAATGCTGCCATTCAGGAACTGAAGGACAAGGGTGTCTGGATTTTCGGAACGGCTGCAGAAGGTTCCATTCCTATGTATCAGGCTGACCTCAAGGGCGCAGCTGCCATTGTGATTGGCTCCGAGGGAGATGGAATGACCCGACTGGTGAAAAAAAGCTGCGATGTTACGGTGCACATTCCCATGAAGGGACGGATTACTTCGTTGAATGCGTCCGCAGCAGCATCCATTCTGCTTTATGAGGCGGTGCGGCAGCGGATGGGGTACTAAGGAGGTTCTGTATGGACAATCAGGATGAGAACCTGGAATCGGAAGAATTTGATCTGGAAGATATTCTCCGGGAATTTGGAAGCGATAATTGGATTCCGGAAACGGAAGAAGAGTCCTTTGATCCGGCACAGCTGCTTTCGGATGCATTGACTTCCGCTGAAGAAAAGCAGCCTGCGGAAAAAATTCTTGCTGCAGAGGAAGAAATTGAAGTCTGTCAGGTGGAAATGCCGGAGAGCGAAAATATCCCGGTTTCCGAGTCGGAAGACCTTGAAGAGAAAATAATCGAGGAAGAGAATATCCGGGAACAAGGGATGACAGCACCTACCATTCCCATTCCAGTGGCGGAAATTCAAAATGCGGAAAATGAGCAGCAGGAGCAGGCAGCTTCGGAAGAGGAAGAAACTCCGAATCTGGAGCCGTCTGACAGCTTTGATGCTGCCGAGGAGACGGTGGAACCTTTCTCTGAGAAGTGGGAACCGGAATACGAGGAACCGATGGGCGAGTATGTTCCGCCGCAGCCAATCGTATTCCAGCCTCGTTCCCAGGTGCGGGAACTGAAGCAGAAACTGGTAGCAGGTCCTGAAAAGCGGTACTATGCCCTGAGTGAGCTGGGTGTTGGCAAGCTGCAGGCGATGATTTTCCTGAACCTGCTGGTGGTTCTGCTGTCGGTAGGCGCCACAGTCATGTATGCGGCTGGCATGGTGCAGCCGAATCGGCTGCGGTTGATGGTATTCGGTCAGTTCTTTGCCATGATGCTTTCCGCATTGCTGGGTAGTTATCAGCTGATTGAAGGCATAATGGATCTGTTTCACAAGCGATTTACCCTCAACACCATGCTGATGGTGACATTTCTTGCCTGCTGTGCAGACGGTGTTTTGGGGCTGCAGGAACTGCGGGTTCCCTGCTGCGCAGCATTCAGTCTGGAAATGATGATGTCTTTGTGGAATGCCTTTGAAAAGCGCAATACGGAGCTGGGACAGATGGACACCCTGCGAAAGGCTGCCCGGCTGAACAGCGTTGTGCAGGTGCCTGATTACTACAAGGGCATGAAAGGTCTGCTTCGGGATGATGGCAGGGTAGAAGATTTCATGGACAGCTACAATGCACCTTCCAAACCGGAAAAGATCTTCAGCACCTATGCGCTGATCGCTATGCTGGTCAGCATGGGCATCGGTGTGCTTGGCGGTGTACTTCATGGCTTTTCCTTCGGTGTACAGGTATTTGCTGTATCGATGCTTGCTGCAGTTCCGGCAACATCTTTCGTTGCAGTAAGCCGTCCTATGGCGGTTTTGGAACGCAAGCTTCACAAACTGGGGGCTGTGATCTGCGGCTGGCAGGGTGTGCAGAATCTGAGCGGTAAGGCGGCATTCCCGCTGAATCATGAAGATCTGTTCCCCAATGGTGCAACCACACTGAACGGTGTGAAGTTTTATTCCGATCGGGATCCTGACCAGACGGTAGCGTATGCGACTGCGCTGATTACCGCCAATGGCGGTGGACTGGCACCGCTGTTTTCTCAGCTGCTGGAAAGCCGGAACGGACGGCATTATGATGTTGAGAACCTTCGCTGCTATGGCGAGGGCGGTGTCGGCGGCGAAATCGGCGGTGAACCGGTACTGGTTGGCATTCTTTCCTTTATGAAGGAAATGGGTGTTGAGATCCCGGAAGGTACTCGGGTCAATCAGGCTGTGTATGCAGCAGTGGATGGAGAACTTTGCGGACTGTTTGCTATTTCCTATGAGAAAGAACGGTCTTCTGCTGCCGGAATTTCTGCGCTGTGCGGCTCTAAGGGACTGAGCCCGGTTTTGGTGTCCGGTGACTTCATGCTGACTGCATCTTTCATTCGGGGCAGATTCGGCACCAATACCCGGAAAGTGGAATTCCCTGACCATAAGGAGAGAGTGGAGCTTACGGCAGTTGCGCCGGAGCGGGGAAGTGCAGCCCTTGCTATGGTAACGCAGGAGGGACTTGCGCCTGTTGCTTATGCGGTGACCGGAGCAAGAGCCTACCGTTCTGCAGCTATGGTGGGAACGGCAATTCAGATACTGGGCGGCATTGTAGGTCTTATCATGATGCTGGTGCTGGCAATTGTGGGTGCAGATAATCTGCTGACACCCTCCAATATGCTGCTTTATCAGCTGACCTGGATTCTTCCCGGCCTTCTGGTAACGGAGTGGACCAGATCAGTGTAAATACTGCCGCTTTAAGTCGTAAAAGACGGTTCTGGTGCGGCAGAATGTGAAATAAAATAGTATTTACCGTTAAAACCCGGTGTGACTGCGGTCACGCCGGGTTTTTTGTTTGCACGCTCAGAAAGGGGCAACGCCCTCTGGCGTGTCATGTTTTATAATGGTTGCAAAAATAGAATGTATTTCTTCTGAAAACAGATGGTTTCCAGTAAAGGATTCACGGAAAGGCACACAAAATTGACGAAAATGTCAAAAAATGAAAGGGTACACGGTATCGGTTTTGTGAAAAGATTTCATAGGAAAAACAAAATAACTAAAATTATCATTGAAATATCACGCTCATTCGTGTATAATGTCATCATTGCGGTGCGAGTGCACCCTATTGTAAGGAGCGGAAGGCATCAGCTTTCCCGAAAGGAGTTTAATAACCATGTATACAGCAAACGCGATTCGCAATATCTGTCTCCTCGGCCATAGTGGCAGCGGCAAGACTGCATTGGCAGAGAGCTTACTTTACATGACCGGCGTTATTGATCGTATGGGCAAAAATGCAGACGGCAATACCGTGTGTGATTATGATCCCGAAGAGATTCGCCGTAACATTTCTATTTCTACTTCCGTAGTGCCTCTGGAATATCAGAATATTAAGATTAATCTCCTGGACACTCCCGGTGGTTTCGATTTTTCCGGTGCAGCAATGGAAGCTCTGCGTGCTGCTGATGCTGCGATTATTGTTTGCTCTGCCAAGGACGGTATTACCGTTGGCTTTGAAAAGGCATGGAAGTACTGCGAGCAGCGTAATATGCCTCGCTTCATCTATATTTCCAAGGTGGATGAGGATAACTCCGATTACAATGCAACCTTTGAGGCTCTGCGTGCCCGTTACGGCAACAAGATCGCCCCTGTAGTCGTTCCGATCTGGAACGCTGAAAAGAAGGTTACCGGCATCATTGATGTGCTCAACAAGCGTGCATTTGAGATGCAGAACCTGAAGAGAGTGGAAATCGATGTTCCTGAAGATAAGCTCCCTGTGATCACAGAGTTCCACGATGCGCTGAAGGAGTCTGTTGCTGAGACCGACGAGGAACTGATGGATCGCTTCTTTGAGGGCGACGATTTTACATATGCTGAAATGATTAAGGGTCTGCATACCGGTGTCACAGAGCTGTCTCTGTTCCCGGTGCTGTGCGGTTCCGGTGTCAACTGCCTGGGCAGCCTCATGCTGATGGATCACATTGCGGATCTGCTGCCGAACCCTGTTGAAGGCAACTATCATAAGGCTACCACCGCAGACGGCAAGGTTGAGGAGTTCGTGGTATCTCCCCGTGGCGTTCCTTCTGCATTCGTTTGGAAGACGGTTTCCGATCAGTACGGCAAGTACTCTTACATCAAGGTCCTGTCCGGCGAGATCTCTTCTGATACGACCCTTGTAAATGCCCGTACCGGCGAGACTGAAAAGCTGGGCAGACTGTATACGGTATGCGGCAAAAAGTATACCGAAGTCAAGACTCTGGCCTGCGGCGACATCGGTGCCATTGGTAAGATGGAGAAGGTCAAGACCGGCGATACCCTGTGTGATCCCCGTAAGGTGGTTTCTCTGAAGGGCATCCCCTATGCACCTGCCTGCTATTCCATGGCAATCGCTCCCAAGGTTAAGGGACAGGACGATAAGGTGGCAGCCGGTCTGAACCGACTGAACGAAGAAGATCCCTCCTTCACTTTGGTGAACAATGCTGAGACCAAGCAGATGGTGATTTCCGGCTCCGGCGATCAGCAGCTGGATGTGCTGGTTTCCAAACTGAAGAACCGCTTTGGCGTAGAAGCCGTCCTGAGTCCGGCAAAGGTTGCTTATCGTGAGCGCATCAAGAAGAAGGTAGAGGCTCACGGCCGTCATAAGAAGCAGACCGGCGGCAGCGGTCAGTTCGGTGATGTATGGGTTCGTTTCGAGCCGCAGGAAGAGCAGGAAGAGCTGATCTTTGCAGAAGAAGTGTTCGGCGGCAGCGTGCCCCGTAACTTCTATCCCGCAGTTGAAAAGGGTATTCAGGAAGCTGTTCAGAAGGGCCCGCTGGCAGGTTATCCCATGGTAAACCTGAAGGCAACTCTGTATGATGGTTCCTATCACCCCGTTGACTCCAACGAAATGGCATTTAAGCTGGCTGCAATCCTGGCATTCAAGGAAGCTATGCCCAATGCAATGCCTACTCTGCTGGAGCCGATTGGTGCCCTGTCCGTTACCATTCCTGACAGCTACATGGGTGATGTGATCGGTGATCTTAACAAGCGCAGAGGCCGTGTCATGGGTATGAACCCTGATGACGATGGCAATACCGTCGTGGAAGCAGAGGTCCCCATGGCAGAGATGAGCAGCTATGCCATTGATCTGCGGGCAATGACACAGGCCAGAGGCAGCTTCACCATGGAGTTTGTCCGCTATGAGGAAGTGCCCAAGAACTATCAGGCAAAGATCATTGAGGACGCAGCTAAGGATAAGGAATAATTAAAAAACAGTGAAGCGGCGCAGAATTTTCTGCGCCGCTTTTTGGTGCCGCTGTTTTTGTTTTTCGGTGGGAAAACAGAAGATGGCAATTTTTTATGGAAAATACCATTACGGTGTGATATAATACGAAGACAAAAAGTTGGAAATGAGGTTTCTTTATGCTGCCGGAGGCGTTTTTGAATCGAATGCAGACCCAGTTGGGGGAAGAATATGAAGATTTTTTGCAGAGCTTGCTGCGCCCTCGTGCGGTGGCATTGCGGTTTAATCCGCTGAAAGGAGAGAAACCCCGACTTTCCTTTGTGGGGAACCCGGTTCCGTGGGAGCCGGAGGGTTACTACTATGATCCGGATGCACGCCCCGGTCTGCACCCATTTCATGAGGCTGGCGTATACTATTTACAGGAAGCAAGTGCCATGGCACCTGTTACTTTGCTGGATCCTCAGCCGGGTGAGCGTGTATGTGACCTTTGTGCAGCCCCCGGCGGAAAGACTACACAGATTGCCGGAAGAATGCGGGGAGAGGGATTCCTGCTGTGCAATGAGATCAATCCCAAGCGGGCAAAGATTCTCTCACGCAACATTGAACGAATGGGAGTTTCCAACGCATTGGTTACCAATGAACACCCTCAGCGCTTGGCAGAACGATTCCCGGGATTCTTTCATCGGGTGCTGATTGATGCCCCTTGCTCCGGTGAAGGTATGTTCCGCAAAGAAGAGGCCGCAGTCACGGACTGGAGTCAGGAAACAGTGGAAATGTGCGCCCGCAGACAGGCAGAGATTCTCCATTCCGGTGCAGCAATGGTGCGCCCCGGTGGTCGGCTGGTGTATTCTACCTGTACATTTGCCCCGGAAGAAGACGAACAGACGGTGGAGCTGTTTTTGAAGAGCCACCCGGAATTCCAGCCGGAGGCAGTAGAGGCTCCATGGTTTACAGCGGGAGAAAAGGGATGTTTTCGGATGTGGCCGCATAAGCTGTTGGGGGAAGGTCATTTTGCGGCAGTATTTCGCAGATGCGATGGCGAGTCTTCCGAACCGGAGGAAAAGACAGAAGGAACGCTTCCAGCAGAATGGAAGCAGTTTGCAAAAGATCTGGAAATCACCCTTCCCGAGGGAAAGCCTGTTTCTTTCGGACAGAGTCTTTATTGGGCGCCGGTGGAGATGCCGGATCTTCGCAGGCTGAAAGTTCTTCGCCCCGGACTGGAACTGGGAGAAGTGAAAAAGGGCAGGTTTGAACCGGCGCATGCCTTGGCATTGTGGCTGAAAACCTGCGGACGGGTGCAGGATTATCCTGCAATCGGGAAAGAAATTGAGGAGTTTTTACACGGACAGGTGATTCCGTCGAAGCAAAAAGGATGGTGTCTGGTCACGGCAGACGGCTATTCCATAGGCTGGGGTAAGGGGGACGGAAACGTCCTCAAAAATCACTACCCCAAGGGCCTGCGACGGTAGAAACGGAATAATACTTTACAGATTGTTAATATTATGCTATAATCACCAAGATTGAGTGAAAATAACCGCTGGGAGAGGATAGTCCTTGGCTAAATATGAAATTGTAGGTGGCAGACCTCTTTCTGGATCTGTGACCATAAGCGGCGCAAAGAATGCGGCTGTTGCAATCTTGCCCGCAGCACTTCTGGTGAAGGGAAAGTGCCGAATTGAAAATGTACCGGACATTTCCGATGTGCGGATTTTGCTGGACATTCTTTCCGGGATGGGCGCAAAAATCGAGCATGACGGAAAAGACGTAGTCGTTATTGATAGTACCGATGTGAGAGATACGGAGCCGGACCCTGAACTGGTGACAAAGATGCGTGCCAGCTATTACCTGATGGGCGCCCTCCTGGGTCGCTTCGGAAAGGCACAT
>RCNI01001599.1_pt1 | contig 11989 bp, 10 predicted proteins | sample 2041151 | NCBI WGS metagenome assembly RCNI01 (sample SAMN09708214, study PRJNA481090) | feces metagenome | isolation source: feces | place: Antarctica: Albino Rookery
TCCAAACCTACAGCGCTGGTATCGTAGGAGTGGTTGTTGGCGGTGAGAAGCATATCGAAGCCTGCATCCCGAGCACCGTCCACAATGGCATCCGGGCAATTGAAGGTGGGGTAGCCCGAATACAAATAACCGTTATCCAGTCCTGCAAGGGTCGTTTCCAGATTGGCAACGGCGTAATCCGCGCCGCTGATATAGGATTTTGCGTAGGTGAAAATGCTGTCAAAATTATATGTGCCGCCGGAAAGGCCGGTGCTGATTACCGGCTTGTGCATCAGAATATCGCCGGTATTGAGAACCGTCGCTCTGGCAACCACTTCATTCGGATTTGTCGTCGGCTGGGTCTGGGAATTTTCCGTTCCCTGAGAAGTACCTGTGCTGTCAGCAGAAGGCTGCACATTTTCGGTGCCGACAGGTGTCTGCTCCGGTTTGGTACAGCTTTTGACCGCAAACAGCAAAATGCCGCCCAAAACAATCAGCACCAGCAGCAGCGCCAACGGCCCGCCGCAATTACGCCGCCGGCGAGGCGGGTTGCGCCGGGGATTTGCCGGGCGTTTTTCCGGGTCTGTCCGGTTGTAAGCCGCCTGACTGGGATTTCTTCTATCGGGGTTCACACGGTTCGGCGGGCGTCTTACAGGCTCGGTGCCGCCGGTGGGTCTTCTGTCGGGATTGGTGCGGGGACGGTGTTTTCCCTGATCCTCCCGGGGTAAGTATTTACCTGCCATATATCATTTCTCCTTAATTTATCATTGTGAAGGCCTGTTTTCAGGCCGTTTCAGTTGGAAAGTGATACTTATTTTACCACAGCTTTTTCTTTCTGTAAAGTCGGTTTTCCCAAGGCTTCGGTTTACTTTTCCCAAAGATTATGGTATAGTATTCTATATTTGCTTTGGAGTTGATTCCATGGATTTTGATAATACCTGTGTTAAAATAGATTTGGATGCGATTTCCCAAAATTTCGACGCCGTCCGCCGGAAGGCAGGCGTGCCCGTCATGGCCATCGTAAAAGCCGATGCCTACGGTCACGGAGCGGTGCAGATTGCCCGTTTTCTGGAAGAAAAGTGCGCATTTTTCGGGGTGTCATCCATGCTGGAGGCTCTGGAACTGCGGCAGTCCGGCATTCAGAAACCCATTCTCATTTTGGGGCAGACCCCGGTTTCCGCCTTTCCTCTGGCGGTTCGTCAGGAAATCCGTCCTGCCATTTTCCGCTATGAAGATGCCGTTGCCCTCTCCCGGGAGGCGCAGAAGCAGGGGCGCACCGCCCGGTTCCACTTCGCCGTGGACACCGGCATGAGCCGTATTGGTTTTCAGGCCACGGCGCAGGATGCAGACATCTGCGCACAGATTGCCCGTCTTCCGGGGCTTGAGGTTGAGGGTCTTTTCAGTCATTTCGCCACCGCCGACTGCTCAGATCTCAGCCGTTCCCGGGCGCAGGCAGAACTTTTTGCAGAATTTGACCGGATGCTGACGGAGCGTGGGGTGCATATTCCCATCCGCCATCTGGACAACTCCGCAGGACTGATGAATTTCCCCTGCAAATACGAAATGGTTCGCTCCGGCATCGTCACCTATGGTCTGTACCCCAGCGATCAGGTGGATCCCGGGCTTCTCAGCATCCGTCCGGCGCTGGAATGGGTCAGCCGGATTACCCACATCAAGTGTCTTCCCGCCGGTCGGGAGATCAGCTACGGCGGCACCTATGTAACCACCCGTCCCACGGTAGTGGCAACCGTGCCTGTTGGCTATGCCGACGGCTACCGCAGAAACCTTTCCAACCGGTTCTATGTGCTGATCCGTGGGAAAAAGGCTCCCATTCTGGGACGGATCTGCATGGATCAGATGATGGTGGATGTGACAGACATCCCCGATGCCGCTCTGGAAGATTCCGTGACCCTCATGGGAAGAAACGGCGATGAAATCATCACCGCCGAACAGCTTGCCGCCATGGCGGACAGCTTCAACTACGAACTGCTGTGCGGCATCAGCCGCCGTGTCCCCCGGCTCTATTATGCCGACGGAAAGCAGGTTTGTGCCGTGCATTATCTTCTGGATACATAAAATCCGGCAGTCAGCCCTTTGGAGGGCTTCTGTCCTCCGGCACAGCAACTATGAAAAGCAAAAATCCGATGAAGGCTTCAAACACGCCTCCATCGGATTTTTTGTTTATGAAAAGGATTAACTGCTTTTCAAAGTGCTGAATTTTCCTTATTTTAAGGATTATTTCTGCCGCTTGCGGAGGAAATACCGCAAAGAGCACTGCTCCGTCTGAAAGGTCAGCTTGCCTTCCTCGGTTACCATTGCCGTTGCTTCCTTTACCGGCTCTCCCTTGTCGGACACAGAATAGGCCGTAACATTTTTACCGGCAAACTCACCCACAGCGAGGGTAATTTCTGCAGGTGCAGGAAGCTCACCGTGGTAGAAGAAAGTCAATCCATGCAGGGCGTTCCTTCCCAAAACTGCCGTTTCACGGCATAAAAAAAGCTGCGGCACAGTCCCAGCAATTGGGGAACTATGCCGCAGCTACTCCAAAACTCTCTTACGAGTTTTATCCTTTTTTGTTTTCCCGTTCGGCTTTTCTCAGTTGCTCGTATTCCTTCATGCTTCGGACGGCTTTCCCCGACATGGGCAGCAGCACGATCATATTGAACACAGTCATCAGCGCAATGCCAATATCGCCCAGCTCCCACACGAAGGTGTAGGCCGCAAGTCCGCCAACAAACAGCATTCCGAGGCACAGGAGTTTATAGGCCGTCTGCGCTCTTCGGCTGCTGCCAAAGAGATAAGAAATATTGGAGCGGGCATAATAAAGAATGCCGATAAAGGTGGAAAAGCTGAACAGCCACAGGGTGATTGCAATAAAAATCACACCGGCCTGTCCGAAATGGTGGTACATGGCCGCCTGCAAAAGCTCCATGCCTTCCAGACCGTTCAGTGTTTCCTCCGGCACCAGCAGCATAATCATAGCGGTGCAGGTGCAAAGCACCAGCGTATCCACGAATACGCCGAAGGCCTGCAAAAGTCCGGCCTTGGCAGGGTGGCTCACTTTGGCGGCAGCCGCCGCACAGGGTGCCGAGCCGGAGCCTGCTTCATTGGAGAAAAGTCCCCGTTTCACACCGTTCATCAGTGCCGCACCGAATCCGCCTGCCACAACCTGCCGCAGTCCGAAGGCTTCGGCAAAGATTCTTTCAAACACCCCCGGCAGCAGCGAGGCATTTTTTACGATGACGAACACCGTGATGCCAAAATAAAACGCCGCCATAATCGGCACCATAATATCCAGCACTTTAATGCTGCTGTCTCTGCGCAGAACAATCAGCGCCGCCGTCACCACCAGAATCACAGTGGTCACAATAGGCGGGATATGGAATGCATTATAAAAAGAAGAGGATGCGGAATTTCCGATGACCTGACTGATGCCGCACCAGCAAAGCAGCGCAGAAATGGCAAACAGCACGGAAAGCGGGCATTTTTTCGGGTTATCCTTCCGGAAAAAGTCGTGAATATAGTACGCAGGGCCGCCACGGTAGCCGCCGTAGACCGGGTCCTCCCGCTTGTGGAGCTGGGCAAGGGTGGCTTCTACAAAAGCAGTGGATGCGCCGATCACCGCAGTGATCCACATCCAGAACACTGCGCCTGCGCCGCCCATGGAAACCGCAGCCACAACGCCCACCAGATTTCCCATGCCCACACGGGTTGCCGTGCTGACGATCAAAGTCTGGAATCCGGAAATGGCACCGTTTTTGCCGCCGCTCTGCTTTTCGACCGTGACCCGAATCATTTCCGGGAAGCACCGAACAGGCAGACACCGGGTACGGATGGTAAAGAAGATACCCGCCGGAATCAAAATCAGAACCAGCAGGGAGATTCCAACAGATCCGCCGCCGGGAAGCGGAAGGGTGAAAATGTCTCCCCAGAAAAGATTATAAATTGCCGTGATGATGTGCATACTTTTCTCCCTCAAAGACATTGTTGTGACATAGACTACTCCATTTGCATGGTTTTGTCAAACCCGCAAAAGGGAAAAAAGAAAAATTTTTTCTTCCTATGGATTTCGCCGCTTGCAGGCATAGGCGTAGGCCATTTTATAGTCCTCCATCTCCCGATAACAGCTCTCCAATCTGCCGAGACTGTGCTCCGGGTCGGCATCTTCAATGGCGTGGTATTGCTCCGCCGCAGCCCGATAATCCTTCAGGGCGAACAGCGCCTCACCCCGGAGATAGTGCCATTTGGAAAGGCTCTGATTTTCGCAGGCATCCAAAAGGGCGATGCACCGCCGGTATTTTCCCTGCTCCAGTGCCAGCTGGCCTCGCAGAAGCAGGACATCGTCCTCCGGCGGCAAAGCCGCTCCCACCGCTGCCGCCTGTTCCGGGCAGGCCGCAGCCAGCAGCAGGAGCCGGCGCCGTTCCAGCTCCGCCGTGTAATAGGAGGTCAGAGCTCTGTCCTGCCCGGCCGACTCCAAAAGCTGGCGGGCATAAGGCCCCCGTCCCTTATCCAGAGACTGCTGCGCCAGTCCCATCCGGGAAAGCACCAGCAAAAGGCCCCGTTCATCATCAAAAACAGGGTCTGGGCGCCGGTATTTTTCCAGGATTTTCAGAGCTTCGCCGTAATTTTGCAGGCGATAGGCCTGCCGGGCCTCTGCCATGACCTGCTGATTGGCAGAAGTCACTGCGTTTTCTTCCAGAAAAAAACTGACGGGCTTTCCCAGCGCCGCCGCCAGATAGCCGAGCGTCTCCAAGGAGGGGGTAGCCGATCCGTTTTCGATTTTCGACAGCATATTCCGGGTGATGGTATCGCCGCAAAGCTGCCGCTGAGAAATTCCCAGTTCCAGCCGTGCCTCCCGAAGCCGTTTCCCCAATTCCATGGCGCATCCTCCTTTTGGGTAAGTCTGATTTACCCCTATCGTATCATATTTCTTCCGAAATTTCCACTGATGGAAAAATTTCATTTGCTATTTTCGCATTTTGGGTTTACCATAGTAACATTACATTAAAAAAGGAGGATGACTTATGGCATCTCTCGATCCTGCGGCGCTGAAAAAATCCGCCCGCGAATCTATTGCCTCGTCCAATTCCAATCCCAGACGGCTTGTGATTATTTACACTGCCCTCGCTATACTGGTTAGTTTTTTCCTCACTGTGGTCAATTACAGTCTGGATCAAATGATGAGTAATTCCGGCGGCCTTGACGGCATGGGTATGCGTTCCAGTCTGACAACCGCCCAAATCATGCTGCAGCTTGCCCAGCTGCTTGTGCTTCCCTTCTGGCAGATCGGCTACACCTATGTCACTCTGAAGCTGGCCCGCAGACAGGAGGTTGCTACCCGTGATCTGGCGGAAGGCTTCCATCGGTTCGGCCCGGTACTGCGGTACAATCTTTTGCAGAGCGTGATCTACGGAGCCATCACTCTGCTGTGCATCAATCTGGCCACCACTGTATTCATGTTCACCCCCTGGGCGGCAGGATACAAAGATGCCGTTGCCAGCGGTGCCTCTGAGGAACAGCTGGAGCTTCTCATGTCGAACTCTTCCATTCCGATGATTATCATCGCCTTGGTATTTGCGGCGCTGCTGGTAATTCCTGTCATGTACCGTCTGCGGATGGCTTCCTACCGGCTGATGGATCACCCGGAAGAAGGCGCTTTAGCCGCTTTGCAGGCCAGCCGCTATATGACAAAGCACCGGTGCATGGAGTTGTTCAAGGTGGATCTCAGCTTCTGGTGGTTCTATGTGCTGGATCTGCTGGTGGGAGGCATCAGCTACGGCGGAGTGATTCTCACCTTGCTGAACATTAAGCTGCCCTTCTCCTCTTCTGTGATCTATTTCGGCTGCTTCGTCCTTTATCTGCTGGCCCGGCTGGCTCTCTACGCATGGAAGCAGAACGAAGTATCCGTCACCTACGCCCATGCCTATGAAGAACTGAATGTCACCGTTGTTCCCAAGGCTCCCAAAATCGTCGAGGGCCCCCATCTTTGATAGTGCAGACAATATGAAAAATCCGCAATCCCAAACCGGGATTGCGGATCTTTTTATAAGCAATAACTTACTTTACGGGAGTCACAGAAACGATATGGGGCTGAGATCCCTCGTACCAGTAGAGGAAGCCTTCCATGTCGATCTTGTCGCCGACCTTCAGAGCCTTAACAGCCTTGTAGACATCGGTGTCCTTGCCGCAGAGGTAAGACTCAACAGCGAAGGAGTAGGTCTTGCCGCCCACGGAAGCCTTGAAGTACAGGTCGTCGCCTTCCTTACCGGAGCCGTTCCACTTGTAGAGGAATGCAGCCTCGTTGCCGTCGGCATCCTTGGAGGGCTCAATGGTCATGCCCTTGAAGGACACGAACTCGTTCTGATGCTTGACGAGGTCATCGGTGCCCAGCAGAGCAGTTGCATCAAATGCCTCAGCAACAAACTTTTCGCCATCGATGAACTCAAAAGTAGCGTCCTTGATCTCAACTTCGCCGTTCCACTCGGTCTTATGGCCGGTGATACGGATCTTGGTGCCCTGAGTGAGCTTAGCAGCATCTTCCTTGGAGCAAGCCATCTCGTGTGCGAAGTAAGCGCCGTCCTTAGCCTGAGTGTAAACAGTGATGACGCCCTGGCCATCCTTTTCCCACCAGCCCTGTGCGGCCTGAACATAGGTCTCAACAACGACTTCGGCGTCCAGCTCAGCGGCGATGTACTCGTCGTGAGTCATAACCTTAACGGCAGGATCGGTTGCAGGAGCTTCGGTTGCGGGAGCCTCAGTTGCGGGGGCCTCGGTTGCGGGAGTGGTGGTCTCAGTGGGCTTCTGAGTTGCACAGCCGGCAACTGCAAAAGTCAGCACGAGAGCCAACAGCAAAGCAATATACTTTTTCATTTTGAAATCTCCTTATTTTTATTGCGATTTATTTTCATCGCACCATTATTATAACTGGATAAAATGAATAAATCAATGGATTTTCCGGTCTTTTTCCGCTTTTTTCTTTTGCCGTGCCAGATGGATGGCATAAGTGCCAATCAGCACCCACACCCCAGCCAGAGAACCGAGCAATATAACCGACATTTTCGGCAGAGGCCCCAGCTGGGCCTTGCCGTCAGGGCCTGTTCCCGACAGCTGATCCAACCGGTAGAGAGAGCTGACATTCTGATAGAGCTTTTCATAGTAGGCATCGTCCACGGTTTCTTTCCGCCGGACGGACTTGGTGACATTTTCGATCAGCTGTCCTGCGGCATTGCGCAGGGATGTGGAACCGTTGAACACCGGGGTCACAAAGCTGTTGTCGATGTTGTCGATCAGGAGCTTTGCCGCCTGAATTTTCACATTATAGTGGAGGTCATTATCCTCGCCGCCACGGGAAAGGTAGTCCTGATAGGCGTCGTTTTGCAGAGCCTTGGATGTCACCGGCACATAGCCCTCCGTCTCGGAATAGGCAATCTGCACATCATTGGTCAGCAGATATTGGGTAAACAGCCAGGACGCCAGCACCTCCTGCGGGTCTTCCTTATTAAAGATACAGACGGAGGGGCCTTGGGAGATCATCTGGGGATGCTCCGGGTCAAACTGAGGAACCGGACGCACCGCCGTTTCAAAGTTCACATATTTGTCCTCGCTGATGTCGGAAAGCGGTGCCTGAGAGCCCATCCATGTGGCGCCGGCGGTAGAGTCAACGGCAAAAACGCACTGACCGGCATTGAGGTAGTTTGCAGGATAGCCGGAAATTGCGAAGGTGGTAAACGCCTTTTTCCCCACATGGTCAGCGACATTTTGCAAAAGCTCCTTGGTGGTATCGTTAAAAATCTCGATGTCGCCCCGGAAATTGGAGTAGCCCGCATTCTTCTGCTTCAGCATCTGAATCATCATATTGTCCGTGGACTTATAGATGAAGGGGAACAGCACCTTCTGACCGTTTACCTTGAAAGTGCCGTCAGCATTTTTCTCGGCGGCCTTGTCGGCAACCTCCCAGATAAAGTCCCAGGTAAGCACATCCGGCACTTCATAGCCCAGCTTTTCCACATAGTCCTTGTTGATATAGCAGGCTTCGGTGGAGCGCATAAAGGGAACGGCGTAATGGTAGCCGTCAAATGCGCACTCATTCAGAAACTTTTCCACGATTTCTCCCTGATCGGGGCCGTCAAAACGGATCTCACTGCCGCCCAGACCGTATTTGGGGTCTGCAAAAAGGTCGTCCAGCGGCACCACGCTGTTATTGCCCGTCAGATAGGTGGCAATGTGATCCGGGTAGGTGATGCAGACATTGGGGGTAGTATTGGTGGAAATATTGGTAATAACATCATTATAAATATCGCCGTAGTTGGTGTAGAGCCGCAGGTTCACGGTGATATTGGGGTAGAGGTTCTGGAAATCCTCGATGGCCTTCTTGTAGATCTTCACCTGAGTCAGATTGGTGTCGTTTTTCGCCCAGAAGGTGATCTCATAATTGCGGGAGGTGTCAAATTCCTCCGGGGTGCGGAAGGCAATCTGCTCTTTGGCGCCGTGACAGCCGGTCAAAAGGATTCCCGCCAGCATGACTGCCGCCAGCAAAAGCAGAATGGGTCGTTTTGTTTTTCTCATCCCTTGGTACCTCCTCTGGCAACGCCCGCCATAATTTTCTTATGGAATATGAGAAACAGGATGATAAGCGGCAGGGAAATCACAACTACCGCCGCCATCATGGCCGGGATATTCTCCCGTCCGAAGCCGTTTTCCCGAATCTGCTGGATGCCGTTGGACACCAGAAAATAAGCTTCATCATCGGTAATCAGCCGGGGCCACACATAGCTGTTCCAGCACTCGATGATTTTCAGAATCGTAACGGTGATCAGCGTGGGACGGCAGATGGGCACCATGACCTTCATCAGATATTTCATATCCGAAGTGCCGTCCACTTTGGCGGCATAATACAGCTCATCCGACACCTGTGCAAAGTTTTCTTTCAGCAGGTAGATGTAGAAAACCGATGTGACGGAGGGCAGGATCAGACCCATAAAGGTATTGCGCATATCCAGATTGGTAACGGTGACGAAATTCGTAATAATCACCAGCTCGCTGGGGATCATCATCAGGGAAAGCAGAAGCGTAAACGCCAGATTCTTTCCCCGGAAATCCAGCCGTGCAAAGGCAAACGCCGCCAGAACCGTGACAAACAGCATGATAAGGGTGGTTGCCAGCGTAAAAATCACGGTGTTGGTGAAATACTTTGCCAGCGGTACCGCCGTAAACGCCTCGATGTAGCTGTCGAGGGTGGGTTTCAGTGTGAAAAACTTGGGGACTACCTCAGAACTGTACTCGCTGTAGCTTTTGAGGGATGTCAGCAGCATCCAGTAGAAAGGAAACAGCACCAGCACGGCCCACACCGTCAAAAAGAAATAGGTAATGGCTTTCACCGCACCTCTGCGGACCCGGGCGGTCTTTTCCGATTTTTGTAAATTCATGTTATTTTCCATATCTGCGCCCTCAAGTGTAGTGAACATGTTTCTTGCTGACCAGAAGATTGATGCAGGTGATGGTCAGCACAATGGCAAACAGGATAATTGCGGCGGCACTGGCGTAGGACGGGTATCCGCCGCTGTCGCCGTAGAGCATATCGTAGACATAGCCGACGATGGTATTCATGCCCGCCGCATTGAGGTCGGTGCCGAACAGCGCAACGCAGTCGCTGTAAGCCTTAAATGCGCCGATAAAGCCCGTAATTACCAGATAGAAAATCATGGGGGAGATCATAGGCACGGTGATCTTGCAGAACATCCGTCCCTTGGTGGTGCCGTCCACCTTGGCGGCGTTATAGTATGTCTGATCCACCGAAGCAAGGGCGCTCGTGAGAATCAGAATCTTAAAGGGCATAACCACCCATATGGTATAGATGCACAGCACCAGCATTTTTGCCCAGTAGGGGCCGTCGATAAAATCGATGGGCGCACAGCCGAAGAACCCCAGCAGCAGGTTGATGAGGCCGTCGGAATAGGCGGTTTTCTTAAAGAGAATCATAAACACCAGACCAACTGCCAGCGTGTTTGTCACATAGGGCAGGAAATATACGGTCTGGTAAAGATTGCGCAGTTTCTTCACGGAGCTGAGTGCCACGGAAATCAGCAGCGCAAGGCCGGTGGACACCGGCACCGTCACCATCACGAGGATGAAGGTATTTTTCACCGCCTGCAAAAAATACGGGTCATGCAGGATGTAGGAATAGTTATAAAAGCCAATGCCGAAATGCACCTGGGAAGCGGAGTTATACCCCTCCTCCACCGAATAAATCAGCACGTCGATAAGAGGATACACCATGAATATCCCCAAAAACACCGCCGCCGGCAGAAGGTACAGCCAGCCTTTGAGATTTCTGTTTTCCATAGCTCATTTCTCCAATTCAAGTTGTGCCCGGGCACGGGCTCCTCGGATGCTTCCATTATAAGCAATCCGCCGTCCCATTGCAAGGTCGCAAACAAAAAAGCGTGTACCGAAGCACACGCTTTTTCGAAATTTGCCTTTTTACCGAACCGCAGGCTCCAAAAGCGTCAGCGTTTTTTCGTCGCAGTCGATTTCATAGCGCAGCCCCAGCGGGAAAATCCATGTGGGGTAGGCGTGACCGACATTTACATTATAAAGGATGGGCAGCTCCGGCTTTCCGGCCTCAAAGCCCACCACCCGGCGGTAGATCTCTTTGTAGCTTTCGAGCTTGTCCTCAAAGGCGGGCTTGCCCACCACGATGCCCCGGATCACATCCAGAACCCCCTGTGCCTGAAGATTCCGCAGCAGCGAGCAGAGCAGATCCTCGGACATATCACATTCGCTGGTTTCAATCAGCAGAAGCTTTCCCTTCCACTCATCCAGCGTTGGCCACAAAGCCGTGCCCAAAAGTTCCGGGAACACATCGATGCAGCCGCCCAGCAGTTCTCCCTCTGCCTTTCCCCTGCCCTGCAAAATTTCATAGCCGGAGTTTGGAAATCTGGGAGTCTCCTCCTGCATATGCTCCTCTCCCCACCAGACCTTGTGGCAGTCGTAGCTGCAAAAATCGCTGGCAGGAATGACCAGCCGCTCCTGCGGATGAAATAGGGTTTTTTGAATGGCTTCCTCGGTGTAGGGGTTGATGGACACATACTCCGCCCACTGGTTCATTACCGACAGGCCGTAGTAGGACACCAGCCCCGCCTTGTGCATCATAAAATGATTGGTAGTAGTGTCGGAAAAGCCGGTGAAAATCTTGGGATTGTCCCGCAGAACATCAAAATCGATGTAAGGCAGCAGCCGGATGGTATCGTCGCCGCCGATGGCGTTGAACACCGCCTTGATTTCCTGATCCCGGAACGCCGCCATCAGATCCTCCGCCCGTGCCTCCGGGTGACGATACAGGTAGTCAATGCCCTTCAAAGCGTTGGGCATCGCCACCACCTCAAGGCCGTATTCCTTTTCCAGCCGCTCCTTGGCAAGGGTGAACTTGTGGATAAACATGGATTCTCCCAGCATTCCTTTGGAAAGGGAGACAATGGCGACCTTGTCGCCGGGTTTCAGTCCCACAGGCTTTATCATAGCTCTTCCTCCTGCTCTTTTGCGCCGCCGCAGGCGCTTATATTGAAGCTATCATATCATAAACGCCCCGGCAGAAGCAACCGAAAAACCGCTTTTCCACGCAAAGATGCCGCCGGAACTTGGAAATCACAATTTTTCCGCATTTCTGGCGATTCCCAAATCTCGCTGTGCCACAATAACCGTGTAGCCGCCGGTCTCATAAGAAATGCCTGTTTCAGAAAAGCGGTTTGTGCCTATTGTATCATGTTCTGCAGGCCATAAAAATATAAATCAGCCCAGTTTCCGTGATTATCCCTTGTTTGGCTTCGTTGGCTTTCCTCGATTTCCATTCCCAGCTTCTTCATGAGGGAAACAGATTTTACGGTATCAATTGTTTCAGCAACAATCTTATGCGCCTTCAATTCGCCAAACGCATAGTCAATCACAGCATTGCAGGATTCATAGGCATAGCCCTGCCGCCAGTAGGCTTTGTTGAAAAACCATCCAATTTCGT
>RCNI01001601.1_pt1 | contig 11988 bp, 8 predicted proteins | sample 2041151 | NCBI WGS metagenome assembly RCNI01 (sample SAMN09708214, study PRJNA481090) | feces metagenome | isolation source: feces | place: Antarctica: Albino Rookery
AATTCATATAACATACCTCTTTTTCTTTAAAGAAATTTTGGGGAATTTTTTCCTTTGTGGCCGTTAATGAAAGCCCCCGTGTAAGTTTTTCCGGGTGGCTTTTTGCTGTTTCCGGGCTTGTTCCTGCCTTTCCACCACGATGGCATTGGCAGACCGCCCGGGCCGGAATTGATTTTTCCCGACCGTTTCTGCTATAATAAAGGGGTATTTTCGACCGTTTCCCCTTCCGGGGAACGGATTATTTCACCGCGGACGGCAGGAGGATTTTGGCCATGGGCAAGGGAACTGACACAAATAGACGGCGGCTGAACGTGGGGATTCTGGCCCATGTGGATGCCGGAAAAACCACCTTGTCCGAAGCCATTCTCTACCACTGCGGACAGCTGAAAAAGCTGGGGCGGGTGGATCACCGGGACGCCTTTCTGGACACCCATGCTCTGGAACGGGAGCGGGGCATCACCATCTTCTCCAAGCAGGCCCGTCTGACGCTAGGCGAAACCGAGGTCACCCTGCTGGACACCCCCGGCCATGTGGACTTTTCCAGCGAGACGGAACGCACGCTGCAAGTGCTGGACTGTGCCATTCTGGTCATCAGCGGCTCGGACGGCGTGCAGGGCCACACCCAGACACTGTGGCGGCTGCTGCGTCGTTACCGGGTGCCCACTTTTCTCTTTATCAATAAGATGGATCTGGCCGGAGCCGACCGCCAGGCACTTCTCCAGCAGCTGCGTACCCGGCTGGACGAGAGCTGTCTGGACACCGACAGCGACGATTTCTATGAGCAGGCGGCGCTGGGCTCTGAGGAAGCTCTGGCGGAATTTCTGGAAACAGAGCAGCTCTCCCCGGAACGGCTGCGCCAGCTGATTGCCCAGCGCAAGATTTTCCCCTGCTGGTTCGGTTCAGCTTTGAAGCTGGAAGGCATCGAAGCCTTTTTACAGGGACTGGAAGCACTGGCTCCCCGGCCCATTTATCCCGACGCCTTCGGCGCCCGGGTCTATAAGATTGCCCGGGACCCTCAAGGCAACCGACTTACCTATTTGAAAATCACCGGCGGCTGTCTGCGGGTGAAGGAGCTGCTCCGGGGTGGTGAGTGGGAAGAGAAGGTGGATCAGATCCGCCTTTACTCCGGCGATAAATTCCACCTCACCGATCAGGCCCCGGCGGGCACCGTCTGTGCCGTCACCGGCCCCACCCGCACCCGGGCCGGGCAGAGTCTGGGAGCCGCAGAACCCCCCGCCGCCCCGGTGCTGGAACCGGTTCTGAGCTACCAACTGCTTCTGCCGGAGGACTGCGACGTTCACACGGCACTCACCAAGCTGCGCCAGCTGGAGGAGGAAGAACCCCAGCTCCATCTGGTGTGGAACGAATCTCTCAAGGAGCTGCACGTCCAGCTCATGGGCCAGATCCAGCTGGAAGTCCTCCAGCGCATCGCCGCAGAGCGCTTTGGTCTGGACATTGGCTTTGGCGAGGGCGGCATTCTCTATCAGGAAACGCTGGCCGCCCCGGTGGAGGGGATCGGTCACTTTGAACCTCTGCGCCACTATGCCGAAGTCCATCTGCTGTTGGAGCCGGGTGAGCGGGGCAGTGGTCTGGTGTTCCGCACCGCCTGCCCGGAAGATCGGCTGGCCAAGCACTGGCAGCGGCTGATTCTCTCCCATCTGGAGGAAAAGACCCATCTGGGTGTCCTCACCGGCTCGCCCATCACGGATCTGGTCATCACCCTCACCGCCGGACGGGCCCACGCCAAGCACACGGAGGGCGGCGATTTCCGGCAGGCCACCTATCGTGCCGTACGGCAGGGGCTGATGATGGGGGAGAGCATCCTGCTGGAACCCTGGTATGAATTCCGGCTGGAACTGCCCAGCGAGCAGGTGGGCCGGGCCATGACCGACCTCCAGCGCATGGGCGGCGAGGTCCAGCCGCCCCAGACCATAGGGGACGAAGTACTTCTGACCGGCTTTGCGCCGGTATCCGGTCTGCGGAATTATACCGCCGACGTGCTGGCCTATACCCGGGGCCAGGGACGGCTGACCTGTCTTCCCGGCGGCTACCGCCCCTGCGTAGAGGCGGACAAAGTGGTGGAGGCCATCGGCTACGATGCCGAAGCCGACTTGGAAAACTCCCCCGACTCGGTATTCTGCTCCCACGGCAGCGGTGTACTGGTCCCCTGGGATCAGGTGCCGGAGCGGGCCCATCTGGAAAGTGCCAGTGCTGAAGAGGACGACGAGGCCCCTGTGGCAGCGCCTGCCCGCCGTCCGGCCCGCACGGTCACCGCCAGCGATGCCGACCTGCAAGCCATCTATGAACACACCTACGGTGCCGTGAAGCGCCGGGACGTACTGCGTCCCACCCCCAAGCCGTCGACAGAGCTGCCCGACAAGCAGAAGGTGGTCCTGCAAACGCAGGAACCGGGCTATCTGCTGGTGGACGGCTATAACGTGATTTTCGCCTGGGAGGAGCTGGAGCGGGTAGCCCGGCAGAATCTGGACGCCGCCCGGCAGCTGCTGATGGATCTTTTGAGCAACTATCAAGGCGTGCGGGGCTGCACGGTGATTCTGGTCTTTGACGCCTATAAAGTGAAAGGCAATCCCGGCGAGGTCAGCCGCTATCACAACATCCATGTGGTCTATACCAAAGAGGCCGAAACGGCGGACACCTACATTGAGCGCACTACCTATGAGCTGGGCCGCCATCATCGGGTCCGTGTGGTGACCTCGGACAGCGCCGAACAGCTGATTATTCTGGGCCACGGCGCTCTGCGTGTCTCTGCCCATATCTTCCATCAGGAGATGGAGGAGGTGCTGGGGGAGATCTCTTCGCTGGTCAGCGACGGCCGCAGTTCCGGTCACCGCAGTTTCCAGGCCGCCTACCAAAAGGCGCACGGAAAGAAGTAAGCTCCTGCGGACTCTGCGCAGAAGCGGCAGCCGCAATTTCATAAAACAAAAGCGACGGTGGTTAGGAAACCACCGTCGCTTTTTATGTTTTGTACGGCAATTGCCGTGGAAATGGACTTTTCTCAGGCCGCCTTGGTTTCGGCCAGCAGGTTCACACTGTCGATACCCTTCAGACCAAACAGCTGCCCGATCAAGGCATCACTGTGCTCCAGAGGAATCCGCACTTCATACACCAGTTCAAAGGAGTCCTCCATCACGTTCTTGGCCTTGACCTGCTGGCGCAGGCACGTCTGCTCCACCAGTGCGCCCACCTCTCCCAGATCGGTGTGGCTGCCACGCACCACCAGCATCATGTCATTGGGGACAGAAGAACGCCGGGCGGAAACGATCAGGAATACGCCGATGACCAGACTGCCCGCCAGACCGATCGTATAGCAGCCGGTGGCTGCCGCCAGACCGATGGCCATGCTCCAGAAGATGAAACCGATATCGCGGGGATCTTTGATCGTGGTGCGGAAGCGGACAATGGACAGCGAGCCCAGCATACCCAGAGACAGGGCCAGATTGGATTGGATCATATCCATCAGCACCGTGGACAGCAGAGCCAGCGACACCAGCGTTGCCGCAAAGTGGGGCTGATAGGTGGCCTCCGTATTGGCCAGACGATAGGCGGCCCACAGCAGCACCGTCAAACCCAGCGCCACTGCCAGAGACAAAAGCACCCCACGGGTATCGGGACGCATGGCGGTCAGAGCCAGTACTTCTTGTATTTTCTCATTCAGATTTTCCATTATATATTACCTCCATGGGCCTCCATCTGCCCCTCCAGACTGCCGGCAGGCACGGAGGAAAGATCCTTCCCATCCGCAGCCAGCAGATTCATATGTGTATCGTACAACAGTGCGGTGTCCCGGTGCTTCTTCCAGACCGATTCCTCCGGCCAGAGGAAGTCCCCCTGTACATCGCTGCTTTGGGTAACCACCCGCAGGCTTTCGCCCGGTGGCAAAATCGCTTCTTTGGGAAAACGGAATATCTCGTCGCCCCGCTGCGAAATTAAGGTACAGCCCTCCAGATGCGCCGTGTCCTGGCCATCGTTGCGGACGGTGACACACTCGTGCCGCCGATCCACCTCCGCCAGGGACAGGGTCAGTGTCCGGGGCAGCGTCCGGGGCTTCATCCGCTCCCTGCGAAGGGTGGTGCCGTCGGAAATGAGATCCAGCACGGCCCCCTGCGAGTAATAGGCACGGATGTTCTCTGCGTCCAGCCGGGACTTGATGGTGTCGTTGACCGAATCGGGATTCTCCTGTGCATTGCCGGTAATCAGAGCGATCTCCGGCTGCACCCGGCGGAGCAGGGCAGGGGAGGTGGCATCGGTTTCCCCGTGGTGTCCCAGCTTCAGCACTTGGGCCTCCAGCGGTACACCGGAAGCCAACAGCTGGGCCTCCTCTTCCAGTTCCGTATCTCCCAGCAATAAAAAGGCATTGTTTCCGTGGAGCAGACGCAGCACCATGGAATTATTGTTGGCATTATCGAAATCCGGAGCGGACGGCAGCCAAACCTCCGCCGTCACACCGCCCAGATCCAGCGAATCGCCGCAATGCAGTTCGGTGAGCGTCGCCCCGCACGCCGGGGCAATGGTCCACGGATCGATCTCGGTATAGGAAACCGGATCTTCCGCCGAAACGAACACCTCTTTGGTGGGAAACGCCTCCAGCAGCGGGCGCAGGCCGCCGGCGTGATCCTTATGCCCATGGCTGAGGAAAATACCGTCCAGCGTTTGCACATCTTTTTCCCGCAGGGTCCGGGCAATCAGCGCATAATCCTCCGCCTTGCCGGTATCGATCAGATAATGCCGGGTCTGGGGGGTGGTCAGCAGGAAGCAGTCCCCCTTACCAATGGTGATAAAGGACAGCGTGCAGACGCCCGCATCCTCCACCGGCACCGGATGCGGCGCGGCGGCGCAGCCGCACAGCAGCAATAGGCACGCCAGCACCATTCCCAGACGGAGACGCCGCATCAAGCGACCTCCGTCTGCGGGGCCAGCACGTTGACGCTGTCAATGCCCTGCATATGGTTAAAAATCAGCAGCAGTTCGTTCTCCTCGGCATGGGGTGCTTTGAGCTGATAGACCATCTCAAAGGAATCCGTAAAGACATTCTTGGAACGGATGGAACTGCCCGGGGTCTGCTTGAGTACCGCCTGTACCTGCGGGATCAGTTCTTTCCGGCCACGGATGACGAAGGTCACGCCGTCCTTGCGGCGGGTGGTGCGGCCAACGGTCAGCATGACGATGCTCAGCAGCACCGTCCCCATCACGCCCACCACATAGGCCTGCAATGTGGCGGAGATACCGATGAGCAAACTCCAGAACACGAAGCCCAGGTCCCGGGGGTCCCGGGTGTTGGTACGGATCCGGCAGATGGACAACGCACCCAGCGCACCCAGCGAAAAGGCGGGGTTGGCGGCGATGAGGGTCAGCAGCAGGCAGGATGCCAGCGAGAGCATCATCAAGGTGACATTGAACTTGCGGTTGTAGGTCAGCGAATCGTGGCAGAAACGGTAAACCAGCATCATCACTGCGGCCAGCACCAGCGTCACCAGCAGGCTGATGGCCAGATTGGTGGTGGACAGCTGCAGACCCTGCACCTCCTGCGCCGGTTCAATCAATTTCAGGAATTTATTCATGGATATCTCCTCCTCTTATCCCATTGCCAGGGAAATACATCTTATTCATAGCAATATTTCAAAATCTTCCGGGAACTGCCAAACTTGCTGGGCGGTTTCTGGGTCAGATCACATTGGGCCAGCGCATCCTGAATCTGACGGAACAGAAACCGATCATACTTGATTTCCAGAATGGTCTGATCCTTGGGCAGTGCCGCACAGAAATTCAGCTTGTGGGCAAACAGGTCATGGCAGAAAGGGCAATAACGCAGGTTGTTGTCCAGCGTGACCCGGGTATTAAAGTGGGGGTGGGTGTAGGCCCGTCGGTCATATTCAATCAGGGACACCGGGCGGTAGAGCCGGGTGGACATCAAGTCGTAGGCATAGCGGGCGGTGGGATTATCGTAGTGCAGCAGCACACTGTAATCCTGCTCCAGCAGCCGCTGGGCATCCTCCCGGGTGATGATGACGCTCTCTTTGAGTTCCCGACCGAAGCTTTTGCGCTTGAGTTCAAACTTGGCCTTCGTGTCGTCGGGGTGATACACCCGGACACGAATCCGCTTTTTCTCGTCGGCGTGTTCCTTTTTGTCCCAGTAATCCTCATTGGTGATACTGTCGAAGTAGACGCTGCGGACTGTATAGCCGTTGTAGCCGCCATAGGCGTCAGGGGTCAGCAGCTGATCCAATGCCCCCAGCAGGAACAGGCGATCCGGCAGCGACAGCAGATATTTGACTTCCCGGCGGGATACAGCCAGTACCTGTGTGGTGTTCATTGCAATTCCTCCTTTAGCTCATATATAGCATACGGTGGAAGTTTCGGATTTCTGGGGTCGCATACGAAAAAAACGCAAAATTTTTCTAAGATACCAAAATTTTATCACCACAAAACCGCTTTCCGCTGCTTCTGTCGCCTTTTCCCACAAAAGTGGGCCCTTATTGACGGAACTCTTTTCTTGTGCTATGCGAACATTATAATATGCAAATTTGTAAACAGGGCAATATTTATACCATTTATCGTGAATATTGAGCAGGCACACATATTTTGCGTATGATCTGAAAATAGTACTATTACATGGCCAACAGGAATATCGTCCAGCGCTAAAGATTGTCGATTCAGATGAATTCCTCTGAAACGGCAGTCTTTCTTCTTATATATCACCCGTTCCCAAAGGGAAAGTGACCGCAGGAAGGAGTCCGTATGCTTCGCGGCAGAGAAAAACGTAATCTCTATCTGTTCATCATCAGCTATCTTCTTAATAATCTGGTCAGCGGCATTCTCTACGACACCTATATAAATTACTTGCAGGAGACCTCGGTGGGCATTGCCACTTCCTTTTGGGCCTTTTACGGCTATGCCACCTTTATCAGCGCCGCTCTGCTGCTCTTCGTGCCCCGTCTGGGGTATAAAAAGCTGCTGACCTTCTGTGCCGTTTCCTGTGCAGCCTCTTTGTTCAGCGTGGTGCTGTTCCACACGGAAAGCATCTGTTATCTGGCGACGCTCTTTTCGCTGGTGGGCGTGCAGCTGCACTTTATCATGCTCTCCCCCTATGTAGCCGCCTACACCGGCGCTTTGAAGGGCCGCAGCATCGACTGGTACACCCGGGCCTACTATACCGGCTATATTGGCTATTTCCTGACCACCTATCTGGGCGGCGTGTTTGCGGTTAAAATGTTCTCCCTGCGCGCCGGACTGACCTACGGGGAGGCTAAAAAAATCACCGCCTATCTTTCGGAGGCGTCTGCGTCGCTGCGGGAGACCTACATCCGAGGCAGCGAGGATGTCCTGCTCGTGGTCGGTGTGGTATCCCTGCTGGCACTGATCCCGGTCTTTCTGATCGACGAGCGGAAGGAGGACTATCTGGAAGCACACCAGGAAAAGAAGTCCTTCCGGGAAATGACACACGAAATCACCAGCCTTTTGTGGAACCGGGATGCGGTGGCCTATCTTGTCTACTGGTCCCTTATTTCCTTTGCCATGGGCCTGTTTACCTCGTATTTCACCGTATTCCTGAACCGAAATCTCCACATGGACAAGCCGACGGCGTCCCTGCTGGTTTCCATCTCGTATCTGGCCATCGTCGTTTTTATGCTTTTCACACCGCTGGCTGTGCGGAAAATGGGCAAAGTCGGTACCGATGTTTTTACTGTACTGATGTCGGTACCCTTTATGCTGCTGATCGCCAACGGCGACAAATTCGGTCGAGCCATGGTCCCCCTAGTGGGGCTGGCGCTCTTTATGCGCTCCGGCTTTGCCAATCTGGGCAGTCCGGCGGACAGTGATCTGATGATGACCATAGCTCCCAAACCCCTGCGCCCCGCCTACACAGCACTGGTCAACTTTGTGGCTGGTCTCATCAGTATCCTCAGCGGACACTTTACGGGCCATGTCCTATTCGTACACCAGGAGGGCTATCGGCAGGCCTACTATCTGGCAGCAGGGCTGTATCTCCTTGCCGCCGCCGTTCTGTTCTTCGGACTGCGGAAATATAACCGGACCGACGCATCCGCCTAAGCGGAAACAACATGGCTGCCGCAGCGCCAGACGCTGTCGGCTCTCCCACACCCGATACTTACGAAGGTCACCCTTCGATGTATAAATGTCCCTTTGAGAACCATGTGAGAGGAGAAAGAAATGAACCAATTGCTGAAAAAACTTGGTTTCGGTAAGAAAATGGCCCATAATCTGGGCGCTATTCTCATCGTTGCCGCCGCAGGCTCCATCATCTACGGCCTGCCCTACTTCCGTTTCGACTACTATGATGCCTATCTGGAGGCATACCATCTGACCAACATCCAAATGGGTGTGTTTGGCTCTGTGCTGGGCGTGTTCGGCATGGTTTCCTACCTCTTTGGCGGCGTGGTGGCAGACCGCTTTTCCACCCGTACCATTCTGACCGTATCCCTGATCGGCACCGGCCTGGGTGGTTTTGCGCACCTGCTGCCTCTGAACTTCCCGGCATTGGTGTGCCTGTATGCCTTCTGGGGCGTCAGCTCTTTGTTCGCCTTCTGGCCCGCCTGCGTCAAGGCCGTTCGCACTCTGTCCGGTTCCGGTGACCAGGGCAAGGCCTTCGGTATCTTCGAGGGCGGCCGTGGTGTGGCGGCCGCGCTGATGGCCATGGCTGCCGTGGCTGCCTTCCGCATCGGCGCCGGTAAGATTGAGGACACGGTGCTGGGTATGCGCACCGTCATCGTTTTCTATTCCGTGCTGACCGTTGTGATGGGTATTCTGGTGTTCCTGACCGTCAAGGATGACAAGAAGCTGGAGAGCGAGCGCATCTCCTTTCAGGGCATCGGCGCGGTGCTGAAGATGCCCGCTGTGTGGATCATCAGCATGGTGACCTTCTGCAACTATGTCTTTACGCTGAGCTTCTACTACTTTACCCCTTACTGCACCAGCATTCTGGGGGCCACCATGACCTTCGGCGCCACATTGTCCGCCACCAAGCGCTGGTTCTCTCTGTTCGGCAATGTGGGCGGCGGCTTCCTCACCGATAAGGTGGGCTCGGGAAGGATGCTGCTGATCTCCTTCCTGGTGATGGCCGGCGGTACCGTGGGCATCCTGCTGCTGCCCCAGAACACCGGCAGTCTGCTGCTCTTTGTGGTGCTGTATGTGCTGATTTACATTTTCTATAACGTCAACTACGCCATGACCTGGACCATGATGGACGAGGGCGCCATTCCTGAGAAGTACTCCGGTACGGCGGCCGGCATCATCTCCACGGTGGGCTACCTGCCCGAGATTTTCTGCTCTCTGCTGGCCGGTGCCCTGATTGACAGCAACCCCACCGTGTCCGGCTATCGGCACTACTTCTCCTTCCTGATTGCCATGCTGCTGTTGGGTGCTGTGTTCGTATTGGTCTGGATTCGTTTTCTGAAGAAGCAGAAAGCCAAGAAAGCTACTGAATAACACAAACATAATCGAGGTAACATAAGAACTATGAGTGAGAATGCTAAGGTGAAATGCCTCTTTGAGCGTGTATTCGTGGAAACTCCCGTGGATACCGACGGAGACGGCAAATATGATTTGATTGCGGTCTATATCAAGCGTCCTGTGGACACCCTGACGGGCAAAAAAGTCCCTGCCATCTATGTGGCCAACCCCTATATGCTCTTTTGCAATGAGGATTGGTATGTGCCCCACGATGTGGACCGGGAAGTGCAGGTTTATCCCACCCAGAACATTGCCGAGGAGGCCGTTCGTTACGATTTCAGCCACGAACCGCACTATGAGGTGCGCCAGCACCGGGAGACCCAGGGCTATGCCGCCACGGCGGAAATCGAGGAAAATGTCCCCTTCGAGTGCATCTCCGATCTCTATGAGCACTTCTATGACCGGGGCTATGCCTCCGTGTTCTGCGGTGGTCTGGGCACTCGTGGCTCGGAAGGTCTGACCCTCACCGGTTCCCGGGAAGAAATTCTGGCCTTCAAGTCTGTCATCGACTGGCTGAACGGCCGCTGCCGCGCCTTTACCAACAAGACCGACAACATCGAAGTGAAAGCCGATTGGTGTACGGGCAACGTGGCTATGTCCGCCAAATCCTATTTGGGCACCATGTGTATCGGTGTGGCCGCCACCGGCGTGGAGGGCCTGAAGACCATCATCCCCGAGGCCGCCATCTCCAACTGGTACGCCTATTACCGCTATAACGGTCTGACCCTGCCGGGGCTGGGCTGGCAGGGCGATGATTTGGATTTGCTGGCAAAGTATTGCTGCAGCCGCGCCAAGGACCCCGAGGACTATGCCCGCATCCAGACGCTCTATGAACAGCGGCTCCGGGAGCTGGAAGAAGGACAGGACCGGGCCTCTGCCAATTACAGCCGCTTCTGGGATGAGCGGAACTACCTCAATCTGATGGATCGCATCCGGGCTTCGGTGCTCATCATCCACGGTCTGAACGACTGGAACGTGAAGACCAACCAGTGCATTCCCTTCTTCAAAGCACTGGAGGAGCGGGGCATTGAGCGCAAGATGATCCTCCACCAGGGAGAGCACATCTATGTCTATCATCTGCAAGATGCTCCGGTGCTGGAGATCATCGAGCGCTGGCTGGATCACTACCTTTACGGGGTGGACAACGGCATTGAAAAGGAAAGTGCCGTTCTGGTGGAGAGCAACACCGACCAGAGCGTGTGGCAGACCTCCGAGACCTGGCCCCCCCGCGGAATGCAGGAAGAACTGTTCCCCATTGAGGGAAGCGGCGAAAAGACCTGGACCGACTGCCTGTGCTCCACCGTTTTCGATGCCAAGAAGAACAATCTCGCCGCGTGGCGGGATGAGCTGGTTCTCTCGACCGATGACAACTACACCAACCGTCTGAAGTACGTATGGGACCCCTTCCACGGCGAGTCGTCCCTGCGCTACGCCGGTACCTGCCAGGTGTCCTTTGAGGCCGCCATCGATCAGCCCACCGCCATCCTCAGCGCCATGCTGGTGGATCTGGGCGAGGATACCCGTCTGACCAACGAAGAGGTTCCCACCACCGACGGTCAGTTTGCCTTCGGCGTGGAGAAGGAGCCTTCGGCCTACCGTGTGATTTCCCGCGGCTGGCTGAATGCCCAGAACCGCAGCTGCCTGTGGAGCAAGGAGGAGATCCGCCCCGGCGCATTCTATTCCTATACCTTTGACATGGTCCCCACGGACTATACCATCCGGCAGGGCCACCAGCTGGCACTGATCGTCTACGGCATCGATGCCGAGGCCACCCAGCGTCCCACCACCGTGACTAAGATCACCCTCAAGGAAGATACCCTCCGTGTGAACGTCCCTCTGGTGCGGTAAAAAGCCGGACAACTGCCGTCATGCGGCGTCTGTCCGTGCCTGAAATAAACGAAAACAGCCCCCGGATATTCTGGTGAATATCCGGGGGCTGTTGGCTTTTAAGGCGGCAAAGCGCCCGTACCGCTCATGGAACACTGCTGCCCATTTCCTCGCAAGCAACATAGGGGCAGACACTGCCGCAGACGATAAAAACCACCCCGGTTCCGAAGAACCGGGGTGGTTTCCTATATCTTAGATAGCACGATGCACCCTATGCCTCCTGCACGCGCAGGTGGCTTTGGTCATCCGGCGCAGCGAACGATTTTAGTTCTTAGCGTCCTTGATGGCAGCCTGAGCGGCAGCCAGACGAGCGATGGGCACACGGAAGGGAGAGCAGGACACATAGTCCAGACCCACTCTGTGGCAGAACTCCACGCTCGTGGGATCACCGCCGTGCTCACCGCAGATACCCAGGTGCAGCTCGGGACGAGTAGCGCGGCCCATCTTGGCAGCCATCTCCACCAGCTTGCCTACGCCGGTCTGGTCCAGACGAGCGAAGGGATCGTTCTCATAGATCTTCTTGTCGTAGTAAGCGCCCAGGAACTTGCCGGCATCGTCACGGGAGAAGCCGAAGGTCATCTGGGTCAGATCGTTGGTACCGAAGGAGAAGAA
>RCNI01001602.1_pt1 | contig 11987 bp, 10 predicted proteins | sample 2041151 | NCBI WGS metagenome assembly RCNI01 (sample SAMN09708214, study PRJNA481090) | feces metagenome | isolation source: feces | place: Antarctica: Albino Rookery
CACCACGGCGAGCCTTAGCTTCACCTTCTTCACCGTCCTTAGAAGCCTTTTCGTCTACCTTCTCAACCTTGCGTTCCTCAAGACCTTCTGCGATAGCACCGCAGCAAGCGTTCAGGATAACTTCGATACTGTCCTTAGCGTCATCGTTTGCAGGGATAACGTAGTCAACATCGTTGGGGTTAGAGTTAGTATCAACCATAGCGAATACGGGTATACCGAGACGCTTAGCTTCCTTGATAGCGATAGCTTCCTTCATTACGTCGATAACGAAGAGAGCTGACGGAAGACGTGTAAGGTCAGAGATTGAACCGAGGTTCTTCTCGAGCTTAGCACGCTGACGGCTGATCTGGAGGATTTCGCGCTTAGAAAGGTTAGAGTATGTACCGTCGTTCATAAGTCTGTCGATGTTAGCCATCTTCTTAACAGCCTTACGGATTGTCGGGAAGTTAGTCAACATACCACCCGGCCAACGTTCGATTACATAAGGCATATTTACAGAAGCTGCTTTCTCAGCAACTACCTGCTTAGCTTGTTTCTTAGTAGCAACGAAAAGGACTTTCTTGCCTGATTTTGCGATCTGCTTCAAAGCTTCTGCAGCTTCTTCTACTTTTACAACGGTTTTGTTAAGGTCGATGATATGGATACCGTTGCGTTCCATAAAAATATAAGGAGCCATAGCTGGGTTCCACTTTCTTTTCAAGTGTCCGAAGTGGCAGCCTGCTTCCAATAATGTATCAAAATTTACTCTTGACATTGTTTTAATCTTTAAATCGTTTACTTTCTTTTTTGTTTAAATTGAACCAACTGTCAGGTAGTCTCTCCACCAAATCGCTGTTGGGGAGAATCCAAACAGTTTAGATACTAAACGCTTTTTCAGTTATCAGTTTTTTGAGTTTTAAGTTCCAAGTAATTTCAGCTTACGCCGACATAGGTTGAAACTTTTCAACTAGCAAACTTATAAACCCAAAATTAACGTTTACTGAACTGGAATCTTCTACGTGCTTTTGGACGACCTGGTTTCTTACGTTCAACTGCACGAGGGTCACGAGTCATGAAGCCTTCCATACGGAGAGTCTTCTTATCTTCTGGATTGATTTTAACCAATGCACGAGCGATAGCCAGACGCAAAGCCTGTGACTGACCTGTGAAACCGCCACCGCACAAGTTAACTTTAATATCGTACTTTTCAGCAACTTCCAATTTGTTAAGAGGCTGCTTAACTACATACTGAAGGATAGATGATGGAAAGTACTGTGCAAGGTCTCTCTTGTTAATAGTAATCTTTCCTGTACCTTCGCTGACGAATACACGAGCGATAGCGCTCTTACGTCTGCCTAATGCATTTACTACTTCCATTCTATTTTATTTAAGTGTATTAATATCGATAACTTTCGGAGTCTGAGCTTCGTGTTTGTGTTCAGCACCTTCGTAAACATACAAATTGCTCAGCAACTTAGCTCCCAATTTATTTTTAGGAAGCATACCTTTAACTACTCTCTTCAACAGTTTTTCTGCGCCATTAGGCTTAGCCATCAAGCGAGCTGGAGTGATTTCGCGCTGACCACCTGGGTAGCCTGTGTAGCTCAAATACACTTTGTCATTCCATTTGTTACCTGTAAATTTCACTTTGTCAGCGTTGATAATGATAACGTTATCACCGCAATCCACATGAGGGGTAAAGTTAGGTTTGTACTTTCCTCTCAACAGTTTCGCAACTTTAGAACCGAGACGGCCTACGACCTGATCGGTTGCATCAACTACGATCCATTCTTTAGTCGCAGTTTCTTTGTTTGCAGAAATGGTCTTAAAACTTAAAGTATCCACTCTTAATTCTTTTTTAAATGTTAACTACTAAAAAACAATTTTTTCATCAAGCTCCACCCTTCCGGACAAGAAGAATCAAGCTTTCAGAACTAAATTTTTATCACTATTTGATAATAATCGGCTCGCAAAGGTACGGCTTTTATTTTAAATGACAAAAAAAACAGAATCTTTTTTCTACTAAGACGCTGATTGACAAAAAAGAACCGCAGCCTCTCATGAAGCTGCGGTTTTTCTTTATTTCAATCTTAGGCCGTATCTTTCACAAAGAAAAAATCACGCCCTTCAAATTATATTCGAAAACAAAAAACATGATTATCTGATAATGTCCTTCGGATATTCATTAGGCATCACCACTCGTTTCCAGGTTTCATAACACCATGTATCAATTCGGTTGCCATTAATGTCCTCTTTCAAGAAATATTTCAAAACCATCACTTCACCACCCTTCATTTCGAATTCAAGTACGTTCTTATGTCCTACCAACTGAGGCAAATGAAGATTCTTCTCAACCGTTTCAACATACGAATTGAAAGAAGTCTGTTCATAAGTACCTGAACCGATAATGATGGCTCCATTAGGCGTCATAACCAAGTTTGTAAATTTACCGTCATCTGATAAGATCTTCAATGAATTACTTGTTTTAAGCTCTCCTGGAAGTCCCGGTGAACTAGAACGATAGAAACACATCTGCCATACTCCATTCAATTTAGCAGGTGTAGCATTAGACTGTGCCATAGTAAAACCTACAGTAGAAAGCAACATTGCTGCTAATAAAAAAATTCTGCGTATTTTCATAACATCACTGATTTAAGTTTCGATTTCCGGTTTTCACAAATATATAAAATAAAATAAAGTATGCCTAAAATTATCAAGTAAATTCTCTATAAATTCTTATAAAAGAATATTTTTTCACCTCTTTAATATACAAAAGAAACTCGGAAGCATTCATTTACGTTTAAAGGGCCGAACGGTCCTCATTTTCATCCCTTTCCTACCGCATCCGATTCCGACCGAAATCCTGCTCTTTTCCATAATAGGCTTGTCAATTTTATGTGACATGAAGCCCACTCCACCTTACGGATTCCATCTTGATGTTCCGCCTTGCCTACATGAAATTTCTAGAGTCATCCATTCGCTGAACAGGCTAAAGGATTCCCAAGAGACAAACACGTCACCACAGACAGCATTCACAAAAAAATCTCGCCAGACAACAAGTCTGACGAGATTTGTATTTCAACCTTATAAAGGTGATTTTCTTAGAATTCGGCATTACGCGGAGTACGTGGGAAAGGAATAACGTCACGGATATTAGACATTCCTGTTACGAACAACAACAAACGTTCAAATCCAAGACCAAAGCCTGAGTGAGGACATGATCCATATTTACGTGTATCCAAGTACCACCACATATCTTTCATCGGAATATTCAATTCCTGAATACGTGCCAACAATTTATCATAGTTTTCTTCACGTTCTGAACCACCGATGATTTCACCAATTTTCGGGAACAATACGTCCATAGCACGTACCGTCTTACCATCTTCGTTCATCTTCATGTAGAATGCCTTGATTTCCTTCGGATAGTCAGTCAAGATAACCGGACGTTTGAAGTGTTCTTCAACCAAGAAGCGTTCATGTTCAGAAGCCAAGTCAACACCCCAATATACAGGGAATTCGAATTTATGACCTTTAGCTACAGCTTCTTCCAAAATCTTGATACCTTCAGTATAAGGAAGGCGAACGAAATCTTCTTTCAACACACCCTGCAAGCGTTCAATCAAGCCCTTATCGAACATGTCATTCAAGAACTTAACATCATCGTAGCAGTTGTCAAGAGCCCACTGTACACAATACTTGATGAACTCTTCAGCCAAATCCATGTTGTCAACGATGTCATTGAAAGCCACTTCCGGTTCAATCATCCAGAATTCAGCCAAGTGACGCGGAGTATTTGAGTTTTCAGCACGGAATGTAGGACCAAATGTATAAATTGAACCCAAAGCAGTAGCTGCCAACTCACCTTCCAACTGGCCAGATACAGTCAAGCTGGCCTGCTTGCCGAAGAAATCGTCATCATAAATAATAGAACCGTTTTCATCCTTCTTCAAGTCGTACAAGTTCATGGTAGTAACCTGGAACATCTGACCAGCTCCTTCACAGTCAGAACCTGTAATCAACGGAGTATGGAAATAGAAGAAGCCACGTTCATGGAAGAATTTATGAATAGCGATGGCCATATTATGACGGATACGGAAAACAGCGCCAAAGGTATTAGTACGTGGACGCAAGTGAGCGATATCACGCAAGAATTCCATTGAATGACCTTTTTTCTGCAAAGGATATGTATTGTCACAAGCACCCAACACTTCAATTTCAGTTGCCTGGATTTCTGCTGACTGGCCTGCACCTACAGATTCAACCAATTTACCGTTTACGCTTAAGCATGCACCGGTAGTAATCTGTTTCAACATTTCTTCGTCGAAATTAGCCAAGTCAATTACAACCTGCAAATTCTTTATAGTAGAACCATCATTCAGAGCGACAAAGTTTACCTGTTTGCTACCACGACGAGTACGAACCCATCCTTTTGCATTGACCATGGTTCCGAAATCATGACTTTTCAGTAGGTCAACAATTTTTGTTCTACGAATTGTTTCCATTGTTTCGAAGTTTTTTAAATGATAAAAGAACGACCCCCATCCGGGAGTACGTTCTTATACCTTATATAGATTATTAATTTTATTCAAAAGATCCCATACGAAGCATGTTCACTTCCATTTCAGTCAAGTAACGCCAGTCACCACGACGCAAACCTTTCTTTGTCAATCCTGCGAAATATACGCGGTCCAACTTGATTACTCGATAACCAAGAGATTCAAAAATACGACGAACGATACGGTTCTTGCCAGAGTGAATTTCAATGCCTACTTGAGAACGGTCTGTATCAGAAGCATAGCTGATAGAGTCTGCACGGATATCACCATCATCCAAAGTGACACCTGCTGCAATCTGATCCAAATCTGCCTTAGTCACGTTCTTATCACAATACACATGATAAACTTTCTTCTTCAAATACTTAGGATGAGTCAGCTTAGAAGCCAAGTCACCGTCGTTGGTAAGAAGAAGCACACCTGTAGTATTACGGTCCAAACGACCTACTGGATAGATACGTTCCTTGCAAGCATCTTTTACGAAGTCCATAACGGTCTTGCGTTCCTGAGGATCATCTGATGTAGTCACACAATCTTTCGGCTTGTTCAAAAGAACATATACTTTACGTTCGATATTTACAGGCTGATCGTGGAACTTCACTTCATCGGTGCGTTTGATTTTGGTACCCAATTCAGTAACGATTTCACCGTTTACAGATACCACACCTGCTGCGATGAATTCATCCGCTTCACGACGAGAACAGATTCCGGCATTAGCCAAGAACTTATTCAAACGAATAGGTTCATTTGGATCTGCCAATTCTTCCTTATACTCGATACGTTTTTTAGCACTGTATTTCGCATTCGGATCATAATCAGAAGTACGTGGGCGGAAACCTCCCTGAGGACGGCCATATCCACCACGCTGTGCATTGTTGTTGAACGGGCGATACGGACGACGGCCTCCTTCTTCATCGTTATTGTTATAACGCGGAGCGAAAGGACGCTGTGGACGTTCGCCATTATTGAATGAACGGAACGGACGACGGCCTCCTTCTTCATCGTTATTGTTAAAACGTGGAGTGAAAGGACGCTGTGGACGACCACCGTTAGAATTGTAAGAACGTGAGTTGTAAGAACGTTCGCCACCTTCTTCGTTATTGAAGTTAGGGTTATAAGAACGCTGCGGGCGACCACCATTACCATTGAAAGGACGCTGTGGACGGCTTCCGTAGCTGCGCTGCGGACGATCTTCACCGTTATTGTTGTTATAACGTGAGTTAGAAGAACGATAAGGACGTTCGCCACCTTCATGATTGTTGTTGTACGGACGGCGACCGTAACTACCTCCTTCAAAACGGTTATTTCTATTATATCCTTCTCTGTTGTAAGATTTGTAACCATCGCGGCCAGACTGGCTCTGTTCGCCATCGTGTCTGTTTTCTCTTTCTGCCATAAAGTTTTTTTGTTGTATAAATTAATATTGTACCCTCTCGGGCTGTTTGTTCTGTTTTTGGAATTACATTCCTGTATAGTTATGCGGAGTAATTACTCGCAATTCTTTTTTAACTTCTTCGCTTACGTTCAATGATTCAATAAAGTCTTTGATAGAAGCCTCGTTGATAGTCTGATTAGTACGAGTCAACGCTTTCAATGCTTCGTAAGGGTGTGGATAAGCTTCACGACGCAAAATAGTCTGAATAGCTTCTGCCACTACGCTCCAGCAGTTGTCCAAATCTTCGTAAATCTTATGTTCATTCAAAAGAAGTTTGTTCAAGCCCTTCATCGTGCTCTGGATAGCAATGATGGTATGACCGAACGGTACACCGATATTACGCAAAACTGTAGAGTCTGTCAAGTCACGCTGCAAACGAGATACAGGCAATTTGCTTGACAAGTGTTCGAAAATGGCATTAGCCATACCCAAATTACCTTCAGCGTTTTCATAATCGATTGGGTTCACCTTGTGAGGCATTGCACTTGAACCTACTTCACCTGCTTTAATCTTCTGTTTGAAGTATTCCATTGAAATATACTGCCAGAAGTCACGGTTCATATCAATCATGATGGTATTGATACGCTTCATTGCATCAAAGATAGCACCCAAATTATCGTAGTTAGAAATCTGAGTAGTATATTCTTCACGTTCCAAGCCCAATTTTTCAGCTACGAAACAATTACCGAATGCTTTCCAGTCAAATTCAGGATAAGCTACGTGATGAGCGTTGTAGTTACCTGTAGCACCACCGAATTTGGCAGTGATAGGACAAGCCTTCAATACAGCCAACTGACGGTTCAAACGGTAAACGAATACCTGGATTTCCTTACCCAAACGAGTAGGAGAAGCTGGCTGACCATGAGTTTTAGCCAACATTGGAATATCCTTCCATTCTTCTGCGAAACCAGCCAATGTATCAATCAGCTTCTGAAGTTCTGGATAATAGACTTCATTCAACGCATCTTTGACAGACAAAGGCACTGAAGTATTGTTGATATCTTGTGATGTAAGACCGAAGTGAATGAATTCCTTGTATTCTTCCAGTCCACCCAATTTATCAAACTGTTCCTTGATAAAATACTCTACAGCCTTAACGTCATGATTGGTAACACTTTCGATTTCTTTGATACGCTGTGCATCTTGTTCTGAAAAATTACGGTAAATGTCGCGTAAAGATTCAAAGCGTGCAGCATCAAAGTTTTTCAACTGCGGCAAAGGCAATTCACACAAAGTAATAAAATACTCTATTTCTACCTGCACACGATATTTAATCAGTGCAAACTCCGAAAAATAAGCAGCCAAAGCTCCTGCTTTGCTTCTGTATCGTCCGTCAATAGGCGATATAGCTGTGAGTAAATCAAGCTCTAACATTGTTATTGAATTTTATCTTATATAATGATCATTAATAGACTGCAAAAATAATGTTTTTTCCCGACTTAGAGGGACTTATATAGAAAACTTTAGGAATTATTGTACTTTTATTTCTCTATTTCAAGAAGCCCAAGCTCAAGAAACCACATTACCTGCCTCACAAAGAAGCACATTTACCTGCAAAAAGGACGCCTTAACAAATCCGTCCAAACGAGCCAACGTTTCAACGATTTGTCAAGGCGTTCCTTTAAGTTTTATTAAATCGGGCCGATATTCTTCAACAAAAGCAGATGACCAGAACAAGGTATCAATAAAATACGTACCTTTGCACCGCAAATTAAAAAATAGAATTCATTATGGAATTGCCACAAGACCCGATGATGCTTTTCAGCCTCATCAACATGAAATTAAGAGATTTCTACCCATCACTTGATTCGCTCTGCGAAGACTTGAACGTCAACAAAGAAGACATTCTAAACCGATTGCAAGCTGCAGGTTTTGAATACAACGAAGAGCTTAACAAATTCTGGTAAATCCTTATTTATTCTTGAACTGAACATCATACAGGTCTTTTCTACGATCCCTTAAGGTACGTACACTACCGTATGTATGCAGTTCGTTCAACAAATCCAAATCGACATCCGAAACGAGAATCATCTCGGTATTCGGAGTCGCTTCTGCACGTCTTCCGTCGGTAGGGAACCCGAAGTCGCACGGAGTAAAGACTCCCGACTGTGCATATTGAATATCCATGTTATGCACACGAGGCAAGTTGCCCACACTACCGGCTATCACCACAAAACATTCATTCTCTATGGCTCGAGCTTGAGCACAAACACGGACTCTCGCATACGCATTCTGTGTATCAGTCAGATAAGGTACAAACAAGATTTGCATACCTTGATCGGCCATGATACGTGACAGTTCTGGGAATTCGACATCGTAACAAATCAAGACGCCCACCTTCGCACAGTCAGTCTCAAAGGTTTTCACCTGCTTGCCTCCTGAAAGTCCCCAACTCTTCACTTCTTCGGGAGTGACATGAATCTTTTCATACATTTCATAGGATCCGTCACGACGACACAAGAAACCTACGTTGTACAATCCATCTTCACGCTGCTGCGGCATACTTCCCGTAATGATGTTGATGTTATATTTGATAGCCAATTCTACGAAACGGTCACGAATTTCATCGGTATAAGTACACAAGCCACGCACAGCCTGCGACTCACTCAAATGGTTGAATTCCTCCATCAAAGGAGCATTGAAATATTCTGGGAAGAGAATGAAATCACTCTTGTAGCCAGAAACTGCATCCACGAAGAATTCAATCTGCTCAAACAAATCGTCGATAGAATGGTAGTTACGCATCTGCCACTGAACCAACCCCACACGCACGCTTGTCTTTTGAGGCAAGGTATTTTCTGTAGATGGCTGATAATAAATATTATCCCACTGAAGCAGACAAGCATAATGTTTTGATTCTTCATCATTAGGAAGGTAATTCGTCATCACCTTACGAACATGAAAATCATTTGACAACTGGAATGTCAATACCGGATCATAGATTTCACGTTTTCTTACCTGTTCGATGTATTCTTTCGGACGGTATTTATCGGCGTATTTATGATAATTCGGAATTCTTCCGCCAAACATAATGGCTTTCAAGTTGAGTCGTTCACACAAATCCTTGCGGTATTCATACATACGGCGCGCCAAACGCATTCCGCGGTAGTCAGGATGTATAAAGACTTCTATTCCATAAAGAATGTTTCCATCTGGATTGTGTGTGCTGAAGGTTTCATTACCTGTCACCTTCGCATAAGTATGATCACCCTTGACCAAATTATAATCTACAATGATAGCTAATGCACAACCTACAATCTTGTCATCCACTACCACAACTACTTGTCCTTCGGGGAATATACAGAGCAATTTTTCAATCTGCTGATGAGTCCAAAACACATCGCTTCCATCCGCATAAACCCTGCGGAATGATTGTGACAACTGTTTGTAATCCTCTATCTGCAAAGGACGAACTTGAATCTTACTAACGCTTTGATTATCCATTGTTATAAACATTAAAATCGGACCTACCATAAGAGGTAAGTCCGATATATCCTACAAGATTAAATACCGATTTTATCCAGACGCATTCAATCTCTGATTTTTATTTTACAGCCATCCAAACTTTCTATGATAGCAAGAGATTCTACATGAATTCCCTGTGAACGCAATTCATCGCCACCATGCTGGAAGGCTTTTTCAATAAGGAATCCCATTCCGACTAATTCGGCACCGGCTTTATCTACCAAGTCTATAATACCATTGGCAGCATTACCGTTGGCCAAGAAGTCATCAATGAACAGCACTTTATCACCTTCATGCAAGTAGTCCTTGCTTATACAAACATCATACGTACGGTCTTTGGTAAATGAATAGACAGTAGTCGTCAACATATTTTCCATTGTACTTGGTTTCTTCTTCGCAAATACAACGGGAAGTTCCAATAGATAACCTACCATGATGGCAGGAGCAATGCCACTTGCTTCGATTGTCAGAATTTTATTAATCGAAGAACCAGCAAAACGACGAACAAATTCGACAGCCATGGACTTCATCAAGATGGGGTCCATCTGATGATTAATGAAATTATCTACTTTAAGGATTCCTCCTTCAAAACATTTTCCATCTCGAATGATGCGTTCTTTCAGTGCTTTCATTTTCTTTAACTCTTTATTTGGCTGTAAAGTTACAAGTTTTTAAAGAAGATACGCACTGAAAGAGGCATCTATTTCGATTTAAAACATCCAGAAAAGATTGTTTAACATACAGAGGTCTTATTCTATTGGATTCTCTTCAACATTTACATCTTCCAAAGGAATCACATTCCAATCTTCTACCGTATTTCCTTCTATCACCAGACCTGTTTTTTTCAGACGCAGCTTCAAATTATAGAAACAGCCTTTCTTCAGTTCTTTTCCTAAAGCTGTAGTAGACGCCATGTAGTTTATCTGGTCACGAGTGTAATTGATGGAAAGATTGACTGGGTTTTCCAACGTCAAAGGATTGACCACTATGACTCGTTTGAATCCTTCCATGGGCACTTCTGCGTCCATAGAAGCAAGCATAAAGGTATTTACCTCTTCTCCAGACACTTCTGTACCATCTTCTTCGGGAGTCGTTCCAAAATGGTAAGTGTGCTTCGTCATCAGTCCGGGAGCCTCCAGTTTCAAGTCTTTCAGCACTACATTTTCTACTTCTTTGTCTTTCATGACAGTGATTGACACCAAAGCATACGCATGCTTAAATGCATTTTCTCCAGTAAAAGACACCACTCCGTTTCCTTTCTTGTAATTCGTGGTACATCGTGCCGTAAGAAAATCATACTCTCCGACCTGTACAAAGACGCCCTTCTGCTGGCTCAAATCAGGCATAGGGATTTGTGTTCTAGAAACTGACGATTCATAAGGATAATAGGCACAGAAATCATAATCATTCACTTTATCCTTCCATTCATAGGAAGAAGCAGAATTCCAAGAAGCACCGTCATACATCCATAAACCCGAATTTTCGTCTTCTGGCATATAAAATCCAATACGGTCCTCTTCCTGAAATACGACTTTACCATCCGCTTGTGTTGAAGTTCGTGACAATCCGTTCAATGCGACTTCTGCCTCAATTTTGAGAACCTGGTTTTCTACTTCATTTCCTAAATCGTCATTTTGCTGACATCCAAGCAAACAGATCAAACCTGCTGCCAAAAACAATGTTGTTTTCATATTAGTAAATATTAAATTTAAAAGATGAAATGAGAAGATGAAAAAGACCGGTTCCTTTGTCTTTTTTCAGCTTTCCTATTCTATTAAACGGAACATTTACTCAATCTGCTCCATCTGAACTCTATTTTTTATTTCAAAAATTAAAAAAAGATCCTCTTTCCTTTATTTCCTCAAAAGCATGGTGTTTCTTTCACCGATAAAAAATGTATCGGCAAACTGAAATGAAGTTTATATACAGTTCGTCCAACTCTATAGGAATTCATTAATTCATAGACTACCGTAAAGGAGAACAAGTCTGTTTAGCAAATCAACAAATACTTTACTGTATTAAAAAGGCGTTTTTTTATCATGACAAGACAGAAAAAAAATTCGCCTTGAAGTTTTACTCAAAACGACCTGTCGTTTTCATTAAAACGCCTTGAAGTTTTTTAAAAACGACAGGTCGTTTTAGACCCCTTTATACACCTTTGATTATCTATTATTTACGGAGCAAAATTCTGTCTATAAAAAGCATACTCCATTTTGCTCTTTATTCCAAGCCAAGAGCATCTGTTGTATCTCTTTTCCCTCCTTATTTTATGAAAAAAGTTTTTTTGTGTAAGTTTGTAACAAGAAAAAAAATAAAAAGACAAACGTTATGAAGAAAACCTCACTTATGCTGGCCTTGATGCTGCTGGCTATCTGCAACGGATTTGCACAACGAGCTAAATAGTCGTCCCTTAAGAGCATCTTTATCTATTGATATTCAGCAAATTAGTTTATAAAATTCTTCGATAAATCTGCAAGTTTTAAGTACCTTTAGGGCAAGAAACTTGCAGATTTTATGATTAAAAAGACGAATAAAACCCCATCTTTATTCAG
>RCNI01001603.1_pt1 | contig 11982 bp, 8 predicted proteins | sample 2041151 | NCBI WGS metagenome assembly RCNI01 (sample SAMN09708214, study PRJNA481090) | feces metagenome | isolation source: feces | place: Antarctica: Albino Rookery
GTAATTAAGTTAGACTCGATAGCTCAAAGAGAGGAGCTAGGTTTTACTGCCAAAAGTCCTAGATGGGCAACAGCCTACAAGTTTCCAGCCGAAAGAAAAAAGACTAAATTAAAAGATATAGAAGTGGAAGTAGGTAGAACTGGAACTATTACCCCGACTGCTATTTTAGAGCCAGTAAGACTAGCTGGAACATTAGTCAGTAGGGCCAGCCTTCACAATGAAGACTATATAGCACAAAGAGATATTAGAATAGGAGATACTGTAGTAGTTCAAAAGGCAGGGGAGATAATTCCTCAAGTAATTGAAGTCTTTAAAGAAGATAGACAGGGTGATGAGAAAATATTTACAATGCCAAAGCACTGTCCAGTATGTGGAGAAGAAACAGTAAGACTAGAAGGTGAGGCAGCTGTAAAATGTATCAATATATCTTGTCCTGCCCAGATAAGAAGGGGAATAATTCATTTTGTATCAAGAGATGCAATGAATATTGATGGAATGGGTGAGTCAATTATTACGACGCTTTTAGAAAAGAAAATAATTGAAAAAATAGAAGACCTGTACTACATGGATCCAGAAAAGATTATGGTCTTGAAGGGTATGGGAGAAAAATCAGTCGATAATTTAATGAAATCCCTTGAAAAATCAAAGAAAAATGAACTTTGGAGACTTATAAATGGTTTGGGAATTAAATTTGTAGGAGTAAAGGGAGCCAAGCAATTAGCGGCTAACTTTAATAATCTAGATGAAATAATAAAGGCAGATATGGAAAGGCTTTTAAAAATAGATGACTTTGGGGAAGTAATGAGCGATAGCCTAGTGAAATTCTTCAAGGAAAGCAAGAACATAGAAACTATAGAAAAACTAAGAAAAGCAGGTCTTAATTTTGAAGCCGACCATGAAAAATATAGTGATACAGCGAAAATTTTTGAAAAAATGAAGATAGTACTAACAGGTACTTTAGCTACGATGAAAAGAAATCAAGCAAAAGAGATTATAGAAGCAAGAGGTGGTAAGGCAACTTCTAGTGTCAGCAAATCAACTAGCTTTGTTTTAGCAGGCAAAGAGGCAGGATCTAAGTTAGACAAGGCAGTAGAATTGGGCGTAAAAGTGATTGATGAAGATACTTTTAAGTCTATGCTTGAATTAAAGGATATATCAGAAGTTGAAAGTATGCTAAAGTAAAGTTTAAAAATAAAAATATAAGGGGAAGATAAGATGGAAAATATAACTAAGGGTCAAAGATGTGATTTTAGAGCATTTGATGAAATAAGAAATGTAAAAATAAAGAGGAATTTTACAAAGTATTCTCAAGGATCAGTACTGATAGAAGTAGGAGAAACAAAAGTAATATGTACGGCTACTATAGAAGAAGGAGTACCCCCATTTTTAAAGGGAAGTGGAACAGGTTGGATAAGTGCTGAATACTCTATGTTGCCAAGTGCTACACAAAAGAGAAAGAGAAGAGATTCTAATAAGGGAAAGGTAGATGGTAGAAGCCAAGAAATACAGAGATTAATTGGTAGAGCCTTTAGATCAGTGGTAGATTTATCTGCCCTTGGAGAAAGAACTATTTGGATAGATTGTGATGTAATACAGGCTGATGGTGGTACTAGAACAGCATCTATTACAGGAGCTTATGTGGCATTAGCAGATGCCCTGTATAGCCTATATCAAAATCAGGTCATTAAGAAGATGCCTATGACAAGTATGTTAGCAGCAGTAAGCGTTGGTGTAGTAGATGGTGATGTAAGATTAGATATATGTTATGAAGAAGATTCAAAAGCAGAAGTAGATACAAATGTAGTTATGAATAATAGGGGGGAATTTATAGAAATTCAAGGAACTGGAGAAGAAAGACCCTTCACTAAGCTTGAACTTGTAAAAATTCTTGAGTATGCACAAAAAGGTAATAGGGAACTTATGAAGATACAAAGGGCAGTTCTTGGAGAAGTGGCAGATGCAATAATAGGTTGTCAGTATGAAAAAGAAGCGGTAATAGCCACTGGAAATGCTCATAAGTTAGAGGAAATAGGTGTAATTTTAAAAGATATAGACTTTAAAATAGAATCTCTAAAAGATGTAGGACTTGATGGGATAGAGATAATAGAAGATGGAAAAACTTTTGAACACAATGCCCTAATAAAGGCTAGGGAAATATCAAAGAGAACTGGTAAAATATCTATAGCAGATGATTCAGGAATAGAAGTAGATGCCTTGGGAAAAAGACCTGGGGTATACTCAGCTAGATATGCAGGAGAAAATGCGACAGATGAAGAAAATAGAAAGAAAATGTTGCAAGAACTACAAGCAAGCCCATTAAAAGATAGAAGTGCTAGATATGTGTGTGTAATAGCAGTGGTATTTCCTGATGGAAAAGAAATACTTTCAAGGGGCGTAGTAGAAGGAAAAATAGCCATGGAAGAAAAGGGACAAAATGGATTTGGATATGACAGTATATTTATACCAGAAGGATATGATAAGACATTTGGCCAACTTCCGATAGAGCTTAAAAATAGTTTTAGTCATAGATCTAGAGCCTTAGAAAAAATGCAAATACAGTTAGAAAAAATCTTAGAATCTAGAACAATATAGAAAGAAGATAAAATAGCTAGGAATAAGTTAAGCTAGCTAGATTGAAAATCTATATATTAAAGAAGGTGAAAGTATGAAAATAGCGATAATATCAGATTCACACAGGGCGAGAAGCTATATGGATAAGGCAATAGAGATTATTAAAAAAGAAGAAATAGATTTAATAGTTCATGCAGGAGACAATTTTGCAGATTCAAAATACTTTAATCAAAAGACAGAAATTCCAGTACTTGCAGTGGCAGGAAATTGTGACTATGAAAATGTAGAAACTGAAATAGACTTTGAATTTGAAGGTGTAAAATTTTTTCTAACACATGGCCACCACTATGGTGTAAAGTATGGTTTGGAGACTTTAGCACAGCGAGCAAGTGTGAAAAATGCCGATATAGTAATATTTGGGCATAGCCATGTTAAAAAGAATTGCCATATAGCTAATGTGGAGATAATAAATCCAGGTAGTCTTTCTATGCCAAGAGATGGAAGTGAAAGAAGTTTTGTAATTATGGATTTAAATGAAGGAAAATACACATACGAATATATATTTATATAAAAATAGGTGCAAATTCAAGCTTTTTATAGTATAATTAAATGGTTGAATTGTGTTTTTATAAGTTAAAAGTGGATATATGCAAGAAAATATATTCCTAATAATATAAACAGGCAATTAATAATGGGAAATTGGACTCGCCCATACATAGAAAATTAACTTGTAAATTCAAGTAAATTTAAATAAGCTATGTTAAAATAAATTCTCGATTTCCTATATTCGAGAGAGTTCAAATAAAGATAATTAAAAAATAGAATAGAAGATTAAATTTAGGAGGGAATTTTATGAAAGCTGAATTAATAAAAAAAGAAGGTAATTCTGTAGAATTTGAAATATTAGTTGATGGTGCAGAATTTGAAAAGGCTATAGATAAGGCATACAATAAAACAAAGTCAAGATACAATATAGCAGGTTTTAGAAAGGGTAAAGCACCTAGAAAGATAATAGAACTTAACTATGGTAAGGGTGTATTCTTCAACGATGCACTAGATATAGTACTACCAGAAGTATACCCACAGGCAATAGATGCTTTAGAATTAGAAGTAGTAAGCCAGCCATCTTTAGACATCAAGGAAATAAAGGAAGACGGTTCAATAGTTTTAGTAGCTGAAGTTGATGTTAAGCCAGAATTTACAGTAGAAAACTATAAGGGTGTAGAAATAGAAAAGGTAGAAAAAGAAGTTTCTGAAGAAGAAATACAAAATGAAATAAATGGACTTCTTGAAAAGCAGTCAAGAATGGTAGAAGTAGAAGGACCAGTTGAAAATGGTTTTGTAGCAAATATAGATTTTGCTGGAACTCTTGATGGAGTAGCTTTTGAAGGTGGAACTGCTCAGGGATATTCTCTAGAAGTAGGTTCAGGTTCATTCATACCAGGATTTGAAGATCAGATGCTAGGTAAGGCAGTAGGTGAAGAATTTGACGTAAATGTTACTTTCCCAGAAGACTACCCTGCTGAAGAATTAGCTGGTAAGCCAGTAGTATTCAAGGTTTTAGTAAATGAACTTAAAAAGAAAGAACTTCCACAGTTAGATGATAACTTTGTAAAGGATACAACTGAATTTGAAACTGTAGAAGAACTTAAAAATAGCATAAAGGCTAGACTAGAAGAAAAGGCACAGGCAGAAGCTGAAGAAGAAATGAAGAGTGCCTTAATAGATGCTATAGCTGAAACAGTAGAAATAGATATACCTAACTCAATGATAGAAAGTCAGATAGATAGACAGTTAGACGAAATGAATATGCAGTTAAGTTATCAGGGTTGGTCAATAGAAAAGTTCGCTGAATTAACAGGACAGAGCATGGACGAAATAAGAGCAGCTAGAAGAGAAGAAGCTGAAAAGCTTGTAAAGAACACTTTAATAATAGAAAAGATAGCTGAACTTGAAAACATAGAAGTAACTGAAGAAGATGTAAACAAGGACATAGAAAACTTCGCTAAGATCTACAATATGGAAATAGATAAGATAAAGGCAGCTATAGGCGAAGCTGAATTAGAAGGAATAAAGAACAGAATAAAGAATGACAAGACTGTTCAGACTTTATTAGATGCTGCAAAAGTAAAGTAATAATAAAGAAAAAAGATATATAATTACAGGGATAAAGACCACAAAATTTGTGGTCTTTATCTAAAATTATGAATTGGAGGTGCATAAAATGGCATTAGTACCATATGTAGTAGAACAAGATGGTAGAGGTGAAAGATCATACGATATCTACTCTAGACTTTTAAAAGATAGAATAATATTTTTAGGCGATGAAGTAAATGATGTAACTGCAAGTTTGGTGGTAGCTCAGCTATTATTCCTAGAAGCAGACGATCCAGATAAGGATATTCACCTATATATAAACTCTCCAGGTGGAAGTGTAACAGCTGGTATGGCAATATACGATACAATGCAGTATATAAAGCCAGATGTAAGTACAATATGTATAGGTATGGCTGCATCAATGGGAGCATTTTTATTAGCAGCTGGAGCTAAGGGTAAGAGATATGCTCTTCCAAATAGCACGATTATGATTCACCAACCTTTAGGCGGATCAAGAGGTCAGGCTACAGATGTAGAAATACATACAAAGTTTTTATTAGATACAAAGAAAAAGTTAAACGAAATATTAGCTGAAAGAACAGGTCAATCACTAGAAATAGTTAAAGAAAATACTGAACGTGATAATTTTATGACTTCACAGCAGGCTAAAGAATTTGGTCTAATAGATGAAGTAATAGTAAATAGACCATAGACTAGATTGTGAAAGGAAGTGAAATAGTGACTAAAGAAAATAACAATCAATACAGATGTTCTTTTTGTGGCAAAAACCAAGACCAAGTAAAGAGAATAATAGCAGGTCCTGGGGTGTATATATGTGATGAATGTGTGGAACTGTGTGGAGAAATTATTGAAGAAGAAATAGAAGCATCAGAAGAAATTCTAGAAGGGACGCTTCCAAAACCAAAAGAAATAATGGAAATATTAAATGACTATGTAATCGGTCAGCAAAGTGCCAAAAAAGCACTATCAGTTGCAGTATACAATCACTACAAGAGAATATACAGTGGCAAAAAAGAAAATGAAGGCGTAGAAATACAAAAGAGTAATATACTTTTATTAGGGCCAACTGGTTCAGGAAAGACCCTACTAGCACAGACTCTAGCAAAGATATTGAATGTACCATTTGCAATAGCTGATGCCACTTCACTTACTGAAGCAGGTTATGTAGGTGAAGACGTAGAGAATATAATTCTTAAGTTAGTTCAAGCAGCCGATTTTGATATTGAAAAAGCTCAAAAAGGTATTATCTATATAGATGAAATAGACAAAATTTCAAAAAAATCTGAAAATCCTTCTATAACAAGAGATGTAAGTGGTGAAGGTGTACAGCAAGCCCTACTAAAAATCCTTGAAGGAACAGTAGCAAACGTGCCTCCAACAGGGGGAAGAAAACATCCTCATCAAGAATTTTTAAAGGTAGATACTACAGATATTCTCTTTATATTGGGAGGAGCATTTGACGGTATAGAAAAAATCGTTCAAAAACGTGGAAAAGAAAAAGTTTTAGGATTTGGTGCCAAGATAGAAAGTAAGTCTGATATGGACCTAGGAAAGCTTTATTCACAGGTAATACCAGATGACCTTCTAAAATACGGTATAATACCAGAATTTATAGGAAGAATACCAGTAATAGCAACTTTGGATTTACTTGATGAAGATTCTTTAGTTCAGATACTTACTGAACCAAAAAATTCATTAGTAAAACAGTATACTAAGTTGTTTGAATACGATGATGCTAAACTAGAATTTGAGAAAGATGCCTTGGTAGCTATTGCCAAGAAAGCTATTGAAAGAAATACAGGAGCAAGAGGGCTTAGAAGTATAATAGAACATTCCTTGATGGATGCAATGTTTGAAGTGCCATCTCTTGAAAATGTAGAAAAGGTAGTAGTAACAAAAGAATGTGTAGAAGATGGAGCTAAACCAAAAGTTATTTATAATGAAGTAAATAAAATAGTTGGTGATGAACCGATATCATAAAATGTATACATAGAACAAAAGGGTGGTAAAAGATTACCGCCCTTTTTTTAGCAAAAAGCAGTTTTTTATAAGAAAATTAATAAAGGAAAAAGTATTTATTAGTGGTGAAAATGCACAAAAAAATAAATAAGGAGCTTGATATTGCAAAAAAATGCTATTAATTTGCTTTTTTTGCATAAAGTTATTGAATTTAAGTATATAGAAATATATAATAGTGTATACAATGAGAATCTATTTTAATAAAAATTAATAAAAAATTCTAAGGGATAAAAATAAGTAAGGATTTAAGTTATATTTGGATAAATCTGCCAGAGCCTATCTTTAAAACTTGATAAGTCAAGGATAGGTTAAATTTATCTTGTTACAATAATAGTTTAGAATAGGTAGTTTTGAAAAAAATCTAAATTAAGAGACTGAAAATTTCTTAACTAGAAAATAAAATAAATTTGCAACTTTTGCAATAGAAAGGTGAATGCATATGACAGATAAGAAAAAAGATAAAGATATAGAAGTATTGCTAGATGACTTATTAGATGATATAGCAGAAGAAATAAATGAAGAAGAGAAAACAGAAGAAAGAAAAGAAGTATCAAGATCAGAAGATGGAGTAATAGTGTATAGAGAAAAAATAGAAATGCCTATGATACCTCTAAGAGGGATTTCTATTTCCCCTTGTATATTACAATCTTTTGATATAGGTAGATTAAACTCAATAGAAAGTTTTGAACTATCTATGATAAATGATGAAAAAATATTTTTAGTGAGCCAGTTTGATGCCACTCTTGAGGATCCAGAGATAGATGATTTATACACAATAGGGACAATCTGTAGTATCAAGCAGGTAATGAGAACATCTGAATCATCAATAAGAGTACTGGTAGAGGGTACAGGAAGAGCCAAATTAGAGTCTATGAGAATAGATGAAAATGACGCTTGGATAGGAGAAATAACACCGATAGATTTTGATGAAAGTAGTTTAGAAGATGAAGATGCAAGATATTTAGAGGCCTACTCAAGAAGATTGGCAAATGGCTTTGAGGACTATTTGAATATAGCAGCAGATATACCTACAGATGCTTCTATGGAAATATCTGATGCTCAAGGGTACTCAATGTCGACAGATATAATAGCATCAAGTCTTTTTCTTAAATTTACAGATAGACAAAAAGTACTTACTACATTAGATATTAAGGAAAGAATGAAAATTGTTTATGAGTACTTACTTCAGGAAATAGAAGTAATTAAAATAGACAAAAAAATAAGTCTTAATGTAAAAAAACAGATGAACAAGATACAGAAAGATTATTATCTAAGAGAGCAGATGAAGGCTATACAGAAAGAATTAGGAGAAAATCCTGAAGCTAGCGAAACAGAAGAGTATAGAGAAAAACTAGCTAAATTAAAAGTTGATCCTGAAACTTATGAAAAAATAGAAAAAGAAATAGAAAAGCTAGAAAGAACACCTCTAGGATCACCAGATTACAATATATTGAAAAATTACCTAGAAGTAATATTCTCTCTTCCTTGGAATAAGGAATCAAGAAATAGATTTGACATTAAAAAATCTGAAAAAATATTAAATGAAGATCATTATGGTTTAGACGATGTAAAGGAAAGAATACTAGAATATTTGGCTGTAAGAAAGCTTTCTAAGAATTTAAAAGCCCCTATTATATGTCTAGCAGGGCCTCCAGGAGTAGGTAAAACTTCGATAGCAAAATCAGTAGCTAGATCTTTGGGTAGACCTTTTGTAAGAATTTCTTTAGGCGGAGTAAGAGATGAGGCTGAAATAAGGGGACATAGAAGAACATATATAGGAGCAATACCAGGTAGAATATTAAATGCGATTAAAGAAGCAAAGACTAAAAATCCTGTTATACTACTTGATGAAATAGACAAGATGTCAAGTGATTTTAAGGGAGATCCAACAGCAGCTATGCTTGAAGTATTAGATCCTGAACAGAACAAATACTTTGTAGATCACTATCTTGAACTTCCATTTGACCTATCTAAGGTAATGTTTTTAACTACAGCTAATGACCTTAGACAGATACCTAGACCGCTATATGATAGAATGGAAGTAATAGAGGTAGAGGGTTATCTTGAAGAAGAAAAAGTAGAAATAGTAAAAAGATATATATTGAAAAAACAGTTGAAAGAAAATGGCTTGAAAAAAGATTTTATTACCATGGATAATGATGTAATCCAGTTTATTATTAGCAGGTATACAAGAGAATCTGGGGTAAGACAGCTAGAAAGAACTATAGGCAAAATTTGTCGTAAGATAGTAAAAGAAATGTTTGAAAATCCAGAACTTCAGGCGATTAAACTTACAAAAGAAGATGTAGTAAAGTATTTAGGTAGTGAAAAATACAAAGAAGATCCACTAGATCTAAAGCCACAAGTAGGCCTAGTAAATGGTCTAGCTTGGACGGCAGTTGGAGGAGTAACTTTAGAAGTAGAAGTAAGTGTGCTTCCAGGAAAGGGAAATATAGTTTTAACAGGAATGATGGGAGATGTAATGAAGGAATCAGCTAGAACTGGAATTTCATATATCAGATCAATAGCAGAAGAACTAGGCATAGACAAAGACTTCTATAAAGAAAAGGACGTGCATATACACATACCAGAAGGAGCTACTCCAAAAGATGGTCCTTCAGCAGGTATTACTATGACACTAGCTACTATATCAGCCCTTACAAACAGACCTGTACCAGGAAATATAGCCATGACAGGAGAAATCACCCTAAGAGGTAGAGTGCTTGCAGTAGGCGGAGTGAGAGAAAAGGTGTTGGCAGCTTATAGAATGGGAATAAGAAAAATAATATTACCAAAAGACTGTAAATCTGACCTAGAAAAGATACCTGAAAATATAAGAAAAGAAATAGAATTTGTACTAGTAGAAAAAATGCAAGAAGTATTAGATGTAGCACTACTAGAAAAATAGGAGAAAAAATGGCAAATAATAAAAATAAAAAAACAGCAAAAAATGCAAAGGCTAAAAAAGTAAAAAAAGATGGGCAAAGACCCTATCCATATACAAGAAAAAATAAAGTTTTAGAAGAAAAGACAGCCAAGGTAAAGGTAAAAACTACTGAAATAACTATGAGTGCGGTACATAAAAGTCAGTATCCAACTGATGATATACCAGAAATAGCTCTAGCAGGGCGTTCAAATGTAGGTAAATCTTCACTTATAAATGGTCTTTTAAATAGAAAGAGTTTTGCAAGAACATCTCAAACACCAGGAAAAACAAGAACTATAAACTTTTATCTAATAAATGAGGAGTTTTTCTTTGTAGATCTTCCTGGATATGGATATGCAAAAGTAGCTAAAAGTGAAAAGGAAAAATGGGGCGAAGTAATGGAAAGATACTTGTCTGATAGAAAAGAACTTTGCTCAATACTACTTTTAGTAGATGTAAGACATGAACCGACAGATGATGACAAAATGATGTATGACTGGATTAAATATTTTGGTTATAACTGTATAGTGGTAGCAACTAAGGCTGATAAAATATCAAAGGGTAACTACCAAAAGCATAGCTCAATTATAAGGAAAAAATTAGAAATGCAGGCAGAAGACAAATTAATAATGACATCAGCATCTGGAAAAATTGGTCTTGCTAAGTTGTGGGATGAGATAGTCTATCAATATGAAGCTCACGGTTACAAAATAACAACTGAAGAAGAAAAAGAAGAAGTAGAAGAAAATAAATAAAACTAGATAAGAGCTATTAAAATAGCCAAGTTAAGTTATAACGTTGATGGTAAAGATACTATTTAGATTGAAAAATTTAGATAGTAAAATTACCGTCAGCGTTATTTTTTTACCTGACCTAAAATATTTTAGTATAAATCTAGTGAGCGAATAGATAGGAGGGGGATTTATTTTTTAGAGTTTTTGTAAAAATCTAATCAAGGGCTTAGTAATTTAAAAAAGAGTCTATATTTCTTTAGAGCGAGGGTGGTGAAGTATATGGACAAGGTTTTATCAAGTATAATACCTGAAGATTATGCAAATGAAAAGATAGTATTTCCATTAAAGGCAACAGAAGACACCTTGAATGTAATGATGGAAACTTTTGATTTGTCCTTGATTAATGATTTGAAAATTATTTCAGGTAGAGATATTAAAGTGGAAATAAGGGATAGAGACCTTATTTTGCAAAAAATTTCAAGCTATTATAAGGCGGAAGAAAAGGAAAAAAATAGAGGGGAGATGATTTTTGAAAATATAATAGAGCAAGCACTAGCCAAGAAGGCAAGTGACATACATATAGAGCCGTATAAGGATTTTGTAAGGGTAAGACAGAGGATAGATGGCCAGTTATTAGAATTTAGAAGATATTCAAAAGAAGAATATTTACAATTTAGTACAATAATCAAGTTAAGAGCAGCTTGTGATATTACAGAAAAAAGATTGCCACAAGATGGAAGATTTAGCATAGAAAATAAGGAAAACTGTATAGATATAAGACTTAGTTCAATACCGACTGTCTATGGAGAAAAGCTAGAGATGAGGATATTAGATAGAAAGAATTTTTTAAGAAATAGAAAAAGTTTAGGTTTTTCCTCAAAAGCTATAAAAAATATAGACGAAATAATAGAAAGAAAAAGAGGTATGCTTATAATTACAGGGGCTACTGGTTCAGGAAAATCGTCTACAGTATATTCAATAATTAACGAAATAAAAAATAAACATATTAATATTACCACTATAGAGGATCCAGTAGAATATATGATGGAAGGGGTAAATCAAATTCAGGTAAATAAAAAGGCGGGTTTAAGATTTGACAACGGTTTGAGATCAATTTTAAGGCAAGATCCCGACTGTATAGTAGTAGGAGAGATAAGAGATATAGAAACAGCTCAAATAGCGGTTAGGGCAGCTATTACAGGACATTTTGTAATTACTACACTTCACACATCCTCTGCCATAGCTGCAATTACTAGATTAAAGGATATGGGAATAGAAGCCTATAAAATTACAGCTTCAATAACAGGGATAATTTTTCAAAGTTTGGTAAGAGAAGAAGCTTCAAGTGGGCGTAAACTAAAGTATGAAATATTGACACTAGATGATGAAATTAAAAAGGCAATAAAAAATTCTTTTGATGAAAAAAGTATAGAAAAAATAGCAGAAAAATCTGGAAGGATACTAAAAGAATGAAAAAAATATTTAATCTTTTTGCACAGAAAAATATGGAAGATATTTTTAAGGCATATATATTTAGGCTTCAAAAAATAAATAAAAAATCTTTTAATATATCAAGGCCAATAATAAAAAATAAGAAAATAAAGGACAAAGAAA
>RCNI01001605.1_pt1 | contig 11978 bp, 5 predicted proteins | sample 2041151 | NCBI WGS metagenome assembly RCNI01 (sample SAMN09708214, study PRJNA481090) | feces metagenome | isolation source: feces | place: Antarctica: Albino Rookery
TTGATTACCTAAGAGACAATATGGTGCAATCATTAGATGAAAAGATGCAAAGAGAATTGAATTTTGCAATTGTCGATGAAGCTGACTCTGTATTAATTGATGAAGCTAGAACACCATTAATTATTGCTGGGAATCCTGATGAAAATTTAGGAAAGTATGTTGAAATTGACTCATTTGTAAAATCATTATCTCCAGATGATTATATTATTGATGTTGAAACTGAAACAGTGAACTTAAATGATAATGGTATTGCCAAGGCTGAAAGACATTATGGTTTTAAAAATTTATATGACATCGAGAACTCAGATACAGTGCATAAAATTTTAAACTCTTTAAAAGCAAATTACATCATGGAAATTGGTAAGCAATATATCATTCGCCATAACAAGCAAAAAAACATTGATGAAATTGCATTGGTAGATGCTTTTACAGGTCGTGTGATGGAAGGTAGAATGTATTCTTCGGGTTTGCACCAAGCAATTCAAGCCAAGGAACGTGTAAATATTGATCCAGAAAATGTCACAGTTGCAACTATTACTTACCAATCATTCTTTAGACTATATAACAAGTTAGCAGGGTTTAGTGGTACTGCTTTAACTGAAAAACAAGAATTCTTAAATATCTATAACATGGTTGTAGTTGATATTCCAACAAATAAACCAGTTATTCGTATTGATCAACCAGATTATATTTTTGCTTCTAAACAAGCAAAATGAAAATATGTAGTTGCTGAAATTACTAGAAGACATGAACTAGGTCAACCAGTTTTAGTTGGTACAGTATCAGTAGAAGATTCTGAATTACTTCATAGATTATTGGATCAAGTTCATATCCCTCATAAAGTACTAAATGCTAAGAACCATATGATAGAAGCTGAAATTATCAAAAATGCTGGGCAAAAAGGTGCAGTAACTATTGCAACTAACATGGCTGGTCGGGGAACGGATATTAAACTAGGTGAAGGGGTTAAAGAACTTGGTGGGTTATATGTTCTTGGTACAGAAAGAAATGAATCAAGACGGATTGACAACCAATTACGTGGTAGATCTGGACGTCAAGGAGACCCAGGTGAATCAAGATTCTTCATCTCATTACAAGACTCCCTATTCAAGAGATTTGCAACCGATAAGTTTGATAAAGCTCAATATAAAATGGGTGAAGAAATGATTGACCTTAAATTCTTTAGCCGTTTATTAGATAGAACTCAAAAGAGAGTTGAAGATATGAACTTTGATTCACGTAAAGGGCTAATTGATTATGACTACGTATTAAGTGAACAACGTGAATTAGTTTATAAACAAAGAAATAATATCTTAGCTACTGATAACATGTATTCAATTGTTTCAAGAATGGTTCCAAAAGTAATTGATGTAATCATTGCTAACAACCGTGATGAAGAAAATGTTGAAATGGTTAATGCTAAGAACCTATTAGATAACATTAAAAAAGATTTAGGTCTAGAATTACCACTTACTGTTGAACAAATCAATGAAATGAATATGTCAACTTTAACTGAAAAACTTAATGATGAAATTTTATTAGAACTAAAAAGAAGTTATGATTCTGCACCAGCTACAACATCAAATTCTTTATGAAAAATGATTACTCTTTCATCTCTAGATTCTAACTGAACTAAGTTCTTGGATAAGATAGAAAAACTAAAACAAGGGGTACATTTAAGAAGTTATGAACAAAAATCCCCATTGAATATTTATGTAGAAGATTCAGATAGATTATTTTATAATATAACTATTGATATTGCTGAAGAAGTTATAAAGGCAATCTTAAATGGTGATGGAATCCAAAGAGGACAAAGTACTGAATTTAAGTTTGTTGATAATGAAAACATTATTAATGCAGACAAACAAATGCTTCCTAAGGATGTTTTAAGTGATTCAAAAGAACTATCATTAGATGACATTGAATTATCCAAACCAATTAAGGAAGAACCAGTAATCACTAAGAAAGAGAGAGAAGAAATGGAAGATAACAAAGAAAAAGTTAAAGAAAATATCAACACTGTTGTTGATCAAATAATGGGAAATACAAAACCAACTACTGAAGCTAAAAATGAAGCTCCAGCTATTCCTGGTTCTGTTCCTCCACCAATTCCAACTCAATCAGTTCCACCTATCCCTAACAAACCAGCTGAAGAAAATGATTTCATGAAACAAGTTTTAAGTGCAGTTGATAACATTGATACTAAACCAGTTGATTTATCAGGAATTGAAAAAATGATTGATGAAGAAATTGAAAATGAAAAGAAACAAGAAGCTGAATCAAAACCAGCTCCAGAAATTAAACCTGCTGCTCCTGTAGTACCTGAAATTAAACCAGCTCCAGCTGTTCCACCTATTCCTACAGAATCAAAACCAGCTCCAGCTCCAGAAATCAAAGTATCTCCAGCTCCAGAAATTAAACCAGCTCCAGCTCCAGTAACTCCAAAACCTAGTTATGGTCCTAGTGAAGAAGGAAAATTTGTTAGAGAAGATTCTCCATTACCAGAATCATATAACCACAATTTAAGATTACAAAGACCTTCTAACAATATTGATGAAATTCAAAAAGAATTAGATGAAAAGAGAATTAAACTAATTGATGAAAGATACAACAACATCATTTCAGTTAAAGATGAAAACATCAAGAAATTAACAGACAGATCAGTTGATTTAGAAAAAGAAATTGAATCTGAAAAGTTAAACTATTCTAAACAAATCGAAGATATCTATAAATCTGAAAATGAAGAATTAAAACAAATCAAAGCTAAACTTGAAGATTTATTAGTTGATAAAGAAAGAATGGAAAAAGATCTATACGCTTATAGATTAAAAGAAATGGAAGAAGAACAACAAAAGATAGCTGATGAAAGAGAAAAGCTAGAACAAGAAAGAAGACTTCTTCAAGCTGAAAGAGAACATAAAGAAGCTCAAGAAAGACAAGAAGCAGAAAGAAAAGAAGCTCAAGCTAGAGCTGCTGCTATGCAACAACAAACTAGTCAACAATCTCAACAACAAAGACCTGGTATGATGCAACAAAGACCAATGGGATTAAATAGAGCACAAGGTCCTTCAATTCAACTAAGAGGTGCTAGCCAACAACGTGTGTCTCCAATGAGATCTACAGCATCTATTCATGGTAACAGACCTGCAACAGCAGCAAGACCAGCTAGCAACAGACCAGTATCTATTGCAAGTTTAAGAAAAAATGGATAATTTAAAAATAATTCAACAAGACAACCAATATAAAGAAACAAATACTACCTCTAATGTAATGAGTGTAGTATCTTTGTTACATATTGCACAATTAATATTATTAGTTCCAATAATATGATTAATGGTTTTAACAATTGAATCATTCAATCAATATGGATGAGCAATTATTAATGCAGGAGATTTACCATTCCAAGAAAATTCAATAAGATCATGATTTTTATTTCTTGTGGTGTTCTACTTTGCACTAATTTTTATTTCATGCTATTTATATTGACAGCATAAAGAAATGTTACAAGAGATTAAATGAATTATATTTACTCCATGTATCATACCATTAGCTTGTCCATGAATAATTTGATATGTGATCAAACATCGTTATTTACAAAACTTTTGAGGTTATTTAAGAACTAATAGAGCTGAACCAAAGCAAATTAGTCATAAGCAATTCTGAGCTTGAATCACAAGAAAAACAGAAAGTAATAAGTTAATTAGAAATACATTGCTTTATTATTTTGCATTAATCATTTTTACCATTGGTTTTGTATTTATTAATATTACTGGTCCTTCTAGTGATATCAATAAAGAAGTTAATGATTATTTTATCTTTAATACCATGTCATTCTTTACTCAACAAAACAATATTATGTGTTGAGTGTTCTTATTATTTTTTGGATTATGACATAAGAAGGTTGTATTTAAGAATAATACATTACAAACTTATTTGTGTGCATATATTACTGTTGTTGGTGTAATCGCATTAACTATGATTGGTCCTTATGTTGTTTATCAATCTGATGGTTCTGATTTCTTAGAACCATACAATATGACTAAGTTCTTATGATTACACTTAATTAATCAAATTTTCTTTATTTGATTCACTATTAATACTTATGCTCAATCTTATTCATATAATACTGGATCTTGAAAGAAGTATTTCTTTGAAGGAAGTATTTATCCTGTATTCTATGGTTTATATTTATATATTGTTCCATTCTTTTCTTATTATTCAGTTTATGGGTTCTTAACTAACTTAAACCCATATATGTTAAATGAAGATGGTTCTCATGCTGGTAATCCATTATGAGTATTTGGTATTATTGGGGTTATGTCTGTAGTTTATTTATCTTTATTCTTCTTTAGATGACTAAACAATAAAATATGTAAGAATCAAATAAAATATTTGTGTACTCAATATGTATAAAATTGTAAGTGATAAAACACCAAGTGGTGATCAACCAAAAGCTATAGACACTCTAGTATCTCAAATGCCCCATAAAAAGTCTCAAGTACTTCTAGGTGCAACAGGTACTGGTAAAACTTTTACCATTGCTAATGTCATTGAAAGAACTCAAAAGAAAACATTAGTGATGGCCCACAACAAAACATTAGCTGGTCAACTATATCAAGAACTTAAAGCATTATTTCCAAATAACCACGTTGAATACTTTATATCTTATTTTGATTTCTATCAACCAGAGGCCTATTTACCTAACTCAGACACCTATATTGAAAAGTCATCTCAAGCCAATCAGGAAATAGAGATGATGAGATTATCAACATTGAACTCTTTAGCCAATTATGATGATGTTATTGTTGTAGCATCAGTTGCTGCTATCTATGCATCTATCTCTAAAGCAGTATTCACTGAGTTTCAATCTTGCTTATTTGTTAATCAAGAATATGGTTTAGACAAACTAAAACAAACCTTAGTTAAAATGCATTACCATTTTAATAATGTAGATTTAAAGCCAGGAACTTTTAGAGTTAAAGGTGATGTGGTAGATATTGCTTATGGTTATACAGATGAATACACAATTAGAATCTCATTCTTTGGTGATACTGTAGAAAAAATAACTAAAGTAAATTTACTCACAGGTGAAGTAATAGAAAAGATGAAGTCTGTAATCATTCCTCCAGCTGAAGAATATGTTGCTGATACAAATGCAGATGATGAAATGTATTCTCGTATTGAAAAAGACTTACAAGAAAGAATAGAATACTTTAATTCAAAAAATAAATTATTAGAAGCCCAAAGAATTGAACAAAGAACTAAAGCCGATATAGAAGCTTTAAAAGAAATAGGCTATTGTAGTGGAATAGAAAATTACTCATTGTATTTTGACAATCGCCAACCTGGTGACGAACCAGCAACTATTTTAGATTTCTTTGGTGATGATTGATTATTAGTAATTGATGAATCACACATCTCTGTCCCTCAATTCAGAGGAATGTATGAAACTGATAGAAGTAGAAAAACTACATTAGTAGAATATGGTTTTAGATTACCATCAGCTTTAGATAATAGACCTCTTAAATTCCATGAAATAGAAAAGAAGATAGATAAGGTTATTTATGTTAGTGCTACCCCAAACCAATGAGAAAAAGAACAAGCTAACAACGAACTAGTTGAACAAATTGTTAGACCAACATATTTAGTAGATCCACAAATTGAAGTTAGAGAAACTAAAAACCAAATAGATAATCTAGTAAATGAACTATTTGAACAAAGAAAGAAAAATGAAAGAACATTCATATCTGTTATGACTATTAGAATGGCTGAAGAACTAACTGAATTATTAAAGATGAGAGATATTAAAGTAGCTTATCTACATAATGAATTAAAGACACTAGAACGTTCTAGAATCTTAAATGATCTTAGAAGAGGCAAATATGAAGCTGTGGTAGGAATTAACTTACTACGTGAAGGTATTGATATTCCAGAAGTTAGTTTGGTAGCAATCTTTGATGCTGATAAACCAGGATTATTTAGAAACGAAAAATCTTTAATCCAAATGATTGGTCGTGCAGCTCGTAATGTTAATGGAAGAGTTATTATGTATGGTGATGAAATTACCAAAGACATGCAAGCTGCTATTGATGAAACACAACGTAGAAGAAATATCCAAATGCAATATAACAAGGAACATAACATTGTACCAAAAACAATTGTTAAACCTATTATGGAAGATTTAGATGCTGATAATCCAACTAAAAACCCAAGCAAAAAGAATCTTGGTCTATCTATTAAACAACTTAAGAATATGATGTTAAAAGCAGCTAAGAACCAAGAATATGAATTAGCTGCTGAATTAAGAGATCAAATAATCAGATTGAGTGAAGAACAAACTAATAAATCAAATTAAACTAATAAATAGTCTTCTTCTTCAGTATCACCATATTCTTCTTTATTCTTTTTACTAGTGTAAGTAATGAAGAATGCCAATACACAGAACAATGAAACAAATGCAACACCAGCTAAACTAAGTACAACATAATAAAGTGTATTAGTTTTCTTGAATTGTTCCATGAATTCGTTTTGTGAATCTATAAATGGTTTATTCTTAGCTAAGATCTGAGAAGAACGGTCAATTTCATTTATATATTTTGGAGTAGGTTCATATCCTTTTGGGATTGCAATACCACTATCAGTGTAGTTTAAATATTGAATTTCTTGTAAAACTCTTACTTGTTTGATTGAACCTGGTACTGGTTTTGTTCCTCCATGAGTTTGGTTTCAATTTTTCTCACTATAATAAATTCCTCAATTGTTGTACATAACATTAAGTGGATTAGGTACTGGGACTTTTGTAATTTCATCATACATCATTTCAAGTTTTTTATTTTGGTCTCTTTCAAGTTTGATGTTTTGATATTCTAATCTTGTTTTTATAACATTTCTTCTTTGTTCTATTTGAGTTCTTAATTCATTGACAGCTTTGAAAGATGTATTGAATAGACTTGTTTTCTCTTCAATGTTACTAAAAGTACCACCTTTTGTATTTGTCATCTTGTTGTAGTTATCTCTATAACCAACAAGGGAAGCACTCTTTCCTATTCTTGCATTTATTTCAGAAGAAATCTCTTTTCACAATCTTTTATTAACATATTCTTTGTTAGCTGTTGGATCAGTATCCTCAGTAGTAATAGAACGATAAGCTCATGATGCTTCAACTGATTTCAATTCAAAGGCATTGTTTAGGCCAATACCTAATTCTACTTTCACCTTAATAAATCTTTTATATTGGTCATCACCAAATTCTTTAGGATTTGTAAATGTTGATGGATTTCCTCCAGGAGGAAGTTGTGATTCAGACATTCATGTAGAAACATTTTCACCAACTTTGTTGTAGTAATTTTTATCTCATCTATTATCACGTGTAATACTAGTTGAATCAGTTATAGATGGATCACCATTGGCTACAGGAAAATAATCAGAATTAGGTAATGCATTTGGTTTTGAGTTATTAAGTGCATACTCTTTAATTTTTTCTTTGTATTTTGCATCATCTTTTCCAGCATATCCATTTATTTCACCAACATTAAAAGGTGTTAGGTTAGATAAATAAGCATATTCTACTGTTGCTTCTCTAGTTTGCGTAAAACCAAAATATGTGACCAAAGCACCACCACCAGTTCCAATGGTAGTAATTCCAAATCCCAATGATAATCATAAAAATAGGTCTTTTTTTGATAACGCCATAATATTAATATTATATAATATTAATCACCTCATATGGTAAAATAAATATATGGACAATTACCTCTCGATTACTTTATTAGGAATAGCACTATTAGTTTTAATAATTTTTAGTGGGATATTTTCATCTAGTGAAACAGCATTTACTACAGTAACTAAATTTAAATTTGACACTCATTATAAGAAACGTAGAAAAGGTCTTATTTACAAAATAAACCTTAAGTTAATAAATCATTACCAAATGACACTTTCAACTATATTGGTTTCTAATACTTTAGTCAATGTTGCAGCATCAACAATTTCGACTGTTTTTTTTGAACAAATATTGACCATGTGTAATGTTTCAGATGCAGTTAGTATTGCTACTGGTTTAGCTACTGGAGTTATTACATTTTTATTACTTATGTTTGGGGAATTTTTACCTAAGTCAGTTGCCAGAAAACATAGTATAAAACTAATGACAATATTTGGACCATTCATCTATTGTTTTTATATTTTATTTTGGCCATTAAGTTGATGTTTATGCAAAATGGTTAAAGATGATTTTGCAGCCTCTGCTACAGAACAAGAATTAGATACATTAATTGATATTGTTACTAAAGAAGGAGTAATTGAAAGTCATGAAGCATCACTAGTAAGTAATGCCCTTAAATTCGATGAAACTCAAGTAAGATCTGTGATGACTAAATATGAGTATTTAGTATCACTTGATGTAAAGATGAGAACAAAAACAATTTCAGATATTATTAAGAACTCTAAATATACTAGATTCCCTGTAAAGAAGAAAGGGAAATATATTGGTATATTAAACCTAAAAACATTCTTTAATCATTATGAACCAGGCAAAAAAATAAATATTGAATCAATTCTTGATCCTTTAATCTATGTTAGCCAATATGATAATCTAGAAAAGGTATTTAAAGAAATGCAATTATGTCAATCTCATATGGCCTTTGTAAAAAAGAATATGGATTCACCTAGAATTGTTGGAATTGTAACTATGGAAAATCTTATTGAAGAACTTGTAGGTAAGATTTATGACGAAAATGATGATACTAACAAAGTAACAATCATTAATAACTTTACTTGAAGAGTTAATAATGATACTGATGCTAGAACATTCATTGATAACTACTTAAAACTAAAGTATGATGCTAAAGAGCAAGAAACAGTAGCAGACTGGTTAAAAAGACAATTTAATATCAAAAAATTCACTGATGGTAAGGAATATAAAGATGAACAAATAAAGATTGTCATTAGAAAAATTCGTGGTAAAAACACTTATTTTATAGTGGAAAAAAACATTAAATCCTACTAGTTTTGACCTATTAGACCCCCAAATATGGTAAAATTAAGTATATTATTTATATATAAAGGCACCTAATATGGAAGTTGTAATTAAATGAGATAATCTCGAAGGTGAATACGAATTTAATGAACGTCTTATTGCTTTGGCTAAACAATACCAAGACGATAAGGACTTTAAGCAATTCAACTTCCTAGTTACTCTTGAACCAAACTCAAGACATTTAATTTACCTAGACATTGATACTAAGAATGAAGGTGAAAGACTTTCAATCCTATCAAACTCATATAACCTAGAAAACTCATTTGAAATCTTAACTAAAGAAGCAAAGAAGGTAATCGGTTCTTATAATGCTGCTCTTTACGAAAAGAACAAAGAGAAAGAACGTAAGTGGGCACAACAAGCTAAAGAAAACCGTGCTAGAGACTTAGAAGAACAAAAACGTAAGATTGAGGAAAAAGAAAAACGTATTAAGGCTAGAAAGTCAGCTCTTGAAAAGCAAAAATTAACTGAACAAGAAAAGAAGAATGCTGAAATTTTAAAGAAGCTAGAAAAGAACAGACTTGAATCTGAAAAAGAAGATCAAGAAATTTTAGCTGAATTAGAAGAACAAAAAAAGAAATATGAAGAAGCCAAAAAGATTGAAGCTGAAAACAAAGAAAAACTTCAAAAACATATGGCTACTCTTAAGTTTGAAGTTGTAGCAGAAGACTTAGAAGAAGACTACGAAAAACAACAAGAAATCAAAGCTGAAAAAGAAAAACTATTATCATTACAATCTGAAGAAAATGAATGTTTAGTAATCATTGAAAAAATGAAGGAACTTGAAAGAACTAAATTGGATCTTGATAAGTTCACTCCAGGAGAACCATTCTTATTAGGAAGTTGTTATTTCTACACTGATGGACAAGGAAAGATTTTTAAAGCTAATGAAGAAGGTGCATGAGAAGAATGTACTGAAGAAGATGCTGCTCCATTCTGAGAAGAATCTAAACAACCACAAATGCAAGAATATGAATGATTACTTATTCAAGCACGTAAGCGTAGAAAACTTCACTTAAAAGAAATGGCTGATGGTAAAGAATTAATTGCTGAACTTGAAGCTTCTAGATCTCGTAAGAAAAACCTTGAAAAAGAACAAAAAGAAAATATCAAGAAACTTAAAGATAATTACGCTGAAATTCACAAACAAACAGAAGAACAAACTAAAGCACATATTAAACCAATTAAGATTGAAATTGCTGAAACTCACCCAGCTAATGAACCATTCCTTACTGACAAGAATGTTTATGCATACCATGATGGTGAAGGTAGATACTACATTTCTGATGAATCTGGAAATTGATCAGAAACAACAAAAGATTATGTTTATGGTCAATCTACTATGGCTGAAAACAAGGATATCTCTCATGGCCACAAAGTTGGCGAACAATTCAAAAACTTATTAGGTGATACATTCTACTTTGACGGAAGTATTTATTACAAATTAGTAGGGGTTGATTGAGAAGTAACTACTGAAGCTGAAGCTAATGATATGGACTTATCTAAAAAAGATAAAGCTAAATTAGAAAAACAAAAAGCAAAAGAAGAACGTAAGACTAAGAAACTAGAAATGGAAGAATCTAAGTCTGATAAATCTGAAGATAAATCTAGTTCAGAAGCTAAATCTGGTGAAACTCAACAATGACAAGATGAAAATGGTACATGATGATATCTAGATGAACAAGGTAACTACTTCTATAGTGATGGTACTAATTGAGTGCCATATTCTGCAGATGGATCTTCATCTAGTGGTGCTAGTGCTTCAGCTGGTGGTGCAGGCCAACAATGACAAGATGATAACGGCACATGATGATATCTAGATGAACAAGGTAACTATTTCTATAGTGATGGAACTAATTGAGTTCCTTACCAAGGATAATTAATAAAATAGTTTATATTAACCTACAACATCTTGTTGTAGGTTTTTATAACAATACCCTAAAATCTCAATAAATGCTTGTTTAAGTATAAATAATAATTATAATACAATATTTTCAGTTTGAACCTAATAATAGTTACACTATTAACTATTTGATTTTTTTGTTGATTTTTTAAAGATAATTTAAATATGAAAGGATTTTTTTATGAAGCAAACAACTAGATCAAAAGATTCTAGGGCATTTAAACAAAGCTTTGGCAAAATGTTTAAAAAACGTGATGAAGCTAAAAAAGGCCGTACACGTGAATTCATTGCCAAGCTTTCTAAAGGTTTAATGCTACCTATTGCTATGTTACCAATTGCAGGGTTATTCCTTGGTATTGGTGCTACCATAGCAACGCAAGCTGCTAATAATAACCTAGTTGCACTTGAAACGTTCGGTAATTTCATGAAAATGGCCGGTGATGTTATCTTTGGTGCATTACCAGTGTTATTTGCTGTAGCAATTGCAATTGCCTTTACTAATGATGCTGGTCCTGCTGGACTTGCAGCCTTAATTGGTTATTTAGTATTTGGTGGATTGCAACAAGCTTTGTTACAACCTGTTGCAATAGATGGTGTTGTTAAAGGCTACAACTTATTATTCTATCAAGATGGTTCTCTTGGTAGTATTTCAAATGGATTTGGTTTGCCATCTTCATTAGTTGGTTCCGTATTAGGAATAAACCAATTACAAACGTCTGTATTTGGTGGGTTCATTATTGGATTTACTGTTGCATGACTTTATAACAAATATAAAGATGTTCAATTACCTTCTGTAATTGGATTCTTTAATGGTGTTAGATTTGTTCCAATTGTAACTTTCATGGCATTATTCCCAATTACTTTATTAGTTTTATTGGTATGACCACTAGTTGGTATTGCATTTGGGTATATTGGTGAAGGTTTAGGATCTAACATGTATGGATTTAACTCTTTTATTTTCGGTTACATTGAAAGAGCTTTAGTTCCATTTGGATTACACCACGCATTCTATTCACCATTATGATATAGTGGTGTAGG